>Ga0247727_10019344_pt1 | contig 10562 bp, 9 predicted proteins | sample WisWelCaveWW1625_FD_202498 | JGI IMG/M metagenome (GOLD analysis project Ga0247727, IMG submission 202498) | Biofilm microbial communities from Wishing Well Cave, Virginia, United States - WW16-25 | ecosystem: Environmental > Aquatic > Deep subsurface > Groundwater > Cave microbial mat | place...
GGAGTGGGTGACAGGAAAGCAGTATTTAGACATGAATCCGCTGTTAACTCAGGGATTGAGAAATGAATAAACTCGAGGGAGAAAAGAGGAAAAAGATCGAATTTACAGAAAATGTGTTGCTTTGCCAATCATGCTTCATCTTGCAAAATTTTGAGAGTTAATTTTCATAATAACTCTCCTGGGAATCTTCGAAACAACTTTCGAAACATTGTTGACAATTTTAAAAAAATTGAGCACCGTGTAAAAAGTTAACAACCAAAAGGAAAGGTGCTGAATGGCCACAAGTATACTGCTAGAGAAAAATCCAGTCGAAGAACTCAACGAGTACATTGTCAATGCAATGAAAAAAGTAGGTGTTCAGAAAGAAACGGATCTCAGTCGGTACATACCTGGAAGAAAGGGTCATCTTCACCATTTTGCTTTTGTAAAATTGAAAAAAACCAGCCCTACTGAACTACAACAGCTGATTCAAGAATACATCGTAGACAAAGAAAATCCAGAACCGATTTCTTCCGCACCAAAACCAGCTCTTAAAATGAAAAGAACTGTAGAGCTTACGATCAAGAAGTCAATGATTAACCAACTGCTCAATGCTTTGAAAATTTCTAAAGTTGAAGGGGCCGAAGACTTGATCGCAATGTTAACTCCACACCAAACCCTTGGGCAAGTTCAAAAGCTAATGCTCGATATGATTCGAGAAAAAGAAATCGATGCGGGACTATGGGAAACCTATGTCAAACTGGTTGAGGAAGAACGAGCTATCGCCCAGTAAAAGCTTGTTACGAAATTAGTAAGAACTCTACAATGCAATTTAAAATTTCAGGAAGGGCATGAAGCTAAAAGATTGGCTGACTTTTAAATGTATTTCGGTTCCTAAGTTCTGCAAATATAACGATTTTTGCGAGGAATCTGTCTATGGTTACATTAAAGGTGGAGTTCCTCGTGCGAATATTGCCATAAAGATCGTTAAAGCCACTGGTGCAGAAGTCTCCTTGGAAGAGCTCGGTCTAGATCAAAGAACTATCGATAAAATACGCCTAAAACAACAAAAAGTTAGAGAAAAAAAAGAACGAGAAAAAGCTAGAAGGCTTGAAAAATCCCAGGAGAACCATTCAGAACCAGTCCTTGAAACAGCTAATGGGTCTCATTCTTGAAACGATCTTTAGCTCGTTGTTGCGCTCATCGATAAAAAATCTCCAGAAGTTTTCATTCACCTCCAATTCCTAGCTTTCCATAAATTTTTCTTCTTTTAGAAAGACTATTTTGAGTATCATGCACTCCTTTAGATTGTAACGAAGTCTATTGGGATTATAAGGAGTTGCCAATGATACGCTGTTTAATGGGTCTGGTAGTAGGTCTTTTCTGTTTTCAGAATGCGATTGCAAGCGATAATTCTCTCAGCAGTACTTACTTAGGATCAAGAGAAAATGATCCTGAAAGTTTAGTACAGAATGTTAGCACCATCCATGGCGATTATACGGAAGTAGAGGTCGATCTTACCGTCCCTTCACCCGACTCCCTCATTCTCTCTCGTTTTTATAGTAGCCGCGACACGGTCCAAACAGCTACTTTTGGCGGTTGGAGATTCAATCCCCAGTGCTTCCTGTCGATTCGAAAAGATCCTAAAGGCAAAACCTATACAACTGCAGAAGGCAAATTCGAGCGAGCCTATGTCTATGTTGGCAATCCAGACGGTACTATCCTTACCTATGTTGGCTGGCAAAATACGACGAACCCATCAAAACGATCTTTATTCAAAATCGATCCAGAAGGGGAGTCAGTCGGACTGTGCAACACAGCAAAAGGTAACATCAGCTCCTGGACAAATCTAAAAAATAACGAGCTCTACTTTAATCCTCAAACCGACAGCTTTGAGCTCCTTCTCTGCTCAGAGGGAAAGCGTTTTTATGCCAAACACCCCACCTTAGACATTTATTTTATCACCCAAGAAATCCTTCCTAGCGGTAATAAGCTCTTCTATGAATTCGATGAAAAGGGGCAGCTATCTCTTATCAAAGAAACCAACGCCTCTGAGAAGAAAATTCTGGCATGGATCAAAATCCAATACGGCAATGGGATCCACGTTGAAACGAGTGATGGGAAAACAGCCGATTATCACTTTCAGCAAGACTCTTCTGGAACCCACCTTCTATCAGCAGTCGAGAGATCTAATAAACCTCCTGTGCAGTATCAATATCAAGTCGTCGATAATCATCCTCTTCTCGTAAGAAAGACCTTGCCAGAAGGTCGCTTTGTACAAGTGGACTATTACACAGACAAAGCCAATCAACATAAAGTCAGATCGGTCACCATTCCAGCAGGCTCAAGTGGAATGACAGGCATTCACTTTTCCTATGAAGATGGCTGTACAGAGGTCGATGGCCCTGGAAATAGCAAAGCAGTTCACCGATTTAATGAAGATGACCAGCTGGTTGCCCTTGAGCAGTATTTAGATGGGGCCCTCTATCGAGTTCATAAAAAAGCATGGGGAACGAAAAGCGATGCTGGCAATTTAATTTTTACCTCCATTGAGGACAGTAGTGGCAACGTCTTCTACTATAAGTCGTTTAAATACGATGACAGAGATAAGGGAAATATCGTTGAAGAGCGTGAATATGGGAATCTGACGGGAGCCGATTCTACTCCATTAAGCATTGATGAAGATGGAAGATCCGGTCAAGAGGCCCATGTCAAAACTTATTCCTACTTTTCTGGGAAAACCACTCACGGGTTTTTCCAAAAAGATGAGAAGGGAACAGGACTGAAATGTTGGTACAGAAAAGGGACCAATCTCCTTGTTAAAAAATTCGTTTTGACCAAGGGATCTCCAGAGCAGGAAGAAGAGGATGACGATTCGGGAATCAAGAAGCGCCATTTTTATGACTACAATGAAGATGCAGCTCTCGTCCGAGTCATTGTAGATGATGGAAATTATGGAGAGGCAAAGCAGACTTATAACGTCCGTGAAAGGCACATTACTCTCATTTCTCCTAAACAAGAGCTCCCCAATGTCGGTACCCCAGAGCTCATCGAAGAAAAATATCTGGACGTTAGCGGGGGAAAAGAGGCTCTTCTAAAAAGAACTGTCAATCAGTTTGATGGTCAAGGTCTTATTGTTTCTCAAGCAATCTCTGATGCCAATGGAACTCATCGTTATACCCTCACAAAGGGTTATACCCAGGGCTTGCTAAGTTTCGAAACAGATCCAATGGGGAATGAAACGCATTATTCTTATGATGCCAATCAAAATCTCACTCATGTCAGCCATTCAGGTACAGGCGTTTCAATTGAGTATGGGTATGATCTAAGAAATCGCCTGATTTACACCCTAGAAAAAGACAGGATGGGGAACCAATTTGAGACTCAAGTTGCCTATGATCCAGCAGGATATAAGACCTTGGAGATTGATCGATTTGGCAATGAAACGGTTTATGTGAATGATAGCCTTGGCCGTCCAGTTCAAATTACCTACCCTGAAGCCAGTGATGGTCCACGGTCTTCAATGAGACCCACCTATACGTATACCTACGGTCTTTTTGACAACTTGCTCTCTGTCACTGATCCAAAGAGAAAACTGGTCACAACATCTTTTAACTCTCGAGGAAAGCCAACGGCAATTCAGCATCTTGATGGAAGCCAAGAACTGTTCAAATACGACCACGAGGGAAGCCTACACCGCTATCTAGGAAGAGATGGCCTTGTCCAGGTGTTTGAGTACGACTACGTTGGCCGCTTGAACCACATTGAGTATTACAAGCGAGGAAGCAAAGGCTCGGAAGAAGGATTCAAGAGGAAATATTTCAATTATAGCACCTTCCACCTGACCTCAGAACAAGATGAAAGAGGGAATAAGACAACTTATACCTACGACGGAGCGGGGCGCCTTGCAACGCTTAGCAAAGGGGATCAAAAGGTCGAGTTTAGTTACGATGCATTGGGCCGAACTCAAGGGGTAAAAAAATGGAAATCCTCTAATGCATTTACTATCGAAGTCAAAGAATACGATCTTTTAAATCGAGTCATGGAGCAACAAACTCAAAACTCTCAAGGTCATACGCTAGCCAGAAACAAATATATCTACAATGAGTCAGGGCAGCTTGCCCAAATCATCGGTTACCCTCAAAACCTAGAAATCACGCTCACTCAGTATGAGTATGACGGGTTAGGAAGGCCCTGTAAAATCATCGGTTCCTCCAATCAGGTAACTGTGATCGGTTACGATGATGCCTACGTCAACGAGTGGGGACAAAAAACGCGTAAACGCACCGTGACTGATCCTCTTGGAAATCAAACCGAAGAGATTTTCGATAATGCCGGCCATTTAATCAAAGTCTCGAAGAAGGACAAAACAGGTCATCTTCTTGCTGAAACCGAGTCTTCCTATGACCTTTCAGGAAATAAAGTGCTTGAGAGGGCTGCTCGCATCTCTTCAGAAGGACGTTGCAGTACCTATGAAACAGAATGGTCTTTTAACGAAGGCGATCAGCTCCAGTCTGTTACTTTAGGAAAGGGAACGTCTCAAGAGCGTGTGACGACTTTTGAATATAGTTCCTATGGAGATTTGGCAACCAAGTATAACCCAGGTTCTAAAGAACCGATCACTTACCAATATAATGCCTATGGGAATCTAAGAACGATTTCTTATAAAGAAGGGAAGAAAGAAGTCTCGCATCAGCTTACCTTTGACATGAACAAAAACCTCACAGAAATGAGGCTCTCTTCTGCGCAAGTCTTAACCTATTCTTATGATACAAACGACCTGCTTCTTTCTGAAACGATCAGAGATGAATTTGGGTCCTATCAGGTCAGCCGTACATACGATGGAGAAGGGAATATTCAAACCCTCCAGCTCCCAGATGGATCATCTGTGCAGTACAACTACGAAGGCCCCTTTGTCAAAAGTGTTGCTCGGTTCACTAAAGAAGGAAAAGAACTCTATAACTACCGCGTTGCCTCCAGGGATCACATGGGAAATACCCTGGAAGAAATCTTACCAGGTTACGGTGGAGGCAGAAAGCAATCCTGGGATTCCTCCGGTAGAAGAATAGAAATTAGCACGGACTTCTTTCAAGATAAGGTTCTGGAAGGAGGGTATGATCTGCTGGGTAATATCAAGAAAAGGGAAACAACCCTCGACGATGAAAAATCGACCGCAGAATACGAGTATAACGCGCTCGCACAGCTTATCCTTGAGAAAGGGGAGTACGAGCATCGATATTCCTATGATTCTCTCGGGAATCGGCTCCAAAGAGATGGTTCTGCTTATAAAGTGGATGACTTAAATCAGCTCGTAGAAGCTGAAGGTGCTACCTATACTTTTGATGCAAATGGAAATCTTGCGACCAAAACAATGGGGCAAAAGACTTGGATCTATCAGTGGAGTCCTCTGAACCAACTGGTATCTATCAAAGACCCAGACCAAAATGTCGTCTCATTTACCTATGACCTAAGTGGAAAGCGCCTTACTAAGAAGATCGAGCCTAAGGGCAAGAAAGCTAGAATATTCCGCTTCTTTTACTTAGGACATACAGAGATCGGTTCTTTGGATGAAAAAGGAACTATTGTCGAGCTCAAGGTTCCCAGCAATCCTAATAATCCAGAGATTTCCCCTTGCGTGGCAATTGAGGTTAGAAAAGAGACCTATGTTCCACTCTATGACTTACAGGGAAACATTACATGCCTTCTTGATCATCAAAGACGCAAAGTCGTGGAATCTTATCGCTACTCTTCCTTTGGTGAGGAAGTAATTATCAATGAAAGAGGAAGGGTAGTTTCTGACTCTGCCGTTGGAAATCCCTGGAGATACTGTGGCAAGCGAGTCGATAAAGAGGTTGGACTCGTTTGTTTTGGCCAGCGCTATTACGATTCTGAAATCGGACGATGGATCAGTCCCGACCCTGCAGGAAATATAGACGGGCCAAACCTTTACACTTTTGCTCGCAATAATCCAATGACCTATGTCGATTATTTTGGCCTGGCGTCTGAGATGAATGAAAATCAAAGCAAGGAATTTAGTGGCTATTTCTATGGAGAATATGAGCCCCACTGCCATTGTGAGGCGCATCGTGACTGTAAAAGAGGAGGTGACATTGGAGTTACAGTTGCAAGTGGAGGAATAAGCTTTGCGGGAGCAAGTCATCATGTAGTGGATTTCATTCTCAATAACCCCCGCTTCCATGGCACGCTGCAAGCGTTAGGCGGCCTTGCTGAAGCTAGCTTTGGCGGAGGGATGACTCTTGCCACTTATGGCGTTGCAGCCCCTTTTGGGTGGCCTGTAATGGCACATGGTCTTGACCAATTCATAACAGGGATCAACACAGCTTTTACAGGGAGACCAAGAGATACTCTGACTTCTCAACTATTACAGAAAACAGGGATGTCTCACCAAACAGCGAATTTAATTGACTGTGGCCTAAGCATGGGGGGTAGCTTTGGGGGAGCTTATGCCATACATGGGAGCCGAGTTGCAGCTTCATCCACTTTAAGTTTATCTACAATTCTGTCAGCAGAAAGCTCAATAAATTCAAATGTAGTTAGCGCTTTACAAACCTATACAAAATCAAATCTCCAACTTGGACAGCAAATGCATGGCACCTATAAGCTAGGTATCCCAGGTTTGAAAGAATACAGATTACCAAGTGGTCGAAGAATAGATTTCCTAGATCCCGCGAATGGTATAATCTATGAGCTAAAGCCAAATAATCCTAGAGCAATGCGACTAGGACAAAAGCAACTTGAGTTATATCTGGAAGAAATTAAAACAGTCCCAAGATATAAAAATATAGACTGGCAGACTGTTCTGGAGACGTATTAATGGAACGTAATGATTTTAAAAAAATGTTTGGTGAAATTGCTAAAGAAAATGGATTTGAAAGAGCTTATGAAGGTTGGTTTAGAGAGTTCCCAGAAATTATACAAGTGCTTGATTTACAAAAATCAAATTACGGCAATTATTATTATCTAAATATTAAAATATTCATTCAAGGTGCATTTGGGAATAAATACACAAAAAGTAAGCAATTAGTAAAAACCGACGGGGGGGATATCTTTCTCCGCCAAACCGACAACTATTCGAATTTATTAAACCTAGACGCTCCATTGGAAGACGATGATCGAAAGAATGGTCTTAGAAAAATGTTCGAAGATTTCATTGTGCCATTTAGTGAAAAGACAAATACCAAAGAAAGAATTAAAGAACTCCATAAGAAGGGGGATCTTTTTATATTGCCAGCAGTTAAAGAAGAGCTTGGCATTCAATAAAATATAAGGGTGTGAAAAAGGAGGCCCATGACGCTGATTAAATTAATATTTAGGAATTGAGTCCAAGACGACAATGCAAGATGTCAATACAACCGATTCATATCTTATTAATTTTCGTTTCTTTCTTGATAGGGTGCCTTATTGGCTACAACTGGGATACCCTCATGCAGGCGATGTGAAAAAAGATGCCTAGTAAAAAAATGGAATTGAAAGATTTTTTTGATTTTATGAGCCAGCAAGCATATCCTGCTATTCAAGCGCATCCTACAAATATAGGACCTAAATGACTAAAAAAAAATTTAAGCCTCTTTGCCTTTCTTTAGGATTTTTAATGGCAACAGGCTCTCTTGTCTCTAATGAAGTAGTAAGACCTCAAACTATGTTTGAAAAATACGAAAAAGAGATGATAAATCTAATCGGGGAATTTAACCACTCTCCTAATAATGGAAAATCATCTCGACTTAGTCAGACTTCGACATACTCAGATGTAGATTATGGTCCATTAGCCGCTCCTTTGAATAAACTTCGTCAACTTCTGGAATCTTCCAAACAAGAAACGGCCTTGCTCATAAAATCGGCCACCTAGGCTGCTAGTTTTTCCGATAGAGCCCTCCCACTTCTCGGCTTACCCATTAGGGGGACTTTCTTCAGTACCATCTCAAAGAGCTTCCCGTGTTTCTTCTGGAAAAATCGTTCAGCTGGGGTAGTTTTATCCATCCGCCGAACGTGAAAGTTGTGCACTACCGTCAAGGCGCTCAATCGTTGTGGGCTCAATCGATGAGAGCCATGATGTTTCATATCGAGAACCCCGTTTCTGCCTTCCACGCATGAACTAGATCTCTGAAACCATGAAGCCACCTCTCCGGCCAGTTGTCGAAGTTCTGCAAGCTCTTTTCCCTGCACAGGACCTTCTCTTGCTTTCATCCTCAGTTTTTCAAGATTTGCTTCAAGTACTTTTTGTCCCTTGGTAGGCGTCTTCTTGAACACCAATTCACAATAAGCCAGCGGGATCAGTATTTCCTGGAAAAATAGCTTCGTCTCTGGAGTCATCTTCTGATCTTCTAGCACTCGTTTCAAAAGAAGGAAAAAATAGACCAAATAGGCGAGCATGGGGGCAATCTGGTTTTTTGCTTTGGCAATTTTTTTCAGACAAGTCTCTCCAAGTTTAGACTCTTGAGCCGCCGCCTCTATTTTCTCTACGCGTGTGTTGAGCTTGGTTTGGACCCCCTCTGCAGTCTCCCATTTTCCACTCTCCGGGTTTATTGGGTGAAAATCTTGACCGATCCCTTTGATTGCGGCTTTGACCTCCTCTCGTCGTTTTTTCCTTAAATCAAGCCCATATGCTTTCAAATTTTGGGCCCGTTCTGCTTCACGCGCAGCATCCGAATCTGCTCCCTGTTTCTTTACTACGCGATTCAAAGTCTTTTGTGCTTTCTCCACTTCACTTTCCAACTCTCTTTCTTGAGCCTTCAACGGCCCAGCTGTCGCTCGAGTAAAATCTTGTTGCACGTGAAACAGGTCGGGTGCTTGTTCAGTTTTCAGCTCCTTTTTGACGTGAGCTGCAAGCGCTGTCCCCCCGTCAGTAGTGGAACTCAATATCTCAACATTCAATCCCTTCAATGCCTCTCCCACGGCTGAATTCCAATCCTCCTCTCTCCTCTGCTCAGCATACTGCTCTACCAAGATGTAATTCGACAGGAGTTCAATGGCAACGAGACATGGGCGGCCCACATGGAATGTTTCGTCTTCGCTAAGAGCAATTTTTCGTTTCGGCATCCCATCCGAGAGAATTTGCCGTTGTTCCTTACCAAAATTGGCAATTTCTGCTTCCCAGTTGAGTGCAAATGCATACACTGCTCCGGTCGAGCTGGCAGCCCAGCGATCTAACCCAGACAGTTGGAGAAACTCTTGCAAACCGCGGCTCCCACAATTCCGATACTGAATCACAAAGAGCGCGGCTGATACGGTTCTGTGAAGGAACGCCACCCCAACTGGCCCTGCAAAAAAGAGATCAAGCTCATCTGCTGAAATATTAGACTGGCGCCAGTGCTGCAGCGTGCATCGAGGAATTTTTATCACTTGAGCGGCCACTCTTTGACTATATCCTGTATCAGGACCTATCAGTTCTTGATAAGCCACCCATTTCCTAGCTACAATTTCTCGAGGACGAATAATTTTTGGCGTGACATTTTTTATTGGATTCTTGGATAATTCCTGCATCAAACAACTCACTGTCAAGCTATGTATTTTGTCTCTTTTGCCTCTGTGTTCCCGGAAATAGGCACATCTGAAACCCGTGTCCTTCACGCTTTTGAGAGCGCCGAAGTGCCAAAGGGGTCTTATGCTTTTTTAGAATGTTATTGCACGAGTCCCGACTGTGACTGCCAGTTAGTACGCTTTGTAGTAATGGGAAAGGACGGACAAGAACATGCCTCTATTTCATATGGGTGGAATAACAAGGCCTTTTACGATGAAGCCTTTTCAGCCTGCGATCACAATTTTCCAGGGCCTGACTTCGCTGCTTTGCAACCGCAAGGCCCCTATGCTAAATACTTTCTTGAATTTTGTAAAAAAATTTTGATCAAGGACAAGGCCTATGTCGACCGTTTGAAAAGACATAATGCCCTATTTAAGCAAGAGGCAAGAAAGAGGGATTTGTCTAAACCTACTCCGGCTCGAAGGGCTTCTTCTTCCGGAAGGAACGATCTTTGTTTGTGTGGAAGCGGACAAAAATACAAGAAGTGTTGTTATTGAGAAGGGTCTTTAACTGGCCGAAGTTTTATGCGCCTTATGAGCAAGGCCCATTTGTGGGGCTATAGTCCTTCTCATATTTATTGCTCTGAAATTAGACGTGATCTATTTGGTTTCCTTTTCTTTTATTGTTTTTACGATTTCATGGAAATATTACGATAGATTTCAAAACATCGAATGATAAAAAGGTGGCGAAATGCTATTACTAGAAAAACCTCAAACAAGAAAATCAACAATTAAAGATAGCTGTCGATCTCAAAATATACGCAAGAACTTTATTCAGTTATTTCGCGAGCAAGCAAGTAAATATCCTGACCAGGGCATCGCGATAGATCGAACTGGGCATATTACGTATGAAGAGCTTAATAACAAATCAGACAATTTAGCAAGATTTTTAATAAAGTCTGGAATTAAACCAAATGATTTAATTGGCTTGTGTTCCTCCCTAAACATATACCCTTCGGGAATGAAATTTTTGATAAACAAAAATTTCATTTGATGGCATGATGTTCGCATGAACTTTTTGACCGAGCAGGACCGAGAGCAGCTTA
>Ga0247727_10019345_pt1 | contig 10562 bp, 8 predicted proteins | sample WisWelCaveWW1625_FD_202498 | JGI IMG/M metagenome (GOLD analysis project Ga0247727, IMG submission 202498) | Biofilm microbial communities from Wishing Well Cave, Virginia, United States - WW16-25 | ecosystem: Environmental > Aquatic > Deep subsurface > Groundwater > Cave microbial mat | place...
CGCCGGCAAAGATCTCCGGCAGCCGATCCTCGGCACGCCAGCCCATCGAGCCGCCCTGCAGCGCATCGGGCGCATCGGAGTAGCTGGCGGCGAGCTTTGCGAAATCGATTCCCGCGGCCGCTTCGGCGCGAGCTTTTTCCGCCTTTCGGCGTGCGGCATCGATCTGCTCGGGGCTCGCCTGATCGGGCAAGCGCACCAGCACGTGCGCGAGGTTGTACTCGCTGCGCTTGCCGCCGCCGCTTTGCTGCTCGCTGAGGAAATGGTCGATCTCCGCGTCGCTCACTTCGATGCGATCGTCCACCTCGCGTTCGCGCAGCCGCTGCATCTGGATCTGCTGGCGCACTTCATCGCGAAAGCGCTCGAAGGCGACGCCGTCCTTCTCCAGCGCCTGCCGGAACGCCGCCAGCGACAGGTTGTTGTTTTCGGCGACGCGTTCGAGCGCGCGGTCGAGCTGGAACTCCTCGACGCGGATGCCGTTCTCGCGCGCCAGCTGGAGCTGCGCCTTGTCCAGGATCAGGCGCTCGAGGATCTGGCGCTCGAGCAGCGTGCGCTCCGGCAGCGGCGTGCCCTGGCGCTGCAGCTGGCGCTCGGCGAAACTGCGCCGTTCGGCGAGCTCGGACAGCGTGATGACCTCCCTGCCGACCACCGCAACTATGCGGTCGACCAACGCGATGCGCGGCGCCTCGCGCGGCTGTGCCGCGCCCGGCGCCTGGCCGGGCCGCGGCACCTGGCCCTGCACCTGAGCCCACGCCGTGGCGGCAACGCATAGCGCCGCCACAACCAAGGCAACTCTCATCGGGGAAAGCACCTAGAACACCTGCTCGAACGGCAGGCGCGGGCGCATGCTAGGCGGCACGAGCAGCGGATCGGTCGGGTTGCTGCGCGCGTAACCCGGGACCGTGCGTTTGAGGAAGTCCACGGTGTCGTCCGAGCCGAGCCCGCCGAAGCCGTTGAACTCGATCTGGAAATAGACCGCGGTCGAACTGGTCTGGGTCGCTGCCTGGATGCGCTGGAACACGCCGCGGAACACCCAGCAGCCGCTGTTGTATTCGATGCCGCCCAGGCCCTCGAGCAGGCGCTTGTCCAGGAAAGAATAATTGACGCGGCTGATCGCATACCAACCCGCTTGGACCGGCCATTGGCCGGAAATATCCGCCTGCCGCAACGGCGTCAGGGGATCGCGGTTGTAGCGGTAGGTCGCGTTGACGACTTTCGCGATCTCGGGCGAATAGCGCGCCGACACCCCATAGCGTTCGGCGCGCGATTCCTGCGGGTTGAACTGCACCGTGGCGTCGTAGCTCCAAGCCTGCGCCAGGCGACCGCCGACCGAGGCGAGCAGGTCGGACTGATCGCGGCTGCGCAGCGGCGACGTGGCGATGAGCCCGACGCGCTCGTTCTTGAAGTAGTAGCGCTGGCCAATCGTGGCGCGCAGCACTTCCTGCCCGCCCGGGCCGAGGATTCGCGAGGTCGCGGTCACGGTGATCTGGTTGGCGTCGCCAAAGCGGTCGCCGCCCGCGAAGCGGTTCTCGCTGAACAGCTGCGCGTAGTTGAAGTCGGCCAGCGAAGTGTCGAACAGCGGCAGCTGGTCCTGCGCGCGATAGGGCACATAGACGTAAAACAGGCGCGGCTCCAGCGTCTGGGTCACGCTCTCGCCCAGCAACTTCAGGCCGCGCTCGAAAATCAGCCCGCCGTCCATGCTCGCCCAGGGCACACTCACCGCCTGCTTGCCCGGCTGTCCGGGCGCGGTGCGCTGCAGGTCGTAGTGCGCGCTGCGCAGACCGAGCCGCGGCGTCACGAAGTAGCCGGGCGCGAGCAGCGGCATCGACACCGCCGGGTTGAACGAGGTGCGCGAGCCCTCGACCAGCGAGGAGTGCCCGAAGCGCACGTACTCCCCCGGGACGGTGAGATCGATCAGGCCCGCCATGTCGATCTTGGAGGTGCCGAAGCTGATCTGCGGCATGCGGTGGTAGGGGCTCACCGTGGGCGACAGCGGATCCTGCAGCGTCTGCCAGCGCTGCACCCGCCCCTGCACGTAGGTCGGCATGCCGAAGAAGGTGTTGCCGTAGCTGAGCAGTCCCTCGCGCTGCAGGTTGCCGGCCGAAACCGCGCGCACGTTGGTGGCGAAATCAACGAAGTAGCGGTCGTCGCTCACCTTGTTCAGGTCCAGCCGCGCGTTCAAGTTCGGCGTCAGCTGATGCTCGTGCTGGTAGCTGTAGCCGCTGCGCTGGCGCTTCAGCACATCGTCCTGCGGCAGGTACTCGGTACGCAACTGGCCGTGGTATGTCCCGCCCAGGTAGCGGTAGTTGGCTTTCAGCTGCTCGCCGCGCTTGGACATGTATACCGGTGTCAGCTGCAGGTCCTGCTCGGGTGCAATGTTCAGGTAGACAGGCACGCCCACGACGGCGCCGCGGCGCGTGTTCTGCGAATATGAGGGCGTGAGCAACCCGCTCTTGCGCCGGTTCTCGAGCGGGAAACTGGCGTAAGGCAGCGAAAGGATGGTGGTGTCCTGCACGCGCAGGCGCATGCCGCGCGCCTTGCCCTCCTCCTGCTCGTAGTCCAACTCGAGTTCGCGCGCCTCGATGCGCCAGCCGTCGTTGCCCGGCTCGCAGGTGGTGAAGCTGGCGCGCACCAGGCGCAGCCGGTCCTTGCCGAGGAATTCGAGCCGCTGCGCGCCGCCACGCGCGGTCTGGCCGCGGCCCATGAGGAAGGTCGCCTCCTCGAACACGCCCGTGTCGTCCTGCGTGTTGTAGCGCAGGCGCGGGCCGAAGAAGCGATCGACGCCGCGCTGCAGGCGCACGCCGCCGTCGGCCTCGATGCGGCCGAATTCCTGGTTGAAGCGCAGGAATTCGCTGTAGACGCTCAAGTCCTCGCGCTGGAACTCGACCCGGCCGCGCGCGGTGACCTCCAGCTCGGCGATGCCTTCGATGCTGTCGGCCTCGATGGTGGTCGGGCCCTTGGGTTCCGGCGCTGGCGCGGGAGCCTGCGGCCAGGCGAGAGGCGCGCCCAACAGCAGGATCAGAAGCGCTGCGAGTCGCGCCGAGAGGTGCCGCATCGGAAGGAGGATTTGGACGATCTTTTGAGAGCGAAAAGTGTCATAATTCGGCGCAAATCGCAATGGATTTCAGACTCGTCGAGCTCGAGCGCTGGCTCGGCGCGCAATTCCCGTCGCTCCCCTGCACGCTCGCTCCGGCCTCCGTGGACGCGAGCTTCCGGCGCTATTTCCGCGCGCGGCTCGACGACGGGCGAAGTTTCGTCGCCATGGACGCGCCGCCGGGGCAGGAGGACTGCCGCCCGTTCGTGCATGTCGCCGGAGTGTTCGCGGCGGCAGGCGTGCATGTGCCGGCGATTCTTGGCCAGGACCTCGAACTCGGCTTCCTGCTGCTTGAGGATCTCGGCACGACGACCTTCCTCGATTTTTTCGCCAGCAACGACCCTGGCGCGCCTTATGCTGCGGCGACCGATGCGCTGATCCGCATCCAGCTCGCCAGCCGGCCGGGCGTGCTGCCCGGGTACGACCGCGCGCTGCTCGAGCGCGAGCTCGCGCTGTTCCCGGACTGGTACCTGGCGCGTGAGCTCCGCGCAGAACTGCCGCAGCGAGATGCGCAAGCACTGCGTGCCGCGTTCGATGCATTGCTGACCAACAACCTGGCGCAGCCGCAGGTGTATGTGCACCGCGACTACCATTCACGCAACCTGATGCTGTGCGACCCCCTGCCCGGCATCCTCGACTTCCAGGACGCCGTCTACGGCCCGATCACCTACGACCTGGTTTCGCTGCTGCGCGACGCTTACGTGCGCTGGGAGGAAGCGCAGGTGCTCGACTGGACGGTGCGCTACTGGGAGAAGGCGCGCCAGGCCGGCCTGCCGGTGCGCGCCGATTTCGCCGAGTTCTACCGCGACTTCGAATGGATGGGTGCCCAGCGCCAGCTCAAAGTGGTCGGCATTTTCGCGCGCCTCGCCCACCGTGACGGCAAGGCACGCTATCTCGAGGACATACCGCGGGTGCTCGGCTACCTGCTGGCGACGTGCCGCCGCTACCGCGAGCTCGCCCCGCTCGCTCAGCTGCTCGAACCGCTGGCAGCCAGATGAAGGTGATGATCCTCGCCGCCGGCCGCGGCGAACGGCTGCGACCGCTCACCGAGACCACGCCCAAGCCGCTGGTTGAAATCGCCGGGGAGACACTGCTTGGCAGGCACCTTGAGCGCCTGGCACGAGCCGGTTTCCGCCAGGCGGTCATCAACGTGGCCCACCTCGCAGAGCGGATCGTGGCCCGCTTCGGCAGCGGCCGGCCGGGCGGCCTGACGATCGAATGGTCGCGCGAAGCCGAAGCGCTCGAAACCGCCGGCGGCATCGCGCAGGCACGCGCGCTGCTTGGCGAGGCGCCTTTCCTGCTGGTCAACGCCGATATCTGGTGCGAATACGACTTCGGCAGGCTGCGCGATTTTCACCTCGACCAGCGGCTTGCGCACCTGGTGCTGGTGCCCAACCCGCCATGGCACCTGGCGGGCGATTTCTCGCTCGACCAGCACCGGGTCGGCAACGCCGCCGCGCCACGCTACACTTATGCCGGCATCTCGGTGCTCTCGCCCCGGCTGGTGGCCGGCATCGCCGCCGGGCAGCAGGCGCCGCTCGCGCCACTGTGGCGCGCGGCGGCGGATCGCGGCGAGGTCACCGGCGAACTCTACGCGGAGCTCTGGAGCGATATCGGCACGCCGCAGCGGCTGGCCGAACTGAAGGCGCGACTGGAAAAACGATGAAGCCGAACGATCTGGATCCCGTCCTGCACGGCGCGCGCCGCGCGCGGCTCGCGCAGGCCATGCAAGGCGGCATCGCGGTGATCCCGACTGCGCCGGCGCGGATCCGCAACCGCGACACGCACTATCCCTACCGTTACGACAGCCACTTCTATTACCTCACCGGTTTCCCGGAGCCTGAAGCGGCGCTGGTCATCGTCGCGGGACCGCAACCGAGGAGCCTGCTGTTCTGCCGCGAGAAGAACGAGGAACGCGAGACCTGGGACGGTTTTCGCTTCGGCCCCGGCGGCGCGCGCGCGCGCTTTGGCTTCGACGAGGCCTGCCCGATCGGCGAGCTCGACGCGAAGCTCACGGAGTTGCTCGCCGACCAGCCGGCACTCTACTACCCGGTCGGCGCGGACCGCGAATGGGATGAGCGCGCCATGGGCTGGCTCAACGCGGTGCGCGTGAAGGCGCGCGCGGGCGTCGGCGCCCCCGAGCGCGTGCAGGACGTGCGCGCGCTGGTGGATGAAATGCGCCTGGTGAAGGACGCGCATGAACTCGATGTGATGCGCAGGGCCGCTGCAATCTCGGCCGGCGCGCACCGGCGCGCCATGCGGGCCGCGCGCCCGGGGCGTTTCGAGTACGAACTCGAGGCCGAACTGCTGCACGAGTTCCGGCGCTGTGGCGCGCAGTTCCCCGCCTACTGGCCGATCGTCGCGGGCGGTGCCAACGCCTGCGTGCTGCACTACGTCGCCAATGACGCGGTCCTGAATGACGGCGAGCTGGTGCTGATCGACGCCGGCTGCGAGCTGGCCGGCTACGCGTCCGACATCACGCGCAGCTTTCCGGTCGGAGCTCGGTACTCGGCCGCCCAGCGCGCGGTGTACGACCTTGTGCTCGCCGCGCAGGCCGCGGCCATCGACAAGGTGCGCGCCGGCAACGCATGGAACGAACCGCACGACGCGGCGGTGCGCGTGCTGGCGCAAGGCATGCTCGATCTCAAGTTGCTCCCAGGCAGCCTCGACGAGGTGCTGGAGAAAGAAACCTACAAGCGCTTTTACATGCACCGCACCGGCCACTGGCTCGGCCTCGATGTACACGATGCGGGCGACTACAAGCGCGCCGGCAAGTGGCGCACCCTCGCCCCCGGCATGGTGCTGACCGTGGAGCCCGGCCTCTACATCCGCGCCGCCGCCGATGTGCCCGAAGCGCTGCGCGGCATCGGCATTCGCATCGAAGACGACGCGCTGGTGACCGAAAGTGGCTGCGAATTGATCACGCATGCGACGCCCAAGAGCGTCGCCGACATCGAGGCGCTGAAGAGGGACGCATTGCGCGATGCCAGTTGAGATCAGCGTCCGCGGTGCCGGTCCGGTCGGCTGCGTGCTTGCGTTGCTCCTTCATCAGGCTGGCCGGCCTGTCGTTCTGATCGAGCAGAAACGAACAGCGCCGGCAGCGCTTCGCCCTATCGCGCTGTCGCACGCGAGCCGCCTGATTCTGCAGCGCGCCGGCGTCTGGCGCTCCCTGACAACCACGCCGATCGAGACCATCCATGTATCGCAGCAAGGCGGTTTCGGCCGCACCCGGCTCGCCGCCGCGGATGCCGGAGTGCCGGCCCTGGGGTACGTGATTGACAACGGGAATCTGCTGGGCTCTCTTCTGGATCAGGTGAAAGAACGGCAGATCCGAATCGAAACCGAGGCCAGCGATTGCCTGCTCGTCGTTCACGCCGAAGGATCCGCCAGCGATTCAGCAGAGAAAAACTACCGGCAGGAAGCCATCGTCGCCCTGGTCACGACCCGGCCCGCCGCTGCCGGCACGGCCTGGGAGCGCTTCACGCCAGCGGGTCCGCTTGCCCTGCTGCCGTTGGGCGGGCGCTATGGCGCGGTGTGGGGCATGAGCGCCGAGCGCGCGCAGCGGCTGTGCCGCGCGCCGGAGGCGGAGTTTCTCGCTGCGCTGTCGCAGGCGTTCGGCGACCGGGCGGGCGAGTTTGTTGCGGCCGCCGCGCGCAGTTGCGCGCCGCTCGCGTTGCGGGTACGCCCCTCCCGGATTGGCGAGCGCGCCGCGTACATCGGCAACGCGGCGCAAACCCTGCATCCGGTCGCCGGGCAAGGCCTCAATCTCGGCTTGCGGGATGCCTGGGATCTGGCGCAAGTCTTGCATCGCGCCGAAGACCCGGGCGAACCGCGCGTGCTGCAGCGCTTCGCCGGCATGCGCCGCCTCGACGCTGCGGCGACCGTGCGCGTTACGGATTTTCTTGCCGGGGCGTTCCTGGGGGCGAACCCGTTGGCCGGGCTGATGCGAGGTTTTGGATTAACGGCGTTGGACATTTGCCTGCCGGCGCGACGTTTTCTGGCGCGCCGCATGATCTTCGGAGCATCCGCTCTGCCTTGAGCGAAGCGCTGTCTGCAGAACGCAACAAGACCGATGTTTTCCGCGGCGGAACGCGCTAGAATTCGCTCCCCTCGCATCGCACTCATAATCAGGTTCTAATGCAACTCGGCGCGCATCTGCTGCGCAACGGCTTGTTTGTCGCCCCGATGGCGGGCGTCACCGACCGGCCCTTCCGCACGCTCTGCCGGCGCTTTGGCGCCGGGCTGGCGATATCCGAAATGGTGTCTGCCCGGCCCGAGCTGCGCGACACGCGCAAGTCGCGCCTGCGCCGGGAGCATGGTGGCGAGGCCGGCCCCATTTCGGTGCAGATTGCCGGCGCCGATCCGGCAGCGATGGCAAACGCGGCGCGCCTCAATGCGGACGAAGGCGCGCAGATCATTGACGTCAACATGGGTTGCCCGGCGAAGAAAGTCTGCAATGTGGCCGCCGGATCCGCGTTGCTCTCCGACGAGCCGCTGGTGGCGCGCATTCTCGACGCCGTCGTCGCCGCGGTCGATGTACCGGTGACGCTCAAGATCCGCACCGGGCCTGACCCGCAGCGCCGCAACGCCCTGCGCGTCGCGCGCCTCGCCGAAAGTGCCGGCGTGCGGCTGCTGGTGGTGCATGGCCGTACGCGCGCCTGCGGCTTCCGCGGCCAGGCGGAATTCGACACCGTCGCCCAGGTCAAGGCTGGCGTGCGCATCCCGGTGATCGCCAACGGCGACATTGCCACGCCCGAGGAAGCGAAGCGCGTCCTTGAGGTCACTCGCGCCGATGGCATCATGATCGGCCGCGCCGCTCACGGCCGCCCATGGCTTTTCCGGGAATTTTTGTCGTATTTGAGTGACGGAAAAAGGCTGCCATCCCCGGCGGCGACAGAAATGCGGGCGGTCGCACTCGAACACCTTGAAGGCATCTACGCGCTCTACGGCGAAGAGTTCGGCGTGCGCATCGCGCGCAAGCACATCGGCTGGTACAGCCGCGGGCTGCCGGGCGGCGAAGCGTTCCGGCGCATGGCCAACACTTTCGAGTCGGCGCAGGCCCAGCTTGCCGCGCTGGGCGGTTTTTATGATGGTCTGAATGCATGAGCAGGAATACCGAACTTGCCGATGCGGTCAAGCGCTCCCTGGAACGCTATTTCCGCGACATGGACGGCGAGAAGCCGACCGCGATCTACGACATGGTACTGAAGAATATCGAGCGGCCGCTGATCGAGACGGTGCTCGGCAAGGCGGCCGGGAACCAGAGCGCCGCGGCGGCAATGCTCGGCATCGACCGCAACACCCTGCGCAAGAAAATACAGCAACTGCGGATCAGGGCGTGAAAGTTGTGCGGTGAAGGTAACGCGGGTGCTCGTCAGCGTCTCCGACAAGTCCGGCGTGGTGGAGCTCGGCCGGGCGCTCGCCGCGCTGGGCGTCCAGATCGTGTCCACCGGCGGCACCGCGAAGCTGCTCGAGAAGGAAGGGGTTCGCGTCACTGAAGTATCGGCGCACACCGGCTTTCCCGAGATGCTCGACGGCCGGGTGAAAACCCTGCACCCGAAAATTCACGGCGGCATCCTCGCCCGGCGCGACCTGCGCGAGCATATGGCGGCCATCGACAAGGCGGGCATCGCGCCCATCGATCTGGTCGTGGTCAACCTCTATCCGTTCCAGGCGACCGTCGCCGATGCGGACTGCACGCTGTCGAACGCGATCGAGAACATCGACATCGGCGGCCCGGCGATGCTGCGCGCCGCGGCGAAGAATTACACCGGCGTCGCAGTAGTGGTGGACCCCGCCGATTACGCCCGGGTGCTGGCGGAAATCCGCTCAAGCGGCGGCCTTGCCGAGGCGACCCGCTTCGCGCTGGCGAAGAAGGCGTTCGCGCACAGCGCCGCCTACGACGGAGCGATCGCCAACTACCTGTCTTCGCTGGACGGGCAGGCCCAGCGCCGCGCCTACCCCGAGGTGCTCAATCTGCAGTTCGTCAAGCGGCAGGAGTTGCGCTACGGCGAGAACCCGCACCAGTCGGCGGCGTTCTATCGCGATGCCGTGCCTGTCGCGGGGGGCATCGCGGCGTTCTCCGTCCTGCAGGGCAAGGAGCTCTCCTACAACAACATCGCCGATGCCGACGCAGCCTGGGAATGCGTCAAGAGTTTCGCCGAACCCGCCTGCGTGATCGTGAAGCATGCCAATCCTTGCGGTGCGGCGATTGCAGAAAATGCGCTCGCGGCCTACCGCAAGGCCTTCAGGACCGATCCGATCTCGGCCTTCGGCGGCATCCTCGCCTTCAACCGGGCCCTCGACCGCGCCACGGCCGAGGAGATCGGCAAACAGTTCGCCGAAGTCATCATTGCGCCGCGCGTGGAAAGCGCGGCGCGCGAGCTCCTCGCCGCCAAGCAGAACCTGCGCTTGCTGGAGGTGCCGCTATCGCACGGCGCGCAGGCACACGATTACAAGCGCGTCGGCGGTGGACTGCTCGTGCAGAGCAGCGATTCCCGTGTGCTGGAAGAAAAAGACCTGCTGGTGAAAACAAGAAAGCAACCGACCGCTGCGCAATGGGCGGACCTGCTGTTTGCATGGCAGGTCGCCAAATTCGTCAAATCGAACGCGATCGTGTTCTGCCGCGATGGCGCTACGGTCGGCGTCGGCGCTGGGCAGATGAGCCGCCTGGATAGCGCGCGCATCGCTGCCGTCAAGGCGCACAGCGCCGGCCTGGACATCGCCGGCTCGGTGGTCGCCTCGGACGCCTTCTTTCCTTTTCGCGACGGCCTCGATGCGGTGATCGACGCCGGCGCGGCGGCGGTGATCCAGCCAGGCGGCAGCGTGCGCGACGACGAAGTGATCGCGGCCGCCGACCAGCGCGGCATCGCCATGGTGTTCAGCGGCGTGCGGCATTTCCGCCACTGATGAAACTCCTCGTGATCGGCGCCGGCGGGCGCGAGCACGCGTTGGCCTGGAAGCTCGCGCAGAGCCCGAAAGCGCAGAAGGTCTTCGTCGCGCCCGGCAATGGCGGGACCGCAACCGAAACTGGCCTGGAAAATATAGAAATTACTTCTGTTCCGGAGTTAATTGGCTTTGCCAAGAAAGAGAACGTTCACCTGACCGTGGTAGGTCCCGAAGCCCCGCTTGCCGCGGGCATCGTCGATGCGTTCCAGGAGGCCGGACTGAAGATCTTCGGCCCGTCGCGCGCGGCGGCGCAGCTCGAAGCGTCGAAAGACTTCGCCAAGCGGTTCATGTCGCGCCACGGCCTGCCGACCGCAAAGCACGCCACCTTCACCGGCGCGGCAGAGGCAAAAACTTACGTGGACAAGATGGGCGCGCCGATCGTGATCAAGGCAGACGGCCTCGCCGCCGGCAAGGGCGTGGTGGTGGCGGCGACGGTGGCGGAGGCGAAAGCGGCGATCGACTCGATGCTGGGCGAGCGCAAGCTCGGCGAAGCCGGCGCGCGCGTGGTCATCGAGGAATTCCT
>Ga0247727_10019346_pt1 | contig 10561 bp, 14 predicted proteins | sample WisWelCaveWW1625_FD_202498 | JGI IMG/M metagenome (GOLD analysis project Ga0247727, IMG submission 202498) | Biofilm microbial communities from Wishing Well Cave, Virginia, United States - WW16-25 | ecosystem: Environmental > Aquatic > Deep subsurface > Groundwater > Cave microbial mat | place...
AAATCAGCGCAACTGCTCGAGGCGCACGACATCCATATCCTCGAACGCTTGATTCTCGCCGCCCATGCCCCAACAGAACGAATACGCGCCCGTGCCGCTGTGAATCGACCAGCTCGGAGAGATCACGGCTTGGCGATTGGTGAGCACGAGATGACGCGTTTCTTCGGGCTTGCCCATGAAATGAAACACGCGCGCATTTTCCGGCACGTCGAAATACATGTACACTTCCATGCGCCGCGCATGCGTGTGCGGCGGCATCGTATTCCAAATCGAACCGGATTTGAGCTGCGTGAATCCCATCACAAGCTGGCAGCTTTGAATGCCGCCGGGATGAATGTATTTGTAAATCGTGCGTTGATTCGCGCCTTCGGGCGAGCCGAGAGGAACCATCTCGGCTTCGGCGAAGCGCATGAGTTGGTTGGGATAACTTTGATGCGCGGGAAAACTCAAAATAAAAAATGCCGCGGGTTCCGCGTTCTTATCGCTCGTGAAGACGATTTCTTGCGCGCTCCTGCCAATGTAGAGCATATCACGATATGCGAGATTGAAGGGTTTTCTATCAACACCGACTTGGCCCGCGCCGCCGACGTTGAGCACGCCCAGCTCGCGGCGCTCCGCAAAATAATTCGCCGCCAATTCTTTCGAAGTGTGCAGCGGCAATTTTTCCTTCAGTGGGACTGCGGCGCCGACAACGGCGCGATCATTTTCAGAGTAAACTAGCTTTATGGACTCGGGTTGAAATAAATCTTCGAGCAGAAAGGCCTCGCGCAACTCGGCAGTAGCCATGCTCTTCGCGCGAACGGGATCGATGGCAGGCAAACCTTTCATGGCGAGATTCCTCTTAAGATTGTCATTCAGAAGGAAGTCTTTTTTAGTGCTTGGTTCAACACCCAGATAGGTTTTGTTCCCAGCGCTTAAAAAGGTTCCTGCTGAATGACAACGCTTGGAGACGACTTTGCTTTTTTCTACGGCGTTTTCACTACGGCCAAGTGAGAAGTCGCACGGTTTTTATTCAAGCACCAACGGCGAGTCTAACTCCGCCACGGTTTGATCGAGATAGGCTGCAAACTCTTCGGCGGTTTTTATGCCGTTGGGTTCTTGTTCCCACGCACCCAAAAAGTAATAGGTCAATTGCCCATCAACCGGTTTGAGCACGATTACGCGACTGTGCTGATCTTCGGTGACTTTGATCAAATCACTTTTGCGATACAACACCGCCATGCCGAGCTTGTCCGGCACGAGACTTTGCTTCCCGAAAGTTGCGAGATATGTCCAACCCGCGCTCGTTTCCGGCGAGGCACGCAGCACAGCGCTATCGAGCTTGACGATGCCCGTACACAAGTTTTCGGGAGTGCCTGAAATCTCGACAAAGTGTTTTGTTAAACGGCTGCGGGCGGTGATGGACAAATTTGAGATCACGTCATAAACACCATCGCTGACTTTCCAGCCAAAGTATTTGGTTTGAATTTTAGATTGCACCGCGCCGTTGGCAACAATCGCGCAGGTCACGCTATCGGTTTGCGCCACACGTTGAGCTTTGCCTTCGTGCCACATTGCGAGCGAGCCGATGCCAAGCGATTCGCCGACTTTCAAAACGTCCATGCCCCAATCTGCAAGCGCATGATAAGAGTCGAAGCCATCCTGCCCGACGTTTTGCAAAACCATGCTCGGCGTTTTCTTGCCGAAAATATCCGTGGCGTTGCGCCAATCGAGATAGAAACGATAGCCGACCTTATCTGACTCCCAGCCGGGGCCTTCGTAGCGAATGAAAAATGAGTAATCGGTGTGCTCGGACGGCACTCGCAAAGCTTGCACGTTTTGGAATGCGCCGCCCTCGTATTTGCGATTGACAAACTTGCCGCCGACTTTGTGAGAAAGTTCGGCCTGCGTGCGCTTAGGATATTCGCGCGACAACTCACCCAGCTTCGCGTAGCGCACGGTCAAGGTTTTCGTTTCATTGGCCGCGAAATCCGCGACACACACGATTTGATCGGCATTGCCATCACTATCGCCATCGTTCGTTTGGCTCGCCAACTCTTGTGCGTTATTCAAAACGACAAAAGCCTTGTCATTAAACCTCGGCGCGTTGGCTCTGAGCTTCGCGAGTTCCAAAACAACTTCGGCATCTTTGCGCGCATGCGGCGCGGGATTTTTCACGGAGAGGGTTATGACTTCGGGGTAAGTTTGTTTGAATGCGTTGTTGCCTTTGTCTTTTGCCGAACACCCTAGCAAACTGAATGCAGTTACAAAAGCACAAAAATGCGATACACTGGGACAATCGCGGACGAAACGTAAACCAAAAGCAAAGCGCACGCAAAGACGCAGAGACGCAAAGGATACGCAAAGCTTTTCTTTGCGAAAACTCTGCGCCTTTGCGTCTTTGCGTGAAAGCTTTTGTTTACTTTGTAAAGGAGGAGTTTGAAATCGCATAGCGTGCCCTTTTATTTTCGCTTGAAACGCTTTTGCCTTACTCACTTTTCTTGTCCGGTTGCCGCAATCGCTCCATCTCTACGCGGGCCATAATGAACGGGCCGATGCCTTTGAGGTCGTTGCTCACGACCGGCGTGCTGATGTAATATTCATACGAGCCGTCGCGATAGGGATTGCCGCCGAGACCGGCCACTTGGCAAACCTGCGTGAGATTGACCAAGCCGTTCGGCTCGACTTTGATCAAATTTTCAATAATGCCTTGATAGCCTTTTTCCGCTACCGGGAGAAATTCGTTTTCAAGATAGCCCTGGCGAACCCCTTTGGCAAGGGCATAAACAAACATCGACGAAGCCGAAGCTTCCAAAAAATTGCCCGTGCGCGAGCCTTGATCCATCACTTGATACCACAAACCGGTTTTCTCGTCTTGATACTTTCGCGCGGCTTGAGCGAGATCACGAAGTATCGCAAGAATTTTTTCACGCTGCGGATGATCGCTCGGCATGAAATCCAACACATCGACAATCCCCATCGCATACCATCCCATGGCGCGCGCCCAAAAATTCGGCGAGCAGCCCGTGACCGGATTTGCCCAACGCTGTTGCTTGCTCTCATCCCAGCCGTGATAAAAAAGTCCGGTCGTGGAATCGTGCGTGTGGCTCGCGACGAAGATAATTTGGTTCGCGATGTCGTCGAAAGCTGCGGGCTGCTCGAACGTGCGCGCGAACTCGGCATAAAACGGCGCACCCATGTAAATGCCGTCGAGCCACATTTGCCAGGGATAAATCTTCTGGTGCCAGAAGCCGCCTTCCTTCGTGCGTGGCTGCGTTTCGAGTTGCTGCATGTTTAGGAACGCGGCTTTCTTGTACTTTTCCTCATGCGTCTCGTTGTACAAAGTCAAAAGCAATTTGCCGGGGTTCACGTGATCAAGGATGTACTCTTCCAGCTCGTAGGCCTTGATGTTGCCGTCAGGCTCGATATAAGAGGCCAAAAATTTTTTGATGTAAGCAAGATACTTTCCCTCTCCGGTCTGCCGCCAAACTTGCTCCAATCCTTTTAAGAAGACCGCAGTCTCATACACCCAAGAAGTCTTCGTGCTATCATTGAACAAGAACGAATCGCCGCGACGGTGCATCTCGGATTCCGCCATGCGCACGGACCACGGCAGATCGGGCGACACCAATACTTGCTCCGAGTGCGTGCGATCTTTGCAAGACATCACCGCAGAGCTTGCAAGCAACGCCAGCGCAACCAAAACACCACTGCAATAACGCCCGATTCGCAACGGGAGATTTGTCATATGCTCATTTCCTTCATTCCGTTGAAAGCAAGATGAGAAAATTTGATCGCTTGTTTTTTTGTCGGGACATTCTTTATATTTGTTATAGCCAAATTGAGTGGACTTCGCGATTCTGCTAGACCTTATTCAAAACAGAATCATCAATATCTAAGGATTTTTTATGCTGGAACGCATCACTTTCAACAACAACATTATGGGCGGACGCGCTTGTATTCGCGGCATGCGTATTCCCGTTTCTTTGGTTGTCAACTTGGTGGCCAACGGCATGTCGGAAGAGAAAATTCTCTTGGAATATCCCGACCTCGAGCCGGAGGATATCAACCAAGCGTTGAAGTATGCGGCGTGGCTGACTAGCGAGGAAATTCATCCTTTCGCACTGGCCGCCGCATGAAATTTCTCGGTGACATGGGAATCGCCGGTAGCACGATGATCTGGCTCAAATCCAAAGGCTATGACGCTACACACCTGCGCGACGAAGGCTTGCAGCGGCTTCCCGACGATGAAATCTTTGCGAAGGCCGGAAGTGAAAACCGCATCGTGTTAACGTTTGATCTCGGCTTTGGCGATATCGCTGCCGCAGCGGGCACAGCGTTGCCGAGCATTATCATTTTTCGACTCCTCGATCAAGCTCCCGCAAATGTTCATCGCCGTCTTGAGGTCGTGCTCAAGGAAGCTGCGACCGCACTAGAGCAAGGCGTTATTATCTCGGTTGATGAAATCAGATATCGTATTCGACGCCTACCAATCATACCTTAGCTTTTCTTCTTTCCGCGCGCTGGGACTTGTTTGCTACGCTCTCTGCTACCTTTCCCAAAAGACGAAACAGGCTTTAGCGATATATTCAACAGACCGGCCACGCAGCATGACCGGTCTGTTGCGCGAAGGGAGAGTGGGATTCTATTTCAGCAACACGAGTTTCTTCTGCGCGACAAACTCTCCCGCCCGCAACATGCACACGTACACGCCGTTCGCCACGCGCACACCGTTTTCGTTGCGGCCGTCCCACACGACCACGTGCTTCCCGCTTGCATACTTGGCCTTTGCTACTTGCTTCACCAATTGACCCTGGCTGTTGTAAATCGCCAAGCTCACCTCGCTTGTTGCTGTTAGCTGAAAGCTGATAGTTGTTGAAGGATTGAACGGATTGGGATAATTCTGCGCGAGCACGTGGCTCATCGGCAAGGCAGACTCAGCGCGCTTCAACACTATTGCCGGTTTGATCGACGAAGAGTTGCGCGGGAATTTTAGTTTCACCGGAAGCGAACGCGCCGGTGAAATCGCAATGCTCGACCCAAATGTGGTGGGCTTGATCTTGAATGTTGATCGCGTCATCAACGCTGTTTTGGAAGAGCAGATTGCGAATGATGATATTGGAGACGCGCTCCAGGTTCAAGCCGCCGCCGGTAATGACGCCGTTCGAGCCAACGCCCACGAGGGTTTTATGCGATTGCACATTGACCATACTCGTGAGCGTGATCGTGCCGTCAACGCGAATCACATGCGGGCCGAGGCGTTGAACGTAGCTTAAAAATTCCGTCGCATTGGTACCGGTGACGAGTGTTCCGCCCGCGCCGCCCGTGGTTCCGTTTTGCCCCAAGGAATCAACCGAGGCCCAACCTTCGAGCGCTTCGGATTGCGAGTAGGCGCTGTTTGTTTGTGCAGTGAAGAGCGCGCAAACACAAACCAACGCGGCCGGCATCTTCTCGTTGAATAAGCTCCGCACCTTGCTCCTCCTTTCGCTTGGCGGCGAGATCAAAAAAATCATTTTGTCGCCAACGGATAGATGAAGGCCAACGATAAAGAGCGCGAAGCTTTATCCGATGGCCTTCATCCATCTGTTGGAGATATTTTTTCAATACTCTTTTGACGTTGCTAATTGATGACGCTTATCAAACTATTCAAATACTTTTCGAGATTGGTAAAGCCGTCGCCGTCAAAGTCGCCGTTGCGATCCTTGGGATTCGCAGGATCGAGGCCGTGCGCGCGTTCCCAATCATCGGGCATGCCGTCGTGGTCATCATCTTTCAGGCCGGGTGCTGAGTGCAACATCGGCCAGCCGCCGACTTCGGCTTGGGACCCGCATTGCCAAAAGCTGCTGTCCCGCTTTTGACTTCTGCAAGGATGCGCGTATCAAGCGCGTCGCGCTTGGGTAAAATTGCGCCAACGTTCGCAAGCATCAACGCATATGCCTGTTCTGCCGAGTGTGTCGTTACTGGCACACACGCATGTGGCGAGTCCATGCGCGCTGCTTTCCAAAACTTGCCTTGCACGCCGCCGGCCCAATTGTTGGCCGTGACCTCCGCAAAGCCATACACAAAATTATCGGCAATGTGCCACTTGCCTTTCGCGTCATACGGCTCGGCAATGCGATTCTTCGTTGCGTTGGTTGCAGGCCCGTGCTTGAAATAGTTCGCGACGAGATTTTGATTGCCCGCTTCGCCGCCGCTGCTGCTGTTGTCGCGCCAGTTGTAGATTACGTTGTTGCGAAAATCAACAAGCTCTGCGTTCGGTTTGCCGTGCGTGCGGCTGCCATTGAAGCGCGGATTGCGATTGGAATGATGCGCGAGCAGATTGTGATGAAACGACGCGCCCTTGCCGCTCCAAATTCCGGCGTAGCCGTGCTTGCTTTTTTATGAAAAGAGCTGTCCAAACTCTCACTGACAATGCACCATTGCACCGTCGCGTTTTCGTTGTCATAAAAAGAAGCGACTTCTTCAATGCTCCAGCTCAGCGAGCAATGATCGACGATGATATTCTTGCGGCCGAGGCACGAGATCGCGTCCTCTTGCAACCGGTTTACGTCGCCGAGGCGAACGCGCAGATAACGAACGATGATATTATCCGCAGCAATAACGAGCGGATAATCGCGAGTGCAAATGCCCTCGCCGGGCGCGGTTTGTCCGGCAATGGCGCGATCGCCGTTCGTGATGCGCAATTCGGATTGCAGCGCAATCGTGCCGGACACGCGAAAGACAATCGTCCGCGCGCCTTGCGAGGTAATGGCTGCGCGCAGACTGCCCTCGCCGCTGTCATTCAAATTGGCGACGGCAATTACTTTTCCGCCGCGCCCCCCCACTCGTCAATCGGCCAAATCCTTCCGCGCCGGGGAAAGCGGGCGGTTGCGTGTGGCCGGATGCGATGTTCAAGAGCAGTAATAAGCCGACCGGCGTGCTTGCAACGCGCTTCTTTAAAAACGTCATTCAGGAGGAATCTTTTTAAGCACTGGGATTGCAGCCTAATGCGAGGGTGTGCCAAGCACTCAAAAAGATCCTTCCAGAATGACACGCTGAAGGGCGTCGCCGCATTCATGCGCACGCAATAGTCGCGGCTATTTTTGCGATTCTCCGTTGATATAAACATCTTTCATCTTCAGCTCACGATAGTGACTGGGCACATTGCCCTTCACCACGCCCTCGAATCTGCAATTCTCGATATTCAAAAAAGTCTCGCAACGTCGCTCTCGCCGTTCGGTGCGCCCTCTTTCCAGCCGAAATCCTTCTTGCCTTTGCACGGCCACCACGCCTCGACGCCGGCATTGCCGTCAATCGTGCCGCTGTCCGTGATCGCAATGTTCTCTTGTTCATACGCATGGATGAACGGCGATATGTGCCTGCGGGAACCACGGCTCTGCCGCCGCCCGCTTCGCGGCAAGCGGCAATGGCTCTTTTGAATGCTTCGGTGCAATCCGTTTTGCCGTCGCTGACTGCGCCATAAGCGGTGAGGTTAAAATCTCGCGCGGGGAATTTAGGAGGAACGATCTGGCTGAGGATTTTTTCAACTTGGGCCCAGCCGGTTTGGGGAGCAGCCTTGGGCGCAGCCTCTAAATTTAAAAAAAGAAGGGCGAATAATAGCGCGAGCGCTCTGCGCAAATTACAAGAGCTGCAAAAAAAGCAAAAGCTTTCACGCAAAGACGCCGAGACGCAAAGAGCCCGCAAAGCTTTTCTTTGCGTGCGTTTTTCTTTCCAGGTGCGGCTCGTTGAAATTTTCATGACGCACGCTCAAAACGGCCAGCGCAGGCCGAGATTGCCGGTGAGACCATGAGTTCGTTCGTATTCAACTGGCCGGCCACTACTAGGATAGGCCGGCCAGTTAAGCGAAGGGAGCGGGGAGGCCAAATGACCTTATTTCATCAAAACCATTTTCCTCATCTGGAGAAATTCGCCGGCTTCGAGTTTGTAGAAGTAGAGGCCGGAAGGCGCGTTTCTCGCATCCCAAATGACGCTGTGTTGACCAGCAGACCTCTTGCCGTTGGCCAACGTGGCGATTTTTTGGCCGAGCGCGTTGAATACTTCAAGCTTTGCAACGCCGGCTTTGGCCAGTGTGAACGCAATGCTGGTGGAGGGATTGAACGGGTTGGGATAATTCTGTTCCAACTGAAAACCTTTAACGAGAGCATTGGGGTTCTCGCTCACACTCGAAACATAATCTTCCCACTCCGCTTTCATGGCCGGGAACCAATTCCGATCGCCGGCGGGAAAACCGCCCTGTGCGCCGGTATAAGCAGCCGACGAAGTTGAATAGGTGGCATCCAGCGTGTCGCGATAAAACTCGATGGGACGGCGGTCATCATCATCTCGTGATTTGACGAAGTTGGTCTGGCTCTTTATCCTGCCGCCGCCATTGGGGTCTTCGTACCAGCGCATCATGTTCGTCATCAATCGCGGAGTTTTGGCAAGTTTGAGCTCGACTGCAGTGAAGGCGTTCTCGGAATCCGTGCCCAGCCTGCTGTTGATGTGGTACGACAGAGGTGAGCCGACGGGATAACCGAAGTCGTTCAGAAAGGCCGCTCCCGAATCGGTGATCGCGTGAAAGTTGTTGCTGACCTTCCATTGCGTGGTGTTATTCGGCGCGGTGAAAATCCAGGCGATTCGGTTTTTCCCGTTGGGATAGATTTCGCCGGTGTTGGCCCATTCCGCGGCGCGGGTGACGTCGGTGGAATCTTCACCGAGCGCAAAGGCGTCGACGAACAAATTGTTCGTGCTGATGATTTGCGGGCCGACGTTGCCGAGCGAGAACAGGCCGTGGAAGCTCATGCCGTTGACGAACGTGTTATGGTCGATCAAGCCGTACTTGATTTCCCCGGTGCCTGCGCCAGGATTGACAAAATTGTAGTGCTGAATCGCGCGGTCTTGATAGTTCACAAACGTGTTGTTGACGATGATAAAGGAATCGCAAGCGGCTTCGCGCAAATCAATTCCTTATTTCCAAATTGCCGCCGTTCAACACAACAAAATTTCCCGGTGGTCTTGTCGGCGTTCCGCCGGTTCCGGTTTCCCACAGAAATATAACGGGCTTTTTGCCGGTGCCATCTGCGGCTCTGAGACGAAGGGTTTTTCTATTCGGAACCGCAAAAATGGCATTGGCGAGATAATATTGCTCGCTCTGTAATTCATAAACACGGTTCGCCGACAACCCGCCATTGGCCGAGGTGTCAGCCACGATTTGCGCGTTTACCATCGTGGCCGACGTGCCATCTGAGGGGAGCAGCGGCACTACGACATCCTGCCCGTGGAGTGATGAAGCCAACAGAACCAAAACGATGGCAATCATTCCCGATCTCATGTAGCGCATTGGAGCCTCCTTTCGTTTATGAACGTGGAAAAACGGATTGTATAAACCCAAGGTTTTCTCGGCATCACCTCGCAACGCGCGACGAGCCGCAAGCAAAAAGAATTTTGTAAGCGGATTGAACGGATCGCGCGGATAAACCTAGTCGGTATCCGCTTAATCCGTTCAATCCGCTTACAGAAAAGTTTTTGCCGTCATTCCAATTTTACCGTCACGCCAAAGCCAGCGGTCAGTCCGTACTTCTCGCTTTGATTGAAGAGTTTGCGGTCAAAGACTCTGTTGACCGTCGAGCTGCCGTCTTCGACGTCGGTGGCATTGCTGACGTTCATGAACAGGGCGAGGTCATTTGTGATTCCCTGCCTAAGGGCCAGATCGATGCGCGTGAAGGCATTGGTTACTCCGTCGCTCAAGCCGCTGGCAGAATATGAAACGTTGTGATCTCCTTGATGGAAGACGGAATCGATTTGTGATCCCCAAATGAAAGCTTCCGAACGCACGATGGAAGCATTATATGACAACACGAGGTTTTTGAGCAGGCCCGGAAGGAAACGAAAATTCATCTGATGCTCGAACTCAAATCCCCAAACCTTTGTGGGTTTTTGTGAATTGTAGGGAAGGGTCAAATCATAGGGCGCTGTCCTCATCTGGCTCGCCCATTGAATGCCAAAGTCCTGAAGCAAGGTATCCCCAACGGTATTGAACCTGTTCAGCATGTGATACATGTCTACAATTTCTTTGTAATACGCCGACAGCGTTCTGCCTGGGCGATCGAATATCCCTCCGGCATTGTCATTCGACTTCATGCCCAGACAATTGACTATGCTGCTTCTCGCTTCATCACTGTGCTTCTTGCTCTATGCTCACGCCACGGACATGCGCAAGAGCCTCGTATCCCATCGGTGAACTCATATAGGAGAGGAATGGGAAAATTTTTACTTTGCAGGTTCGAAATTCTGCGTCAGCGAGTCGGTGAGCCTGTGGCGGAGGATGAACGGGGATTTTTAGGAGAATATTTTTGAGATAAGCAAACGGTCGGCGTTGTGAAGCTTAACTGTGGCCACGAGCGAGTAGATGATCGCGGCGCACTTGGTGCCTTCATGTTAACCGCCGAAAAGATAATTTTTGTGGACAACGCAGCAGGCGAAATCTCGCCCTTTGGGCTTCAAGCGTCATTTTAGCGTCAAAGGGTGTCACCGATGTCCATATTTGTCCCGGCCACCAAATAAAAAAGGGAATCACGGGGATTCCCTTTCTATTCAAAACCAT
>Ga0247727_10019347_pt1 | contig 10561 bp, 8 predicted proteins | sample WisWelCaveWW1625_FD_202498 | JGI IMG/M metagenome (GOLD analysis project Ga0247727, IMG submission 202498) | Biofilm microbial communities from Wishing Well Cave, Virginia, United States - WW16-25 | ecosystem: Environmental > Aquatic > Deep subsurface > Groundwater > Cave microbial mat | place...
TTTCGGCTTCGAGGTCCTTCACGTTGTACAAAAAATGAATCTGGATCGTCTTGAACTGCGAGAGGAAATGAATCAGCATTTGTTTCGTTTCGCTCTTTAGCACATATTCATAGACGTAATCGTCCGCTAATTGCGCGTCCTTCGAATCGTCCGTGTACCAGTTTTTGAATATCGGCGTGAACGCGTATTTCTCCAGCTCCAATTGCGTTAGAATCGCTTCAAGGGTTTCCTTCGTCCCCTCGACGGGCAGGCTGATCTTTACCGCCGAGGGAAAGACGCCGAAACTAACCGTGAAATATGGATGCAGTTTGAAGCGGTTATTTTGGCTGAACGAGTCGAGCAAACTTCCTAAAATCGGATCTTCCATGGTTTGTGTCTCCAGTTTTTTATATCTCATTAACTCACCTTACGCGCTTAGCCATAGAGACCACAGAGTTCTCTGAGTTTTTTTCTCTTGTTTTCTCTGCGCGCTTGCGCGGTCTGTGGCAAAAGCCTTTGCCTGCGTAACGTGAGCTCATTAAATCATAACAGCCGTTGCGTTGTTTTGACAATACCGGCTCGATCTTGATATTCCATCGAAAGCGATCTTCAATGACAAATATATTGAATCGTTCCAGGCTTGCAAGCCTCCTCAAACAGGAGGAGAAACTTTTCCACAAAACCCATCCCAAGTCTTACGAACTCTACCAACGCGCGCGCAAGTCATTGCATGGCGGCGTGCCGATGCTGTGGATGATCCGCTGGGCGGGATCATTCCCCGTTTTCGTCAAAGAAGCGAAAGGCGCGCGCTTCACCGATGTGGATGGCAACTCCTACATTGATTTCTGTCTCGGCGATACCGGCGCGATGACGGGTCATTCGCCTGACGCAACCGTGACGGCAATTCAAGAGCAGATCCAAAAAGGCATCACGCTCATGCTCCCGTATGAGGATGTCATCTGGGTGGGGGAGGAGTTGCAGCGCCGCTTCAAACTTCCGTACTGGCAGTTCGCCCTCACTGCCACCGATGCGAATCGTTTTGTTTTGCGAATGGCGCGTCTCATCACGGATCGCCCAAAGGTTCTCGTCTTCAACTATTGCTATCATGGCTCGGTGGATGAAACCTTCATCACGCTCGACGAAGAAGGCACGCCGATCCCGCGTCCCAACAACATGGGTCCGCAAATTGACCCGCGCCTCACGACGAAGGTGATCGAGTTCAATGACATCGCCGCGCTCGAGACCGCGCTCTCCGCGCGTGACGTTGCCGCGGTGCTTGCCGAGCCTGCCATGACCAACATCGGCATCATTCATCCCGACCCTGGTTATCACGATGCGCTTCGGGACATAACCCGCAGATATGGAACGTATCTCATCATTGACGAGACTCACACCATCTGCGCGGGACCCGGCGGATACACCGCCTCATTCGCCCTTCAACCTGATTTCCTGACCCTCGGCAAACCTCTCGCGGGAGGCGTCCCCGCCGCAGTGTATGGATTCACCGAAGAAGTCTCACAAGCCTTCACTGAAAAACTCGCCGTTGACGATGCGGATGTGGGCGGCATCGGCGGGACGCTGGCAGGCAACGCCCTCTCCATCGCCGCGATGAAAGCGACTCTGCAACACGTCCTTACCGATGAATTCTATGCCAAAGCGATTCGGTTGCAGGAAAGATTTACTGAAGGCGTTGAGTCAGTTATCAAAGAATTTGAATTGCCGTGGATCGTCAAACGCTTGGGCAATCGCTCCGAATATTGGTTTCGTCCCACGCCTCCGCGTAATGGCGGAGAAGCCTTCGCCGCCATAGACCACGAACTCGACCGCTATATGCACCTCTTTACTTTGAATCGCGGTATATTAATGACGCCCTTCCACAACATGGCGTTGATTTCACCTGAGATCACCGAAGCCGATGTGGATTATCATACGAAGGTGTTTCGAGAAGCGGTTGTGAGTTTGTTTGGATAAATGTTGGTAAGCATGTCTCAGGATTTTTCCATCAATTTTTTCAGCGCATCCAGTGTTGATGAAGAGATGTGCTCGCGTCTTGTGGAACCACGCGAGCGTGTAGTTGCATTGTTGCCTTTGCTTTACCAGTTAATAGAGAGTGAGTCTAAACCCGACGAGTTTCAGGTTTGTCCAATTTGTGAACAGGCAATGAAAGTATCCTTTTCAAAAAGATTTCAATCGTCAACCATAATGGATATTGGAGTTGACTGTCAAACATGTCATATCATCGTCCTGTTCAAGTCGGATAGAATACCTGTCTGGGTTCCAATATCGAAATTTTGGAATTGACGATCCTGCAATCAATGCAAAGAATTTGAAAATCGTCTTGGCTATATTGATAATATCCAAATGGAGAGAATAATGACCGAATACAAACTTCAAGTCTGGCGCGTGAACGTGCGCGAACAAACCCTGAAACGAGACATACTTCAATAAACATCACGTTGCAAACATGACCTGCGTAATTCCGCGATGATATAGAGCTTTTTCATCTTTCATCCTTCGTCCTTCACTCTTTCCCCCATGATGTATAATGCGATGTACAGTCCACAGGAGCATCTTATGGCGCAAATGATCCGCAAACAAATCTACATCCAAAAGGGTCAGGAAGAACGGCTGAAAAAGGTCGCGGAGGCGCGCGGGGTGAGTGAGGCTGAAATTATCCGCCGCGCGTTGGAAAACGAATTGCGCAGCGCAGGCTATCGTCTTGCGTATGATGATGAGGCGTTTAAGAAGGCATATAAGTTTATGCTCGCCATGGCGAAACGCCCTCCCGTCCCTCGTAAGAAAAGAGATTGGACGCGCGCAGAGTTATATGAAGAACGTATGAAGCGCTATGAGCGAAATACTTCTTGATACCAATGTATTGGTGTACGCTCATTATCACGCTGAACCAGAGAAACGCGACCGCGCCATACATGTGATCCATGAATTACAACAAGCGCGCCTGGGATGTTTGAGTATTCAGTGTATTTCGGAATTCTTCAATACTGTTGTCCGCGGAAAGAATCCAATGCTGACTCTTGACAAGGCGGCCGATCAGGCGCGCTTGCTCATTAATTCGTTCCCTGTCTTTCCTCTCACCCCCATGATTGCAATCAATGCGATGGCGGGCGTGAAGAAACACAGTTTCTCATATTACGACGCGCAGATTTGGGCATGCGCTCATTTGAATCAAATCCCTGTTGTTTTTAGCGAAGACTTCTCTGATGGACGCGCCATTGAAGGAGTTCGCTTCGTTAACCCCTTTACTGAAGCCTTTGAATTGGAGAAATGGACATGAGCGACTACAAACCCCAAGTCTGGCGCGTGAACGTGCGCGAACAAACTCTGAAACTCGAATCCGTCCCCGATTCATGGAAGCGACTCGGCGGGCGCGGATTTTAGCCGTCAGTTCGGATGTATAATTCGATATGAAGATTCGCTTGCACCCTCACGCCCTTGAGCGCATCGAAGAACGCGGCGCGACAGAAGATGAAGTTCGCGCTGCCGTATTTTAGGAGAAATAATATGCGATTTACTTACGATCCCCGTCATAACATTGCTTATATTCGCTTTCAGGAAAAAGGTCCTGAAGTTGAAACGATCCGCATCAGCGATGAACTGGTCGTGGATATTGCGCCGGATGGAAGCATCTACGGAATTGAATTGTTGAATGCCAATGAGCAAATGCAACAGGAAGATGCCGGCGAATTGGTGGTTATCAATGAAGCGACAGGAAAGCGCGCGGAACTTCCGCTTGGATAAACCATGGCTGAATACAAATCTCAAGTCTGGCGCGTAAACGTGCGCGAACAAACTCTCAAGCGTGAACCTGTTCCCGATTCATGGAAGCGACTCGGCGGGCGCGGACTTCTGGCGCGTATCCTGCTCGATGAAGTGGATGCGAAATGCGATCCGCTGGGCGCCGGGAATAAGTTGATCTTTGCGCCGGGTTTGTTGGTGGGACACATGCTTTCTTCAACAGATAGAATTTCGGTTGGCGGCAAATCTCCGCTCACGGGTGGAATCAAAGAAGCCAATGCGGGCGGGCGCACAGGCTTGCACATGACTCACATGGGCATCTTTGCGTTGATCATCGAAGACTTGCCAAAGGAAGATGACTTTTGGGTTTTACATCTTTCGCTTGCCAATGGCGCGAAATGGGAACGCGCGGATGATGTTGTTGGCTTGGGCGTTTATGCGACAGCGCCAAAATTACTTGCAAAGTACGGCGATAAAGTCGCCATTGCGATGATCGGTCCCGGCGGCGAGATGAAATTGAAATCAGCGGGGATTCAAAATATTGACAAGGATCGAGTCCCGGCGCGGATTGCGGCGCGCGGCGGGCTTGGCGCGGTCATGGGATCGAAGGGCTTAAAAGCCATCGTGTTCGATAACGTCGGTGGACAGAAGCCGCCGGTCGTGAGTCCCGAAGCGTTCAAGGTCGCGCAGAAGGATTATACAAAGTCCGTTCTTGAGCATCCGCAATCCATCACGTATCGAGATTACAGCACAGCCGCCATCGCGCCAATGTGCCAGAGTTTCGCGGCGTTGACCGCGCGTAATTTCTCGCGCGGCACATTTGATCAGGTTGACCAGGTTGACGGCGACGCGCTGCGTGAATTTACTTTGAAGCGCGGCAAACCGTCTGAGGCTGCGCACGCATGTATGGCGGGCTGCACGATCAAATGCTCGAATATATTGGGCGGGGAGGATGGCAAGATCATTGTCTCGCCGCTGGAGTATGAGACGATTGGTTTAATGGGCATCAACCTTGAGATCGCTTCGCTCGATTCGATTGGGCGTTTGAACTGGCAGGTGAATGATCTTGGGTTGGACTCAATTGAAATCGGCGGCGCGCTCGGCGTCGCGGCGGAGGCGGGTCTGATGCAGTGGGGCAGTGAGGAAGACGCGCTGAGGCTGATTGACGAAATCCGCAACGGCACTGAATTGGGATATGTGCTTGGCAACGGCGCGGTCAGCGTTGGCAAGAAATATAACATCGAGCGCGTGCCAGCCGTGAAGGGGCAAGCCATGTCCGGTTATGAACCGCGTTCGATCAAAGGAACGGGCGTGACGTACGCGACGACTCCGCAGGGAGCGGATCATACTGCCGGGCTGACGATCCGCGCAAAGGTCAACCATCTTGACCCGACGATTCAAAAAGACCCCTCGTTGAACGCGCAGTTGAACATGGCTGGCTATGACACATTGGGCGCGTGCATCTTTGCAGGCTTCGGGTATGCCGCGACGCCGGATGGCGTTGTGAAGCGTTTGCTGCAAGCGCGTTATGGCTGGGATGATTTGCCCGATAATATTTTGCAGGCATTGGGCAAAGAGACGATCAAGATGGAACGCGAGTTCAATAAGCGCGCGGGTTTCACCAAGGAAGATGATCGTTTGCCCAAGTGGATGACTGAGCAGCCGATCCCTGAAAACGGCGCGGTGTTTGACGTGAGCGAAGAAGTTCTCGATCATATTTTTGATGGGATTGAATAAACGACAAGGCTGCTTTGTGAGTCCCGTGCAGAAATATGTGCGACTTTTGGTTTGCGTGTAGCCAATTACACAAATTTACCAACCTTCCAAATAACCAATAACCATCAAGAAATAACAGACCCAGCCAACTGACCACACCCCGCCGCGATATCAATCCCGCGCCTCATGCGGATCGTACACGGGACCCCCGCCTGCTCCAGCGCTTCTTTGAATTTTCCCGCCCTTTCACGTGATGTGGCTTGTCCGTTATATCCCATAGTGGGGTTGAGGGGGATGGCATTGACGTGACATAACAAGCCTTTGAGCCGCGCCGCGAGTTTGCGCGCGACCTCGGGCGAGTCGTTGACTCCGTTGATCAGCGCCCATTCAAAGGTCACGCGGCGATGCGTTTTTTCGATGTAGTATTTGCAGGCTTCGATGACTTCGTTTATGTTGTAGCGCTTGTTGACAGGCAGCATCTTGACGCGTTCATCATCGTCCGCAGCGTGGAGTGAGATGGCGAGGTTCACCTGTCGCTTCTCGTCGGCAAAACGTTTGATTTGCGGGACCAGGCCCACAGTCGAGAGGGTGAAGCGGCGCGCGCCGAAGTTGAATCCGTTTGGATCGTTGAGTCGATCAATGGCGGACATCGTATTGTCATAATTGTGGAACGGTTCGCCCATGCCCATTAAGACCACGTTGCTGACGCTTCGATTCTCCTCTTTCAACATGCGCGCATAATACAACACCTGCGCGACGATCTCGCCGCTGGAAAGGTGGCGTTTGAATCCCATTTGTCCCGTCGCGCAAAACACGCATCCCATCGCGCAGCCCGCCTGTGTGGAGATGCAAAGCGTGCGGCGATTCTTTGCGCCGCGCAAATTCTCACTGTTCGGAGCAGAAGCGGCGATCTGCGGGTTGTCTGCCGGGTCGCCGTAGCGCATGAGCACGGCTTCGATCAATTTCTTATCGGGCAATTCAAACAGAGTTTTGCGCGTGAAGCCGTCCGATGAATCCTGGAAGACCTTCACGATGAAGGGGGAGAAGACCAGATGCTCTACAAGTTTTCCTCGCAAAGATTTTGGGATGTTGGTGAATTGATCCGGCGAGTCGTAAAGACGTTGATATAACCCCTGCCAGATCTGTTTTGCGCGGTAGGCGGGTTCGTTCCAGTCGGCGAGCAGGCTGGTCAGAGCGGAAAAATCCAGGTCGTAGATAAGCATGGTGCAATTGTAAAGGAGGACGGGCAATTATGATCGAACAATCGGTTTGGTTGTATAATCCAAACAGGTTCGACAGACTGCTTGAGGAGCGAACGTATGCGATCCATAAATCCGTATATTGTGGGTAATCCGATAAAAGACCGATCCAGTTTTTTCGGCCGCCAGGATGTTTTTCGTGAAGTGATGCAGGTGCTTCGTCAGAAGGACAGCCATGCGATTGTATTATATGGTCAGCGGCGGATTGGGAAGACTTCGATGCTGCTTCAATTGGAACAACGCCTCGCGCAGGAGGGGGAGTTTACGCCGATCTATTTCGACTTGCAGGATAAAGCTTCCAAATCCCTGTTTGAATTATTGTTTGAACTGGCGCAGCACATCTCGCGCGTGACGGGACACACGATTCAACGCCCCGACGACTTTAACCGCACTGGGGATTATTTTCGCGATACGTTTTTGCCGGGCGTCGCTGAGAAGGTCGCCAGCGGCGGACTCGTGTTGCTCTTTGACGAGTTCGACGTTTTGGATAGTCCGGCGCGAACACAGGCTTCACAGTCGTTTTTCCCGTACCTGCGCTCGTGGATCGAGAATGTCCGGAAGATAAAATTCATCTTTGTCATCGGCCGCCGCCCTGAGGAACTGTCCGTTCGCAGTATGGCGGCATTCAAGGGCATCCAATCCACGCGCGTATCTTTTATGAGCGAAAAGGATACGGAGGAGGTAATTCGGCAATCGGAGAAGGATAAAAGTTTGATGTGGAAGCCGGACGCCGTGGCGCGCATTTTCGATCTGACGCATGGGCATCCGTATTTCACGCAATTATTGTGTAGCGTCGTTTGGGAAAACAATCATGAGGAGGAGAATAATGACAATTGCGTCGCGACTGGGGAGGAGGTGGATAAGGCGGTCGAGCAGGCGCTCAAGATGGGAGCGAACGCCTTCAACTGGCTATGGGATGGATTGCCTCCCGCCGAACGCGTTATCATGTCCGCGATGGCGGAGGTGAAGGATGAAGTCATCACGCAGGATCAGTTAATCGAATCGCTGAATCAGAGCGGGGTGAGGCTGATCGCACGCGAACTGGAAATCGCCCCCGAGACATTGATGGACTGGAAATTGCTCGATCACGTTGATAAGGGATACATCTTCTCCGTGCCGCTGTTGAAACGCTGGGTGTCTTTGAACCGTCCGTTGCGCCGCGTCAAGGATGAATTGGACCGTTTGGATCCGCTGGCGGAAAACCTTTTCCAGGCCGGGCAGGGATTCTACAACAGCAACCGGTTAGCCGACGCCGAGCAACAACTGCGCCAGGCTTTGAATATCAACCCCAATCATCTCAAAGCGCGTTTGTTGCTTGGGCGCGTTTATCTCGATCAAAGTAGATTAACCGAATCGGTGGAGGTATTGGAAGCCGCCTATCAATATGACGAACGCTCCGCGCGCGCCGATCTGCTGAAGAGCCTGCTGGCGTTAGCCGATTCGCCGTCGCTGGAAGATACTAAACAACTCGAGGTGTGCGACAAAATCCTCGCCATTCAACCGGATCAACCGCTCGCCAAAGAAAAGCGACTCAACATCCTGGCGCGGCGCGCGGACGCGGCGTTTGAGCAAGGCGAATATGAACAGGCGGTCAAAGCCTATGAAGCCGCGGGTCATCAAGCGGGTGTCGAAAAAGTGCGGGAACAGATCTGGCGGGACGGCATGAAACAGGCGGGAGCGCTCATCGCCAATCGGCAATTCACTTCGGCTCTCGAGAGTTACAACAAATTGATGGTTGATTATCCGGAGAAAGCGGAAAAAGTGAGGGAGCAGAGCTTGCAGGACAGCATGAGTTGGGCGAATTCGCTGGTTACGGATCGGCAATATAAGGAAGCCCTGGATATTTTCGATAGATTGCTTGTCGAACATCCGGAGAAACTTGAATCCATCAAGCCGCATCGGGAACGCGCCCGCGCGGAGTGGCGCGATTCCCGTATTGGGGACGTTCCGTATTACATTGGGGAGGAAAACTGGAGCAAGGTCATAGAGATTTGCGAGGCGCTTTTAAGCGAGTTCCCCGACGACGAGGTTATCGCCAATCGCTTACACAACGCCCGGATGCAATTAGACGTCGCCCGCAAGTTCAACGAAGGGGTCGGCGCGCTCGAGAACGGAATGCAGGACCAGGCTCGTAAACTTTTTACCGAGATTATTTCGGAGAATCCCGCGTATGGGCGCGCCGCGCTCAAACTGGTCGAAGCAATTTATGGCAAGGTGAAAATTTCCATTCGGGTTCCATTTGGCGCTACAGCCTTGACTTTCCTGACCGGATTGTTTTGGACAATTCTTTCCACATTCCAATTAAGCGATTGGGCGAATGATTTATTTTTTAGCAGGGTCGCTGAAAATCTTCAGGATAACTTTTCAGACGATCTCCATATTCATACTGAAAACTATGTTGTAATTTGGGTTATCCTCATTCCTTTGATTGGCGTGTTGTTGGGTTATTACGGAAATAGAATTCTGGATACAACCTATCAGGTCGAACGCGCAAAATACTCCTATGGCAAATCCCTATGGATACATGCCTTATTTGGCATGGGATTGTTCTACGTGGATCGCGCTTCCTGGCGGAAATGGCTGTATGCCGTCATTGCCGCGCTAATCCCCGCCTTGTTGCTTATGCCGATCCTGTATGAATTTTTGGACCGTTATAGTTATTATTTCTCTTCCGTCGAGGTTAGGCCTATAGAACTTGCGAATGGGCTAAAAATCATTGATATGCGAAGCAATGCGCTGATTGCTTTATTGATCGCGCACGCGCTTTCCTTCCTGGATGTCCTGTGGACCTGCCGCCAGAAGCAGAGGGGACGTTACACATCCGGCGAGAAGATTTCACGGCCGGTAGATATCAAAAGCCTGGAAGTTGTTTCCGGGCAATGGGAGCCGGGATTTGACGCCCTGCTTACGGATCGGCCGGTTTTGATCTTTTTCGGCGTATTGATCTTAATAACATTTCTCGTCATATTGCTTCGAGGATAGAACCCATTTTGTTTGAGCGCAGTTTTCAGGAAACGCCATGACTTCCCCCTTAAACCCATTCATTTACAGCCGCTCCCTCACCCCCGCAGAGTTCGAGGGACGCCGCTCCGAGTTGAACAAAATCTTCGGGCGTCTCGCGACTGGTCAATCAGTGGCGGTGATCGGTCAGCCGCATATTGGAAAAACCTCCCTATTGGAGTTCATCCAGGACGATATCGCGCGGCAGAGTCGGTTTGGGGAGCAGTTCCACGTCTTCACCTTTTCGTTCCTGGATATTCTCGCGATCCAAAACCTGCAAACCCAAAAGGATTTTTGGCGTCACGCCGTTCAACCTTTATACAAGCTGGATATTGCTCCGCTGTGCGCACAAGCGGAGCAGGAAGGTTTCAGCAACCTCGCGCTCGAACCGCTATTCGAAGCCTTGAATAGTTCGAATCGCCGGCTGGTCCTGTTGTTGGATGAGTTTGACGCGATTCTGTCGCATCGTGCCTTGAACACGCCTGATTTCTACGGCGGACTGCGGACACTGGCTTCGCGCTCCGGCGGGCTGGTTCTGGTCATCGCGGCGCGCAAACCGTTGCAGGTCTTGAATCAACTGACACAGGAGATCAACCCGCACGGCTCGCCCTATTTCAACGTGTTCGTCGAGATCCAATTGGGCGCGCTCAAAAACGACGCGCTTGACGTTTTGCTGAATCGGGGCGGCGATATCCTGACTGCCACAGACCGGGAATATATTCAGCGAGTTTCGGGACGTCATCCCTACCTGGCTCAGACCGCCGCCGCCATGTTGTGGGACGCGCACGATGAAGGCCTGGGGGGCGAGGAATTGTATCGGTCGGCAAGCCAGCATCTTTATCGTCAGAGCC
>Ga0247727_10019348_pt1 | contig 10560 bp, 10 predicted proteins | sample WisWelCaveWW1625_FD_202498 | JGI IMG/M metagenome (GOLD analysis project Ga0247727, IMG submission 202498) | Biofilm microbial communities from Wishing Well Cave, Virginia, United States - WW16-25 | ecosystem: Environmental > Aquatic > Deep subsurface > Groundwater > Cave microbial mat | place...
CAGTGTTCGGCTAGAACACATAAGAACGCGATGTGAAAAGTAAAATCGGGGCGGCCTCTCACGGGTCGCCCCGATTTTTGGGTGTATGATTACAGCATGAACAAGAGAACCCTGTTTGTCGGTATTTCATCGTTTGCGCTGATTGCCTTCGTCGCGCTGGCTGTGATTATGTTTGCCAGGCCTGCGGCATTTCGCGGCGCGACGTTTGGGGAGCCGTACCCGCCCGCGCCGGAGATTGAGTTAACGCGTTCGGACGGGAGCAGGTTCCAGTTGAGCGAGACGCGGGGGAATGTCGTGTTGTTGTTCTTCGGGTATACATCCTGCCCGGATGTCTGTCCCACCACGCTGGCGGAACTTAAGCTCGCTATGGAGAGGCTCGGCGAAAGCAGGGCAGGCGAGACGCGGGTTTTGCTGGTCACTGTGGACCCCAAACGGGATACGCCTGAGCGTATGCAGGAATATGTGGACCACTTCAATCCTTCGTTTATTGGGTTGAGCGGGACGGAGGCGGAACTTGATAAAGTGTGGAAGGATTACAGCGTCTTTCGGCTGGAGGTTCCGGGCGCGTCCGCCGCAGGGTACACCGTTGACCACACCGCGCGCGTGACGTTGATTGATCGGCAGGGAAGTATGCGCGTGTCGTTTGGTTTCGATACGCCGGTGGATGATATTGTCCACGATTTGAAATTGATATTGAATGACTGAGCGATGGATGATGAAAAGCAAACTTTTGATTTTGTTGGCGTTAATCGTCACGGCTTGCGCGCCTGCAAAGATCACGACCGGCGTGTTGGCAGTAAGGGACGCCTGGGCGCGACCCGCCGCGCAGGGCGACAACGGCGCGATATATTTCGCGATTGAGAACGGGACTGAAAACGACGACGCGCTTGTGTCGGTCGCTTCGGATGTCGCGGGCGCGGCCGAATTACATCTCTCGCAAATGGAGGGCGATCGCATGTCCATGCGCCAACAGGAGACGATTGCGATATCTGCCGGCGAGGCGGTCGTATTTTCGCCGGGCGGTTTACACGTGATGCTGGTCGGCTTGGCGCGCGAACTCAAAAATGGCGACACTTTTGAGGCCGCGCTCCAGTTTGAAAACGCCGGGGAAAAAATCATCACAGTGACGGTCAGGGACGACTTGAACGATGATTAAGCGAATCGTCTTTTCGATGTTGATTGGCATCGCGGTAGGCGCAGCAATCAGCGAGTTCTCGTTTGTCTTTTTACAGGAGACCGCGCGCCCGCCGCGCGAGGTCGTTCTCACCATTCCCGCCGGGACCGCGCGGCAGGTGGCGCGCGGCGAACAACCGCCGTCCATTCCGTTGGATATGGTTTTTGTCGTAGGCGATGTGCTGGTGGTGAAGAACGAGGATAACGTGGATCACACGCTGGGGCAGTTGTGGATTCCCGCAAACTCATCGGCGAGCCTTGCCTTGAATGAAGAACAGAACATGGCGTTCGAGTGTTCGTTCCAGGCGGGGAATTATTTCGGTCTCGACGTGCGTCAGTCTCTTACGCTCGGCACGCGCGTCTACGGCATCCTGTACGCGGGCATTCCGCTCGGCATTTTGATCGCAGTGTATAGTTTCGTCATTCCTCCCGGGAAAAAAGAAAATGCTTCTGCGTAGGATGTTGTCGCGCAAGTGGTTGTTTGCCACGTTGCTCGTTGTCGTCGGCGCGTTTGTATTGATCCGTTTGGGCGTCTGGCAATTGGACCGGCTCGAACAACGCCGCGCCTTCAACGCGCAAGTTGAGTCCGCGCGTTTGCAAAGCGTCCTGGATTTGAACATGGAACAACCCGCAGACATCGCGGCGATGGAATGGCGGCCCGCGCAAATCGCTGGAAAATATGACTTTGAGAACCAGGTCGCGATTCGGAATCAGTATTACGGCGATCAATACGGATACCATATCCTGACTCCGCTTCGCTCCGACCCTTCGACCGGCTCTGGGCCGGCAGGATTGGCTGTTCTCGTTGACCGCGGCTGGATCCCCGCTGACGGCAATTCGACGCCCGCGGACTGGCGCAGGTACGACGAGGTTGGGCAGGTCAGAGCCAAAGGGCAGATCAGGCTTGGGTCGGGCAAACCAGCCATCGGCGGAGTCGCGGACGCGTTGCCGGAGGGCGGATCAAAGCTTGAGATTTGGAACAATGCCGACGTGGAGAATATATCCGTTCAGTTGCCGTATCCGGTATTGCCGGTGTATATTCAAGCGGACGCGCATCCAGCCGACGCCGAGCCGCCGATCCCGTTTCAACCTGAATTGGAGTTGACGGAAGGTCCGCATTTTGGTTATGCCATGCAATGGTTTATCTTTGCGGCGATTTTATTTTTCGGTTATCCATTCTATTTGCGAAAACAGGATTAGAAACAACATGCGATATTCGCTTCGATCTTCGTTTGCAAGATATGTGATTGTATTGTTCGCCGCCGTCCTCGCGCTGACAGCGGCGGGACGCATCGTAACAGTGACGGATGCCTGGGCGTTTTGCGAAGGCGCGTTTTTGTGCGTCCCATCCGCACCGTCTGGCTGGTTGAAACTCGCGCACGTGTCGCTGGTGGGCGCGGCTTCGGCGTTGATGCTGGCGGTCTTTCGCAAAGCCTGGCGCGAACAACGCGATCATCGCATCGTTTTGCCGCTGACTACAATTCTCGGCGTGGTATTTTTTGGACAGGCGTTGGTGGGCGCGGCGCAAGTGTCACAGGCAAACGCGGAACATCTCGTTATCTTGCATAAACTCACGACGGTCGCGTTATGGATTTCGCTGGCGTTGCTCGTGTATGTTTCGGGTACGCTGATTAAGGATGAAACAAAATTTATTCCCGCGCATGGACCGAACGGGCGGCAACGCGCAAAGGATTTCCTCGCGTTGACCAAGCCGTTGATCGTGGGCTTGTTGTTGATAACCACATACGGCGGACTTGTAATCGGCGCGCAGGCGTTTCCATCTTTTTCATTGACCATGTTGACGCTGATCGGCGGCGCGCTGGCGGCTGGCGGCTCGAGCGCGTTGAACCAGTATATTGACCGCGAACTCGACAAGCACATGCAGCGCACCGCGAAGCGCCCGCTGGCGGACGGGCGTTTGACGGATGCCGAGGGGCTGGCGTTTGGGTTGGGATTATCGCTGGCGAGTTATTACGTCCTTGCCTGTTTTGTGAACGGACTTGCGGCGTTACTTTCGCTGGCGGGAATTTTTTATTACGTGATCTTTTACAGCCTGTGGCTCAAGAAAGCGACGGTGCAAAACATCGTCATCGGCGGCGGGGCGGGGGCGATCCCTCCGCTGGTCGGTTATGCCGCGGCGACCGGCAATCTCGATTGGACGGCGTGGATTCTCTTTGCCATTATCTTCATGTGGACGCCGCCGCATTTCTGGGCGCTGGCGATTGTTCGCATGAAGGATTACGAACACGCGGGCGTGCCGATGATGCCGGTGGTGCGCGGCGAAATGGAAACCCGCAAACAGATTTTCATCTACACGATTGAGTTGGTGGCTGTCACGTTATTGCTCCCCGTCCTGAAACTGGCCGGGACGTTTTACCTGATCTCTTCGCTGGTATTGGGCGGCGCCCTGCTCTATGCCGCGTGGGCAGTCTGGAAACACGGCGGCAACAAACTGGCATGGCGCATGTATAAATGGTCCAGCACGTACCTGGTGTTTATCTTTATGGCGATTATGATCGACGCGGTGTTGTGACGCCCGTCAGGGGCGTTGAATGATTATGGCGGTCTCGTCCTGGTATGCAACCACCCAGTTTTTCTGTTTCAATTCTTTGGCAAGCCGCAGGTTGGGCGGGATGATTGCCCACTCAATGTCGTATGTTTTGAAAATATCCTCCCAGCCCGCGTCCAGCTCGATGACCGCGACGTATAATTTTGTGAGATCGCCGCGCGTATCCGTCTGGCTCTCGATGAATACCTGTTGCGCCGGCCACAAACGGAGCAGGATATACCCGCCCCAGCCGAATGAGTTGAACACTCGCCCGGGCTGAGGGTTATCCTCCAGCCATTGAACCGCTTGAATGGGAAAGAATTCCGGGTCAAAGCGATTGTAATTCTTTAGCGGACCTGCCAGGAGAATTACGCCCAACAGGATGGCGGACGCGATGGGGATGGCTTTACCCCTTCCAAAACTTTCCAGAGTCGCGATCATGCGTTCGACGTTTTTCAACGCTTGTGGAACCCGGATGCCTTGCAGTCCGCGGGCGAGCGCGAACGGAGCGACCACCCCGAATAAATGCGCGTTCCGCGCCGAGATGACGCTCATAAGCCCGAACCCGGCGATCAGAAAAAAATCAGCCGGCGTAAACTTTTTCCTTTGCGTAAAGAGTAACGCCGCGCAAAACAAATATAGGATCAGCAAAGGCAGGAATGACGGGTCTGAAAATTCGGGCGGCCTGGTTTCATCAATTGTGGACATTAAATAGGAGTTGTTGAGGTAACCGGCCACCGTAGTCCATGTCTTTATGCGCGATGGATTGATCAGCGAAGCGCAAAAACTCAAGAATAATATGGCTAGGATAGTTTGGATTTTGGGGAGAGCGTCTTTGGCGCGCGCCACCCAGAATGACCAGACCGAATCCGCGAGATAGGCTCCCAGGACGAGGAAACCGGCGATGTATTCCGCGTGAATATTCGCCCATAAAAGCATCAGCGCGGGGAATATCCAGGGTTTCTTTTTGGAGTTGTGGTAATGATCGTCCAACAGGACAAGCCATATCGCAAGAAACAACATGGTAAACAGGTGCGGGCGCGTAATCCAATGAGTGGACGTTACGACGGCGCCCAACAATGTCAGCACGAAGGTCAGCAACGGTTCGTCGTTGTTTTTTAACGCCTTTAAAAATATCAAAAGAAATGTCGCGCCGATTGAAAGGCCCGCCAGAAGCACGACGCCGTTCAGTTCAAACGCCAGAAAAGCGAGATAAAAAATCACCCCGGCTCCCCACTCGTGCGGGATATATTCCCTGCCCGCGTAGGGATAGGCGAATATCTCGCTGGTGGGCGGTTTGCCTCCCTCCAAAACATATTTGCCCATCAGCAAATGACGCGGCAGATCGCCGTCGGAATTAAGCATCCCAAAACCGTTGGCAATCACGCTGAAGAACAGCATGATAAACAGCAGCTCATGGGCGCGAGGTAGAATATATGAGAGGGCGCTGGCAAACGCGTTTGTTTTCATAAAACAGATCTCTGGATCTTGAAGAAGAACTGCCCGGCGTTGAGCCTGGGTTACTGATAATTTTACCTGCCGATTCTAAACGAAAAAGCGACGCCTTTCGACGTCGCTTTTTTGATTCGTTACTACTCGCCCAGGTAATCGCGCAACTTGCGGCGGATGGACGGGTGACGCAATCGGCTCAACGCCTGCGCTTCGATCTGCCGCACGCGTTCGCGCGTGACGCCCATCTTGCGTCCCACTTCTTCGAGCGTGTACGCCTGCCCGTCGAGCAGACCGTAGCGCAACTGCAAAATGCGGACTTCGCGCGGCGGCAGTCCATTCAACACTTCGCCGAGATGTTCCTTGAGCAGGTTATACGTCGCGGTGTCGTCGGGCGGGGGCGCCTCGTCGTCTTCGATGAAATCGCCCAACACTGAATCTTCCTCGTCGTCGGTCGGCGTTTCCAGTGAAAGCGGACGGCGCGCCACCTGGATCATATTCTCCACTTTCTTGGGCGGCACATCCAGGGCCTCCGCGATTTCCTCCACGCTTGGTTCGCGCCCGAGGCGCTGCGTTAATTGGTGTTGCACGCGCAGGAGTTTGTTGATCTGATCGCCCATGTGCACCGGCACGCGGATCGTGCGTCCCTGGTCGGCGATGGCGCGCGTCACAGCCTGGCGGATCCACCACGTCGCGTATGTGGAGAATTTATGCCCGCGCCGATAATCGAACTTCTTGGTCGCGCGGATGAGTCCAATGTTGCCTTCCTGGATCAAATCGAGGAACGGAACGCCGCGTCCCATATATTTTTTGGCGACTGAGATCACCAGGCGCGAGTTGGCTGTGATCAAATGTTCGCGCCCCGCCCAGCCGTCCTCGATCAGTTTGCGTAGTTCGGTGCGCCGGCGCGGACTGGCGTTGCCCTTGGCGAGTTCCTCGCGTGACATCCGCCCGCGCTCGATGCGCTGGGCAAGTTCCACTTCCTCGGTGGCGGTGAGGAGCGGGACGCGGCTGACCTCTTTGAGGTACAGACCAATCGTGTCGTCGGTGTCAATGTTGGCGAGGTAATCATCGAGCGCGAGGTCAACTTCGGGCTCGGTTTCGGCGGCTTCCACCGCCACCAGTTCGTCCTCGGTCGGTTCGGCGGTGGCGGCGTCCTCCACGAACGGAATACCCGCGCTCAAAAGAGCCGAAAAGGCCTCTTCGAGTTGCTCAACGTCCTGTTCGGCTTCGGGGAAGAAGTGCAGAATATCATCGAGAGTGATATATCCCTTTTGGCGGCCCGTCTCGATGAGCCGCGCAATCGCGGGAAATTCCTCTTCTTCGTCAACCATCAAAATCTTGTCTACATCCATTCGTTACGTGTCCGTTTTCTTTTTTGTATCAGAATACGCTTTTTTAGGGGAAAAATCAATACTCTTTCGTTGCTATTTTATAGACGCCTCAGAATCAGGAATGTTACGGGGTGGGCGTTGCCGTTGCATTGTCCGCCGCGCCGGCTTCGGGCGTGGAGGAAGGAATCTGCGTAGGGGTCACAGTGGGCGGAATCGGGCTGGGAGTCGGCGTTTCGGCGTAGGGCGGGTTGGTTAAGAGTCCAATCAAAGAATCAATGGCGTCTATACTTACGATCACGATCTCGTCATTCGCGCGCACGTAGTATCCGCCGCCTGTGGGAGTCACAACACCAACTTCGGCGATTCGTTCCACACCGCCGTCGAATTTCACGGTCAATTTATATTCCGGCGCGTCCAGACCGACATCTTTTGGAGCGACAGTAGAAATACGATCATCAATGCGGATCGTCGCGATCTGACTCGCCGCCGCTTCAGCCGACCCTTGTTCTGCCGCGGCTTCGATAGGCAGGATCAACGCCCACGCATTTTCCGCGTCACGCGCCACCTCGACCACTTCTCCCGCCTTCGACTCCACGCGGATGCCGGTGAGTATTCCCTCCCCGGCGTCGAATAGATACGCGACCTCTTCGGTAGGCTCCAGCGTGGCGCCGATGTCCGCAATCTCTTGCGGCTGGACGCGGTTGTTGAGATAGTAATATACGCCCAGCGTCGCCAACGCCAGTAGAAGATAAATCCATGTGGATCGACGCATGTTATCTTATCCCTGCCGCCTGCGCGCCAGCCATGTGGCAACGCCAAACCCGATGATGGCAAGCGGGATCAAACAGATCGAACCAACCAGCATGAGGTTGCGCCGAAGTGGACTTGGCGCGACAAAGGAACGCTGGATCGGGTCGGGTGAAGTCAGGTTGATTAATTCCTCTTTTTCCGCGCTCCAATCAATGACGTTCACCAGCAGGTCGCCGTTCCCGGTGTAATCAAAGTTTGCGTCTGTGGCGAACGTTGAATTGCCGATGACGACGACGCGTCCTGTTGTGATCGGGTTTTCAGCCGACGCCGCGAGCAGTATGGGTCCCGCCTGTTCCGCCTGGGGATCAAAGGCGGGTTGGTTGGCTTCGATGCTGGAGAAATCCGTTTCGCCCCACGCGGCTTCGGTGGTGAATATCAGGCTGGTGATGTTTACGCTCTGAATGTCTGTTGAAACCGACAGGCTTCTTGCAAACGGAAAAGCGACTCCAATGCCGCCCATCTTTTCGGTGATGGGGTGCTGGTTATAGCGATAGGCGGTCGCGTTGTATGGCGAGGTGGGCGATTGCGTGTCAATCACGATATCGTCATTAAGCGTGACGCCCCACGTCCCGGATAAGTACGCCGCGAGGGTATCGTCCTCGCCGCCGAAACCGGTGAACGCAGACGGATCTTCCAGCGCGACCAGCGAACCGCCGGAGGATAAATAAGCGTCCAAAGCCTGGACCGCTTGCGTGGAGAGCGGCACGGTCGGACCGGCAAGCACAATCACTTTGGCGTCTTCGGGAATCTTTTGCGCCTCGAGGTTCAGGATTTTTACGGTATAGTTTTTACTTTCCAGCGCCTGGCGGATGCGGGTATAGGAGGTCTCGCCGGACTGTTCGGTGTCGCGTTCGCCTTCGCCGCTGAGGAAGTAGATGGCGAGTTTTTCGGGATTCAACAGGCGAATAAACCCGTCGGTGATTTCAGTCTCGCTGGCTGTGGGGACGATCTCGCGATGCTCGCCCATCCGCAACAGGATTTTGCCGTCGCCTGTTACTCCGGCTTCCTGCGCCGCCAGCGGATTTCTATCGGGGTTGACAAATTCATATTCAAACCTGCCCTTGCTGTTCACCTTGAATCTTTCGAGCAGTTCGCGGGCGCTGTCGCTGTTATAGTTTTGGCTGAAAAACGCGGTGGCAGTGACGGGCGCCGGCAGGTTGTTTAGCGCGTTAATTGTCTCCGGCGCGAGCGTGTTCTGCTTATCTTCCGTCCAATCCCATTCCTTGGGATTTTGGAACGCCAATACATTCGCCATGACGACGATGCTGAAAAACGCCAGAGACGCGACAATGGCGTTGCTCCCATATCTTGCCTGCCGCCCCGTCAGGAATCTTTGAATACGCTGCGGATCCAACAACGCGAACGCCGCCAGCCCAACCAGAAAACCGGCGACGCTGCCCCACAGCGCCCTGGTCAGCAACGTGAGATCGGTCGGCGTGTATAACCCTGCGATCTCAAGCCCTTTCATCACGAGAACGCCGGCCAGCGCGAGGAGCGAGAGGACGGAAAGTCCCAGCCCAATCATCGCGTAACGGCTGACGTTGGAACCCTTCTGGTTCTTATTCATTATTTCCACCTCCGATATTCGACCGCGAGATTGCCGATGAACAACCCAGCCGCGGTCACGCTGACGTAATAAATAACTCCCGCGAGTTGAATTGTGCCTGCGTTGAAGCCGCTGTAAAAGTAGTCGTTCATGTCGAGGTATCTAAATAATTCCCCGCCTACAGGCAGCAGGTTGGCGGGCGCGCCAAGCAGGAACCACGAGACCACCAGAATGCCCAGCGTCGCAAAGAACGCCGCGAACTGGTTGCTGAAGATCGCCGAAACCCCGGTGCCGATCCCGAGGAACGCGGCGACAACCAGAATCAATCCGATGTAACTGGCGGCGGTCTGGCGGATGTCAATGCCCGGGTCGGTCATGCCGTTGATCATGATCGGGAAGATTAGCGTAAACCCGATCGTGGTCAACATGAAAAGGAACGCGCCAAACCATTTGCCGACAACCAGTTCCCCGTCGCGGATGGGCGCGGTGAGGAGCAGTTCCAATGTGCCTGTGCGGGATTCGTCCGAGATCAACCTCATCGTCAGCGCGGGCGTGCAAAAGAGCAACATAAACGCCAGAGGTCCCGCCGCCATGGTCGCGTCGAGCGGCTGGGCGCCGAACGGGTTGCTGTTGACGGAAAGGAGATTTAACGCGAAGATGATCCCGATCACCGCGAAAAGGATCAGCATCAAAATATAAGCCAGCGGGCTGTTGAAGTACGAAGTGTATTCCCGTTTTGCGATTGTCCAGATATTTCTCATTCTGCCCTCTTATGATTTCTTGCCTGAATTGTTCTGCGTGAGTTCGAGGAAGATTTCCTCCAGGCTCATGCCCACAGGACGCATCTCGATCAGTTCATAGCCGGCTGTGACGACCGCCTTCGCCACTTGCGGACGCACATCCTGACCGGATGAAAACTCGAACTCGACCGTCTCGGCGTCCTTGACCTCGATGCCGCGCGTCCCCTTGACCTTTTTGACGGTCGCGTCCAGACCATCCGAATCGCCGCGCACGCGCAGGACGACGCGCTGGGAACCGACGAGGCGCGCCTGCAAATTTTCAGGCGTGTCCTCCGCGACGATACTGCCCTTGTTGATGATCAACACGCGGTCGCAGATCTGTTGCGCTTCCGTCAAAATGTGTGTGGATAAAAGAACCGTGCGATCCTTCCCGATCTCCTTGATGACGTTGCGGATCTCCACGACCTGCGCGGGATCGAGACCAATGGTGGGCTCGTCCAATATCAACACCTCGGGACGATGGATCAACGCCTGAGCCAGACCCACGCGCTGGCGCATGCCTTTTGAGAAGTTGCCGATGTAACTGTTTGAGCGATCGCCCAAGTTAACCTGTTCCAACACCTCATAAGCGCGGTCTTCCGACTGCGGGATGTGCCTGAGGTCGGCCATGAACTTGAGGTATTCCAGCGCGGTCATATCGGTGTAAAGCGGGACGGTCTCCGGCAGATACCCGACGCGCTTGCGGACTTCAAGCGATTCCTCCACCACGTCATAGCCAGCCACAATCGCTTCGCCATCGGTGGGGGGCATGTAGCCCGCCAGGATTCGCATGGTGGTCGTTTTGCCCGCGCCATTAGGACCGAGAAACCCGACAATTTCTCCCTGATTGGCGTCGAAGGTGATGTTGTTGAGGGCGCGACGCGCGCCGTAGTCTTTTACGAGACCATTGACTTGGATCAT
>Ga0247727_10019349_pt1 | contig 10560 bp, 8 predicted proteins | sample WisWelCaveWW1625_FD_202498 | JGI IMG/M metagenome (GOLD analysis project Ga0247727, IMG submission 202498) | Biofilm microbial communities from Wishing Well Cave, Virginia, United States - WW16-25 | ecosystem: Environmental > Aquatic > Deep subsurface > Groundwater > Cave microbial mat | place...
AGTGTTCAAGCGATCCGGGAGGTCGAGGCGGCCCACTTGATTAGCGTTTTCGCCGCTGATGTCGCTCGCGTAGACGATCCCGGCATCGGCTTCGCCCAGCGCGACCTTGCCCAACACGACCCGCACGCTCTCTTCGTATGACATCACGTTCTTTAGCACGGCAGCTTTGAACGCTGGTGTGAAAGCCGAGTCTTGAGCGGCCAGGTCCAGGAAGTCCAATGAATACTGTCCCACCGGCACGGCTTTGTCTGCGAGCACGATCTTGAGGCCGGGCCTGGCTAAATCCTGAAGCGTGACGAGGCCGGCCGGGTTATCCTGGGGGAAGATGACGACCAGGCGGTTCCCGGCAAACGTTTGCGCGCTTCCACTGATCACGCGCCCGGCTTCAATCGCGGTCTCCATTTGCTTGTGGTGGGCGCTGGCGAACACGTCGGCGGGCGCGCCCTGACTGAGTTGTTGCGCCAACTGTTGCGATCCGGCAAAGTTGAAGACCACCGTGACGCCAGAGTTCCGCGTTTCAAAAACAGTGCCCAATTCCGTGAACGCTTCTTTCAACGAGGCGGCGGCCAAGACGGTGAGGGTGATAAGCTCTGGTTTCACGGCCGGCGCTGAGGCGCACGCTGTGAGCAGAATCAAGGCGCCGCTCACAATCGCGGAGCGCCATGGAGGACGGCGGGCCCCGCCGAGTTTGCAATCCGCCGCCGGGTTGCAAATTTGCCGCACGCGGAAAATGTGGGTCATCATCCGATTCAACCGGTTGAGGCCGATAACGTTTGCTCACACGTCTCGAGCCAGCGAAGGATTGCTTCAAGCTGACCGATGCGGAATCGATGGACGATCCACTCGTCGAGATGTGAGTCACGCAACGCCTCGGCCTGGGCGCGCTGGGCTTCGAGCCAGTCACGACAGGTGGCGCGCTGAAGCTCGATCAGTTGCCCGGCGACCTCCCGCCCTTCGCGCCGCGCAAAGTAGAACTTCGCCAGAAAATCCAGCCGCATCTCGCGCCCGTGCGGGACGGGGCTTTGCACCCACGCTAAAAATGCCTCGCGCCCGGTCTTGGTCAGCCGGAACACTTTGCGGGTGGGGCGCGTGTCCTGCGGCTTGAGGGTAGAGGCCACAAAACCATCCGTCTCAAGCTTCGCCAGCAGGGCATACAACTGGCTTTGCTTCAAACGCCAGATCGCGCCCAGCCCGGCCGGGTCAGAGAGCAACTGGTGAATGTCATAGCCATGCCGAGGGCGCTCACGCAGTAAGCCGAGCAGAGCGTGCTCCATCGTCAGCGGCAGGCGGATCATGGGGCTCACGTCGGACTTCGATTACTCAAAAGATGAGTAGTCAGTATACGAGCCCGCGTGCCTCACGTCAAGCGTATGAATCGTGTTTGTGGCGCGTTTGATTTTGGTAAAGCGCCCACTGGCGCGCTTGCTAGAATCGCCTCATGGTGTTTAGCAAGCGAGGCGGCGATGTTTGAATGGATCGGGAATTTGCTTCAGGATACGACCTTCAACATTCTGATCTCCATCCTCGGGCCCGTGCTCGGGTTCGTGTTGATCGCGGGCGTGGTGCGCGTGGTGTACGAGCGCTTCACCACCCGCGCCAGGCGGACAGGTTCCAACGGCGCGCGCTCCATGGCCAGCCAGCCGTTGAACGACCTCGCGCAGTGGGCGCAAGATTACTATCGCACGCAGGGCTATGATGTGCTGGCCCGCGCCGAGGCGGATCAACCCGGTGATACGCTGGTGGCGGTCAAAGGCGATCAACGTATTGCGATCCGATGCCTCAACCAGGGCGAACCGGCCACCGCCGGGTTGGTCAGCGCGCTCGCCGCCGCGCGCGATCAACAGCACGCGCAACGCGCCGTGCTCGTGAGCCTGACCGACTTCCCGGATGACATCCGCCAGCACGCGGCCCGGCTGGGCGTGGAACTGCGCGAAGGCCCGCAGGTGGAGTTGATGATCAACGTCGCCATGCGCCGACGCCTCAAGGAAGGCGCGGTGATACAGGGACGCACGGCTTGAGGGGGAGGTGAGGCTATGGTAGTATGCCCGCGCGAAGCATAACGCGGGTGTCGCCAAGTGGTAAGGCGTCAGCCTTCCAAGCTGATATTCGTGGGTTCGAATCCCATCACCCGCTCTGCAAAGTCAGAAGGATGAAGGCGGAAGGATGAAAGTCCTCCGCCTTCACTGTTTTCATCGCTCATCACTTCCGCTTTACGGACTCGGCGTGGCTGTTTCCGTGACCTCGGCCCCCGGCTCCGGCGTCGGCGTCTCCACCCTCGGCACGCCGATTGATTCCTCCCACGGATACTTCACGTACGGCAAACCGAAATACGCCTCCACCACGCGGCGGAAGATCGGCGCGGCGTAGTCCGAGCCTTGCCCCAGGTTTTGTACGACCACAGCGATAGCGATGTCTGGCTGATCGGGAACCTGCTCACAGGTGTAGCCCGCAAACCACGCATCCGGCTCCTGCTTGCCGAACAGGCCCGGGTCTTCTGCCGTGCCCGTCTTGCCCGCCACGCAAATGCGAAAGCCCTTGAAGCGGAGCTGCGCCGTGCCTCGGGGCGGCAGGACCACGTTGCGCATGGCCTCCTGGATCGCGGCGAGCTGATCCGGCGTGAGCGGCAGTTGGCTCATGGCCTTCGGCGGGAACTCAAAGGTGGGCGCGGCGTTTGGAGCCCCCGCCGGTCGAATCGCTTTGACGAGTTGAGGCTGATACAGCGTGCCGCCGTTTCCCACTGCCGCCGCCATCCGCGCGATCTGCAGGGGCGTCACCAGCATCTCGCCCTGGCCGATGGATAGGTTCAGGCTATCAATTGCGCTCCACGTTCCACCTTGCGTCTTCTGTTTCCACTCCGGGCTGGGGATTTGCCCCGGGTTCTCATCAATCTGTTCGATACCGGTAGGCTGGCCGAAGCCCATCTCCAGCGCGGTCTTGGAGAGCCAGTTCGGGTCTTGGTTGAAGAGCGCGTAGCCGATGTGCCAGAACCAGGGGTTGCACGATTCACTCAGGCCCTGCTTGAGCGTGAGCGTGCCGTGGCCGCCCTCCCTCCAATCTTTGCGCGTAAACGTGGGATCGTTTGTTTCATTCCACTCGCCGTTGCAGGTGTACTCTGTGTCGGGCGTGAACAGGCCGGAGGTCAGGCCGGCCGCCATCGTTACGATTTTGAACACCGAACCGGCCGGGTAAGCCGACTGCGCGGCGCGGTTGAGCAGAGGCCGGCGCTGATCGTTTAGCACCTCTTGAACCATGATTTGGTTGCGGTTATCCAGATCGAAGATGTTCGGGCTGAAGGTGGGCGTGGAGGCCATGGCCAGCACTTCGCCGGTCTGGAGGTCCATCACCACCACCGCGCCGCTGAAACCGCCCAACGCGAACTGCGCGGCCCGTTGCAATTCAAAATCAATGGTGGAATAAACATCCTGGGCTGGCATTTGGGTGGTCTGGGCGATCATGCGGACGAACTGGCCGTCGGCGTCGCGCAGTTGCACCTGGTATCCGCTCTTGCCCGCCAGATACGGCTCGCCCCACTGCTCCAAACCGGTCACGCCGATCCGCTCATTCCCAAAGTAGCCTTTGGCCCTGTACTCGGCCACCTCATCCAACTGGATGAAACGCGTGTAGCCGGTGACTTGCGCCACCGCGCCGTTGCCGTAATAGTAGCGGCCTGTATACGGACTGACGTGAACGCCGGAGACCTCCTGCAAAAAGCTAAACCCCTTAAACTGCTCGGCGCTCACATCAAAGAGCGGGAAGTATTGATCCAGCACCGCAAACTCGTAGCGCGCCGCCACCAACTGAGGCGCAACGCCGATCAATCGCCCCAGGCTTCGAGCCACCGCGTCCGCATCGCCAATCTCACCCGGCACGACGCCGATGGCGACGGCCCCCGTGGTCTCCACCAGCGGCTCACCGTTGCGGTCGTAAATGTTCCCACGCTCAGGCGGGAGCGAGACCACGAGCAAGGTGTTGCCATTCACCAGCTCCGGCCAGATCAAGGCCCGGCTGAAGATCACACGCCATCTGTCTGCCTCGCGTATGAGCGGCAGGGCCAGCTCTGCCTCCAGCAGGCCGACGTACGCGCTGGCGTAGTTGAGCTTCGCCGTGACCTGCGCCGTTGCGCCGCTTTCAGATAGATGGGTGATCTCTGTCTTGATCTCTTGGACGGCCATGGCTTCCAACAAGTTGCGATACTGAGCCTCGAAGTCCGCCGGGTTCAGCGCGGCCTGGCTCTCTTGCGCCAACAGCGCGTGCATGGCGGCGTAATTTCCGGCCTGCCACGCGGCCAGATACTCCGTGGCGCTCGTGCGCGGATCGGGCGGTGGGGTAGATGTCGCCGGTGCAGATGTGTTCGTCGCGACGATTGGCATGGGCGACGGAGTCCCCGGCGCGTTCTCGCCGCACGCGGCCAGGAGGAGGAAGCCGATCACGCCCACCCGCAGATGTTGAAGCCAAAGGCTTATCCGTGTGTGTTTCATACCCATCTCGATAAATGAGGGGGCATCATACCATGCCCATTTCGCTTCGATCCTCCGTCAGACTTGCCCGGTGTATACTTGGCCCAGCGTGTCGCCATTTCCGGTGAGCAGTCGGGTGCGCATGGAGTCCATTCTTTTCGCCGAAGACAACCCCGATATTATGAACGTGGTGGCCGAACTGCTCCGCGCAGAGGGCTACCACGTCACCTGCGCGGCCAACGGGCAGGAAGCGCTGGAGGCGTTTCGGCGCGAAGCGCCGGACCTCATCGTCTCGGACGTGATGATGCCGCACCTGGATGGCTTCGGCTTGCTGGAGGCGGTGCGCGCTCATCCGCACGGCACCGGCGTGCCGTTTTTGTTTCTGAGCGCCCGGTCAGAGTCCGCCGCGACCACCCTGGCCCGCCGCCTGGGCGCGGATGATTATCTCTTCAAGCCTTTCGCGGTGGATGAACTGCTCATCGCCATCCGCGCCAAGCTGGATCGCCGCCGCGCTCTGCAACATTTCGATACGCATAGCGCGCACCTGCAAACCGTGATCATGCTCGCCAACACCATCGAGGCGCGCGAGAGCTACACGCGCGGCCACGTGGAGCGGGTGCAGACGTATGCGCTTGGTCTGGCGCGGGCTTTGGGCTGGGGCCGTGACGCGTTGGCGCTGTGTGAAGTGGGCGCGCTTCTGCACGACATCGGCAAGATCGCGGTCAGCCGCTCGATTCTCAACAAGCGCCGCAAACTGTTGTACCGCGAATGGGCGACCCTGCGCCGCCACCCCCAGACCGGGGCGCAGATGCTGGAGGGCGTGGATCACCTGCGGCCCGCGATCCCCTACGTGCTTTGCCATCACGAGTATTGGGGCGGGAGCGGCTATCCGGCGCGCCTCTCCGGCCGCGCCATCCCGCGCGAGGGCCGCCTGCTGGCGATTGTGGACGCTTACGACGCCATGACCAGCGACCGACCCTACCGCCGCGCCCTGCCCCTCGAAGTCGTCCTGCGCGAAATCCGCCAGCACGCCGGCCGCCAATTCGATCCAGAGATGGCCGAGACCTTTGTGGCCTTGCGCGAGCAGGCGGCATAACCCAATGCCGATCTGTGAAGTCCGCCGCCTGGGCTGTGTGCCGTACGCCGAGGCCTGGGAATTGCAGAAGGCGCTCGCCGCCCAGCGCGCGCGTGACGAAATCCCCGACACGCTCCTTCTGCTGGAACACCCGCACACGTACACGTTTGGACGGCGCGGGCAGGCAGAGAACCTCCTGATCGACGAAGCCGAACTCAAAGCGCGCGGCATCGAAGTCCACTGGATTGATCGCGGCGGCGATGTCACCTATCACGGCCCCGGCCAGCTCGTCGGCTATCCGATCCTGAAGCTGGGCGCGCCGGTGCTGGCGGTTGGCCGTGTCCCGCAAGCCGATTACGTGGGCTACGTGCGCCAGATCGAAGGGATGCTGATCCGCGTGTGCGCGCGGTTCGGCCTCGTGGCCGGGCAGGTAAGCGGCCTCACTGGCGTGTGGATTCAGCCGGACGTAGCCTCGCGTTGCCCACATTGCCCGCCTGCCGCCCGCCTCGCGCCATCTAAGATCGCGGCCATCGGCGTCAAGGTGGATGCGCGCGGCGTCAGCCAGCACGGCTTCGCCCTCAACGTCAACCCGGACATGAGTTACTGGGAGGGCATCGTCGGCTGTGGCCTGCGCGATCACGTCTCAATCGCAATGGCCGACCTGCTGGAGAAAGCGCCGCCTATGAGCGCGGTGATGGATGAAGTGGCACGGCAGTTCGGCAAAGTGTTTGAGCGGGAGGTGGCGGGATGAATTATTTTGTGACCGGCGCAACCGGCTTCATCGGCGGGCGCGTGGCGCGGCAACTGCGCGAGGCGGGTCACGAGGTCGTCGCCGTCGTCCGCAATCCGGCCAAAGCCAAAGACCTGGCCGACCTCGGCGTCCGGCTTCACCAGGGCGATGTGACGGACAAGGAATCTATGCGCGCGCCGATGATGGGCGTGGACGGCGTCTTTCATATCGCGGGCTGGTACAAGATCGGAGTGCGCGATAAGAGCGACGGAGCCAGGATCAATGTGGACGGCACGCGCAACGTGTTGGAGTTGATGAAGGAACTGCGCCTGCCCAAAGGCGTGTACACCAGCACCCTCGCCGTCAACTCCGACACGCGCGGCCAACTCGTGGACGAGGCCTATCGCTTCACCGGCCAACACTTGAGCGAGTACGACCGCACCAAAGCTATCGCGCACGACATTGCCGAGGCTATGATCAAGGGCGGCCTGCCGCTCGTCATCGCCTTGCCGGGCCTGGTGTACGGGCCGGGCGACACCAGTGGTCTGCGCGCCACGTTCACCCAGTATCTCCGGCGCAAACTGCCGCTGGTCCCGCAACAAACCGCCTTCGGCTGGGGGCACGTGGATGACATTGCGCGCGGGCATATTTTGGCGATGGAGAAGGGCAAGGCGGGCGAGAGCTACATCATCGCCGGGCCAATCCACACGCTCGTGGAGGCGATGAAGATCGCCGAGCAGATCACGGGCCTCCCCGCGCCGATGAGCGCGCCCGCCGGGATGTTCAAGCTGATGTCGGTATTGGCGGGCCTCATCGAGCCGGTCGCCGCCTTGCCGGACTCTTACACATCCGAAGGCTTGCGCGTGGTGGCGGGCGTCACGTACATCGGCGACAACAGCAAAGCCCGGCGCGAGCTGGGCTACAACCCACGTCCGCTGAAAGAGGGGCTGACAGAAACTTTGGAGCATGAGATGAAGTTGTTGGGGATGAAGTGATGACTGACTATCCTCTCGGCGCCCTCTTCAACCTCCGCCTCACCTTTCGCCCCTCCGCCGTCCTCGGCGCGCTGGGGCTGTGGGCTACGTTCAGCCTGGGCGCGGCAACACTGCTCAATTTCCCACTCACGCAGGCGTTGGTGTTCGGCCTGCTGGCGATGCTGGCGCACTGGCTGTCTGAATTTTGGCATCAGCTCGGCCACGCCTGGGCCGCGCGGCGCGTGGGCCACCCGATGATCGGCGTGCAGTTCTGGGGCGTGTTGAGCCGCTCCCTTTATCCACCCGCTGAACCCGCCTTGCCTGCTCGCATTCACATCCAACGCGCGCTCGGCGGCCCGCTGGCCAGCGCCCTGCTCACCGCGATCACTGGGGCCATCGCCTACACCTTGTGGCCTGCGCAGGGTCTGCTCGATTGGTTGGCGGCTTTCACCTTCGTCGAGAACCTGTTGGTCTTCACCCTGCAAGTCATCCTTCCCCTCGGCTTCAACGATGGCACCACCATCTGGCGGATAATACTTGGACACAGATGAACACGGAAGAACACGGAAAAATCCGTGTACAGAACGTCTGTGTTCACCCGCGTCCCACTCCCGCTATAATTCATCCAGCCTCTTTGCATTGAAGGAGTCACTATGGCCTTTTCCGCACTGATGGGTGCCCGCGTCAAGCGGAAGGAAGACCCGCGCCTGATCACGGGCGCCGCCCAGTACACCGGCGACATCGTTCTGCCCGGCCTGAAACATGTTGCGTTCGTGCGCAGTCCGTACGCCCACGCCTTGATTCGCTCCATTGACGCCAGCGTTGCGCGCCAGCAGCCCGGCATGGTCGCGGTCGTCACCGGCGAAGAACTGCGCTCCGCTTATCAACCCATGCCGATGGAAGACGAGAGTAAAAAGAAGACACACACGCACTACGCGCTCTCGGTGGAGCGGGTGCGCTACGCGGGCGAGGCGGTCGCCGCCGTGATCGCGGACTCTGCCTCAGCGGCGGAAGATGCGGCCCAGGCCGTCGGCGTGGATTGGGAACCGCTCCCGGCGGTGGGCGACGTGCGCGCCGCGCTGGCCCCGGACGCCCCGCGCCTGTTCGACGATCTGGCCGACAATGTGGCGCAGGTGTGGACCCGCAAGAAGGGTGATCCCGATAAAGCCTTTGCGGAAGCTCAGCGCGTGGTGAAGCTATCGCTGGTGAACCAGCGGCTGGTTGGCGTGCCGATGGAGACGCGCGCCGTCCTCGCCGCGCCCGATCCATTCACGGGCGGACTGACCGTGTGGACGAGCACGCAGGCCGCGCATGGCATCCGGAGCGGCCTCGCCAAACTCCTCCGCCTGCCGGAAAACATCATCCGCGTGATCGCGCCGGAGGTGGGCGGCGGCTTCGGCGTCAAGATCGGTTTGTATCCCGAGGAAGCCGTCCTCGCCGCGCTGGCGCTGCGCCACAAACTGCCGCTCCGCTGGGTCGAGGCGCGCACTGAGCACATGCTCGCCACTACGCACGGGCGCGGCCAGACCGCCGACCTCGAAGCCGCCCTGCAGGCCGACGGCACGGTAACGGCGCTCCGCACGCGCGTCATTCAAGACCTGGGCGCATATCCGCACGGCACTTTCCTGGGCGAACTCACCGGCCTGATGGCGGTCGGGGTGTATCGCATCCCCAACGTGGATTTGGAGAGCAAGTCCGTGCTCACCAACACCACGCCGATTGGGGCTTATCGCGGCGCGGGGCGGCCCGAGGCCGCCTACAACATCGAGCGCCTCATGGACGCGGCGGCGGCGGAACTTCATCTCGATCCCGCTGAAGTGCGCCGCCGGAACTTCATCCCGCCGGATGCCTTCCCGCTCAAGACCGCCTCGGGCTTCAAGTACGACAGCGGTGAGTATGCGCAGGCGCTCGACAGGGCGCTCGACATCTCGAAGTACCAACTCCTAAAGACTGAACAGCAACGGCGGCTCGCCGATCCCTCCGCGCCCTTGTTGGGGATTGGACTCTCGACCTACGTGGAGATGTGCGCCTTCGGCTACGACAGCGCGATTGTGCGCGCGGAGCCAAGCGGCACGGTGACGGTGTATACCGGCATCTCGCCGCACGGGCAGGGGCAACACACCACCTTCGCGCAGATCGTCTCGGACAAACTCGGCGTGCCGTTCGATCAGATTGTGGTCAAGCACGGCGATACGGCGATCACGCCGATGGGCCAGGGCACGATGGGGAGCCGCGGCCTGGTGGTGGGCGGCTCGGCGTTGTGGCGCGCAACGGACAAGGTGCGGGCCAAAGCCATGCGCATCGCGGCGCACATGCTGGAGGCCGCGCCGGAGGATATCGAGCTCAACGAGGGCCGCTATCAAGTGAAGGGCGTGCCGGGCAAGAGCCTGACCTTCGCCCAGATCGCCGGGCGCGCCTACACCGACGAACTGCCCGACGAGGTGGACACCGGCCTGGAGGCCACGGACTTCTTCCGCATCGCGGACGCCACCTGCCCGTTCGGCGCGCACGTGGCCGTGGTAGAGGTGGATCGCGAGACGGGCGAGGTGCGCGTGCTGAGCTACTTCTCCGTGGATGACTGCGGCCCGCGCATCAGCCCGATGCTGGCGGAGGGACAAATCCACGGCGGGCTGGCGCAGGGCATCGCGCAGGCGCTGTTGGAGGAGATGACGTACGATGCTTACGGCCAATCCCAGACCGCGTCATTGATGGAATACGCCGTGCCGCGCGCCGAGGCCTTCCCGATGTTCACGCTGGACCAAACCGTGACGCCCTCGCCCACCAACCCGCTGGGCGTGAAGGGCATCGGCGAGGCGGCGACGATTGGCTCTACCCCCGCTGTCGTCAACGCGGTGGTGGATGCGCTCAAGCCCTTCGGCGTGCGGCATCTGGATATGCCGCTCAGGCCGGAGAAGATTTGGCGGGCGATGCAACAGCGTTAGCCACGAACCGCCGCGCGCATGAACGCGAATTGAGAAACGAGCCGGACACGCTTCAAGCGTGCCCGGCTCGTTTATGGCGTTAGTTACTGTAGACCTCCAATTCGTAGATACGAGCGGCGCGCGCGCCGAATTGCTGAGGCGCGGTGATGTTCAGCTGTACGTAGCGCGCGGTCGTGGCCGTAATCATATGCGTGGTGGTGCTGGCCGTGTTTCCCGTGACGGTGACGACCGTCGTCCAGTTGGCGCCATCGGCGCTCACCTGGATGTCGAAGTCGCGCGTGTTCCACACAGCCCTCTCGCCGCCGGCCCCGGCGTGCTGGACGACAAAGCGCGCGACGGCGTGGTCGGCCTCGAGGTCCACCTGCAGCCACTTGGTCTGACC
>Ga0247727_10019350_pt1 | contig 10560 bp, 8 predicted proteins | sample WisWelCaveWW1625_FD_202498 | JGI IMG/M metagenome (GOLD analysis project Ga0247727, IMG submission 202498) | Biofilm microbial communities from Wishing Well Cave, Virginia, United States - WW16-25 | ecosystem: Environmental > Aquatic > Deep subsurface > Groundwater > Cave microbial mat | place...
CAAATCGCTGCATCTGCATCCATTCGCGACGTTTCGCTCGAGGCCTCGTGAATAGGTCGGGCGCTGGCGATCCTGGACCGGCGTCAGCGTCCCCTCGCGCCGAGGGGCGCGCTGAATTCGTAGCGCCCGGACTCGACCTCGAAAGCGGCCGTGCCCGCAGGACCGCGCCGCGTGCTGACCCCCGCCGCTTCCGTTGCGGGCCGGCCGCCTTCGAGCACGGCATCGACCTCGTCGGTCGGCACGTGGATGGTTGCGGTGGAGCCCGGTGGAACGCTCACGCGCAGGGTGAAGCGCTCGCCCGCTCGCTCCCACTCGACCTCGATCGGCCCGCGCACGGAATCGAAGCGCGCGCGGGCCGACGTCAGGTCGCCGACCGGCGCGGGGCGGACGATCACGTGCTCGTAGCCGGGGCGCTCGGGATCGGGACGGATCCCGGCGACACCCTGCACGAACCACTCTCCGAGCGAGAGGAACGAGCTGTGCAAGCGCGAGTGCACGCCGTCCCACTGCTCCCAGATCGTGGTCGCGCCTTCTTCGAGCATGTGGCCCCAGCCGGGGTAGGTCGTCTGGCGCGCCAGCTCGAGGACGAGGTCGTGGCGTTCCTCCTCCGCGAGCGCGCGCAGCAGGAACGCGGTGCCGTGGATGCCGGAGTCGACGTGGCCCTGGTTCACGACGCGGATCTCGTGCTCGAGGCGCGCGAGCACGGCCGGGCGCGGGTCGGCGGGCACGATGCGCGCGAGCAGGGCGAGCGCGAGGTAGGGCTGCTCACCATTGGTGTAGCTCGCACGCTCGGCGTCGTAGAAGCGCGCGTGCAACGTGTCGCGCAGCTCGTCGGCGCGGCGGCGCCAATCCCGCACCTCTCCGTCGAGTCCGAGCACCGTCGCCGCGCGCGCCATCCGGTCGAGGCACAGCACGAGGTAGGCGTTGTTGAAGAACAGCGTCGACCGCTCGTCGACGCGCTCGCCCGGACTCTGACCGCGTCCGGGCGGGACCCAGTCGCCAAGGAAGCCCCAGAGCGGATCGCCGTAGGGCTGGAGCAGACCGTCTTGCATGCGTGCATCGATGAACTCGAGCCAGCGCTTCGCCGTGGGGTAGCTCTCCTCGAGCACGCGGCGTGCGCCGGTCGCGACGTAGAGCTCCCAGGGCAGGTAGGCGACGATTCCGCTCCACGACGGACCGCCGCCGCCGCCGCAGGTCGGCGCGGTGTAGGGAAGCCCGCCGTCCCGGCCCTGCACGTCGCGCCAGTCCTCGAGCCAGTCCGAGTAGAAGCGAGCGAGCGCGAAGTGCGTGAGCCCGGTTCCGAGCGTCGCGTGCGCATCGCCGCCGTAGCCGAGGCGCTCGCGGTGCGGGCAGTCGGCGAGGATTCCTCCCTGGCTCAGGCACTCGAATGTCCAGACGATCGTGTCGTGGATGCGCTGGAGCAGTGGGTCCGAGCACTCGAACTCGGCCGCGCGCGCGTAGCCGCTGCGGACGAGCCAGCCGCTCACGTCGACGGCCCTCGGCGCTTCGATGGGACCGCGCAGGGTGATCCAGCGGCCCGCGGCGTAGTCGAAGCGGTTGCGAAACGTCGCGCGGCCGTGGGCGTCGAGCACGCATTCGCTCCGCTGCGCGTAGGTCGTCTCTTCCTCGGCGCGTTCGGACCAGGTGAGCGTCACCGTCGCGCCCGGCGCGCCGATGAGCCGAGCCTCGAAGAAGCCCGTGGTGCTCCGGCCCATGTCGATCCGAAAAACCCCGGGACCGAGCTCTTCGATCGCGATCGGCGCGAGTGCCTCGATCTCGCGGTCCGGTTCGCTGCGCCGCGCCGAGAGCGTGACCTCCAGGTCGCGCTCGAGCGCGCGCTCCCAGCCCGCGTCGTCGAGCTGTGCCGCGCACCAGTCCGGCTCGTCCGCCCTGGCGTCCCAGCGCTCGCCGCCGAAGTCCGCGAACCCCCAGCCGCCGAGGTGCGTGCTCGGGCTAGCGCGGGCGCGCCAGCTACCGTCGGAGACGACGCGAAACGTCCGGCCGTTCGCGAGCTCGACGTCGGCGCGGAGGAGCACGAGCGGAGCACGCGCCACGCCAAAGCGCTCGAAGCGTGCCCAGCCCGCCGAGAGCCACAACCCGAGCGCGTTCCTGCCCCGCTCGAGATGCCCGGTGAGGTCGTACGCCACCCAACGAACGCGCTGCGACAAGTCGCTCACGCCCGGCGCGAGCACCGCCTCGCCGACCTTCGCGCCGTTGGCGTGGAGCTCGTGGTAACCGAGCGACGCGACCCAGGCCGTCGCGCGCACGACCTCGTCCTCGAGCTCGAACGACTTGCGCAGCCACGGATCGGGAAGCGGGCCCGTGTCGCGCAGCGCGTCCTCGTATTCGTGGCCAGGCGCCGGCGCTGGCTCCGCGGAACTCCAGCGAGCGTCGTCGAAGCCCGCATCCGTCCAGCCCCTCTCCTCGAACGAAGACGCGCGCCAGCTCTCGTCCGTGGCGAGCCTGGAATCCGTGCCCTCGCGGAAGAAGACGCGCAGTCGCGCGAGACAGCCGTGCTCGCCAGCGCGGAACGCGAGCGCGTGGGCGCCGGGAACCAGGCGCCGTGTGAGCTCGAGCACGACGGGTTCGGGGCCGCCGGGGATCGTCTCGAGCCTCGCGCCATCGAGCCAGACTTCCAGCCTCTCCGCGGAGCATACGAGGAGCTCCGCGGCGACGACCTCGCGCTCTCCCTCGATGCGAAAGCCGCGGCGGAGGACCTGCCGGCCCGAGGCCTTGCTCGGATCGCCGCCCGTGATCCAGCGCGCGCCATCGAGATGGAGCGCGCGCTCCACGCCCGCAGCGCCGATCCAGCGCGCGCCCCAGTCCGACGGCATGAGCGGCCCCGTGCACCAGTGCGCGACCGAGCTCCACCGGGACCACCGGCCTCCGCGATCGCGCGCGCGCACCTTCCACCAGGCGTGCTGCGTGCTCCGCAGCGGCTCACCCGCGTACTCGATGCCCACCGTCCGGTCCGACTGCACCACGCCCGAGTCCCAGAGATCGCCGACGTTCCGCGCGAGCGCGCCGCGCTCGGTCGCTACGAGCACGTGATAGGCGCTCTGCCGTTGCCCCCGCTCGGCGGGATCGCGCGCGCGCAGCTTCCATGCGAGCCGCGGCTGCACGACGTCGAGTCCGAGCGGCTCGGCCTGCCACTCGCAAGCGAGCTCCGCGGCCTCCAGGGAAGCCGGTTTGCCTCCCTCCGTTCCTCGCGGGCTGGAGCAACCGCAGAGTCCGAGCAGAAAGATCGCCACGGCGAGGCAGCCCAGGCCGACGAGGTGCGAGCGTTTCCTCATGCGGCGGAGATCTTCTCTTCCTCACGACCCGCCAGCGAGCGCGAGTCCTCCAGGCAAGACTGCTGTACGCTTCGCAAGGCTGGCAGGTCCATGGGCACACCCGAAGACGCACGACGCAAGGCGACCGTCACCTACGACGCGGCCTCGGACACCTACGACTGCCCCGCGAACTCGTTCTGGATCCGCTTCGGCGCGCGCACCATCGAGCGGCTCGCGCTCGCGCCCGGGGCACGCGTCCTCGACGTGTGCTGCGGCAGCGGGGCCTCGGCGATCCCCGCGGCGCAGGCGGTCGGTCCGCGCGGCCACGTGCTAGCGGTTGACCTGGCCGCGAACCTCCTCGACCTGGCGCGCAAGAAGGCGCGCGATCTCCGCCACCTCGAGTTCCGGATCGGCGACCTGCTCGAGCTCGGTCTCCCCGAGGCGAGCTTCGACGCCGTGGTGTGCGTCTTCGGCATCTTCTTCGTCCCCGACATGCCCGCGGCCGTGCGCGCGCTGTGGCGGCTCGTGCGCCCGGGTGGGCGCCTCGCGCTCACGACATGGGGCCCGCGCCTGTTCGAGCCCGTGAACTCCGTCTTCTGGCGCGCCGTCGGGGAGCGCCGGTCCGATCTCCAGCGCAGCTTCAACCCGTGGGACCGCATCACGGATCCGGGTGCAGTGCGAGAACTGCTGGCGCAGGGCTGTGTCCCGGCGGCCGAGCGGGCGGAGGTCGTGGCCGAGAGCGCCTCGCACTCGATCCGCACGAGCGACGACTGGTGGGCGCTCGTCCTGGGTTCCGGCTATCGCGGCACGGTCGACCAGCTCTCGCCGGCGGATCGCGCGCACGTGCAGACCGCTTGCGCGGCGTTCATCCGCGCCGAGCGCGTGCGCTCGGTCGAGGCGAACGTGGTGTACGCCGTGGCCCGGAAGGAATGAGCAGGGATCTCGGGATCAGGGCGCGAGCTCGAGCTCGGCCGTGTTCCCGCGGAAGCTCAGGGCGACCTGGCCGAGGTGCAAGGGTTCGCGCTCGAGTGGCTGACGCAGGCGCAGGGTGAAGCCCGTGACGCCGCCGGGGTTCACCGACTTGCGCAGCACGAGCCGGAACCGGGGAGCACGGACCAGCCACTCGTCCCCTTCGCTCTCGACCTCGTGGCCGCCGGCCGTGCACACCGCGAGCACGCGCTCGCGCTGGGCCTCGTCCAGCGCGAGCCGCACCTCGGTCACGTCGGCGAGCGGCGCTTTCGCGCGCCACTCGGAACGATCCAGCGCCGCCGCGTAGCGCTCGAGCACGGCTGCGCGCACGATGCCGCCGACGCTCGGCGGAAGAGCAGCGTGCCAGCTCGCGAGGAAGCGCGGGTCGTACTCCATGACGAACAGGTTGAGCGGCGAGGTCGGCATCTGGACCCCGAGCAGGCGGAACCACGGCACCTGTGCGCCGTCGAGCTGGCGCGTGATCGGCACGAGCTGGGTGGGCACTTGCTGGTCTTCGAGCGCGCGCGCCAGCACCTCGCTCGCGCCCGCGGACTCGAGCCCCAGCGCGATTCCCGTCGAACCCTCGACGAGGCCAGCGGCTCCGGCCGGGAGGAACTCGAAGTAGGTGTGCGCTCCGTACAGGTACAGGCCCGTGTAGGAGAGATCCGCGCGCACGGTCTCGCGCTCCTCGAAGACTGCGAACGACTCGCGCAGGAACGCGCAGGCCGCCAGCGCCTCGTAGGTCTCGCGATCGGGCACGACATAGACATGGTTCAAGAAGAGCGGCGCCGGCCTCGCGGCGCGCCAGCCGTCGGCCAGCGCGCGCAGCTCGTTCCAGATCGGCGCCGCTTCGTCCAGCGGCGAGGCGAGGCCGATCAGCTCGGTCGTGCGTGGCGCCGCGTGCACCTCGAGCTCCAGCGCGAGGTCGAGCGGCGCGCCGGTCGTGAACGGGTCGAACATCGTCACGTCGGCGTGGAATCCGGCGCGCCCCCGGCGCACGCGTGCCTCGACCTTCGCGAGCTCGAGCTCGAGGTTGCGCTCCTCCCCCACCGCCCGGCACAGCCCGCGGTAGTACTTCACGAGGAAGTCCGTCAGGAAGCCCTCGTCGACCTCGAGCTCGCCCTCGATCCGCAGCGCCAGGACGTACGAGAAGTACGACTCCGACTCCGGCGCGAACATCCCGGGCGCGAAGAGCAGGTCCTCGACCCCGCGCCACTCGAGCTCGGGCGCGAAGTCCGGCGGCAGCGTGAGCCGCTCGTGCCGCCACCCCGGCGGCGCCGGCGTGAGGAGCGAGTCGGTCTGGAGCAATGCAAGCGAAGCGATGAGTGCCAGCACGTGTGGTTTCGCGGCCCGGAGAGCATTCTCGCCGGCCTCCGGCGACAAGGAGGGCATGCAGTCATGTTTGACGTTTACGCGCCTGAATGTAAAAGCATAAAAGCCATCTGCATGGTCGATCGCCCGTCGCCGCGAGGGTCGAGGAACCCGTCGCCAGGACGTCGTAGGAGCGCGGGCTCCACTTGCACTCGAGGGTGTCGCATGCCCCTCGTCCGTGCTGGATCACGAAGTCGAGCATCCCGCAATCTTCGCCGCGCAGGTCGGTCCAGACCCCTGCATCCCAAGGGCGCGAACTACGGACGGCCAGTGTACGTCGGCGCCGCACTCCCGTGATCCTCAGCGCTGCCGGCGCCCGAGCACGGCGAAGCCGACGCCGCCCAGGATGAGCGGGCCGGCGAGCAGGAGCCGAAGAGTCGGGCGCTCGGCGAGCAAGAGGATCCCGGCCGCGGCGGTGAGCACGGGCACGAGGAGCTGCACGAGCGCCGCGCGCACGGCGCCGAGCTGCGGCAGAGCGAGGTACCAGAGGCTGTAGCCGAGGCCCGACGCCAGCGCACCCGAGGCCGACGCGAGCAGCACCCCGCGCGGACCGGCGTGCAGCGACGTGAAGACGAGCGCGAGGAGCAGTGCGCCGAACGCGAGCGGGACGCTGCGTGCGAAGTTGGCGCTCGTGGCGGCGAGCGGCGCGGTGCTCGCGCGGCCGCGCAGCGAGTAGACTCCCCAGGCCACGCCGGCGAGCGCCATCAGCACGAGACCGAATGGATCCGGCAGCGTCGCGCCGGGCAGGGTGAGCACGACCAGCCCCGCGAACGCCAGCGCGAAGCCGAGCCATTCGCGCACGCTCGGACGCGCTCCGCGGAATGCGCTCCAGCCGATCATCGTGGCCTGCACGCTGGCGAAAAGCACCAGCGCGCCGATCCCGGCCGGGAGGCGCAGGTAGGCGAGCGAGAAGGCTGCGGCGTAGCCCCACAGGGCGAGCGCGGAGGAAAGGCTGCCGGCGCTCGCCGATCTCGCCGGGTTCCTCTCGCGGGTTGCGCGTGCGAGCACGGCCAGCGCCAGCGCCCCCGAGCCAATGCGCACGGCCGTGAAGGACCACGCGTCGATCGCGCCCGCACCGAGCGCTGCTCGGCACAGGAGCGAGTTGGCCGCGAACCCGACCAGGGCGGTGGCGGTGGCCAGGGCCGTGCGCGCGGTGGACGAGGGCTCGGGCACGCGCCGAGAGGATAAGGAGATGTTGGCAACGACGCGCGACGACCGATGGTCGAAGCTCCGGCGCCGATCGCCTACACTGCCCGCCGTGGAGGCGCTGGGACGAGAGGATCAGAGCACCGCGCGTGAGCGGGAACCGTCGCGCGTCGAGACGTCCGCCGACCCGCGCGCAGTGAGCGGGGTCGCTGCGGTCGATCCGCGCAGCGTGCCGATCCCGGTGCGGTTGAACTTGTTCTTGTGCGCGCTCGTTCTGGTGCTCGCCGTGGCGCTGCTGTGGGCCGCGTCCCACGCGACTACGGGCTGGGCGACGCTCTTCTCGGCCGTGGCGTTCTCCTACGTGATGCTCACGGATTACGCGCTCTTGCACGAGGCGACGCACGCGAGCCTGCACATGGATCCGCGCTGGAACCGCTTCCTCGGGCGCATGCTGGGCGCGCTCTTCCCCGTGCCCTTCACGATGATCCTGACCACGCACCGCGGACACCACGAGCGCAACCGGACGGACGCGGAGATGTTCGATCTCTATTACGCGCGCGACAGCTGCTTCCTGAAGTGCGTGCAGTGGTACGGGATCCTGACGGGCTTCTTCTGGCCCTTCGTGCCCGTCGGAGCGGTGCTGGCCTCGGTCTTCCCGCGCGCGCTGCGGGCGCGCATGTTCCGCGAGCGCAACGACACGAAGCACCTGCTCGGGGACCTGCAGGGCGAGCTCCTGCGCACGATCCGTCTCGAAACGGCGGGCATCGCGCTCTTCTTCGTGCTGCTCTTCGCGCTGCTCGACCTGCGCGCGGGGAGCGTGCTCCTGTGCTACGCCTGCTTCTCGCTGAACTGGTCGACGCGGCAGTACATCGGGCACGCCTTCACGAAGCGCGACGTCGTGCACGGCGCGTGGAACCTCGCGCACGGCCGCGCGATGAGCGCCGTCCTCCTGCACGGGGAATGGGACCTGAACCACCACAGGCATCCCGAGGTGCCCTGGATCCACATCCCGCGTCTCGCCTGCGAGCCCGAGAGCCGGCGCGGCTACGTGCGCCAGTACTGGCGCCAGTGGCTCGGGCCGCGCTTGACGGAGGAGCGCTCGCCGCGCGCGACGCCGAGCCTTACCCCGGCTCACCTGCAACCGATCCGGAGCGAGTCGAAGCCGTGACGGGGAGGCGCAGGTCTTCAGCCAGCGTCGACAGGACCGCGAGCGCGAACCGCGAATCCTGAACCAGTGGGCGCAGGTAGTGGTCCGCGCCCCAGATCGGCACGACGATGCCCGGTAGGGCAGTCACATCGGCCAGGCGCACCACGCCGTCGGTCGGGCCTCCGCTCGCCAAGCGCTTCCACCAGCGGCGGCTCTTCGAAGTGGTGCAATGACGGCGCAGAGCGAAACCGGCCAGGTGCAGGATCCGCAGGTCCTCCGGCACTTCCGGGAAGACGGCGCGCGGCCGGCCCAGCTCCGTCAGGAAGCCCGGATCGTGTCCCTTGAGGCGCAGGACGAGCCCGAGGAGAAGGCGCCGCAGCGGCCTCGCCGCAAACCACTCGACCATCGGCGTGCCCGACACGATGCCCGAGAGATCGACCCAGGCGCGCACGCGCGCGAAGGCCTCGCGCGCTCCGGGTGTGGCCAGCGCGGCGCGCACGTCGGCGCCGCCCTTGCTGAGCGAGACCAGCACGACGTGCTCGGCGCGCGAGCGCCGTAGCCAGGCGAGGATCGTCTGCGCGTTCTCGTCGAGGCGCCCCTGACTGGCCACCGGGACGCGCTCGACTTCCATCCCGAGCCTGCGCGCGGGCTCCTCGAGGCTCTCTCCGCCCGCTCCGGTCGCGGGGTATTCGCGCCAGAACGCTCCCGGAACGATCACCAGCGTGGCGGGCAGTCGCGGCAGGTCGTTCGAACCGGCGTTCGTCCATGCCGCCAGGCGCCGATTCCAGCCGGAGTGGGGCTCGGTGTGCAGGATGCGCTCGTAGAGGAGCGCCGTGGCGGAATCGATGCCGTGCTGCTCCGTCAGCTCGCGCAGGCGCTCGGTCGACAGGCTCGCGAGCGGCACGTCCCGACCCTCGAACCCGTCGAGCAACTCGCGCACCTCGTCCGGCAGTCGCTCGTCGCTCACGAACGGCTCAGGGACGGCGCCGTCGGCCGACGAAGAATCCGAGCGCGAGGCCGACGGCCAGGGCTCCGGCGCCGACGTACGGCATCATGCGCCGCGCCTGCGCGAGCAACGCGTTGTCGAACAGGTTCGCGGACGCATGCAGGCTGGCCACGAGCCAACGTCCGTTCTCCTTGACCAGCGCTGCGCTCCAGCGCGAGTCGACGTCGAAGTCGAGCCCGCTGCGCAGCTCGAAGTGGTCCGCCGAGCTCCCGAAGGCGATGGCCGTGTCGCCGCCGTACAGGATCGAGAGCTCGTCCACCTTCGTGTCCATGTCCACGCGCTCCACGATGCTCGCGGGCCCGTCCATCATGCGCCGGTAGTACTCGGTGAAGCCCTCGTGGCCGCGGCTCACCTCGGCGTTCTGCCAGGTGACGACCACGTTCGGGTGCACGAAGGTGAGCATCTTCCCCAGGTCGTGGCTCTTGATCGCGCCCAGGACTCCGTCGCGCAGCGCGCGCAAAGCCTGGTGCTCGGGATCCTCCTGGGCCGAGCACGGGAGCGGAGTCGCGTGCGCAAGGGTCGAGAAAGCGGGAGCACCTGCGAGGAGGAGCACGATCAGTCTCTGCATGGGTCACCAGGGGTCTTGGGGTTGGCGGGGCGCGGGAGTTGCGCCAGCCATTCGACGTAGCTCGTGAGCTCGGCGTCCTCCGGCAGGAGCGAGCGCGGATCGCAGGCGATGCCCGCCAGGCGCGCGATGTCCTCGTGCAGGAAGCGCTTCGTCAGTGCGCGGCGCACGGCGAGCGAGAACGGCTGCAGGGTCCAGCGCGCAAGCGCGCTCCGTGCGCGCTCGCGGAACACGAACGTGCTCACGCGGCAGCGTCCGGGCTCGACGGGCGTCGCCAGCACCGCGATGTAGCTCGTCAGGCGCGGGAAACGGGCCACGACCAGCGACCAGTTCCCGGCCCAGGCCGTGATCGAGATCGAGACCGTCGCGCCGGCCAGCGCGCGCACCCAGCGATCGGCCGCGGTCAGGCCCAGCACGTGCGAGGTGTAGCGGATCCGGCGCGCAAAGGGCGACGGCGCGTCGATCACGGGCTCGTCGAGCAGGCGGCGCTGGTGAACGGGGCGCAGGTGCTGGAGGTCGAAGGCGTTGCCGGCGATCAGGTACCAGGGGCAAGCGGCATCGAAGTGGTACGCGCGGCCGGCGACCAGCGTCGCGGGCCCGACGTCCTCGAAGAAGGGCAACGGGAAGAGCGCCTCGGGGCCGGGGAAGAAGAACAGGAACCCGTGTCGAGCGGCGACCGGGTACGAGGCCTGGGACGCGAACTCGGGGATGCGCGCGACTCCCGGGATGCTCGCGCAGCGTCCGTCGATGCCGTAGGCCCAGCGGTGGTACGGGCAGACGACGTGCTCGCCCTGCACCTCGCCGGCGCCGAGGTCGGCGCGCATGTGGGAACAGCGCGCGTCGAGCACGGCGTAATGGCCCGAGGCCGTGCGGAACGCGACCAGCTCCTTCCCGAAGAACGAGCGCGTGAGCGGCCCGCGCTCGAGCTCGCGCGTCGTCCCGAACAGGAACCAGGACGCGGGAACCTCGGGCACGGAGCGAGCTGGGTCGTGGGCTTCTCGTGGCCTCGAGCGGCGGATGTCTCCGTTCCTGTCCAACCCAGGCGTGCGGGTTCCCATCCCCCGTGATGCTCCTCAGCGGCGCG
>Ga0247727_10019351_pt1 | contig 10559 bp, 10 predicted proteins | sample WisWelCaveWW1625_FD_202498 | JGI IMG/M metagenome (GOLD analysis project Ga0247727, IMG submission 202498) | Biofilm microbial communities from Wishing Well Cave, Virginia, United States - WW16-25 | ecosystem: Environmental > Aquatic > Deep subsurface > Groundwater > Cave microbial mat | place...
GCTCTTGAAGAGCGTGACCATGGTCTCCGCCTCGACGAGCTACGCGGCCTACGGCCACGGTTCCATGGTCGCGAGCATCGCCGCGAGCGAGACCACGGGCTACACCGGCAGCTCGCCGAAGGCGAAGATCGTGTCGATCAAGGTGCTCGACGGCAACGGCGTCGGCACGAAGAGCGACATCGTGGCGGCCTGCGACTGGATCCTCCAGAACAAGGCCATGTACAACATCCGCGTCGCCAACTTCTCGCTCAACGCCGGCGGTGAGAGCATCCTCTACGATGCGCTCGACAAGGCCGTGGAGTCGCTCTGGCTGAACGGGATCGTCGTCGTGGTCGCAGCCGGCAACCACGCCGTGAACGGGGTTCAGAGCGATGTCGGCTACTCCCCCGCGAACGACCCATTCGTGATTACGGTCGGCGCGTCGGACATCAACGGCTCAGTCTCCGCGTCGGACGACTTCGCGGCGCCCTGGTCGGCCTTTGGCTTCACGCAGGACGGATTCCGTAAGCCGGAGGTGGCAGCCCCCGGCCGGTACATGAACGGGTCGGTGCCGACCGGAGCGGTGCTGCTCACGCAGTTCCCCTTGCGAGTCGTCGCCCCGAACTACATGTGGATGTCGGGAACGTCGTTCTCGGCGCCGGTCGTCTCGGGCATCGCGGCTTCGCTCATCGCGAAGCACCCGAGCTGGACGCCCGATCAGGTCAAGGGCGCGATCATGGAGACGGTCTCGCTGCCCGCAGGCTACGGTTCGAACGGCGCCCTGGGCCTGGGAGTCGTCAACGGCGAGGCGGCGTTCGACGCCTCCGGCCTGCCGAATCCGAACGCCGGCCTGAACCAGTTCGTCTCCTTGAACAGCGCGACGGGCAAGAACGAGTTCGATGCCGGCGCGTGGTACTCGACGGCGCTCTCGAACGCCTCGTGGAGCTCGGCCTCCTGGTCGAGCGCCTCCTGGGCGAGCGCTTCCTGGTCGAGCGCGTCGTGGGCGAGCGCCTCCTGGTCGAGCGCGTCATGGGCGAGCGCGTCATGGGCGAGTGCCTCCTGGGCGAACGCCTCTTGGGCGAACGCCAGCGACGTCGAGTAAGCAACACCTCCCATCTCCCTGACCCAACGGGGCTCGCGAAAGCGAGCCCCGTTGCGTTATCCAGTCTCGGCGAGTGGTCGTCCGAGCGTTGCGGGCCGAGGTGCACAGCACGTAAGGGCAACTCGAGGACGCGGGCCACGACAAGCAGCGGACACGATCTCCGGTGCGGGTCGGCAAAGGGGCTGTGCGGCGTCGCCTAAGAGCTTCTAACGTAATGATCGCCCGTCGCTGGGCGGATGATGGGCGCCGCGAGGCAAGGACGCAGGGAGTGCCCATATCCGCAGCGATATGGGCGCGACTCCCGGGGTCCCCAGAGAGTGCGCCAGCACTTTCTGGGGCAGGGCGGAGGACGCCGCATCGTGGCGTCCAGCGCCGCACGGCGACATGGTCGCTCATTGCGTTAGGAGCTCTAAGTGCGTCCCGCCGCGAATACGGTCGTGATTCGCAGGCGAGAACCGAGCAGGCCGAGGACGCAGGGGGCCCCGATATGCAAGCCAGATCGGGGCGACTGAGGACGAAGGTATGCGAAGTGTTCGCAGCCGCGCGAAGCCCGGCGTATTGCGGCGGGGAGCACTAAGGTTCGCGGTCAGCCCGGCGAGCTACGCGACGCGATCCATCGGCTCGCGGCCGCGGAGGAAGCCAACGGAGTCTCGCTCGAGAATGCGGAGGGTCGCGTCGACGCAGAGCGGGCAAAACTGGTGGCCACGCTCACGCTTGAGCTCACTGATCGCCTCGTCGAGCGGCCGCCCGGGCCGGTAGATCCTCGTCCTCATCATGGAGTCGAGAGCATCGGCGACGTGGACGATGCGCCCACCCAGGGGGATGTCGTTCCCCTTCAACCCGTCGGGATAACCCCCGCCGTCGAAGCGCTCGTGGTGGTGGCGGACCGTCGGAACGGCATCGGCGAGGAACGACAGTCGATCGACGATCGCCGCACCCTCCTCGACGTGTCCTCGCATGAGCGCCATCTCGTCCTCGGTCAGGGTGCCCGGCTTGAGCAGGATGGAGTCCGGAATCGCGAGCTTGCCGATGTCGTGGAAGAGAGCGGCGTAGCCGAGCACCTCGACCTCGTGCCCCGAGAGGCCGAGCTCGGTGGCGATCTGGATCGTAAGCGTCTGGACGCGACGGGAGTGGCCGGCGGTGTAGTCGTCTCGAGCATCGACCGTGGCCGAGAGTCCTTCGAGCGCCGCGAGCGACCGCTGACGGAGCAGGTCGTTCGCCTGTCCGAGCGAGACGTTCTGTTCCTTGATCGTCCGGGCGGCCTCGCGCAGCTTCGCGGTGCTTTCGGCCGTATGGCGGATATAGCTTGCTTGGCTCACGCGCATGAGCAAGAGGGGTATCGCGAACGCCGCGAGCGCGTAGAGCTCTGCCGCCCCATAGGCGATGGCCACGACCGCGCCTACGAATCCCCAGGCCACGTAGTGGTAGGAGAGCCAGGAGTATCTCTCGCGCCATACAGAGAACGGCCGAGCTCCCTCCTCCAGCCCTATGACGACGCTGAGCAGACCGGTGTTGACAGCGAAGTAGAGGGCGCCTGCGACGACGCCTAGGATGGCGAGCCCGAAGCTTCCGAACCGCTCTGGCACAGCCGCGAAGAGCCCCGCGGACGCGAGTCCCGCCAGGGTGAGCGCACCGGCGTTGAAAACGAACTTGTGCAGCGGCGGGCGCCGGCGGACAGCATCCACTGAGACGCTCGCGAACGCCAGCGCCAACGCTGCCCCGGGTCCGAACAGGGCGGCCCCCGCAAGCGAGCCGACAGCGCCCACGGAGATGGAGCCGTTCTCGAGCTGGAGGGCGAGCGCCTGTCCAGAGGCAACGAGGAGCGCAATGGCGAGAAGCCCGTAAGCGTCCGACGGTGGCGCGAGAGCGAGGGCGAAGGCGCCTGCCGCTACGCCGGCTCCGCCGAGCGTCCCCGCGATCATCGTGACGAGCGAGGGCTTGAGTCGTCTCTTGAGCGGCTTCGGTGCACGTCGCTCGGGCGCGCCCGCCGGACGTCCCGGGGCAACAAGCGGCTCCTCGTAGGCGGCGGCGTCCACGAGCACCGGGCTCGTGGTCAGCGGAGCGAGGGGAGCGAACGGCTCCGAGCCCGCCTCGATCACGCGGTTCCGCCCCTGGATCTTCGCGCGATACACGGCGAGATCGGCCTGGTGGACGAGGGACTTCACGTCCGTTCCATGCTCCGGGAACGAGGCGATGCCGATAGAGACGGTCGCGCGAATCTGCTCGTTGGTCATCGGCGCCTTGAAGCTCTCCTCGGCGATTGCTAGCCGTATCCGCTCTGCGACGGCGAGCGCCTCTTCGGCCCCCGACTCCGGCAGCAGCACGGCAAACTCCTCGCCCCCGAAGCGCGTCGGCACATCTTCGTCGCGGAGCTGCACGCGGAAGAGTCGAGCGATGCCCTCGAGCACCTCGTCGCCGGCGAGGTGACCGTGCGTGTTGTTGATCTCGCGCAGGAGCTCGAGATCGATCATCAGCACCGAGAACACCTGCTCCGTCCGCCGCGCGCGCTCGACCAGCGCGTGCAACTCGGCGCTGAAGTGCCTCGCGTTGTAGAGACCGGTCTTTGGGTCGACGCGCGCCTCGACGCGGAGCTGCGGTACGGCGAGCGACCGATACATGAGCACGAGCGGGCAGAGCGCAGGAACGACGAGCCACGGATTCTCGAGCCACGCGTAGGCGACGACGACACCGAGTAGTGCGAGAACGAGATCCATGGAGAGGTTCTCGACGGAGAACAGTCCTGTCTCCCGAAGCGAGTGCCCGCGACCCAGCCGGAGCATGAACGCAAGCACCGTGTGGTTCAGCACGACCAACACGAGTGCCGCGAGGAGTCCGGCGAGGGCGACGCGGAGGTCCGGCCCGAGCCGTTCGGAGTCGAGCACGGCTCGTGCGACCACGGCGGCCGCGAGCAGGTCGAGCGCGTAGTTCGCGATGTTGAAGGTCTGGATGTACCAGGGGTAGCGCACCTTGAGCCATTCCGGCACGTGTTGGACGACCGCGAGCGGTAGGAGAAGCTCCGGCGGCAGAACCAGGGCGCCGGCGGCGAGCAGCGCGATCGTGAGGTGATACGACTGATTCCGGACCGTGTTCACGACGAAGATCTGGGCGATTGCCGCACCGCCGCCGATGAGGGCGAAGGCCAGCCATTCCGAGGCCTGAGGGCTCTCGGCGCCGACTGCGGTGAGCGCGCCGATCGCGCCCGCTCCGACGAGGACGGTGAGCAGGTAGAACCAAGCGACCGGGCTCAGAAGGCGGTCCCTCGTCGCGGCCGCAGGCACATCGACACTCGTCGACATCACATATGGACCTACGGCTGCTTGTTCGCTCGCTGGCACCCCTCGAATGAGGGATCCGCCACCCCCGTGGGCGATCTCGCGCTCCGCGCGCCGCGCGTGGAGCACCGGCGGACGCTAGCAGCCGGCGCCCGAGGCGCTCTCAGCGGTTTAGCTCCCAGACCTGCCGCAGGCCGTCGAGCGTGAGGAACGGGTCGACTCGCTCGATCGTGCGTGCGTGTGGGGCGACGAGGTCTGCGAGGCCTCCGGTTGCGACCGCAGGCGCGTCTGCGCCGAGCTCCTCTCGAATCCTGGCCACGATCCCGTCCACTTGCCCGGCGAAGCCGTAGACGAGCCCCGACTGCAGCCCGCCGATCGTCGTCTTCCCGATCACCGCCGGGGGCGCGGCGTAGTCGACCTTCACGAGACGGGCCGCGCGAGCGAAGAGCGCTTCCATCGAGATCTCGATCCCGGGAGCGATGACGCCGCCGACGTACTCGCCGTCCGGCGAGACGACATCGAAGTTGGTCGAGGTCCCGAAGTCGACCACGATCACCGGCGCTCCGTAGCGCTCCTTGGCCGCGACCGCGTTCACGATTCGGTCGGGGCCGACCTCACGCGGATCGTCGTAGCGGATCGGGATCCCGGTCTTGACCCCGGGTCCGACGACCAGCAGGGGGGCCTGAGCCCATTTCGAGGCCAGTAACTCCCATTCGCGGACGAGCGCGGGCACGGTCGCGGCGAGGCAGATCGCGTCGACGGCGTCCAGATCGAGGAGCCCGCCGAGGACGACCCCGAGCTCGTCGGCCGTGGTCGACCTTTCCGTCGCGAGCCGCCAGTGGTCGGCCAACTCACCGTCGGGGTAGAGGCCGAGGACGGTCTGGGTGTTGCCCACGTCGACCGCAAGGAGCACGGGATCAAGTGAATCAGAGCAGCGCCCGCAACGAGTTAGTAGAGTCGAGCGCACGGTGTTTCAGAGGCGGAGCCGTGGCCGAACCGGACTCGAGGTCAGTCTCGTGCTCGTTGGACTGGCCGTCGGCGTCCTCGCGGCCGTCGAGCTCCGCCGGCGCAGGCGAGCGAAAGGAGGGTCTATGGCGGACTCAAAGACGATCGTCCGGCGCCTGCTCGAGGAGCCTTGGACGGGTAACTGGGACGTGATCGACGAGGGCGTCGCGCCCGGGTATGTCGGCTACGACCCCGCAGTGCCTGAGCCCATCCGCGGCCCGGCGGGCGTGAGGGCGAACATCCAGCAGTACATCGACGGGTTCTCGGATGCCCGCATCACGGTCGACGACCAGATCGCCGAGGGCGACAAGGTCGCGACCCGCTGGACGGGCCGTGGAACCCAGACGGGCGAGATCTCAGGCATTGCCCCGACCGGCAAGCAGGTCACGGTCACGGGACTCACGATCTCGCGGCTCGAGGGCGGCATGGTGGTCGAGGAGTGGACCACCTGGGACACGCTGGGCATGCTCGTGCAGCTCGGCGCGGTGCCCGCGCCGACTCAGGCCTGAGCGAAGGAACAAGGCGCAGCGAGAGGGCCGCCTGCGGGCGGCCCTCTCGCGTCCCCTCAACCAGGCAGGGACAGAAGCCGATACCGCGAAGTACGGCTCCCCCCGCAAACGGGTATGTCCAGTTCCTTCGTCCACTCCAATCACATGCCGTGCACCGAGTGCGGTGCCTCGGTCGCGGCCGCCGAGCGGGACGCGCACGTCTGCGATCCCGAGCGACTCCTCGAGTACCGGCTCTTTCAGCTACGCGAGGAGGTCGCCGGCTTCGACGACGTGCTCCGCGGGTACCTCGACTCGCCCCAGGGACGCTTCGCCCAGTGGCTCGCCGAGCGCGAGCGCCGGCCGCCGTCGGGCTAGAGTGGTCGCTCCGGGACGTACGCCACCGCTTCGCGCGGCTGCAAACCTGCGCACGGCGTCGTCCTCAGTCGGCCACATACCTTTCTGGTATGCGGCCTCCCTGCGTCCTAGCCGTGCTTGGTTTTCGCCGGCGATCCGGCCCCGTACGTCCCGGAGAGACCACTAGAGACTCTCGTCGTCGGCCTGGAACTGCTGGCCGATGCGCTCGGCCAGCGCCTCGGCGGTCAGACGCGGGTCTTCCCCTTCACCGCGCAGCTCCTCGACCGTGACGTCACCCGAGGTGTAGACCTCCGCCCGCGGGATGATCCGGCTCGGCCGGTTCTTGTCCCACACCCAGACGTCCTCCATGCGCACGTGGAAGAAGGGGTAGCTGGACTGGGGAAGGGCCTCCAGGTCGAGCTTGTTGCAGAGGTAGGTGGCGTCCTGCGTGAGCACGCAGTAGCGGAAGAGGCTGAAGACGGCCGAGTACTCGCGTTTGAGAGAGAGCTCGAGCTCCGCCTCGAACTCGTCGAGCTCGTCCAAGTGCGACATCGCGGCGTCAGTCTAGCGCTGCAAGAAGCTCAGACACTCGGCCACGCCCCGGAACCTCGAGCGCTGGATCGAGCTCCGCAAGCGGCTCGAGCGCGAATCGGCGCTCGGCAAGGTGCGGATGAGGGATGCGCAGGTCGGGCTCGTCGACGAGCTCGTCGGCGTACACGAGCAGGTCGAGGTCGATCGTTCGAGGTCTCCAGCGCGTGCCGTCGCGGGTACGGCCGAGCTCCCGCTCGATGCGAAGAACAACGTCGAGGAGCTCGCGCGGCCCTAGGGTCGTCTCCAGTGCGGCGGCGGCGTTGAGGAACCGGGGCTGGTCGAGAACGCCGACCGGCTCGGTCTCGCGCAGCTGCGACACCGCGACGACGTCGACCCCGTCCTCGGCCGACAGGAGCTCAATCGCCCGGCGGAGTGTCTGCTCTCGCGGCCCGAGGTTCGCGCCGAGGCCGACGTAGGCGCGCGGCACGAGCGCTCAGTGCTTCCCGCCGTAAATACGGTCGTGATTCGCCGGCGAGAACCGAGCAGGCCGAGGACGCAGGGAGCCCCGATATGCAAGCCATATCGGGGCGACTGAGGACGAAGGTATGCGAAGTGTTCGCAGCCGCGCGAAGCCGGGCGTATTTACGGCGGGGAGCACTTAGACCCGAGCGCGCTCGACGACGACTGCCGCGTACTCGACGGCCGGATCCAGGACGACGTCCGGCTTGCGGACCCGAACGCGAGCCCGTTCGACGGCGTCGAAGCGGCCGAGGATGCCGTCGGCCACGGCTCCGGCGAGCGCCTCGAGCAACAGGCGCTCTTGCCCCGCGAACACCTCGCGCACGAGCGCGGCCAGGCGACGGTAGTCGACCGTGTCCTCGATCCGGTCGCTCGCGGACGCGGACTCGGCCACGTCGACCCAGAGATCGACGAGGAAGCGCTGGCCGAGCCGCCGTTCCTCCTCGAAGAAGCCGTGACGGCCGAAGACCGCGAGACCCGCTAGCTCGATGGTCACGCCGTCACCCGCCCGCGTTCGACCGCCGCCGCGACGGCGAGCGCCTCGACCGTCTCCTGCACGTCGTGCACGCGAAGCATCCAGGCTCCGCGCTCGAACGCCGCCACGGCCGCGCCGAGCGACGCGGGCATCCCCGCCTGCGAGGCCTCGGGGTCGACCATGATCCGGGCGAGCGTGCTCTTGCGTGAGAAGCCGATCACGACAGGCCGGCCGAGACGAACGAGCGTGTCGAGGCGGCGAACGAGCTCCAGGTTGTGATCCGGCGTCTTCCCGAAGCCGATCCCCGGATCGACACAGATCGACTCCTCGCGGATGCCCTCATGAACCGCGAAGGCCATCCGCTCCTCGAGGAACGCGGCGACCTCGGACACGACGTCGTCGTAGCGCGGAGCCGCCTGCATCGACCGAGGTGCACCATGCATGTGCATGAGGCAGAGGTATGCGCCTGCCGCGGCGACAACCGCTGCCATCTCCGAATCGCCACGGAGCGCGGTGACGTCGTTGACCATCTCGGCTCCGAGCGCGAGCGCCTGTCGCGCCACGGGGGCCTTCGACGTGTCGATCGAGACGGGGATCCCCGCGAGCCCCTCCAGCACGGGCACGACGCGCCGGAGCTCCTCGTCGACCCCCACCGGGTCGGCACCGGGCCGCGTCGACTCGCCCCCCACGTCCACGACAGCGGCGCCTTCGGCCGCCAGGCGATGTCCGTGGGCGATCGCGTCGACAGGCGACACAAGACGTCCTCCGTCGGAGAAACTGTCGGGTGTGACGTTCACGACGCCCATGACCGCCGGTCGCGGCCAGCGCTCTTCGAGCGGCGCCCGTGCTGGACTCACGTCGTGGAGCGTACCGCCGTCCGGCAACGCGAACGAGACGGCTCGCCCTGAGCACGACCGCGCACACGGTGAGATCCATGCGCGGTAACGCCGCGCGCGCGCTCCCGCCGGCGCTTGCCGTGCTAGCGCTCGTCGGCGTCGTCGCGATCGCGGCGACCGGATCGACGCCGACGGGCTCCGGAGCCACCCGCCCGCCGGCAGAAACGCTCCTCGACACGATCTTCAGCCTGTCGCTCGTCTTGCTGATCCCCGCCGCCGCGATCCTCGTCTACGGGCTCATGCAACGGAAGGCGATCGCCCACGAAATGGCCTCCGGGCGGTACCGGCGGACCGGGTTTGTCGGCTTCGCCGCGTTCATGCTCGTCATCGTCGTCGTCACCTACTTCCGGCTTCGCGATTGGAAGCCGCCTCCCCCGGACGAGCTGGATGAACCGGTCGGTCCGGGGCTCGGCCTGGCGCCGCCCACGGACTCGCCAACGGGGACCGAGGATGCGTACGAGCCCGAGTTCGCCTGGCTGCCTGTCCTCGTGGTTCTCGGCCTTGCCGGCATCGGCGTCGCCGCGGCGCTGCTCGCGGTACGACGGCGTGCCGGCGCGCTCGACGCCGACGCAGATTACGTCGCGGAAACGCTCGCGGACGTTCTCGACGAGACGCTCGACGACCTGCGGGCCGAGACCGACTCGAGGCGCGCCGTGATCGCCGCGTACGCCCGTCTCGAGCGTGCGCTCTCCGCGCACGGGCTCCCGCGGCGCCGCGCCGAGACGCAGCAGGAGTACGTGGCTCGGATCCTCGACGACCTCGACGTCGACCGGCGCTCGGTTCGCAGACTCACGGACCTCTTCACGCCGGCTAAGTTCTCGCAGCACGTGGTCGACGTCGGGATGAAGGAGGAGGCGATCAGCGCCCTGGAGCAGGTACGAGACGAGCTTCGTCAAGCGCAGGCGGCCACGGAGGAAGCGCTCGAGGCCCAGCTTGCCGCGGCCGGAGACGCTTCGTGAGGCGAGACCTTCACGGCGCATTGCGGCTGCTCGCCGCACCGACGCTTGCGCTGCTGGTCGTCATGGCCTTCGTGCCCGGACGGCTGACCCTGGCCGTTCGAATCTATGCGCTCGTCGTTTGCGCGGTGGCGCTCGGCCTCGCTCTCTCTGCGCTACGCCGGGCCTACCCACCGGCTCGGCCTCTTCGCAGTCCGACGCGCCACGCCGACGGCGGGCGCCGACCTCCTCCGACCCTCGCGCGGCTCGAGCAGGAGACGGCCCTCGGAGTCGCCGGCGCGTTCGACTTCCACCACCGGCTGCGCCCCCGGCTCCACCAACTAGCGCTCGGACTGCTGGCAACGCGCCGTGGAGTCTCACTCGCAGCTCATCCGGACTCCGCCCGCGGGATCCTCGGCGACGAGACGTGGGACCTCGTCCGCGGAGACCGTCCGCCGCCCGAAGACCGACTGGCCCGCGGATTGCCACCGTCGACTCTGACCCGCGTCGTCGAGTCCCTGGAGCGCACATAGTGGTCGCTCCGGTAGGTTCGCAACCCCTTACCTCCCGGAGAGACCACTAGTTGGAGCTCACGCGCGTCCACGAGCTTTCCGGCGAGGTGCTCGACGAGGTCGAACGAGCGGTCGTCGGGAAGCGTGACGCTCTCAAGCTCGTGCTCGTCGGCTTCCTCGCAGACGGCCACGTGCTGCTCGAGGACTACCCGGGCCTCGCCAAGACGCTCGCGGCGCGCTCGTTCGCGCAGGTGCTGAGCATGCGGTTCACGCGAATCCAGTTCACGCCGGACCTGATGCCGTCCGACATCACGGGTTCCTCGATCTGGAACCAGCGGGATAGCGATTTCGAGTTCCGGCCAGGGCCGATCTTCACGAACCTGCTCCTGGCGGACGAGATCAACCGTGCGCCGCCGAAGACGCAGGCGGCCTTGCTCGAGGCGATGCAGGAGCGCCAGGCGACGATCGAGGGCCTGACGCACGCGCTCGAG
>Ga0247727_10019352_pt1 | contig 10558 bp, 12 predicted proteins | sample WisWelCaveWW1625_FD_202498 | JGI IMG/M metagenome (GOLD analysis project Ga0247727, IMG submission 202498) | Biofilm microbial communities from Wishing Well Cave, Virginia, United States - WW16-25 | ecosystem: Environmental > Aquatic > Deep subsurface > Groundwater > Cave microbial mat | place...
GGCGGCGCCGCGATCGCGGCGGCCGGCCTGGACGTCGTCTACTGGAGCGGGATCTGGGAGAAGGTCGTCAAGCCGGGCCTCCTCTCGCCGACGATCGGCTTCGCGATCGCCTTCGCGCTGATGATCGTGATCATCTGGCTGATCCGGAAGCGCTCGCCGAGCAAGGTCAATCGCGTGTTCCGCCGGGGCCAGATCGTCTCCGGCAGCTTCGTCGCCTTCACGCACGGCACCAACGACGCGCAGAAGACGATGGGGATCATCTGGCTCGCGCTCGTTGTCTCCGGCAGCGTAAGTCCCGATCTCGACCGACCGCCGTTGTGGGTCATCGTCTCGGCCGCCTTGGCGATGGCGCTCGGCACGTACGCGGGCGGCTGGCGGATCATCAAGACCATGGGGACGCGGATCGCAAAGATCGACCCTCCGCAGGGGTTCGCTGCGCAGACCACGTGCGCCGGGATCCTGTGGACGACCGCTCACTACGGGTTCCCCGTCTCGACGACACAGACGATCTCCGGGTGTGTCACTGGTGCAGGGGCGAGTCGGAGGTTCTCCGCGGTCCGCTGGGGGATCGCCGGAAACATCGTCGTCGCCTGGGTTCTCACGCTGCCGGCGGCTGGGCTCGTCGGCGCGTTGATGGAGTCCGTCACGCGGCTGCCCGGCGGAGACCTGATCGTCTTCCTCCTCGCAGGAGCCATCGCGGCGGCGGCGTTCCTGGGCCGCCGCTACGAGACGCGGCGGCTCTTGCCGGCGTCCGCCTAGCGACGGCGCGCTCGCGAGCGCTGCGACGTCTCCCTGATTCACTTCACGAAATGGGCGTTCGACTCGAGGTTCTGTTCGTGTGCGTTCACAACGCGGGGCGCAGCCAGATGGCAGCCGGGCTGCTGACGATCCGCTCGGGTGGGCGCGTCGACGTCCGCTCGGCGGGATCGGATCCCGCAGATCAGGTAAACCCACTCGCCGTCGAGGCGATGGCCGAGCTGGAGGTCGACCTCTCGGAGGCGCTGCCAAGGCGCTTGACCGACGAAGCCGTGCGTGCCGCGGACGTCGTCATCACGATGGGCTGCGGCGACGCGTGCCCGATCTACCCGGGCAAGCGGTACGAGGACTGGCAGGTCGACGATCCGTCTCTGGCGTCGTCGCTGGACGAGGTGCGAGGCATTCGGGACGACATCGACACGCGCGTCCAGCGGCTGCTTTCCGACCTCACATAACGAAGGGCGGCCGGTCGGCCGCCCTTCGTGACAGGCGTCGGGTGGAGGGGGGCTAGTTTCGATTCGCCGCCTTCACGGCGAGGATGAAGTTCGTCCGAGCGCGCTTGAGCTGCGTCGGGGTGAGTGAGACGAACCGCGCACGATTCGCGATCGCCACTTCGTTGTCGAAGATGTAGTCGATGAACGCTTGAACTTCCGGCCGCGCGAAGGACGAACCCTTGGCGTAGATGAAGAGTGGCCGGGAAAGTGGCTTGTACGAATTGCTGTGAACCGACGCCTTCGACGGCGCGGTGCACTGGTCCGTCTTCGGGTTGCGCACCTGCACGGCGTTCAGCCTGCTCTGGTTCTCGATGTAGTACGAGTACCCGAAGTAACCCATGCCGCCACGTTCCCCCGAGACACCCGTTACGAGCACGTTGTCGTCCTCGGAAGCTTGATAGTCGGAGCGGCTCGCTCGCGCCTTGCCGTTGATGGCCTCGGTGAAGTACTCGAACGTCCCCGAGTCGGTGCCGGGGCCGAAGAGCTTCAGCGGGACATCCGGGAAGCTGGAGCGGACGTCCTTCCAGTTGTTCACCTTGGAGCCCGGCTCCCAGATCTTCTTCAGCTCCGCCACCGAGAGGCAGCTCGCCCACGTGTTCTGCTGGTTGACGACGACCGTGAGGGCGTCATTCGCAACGGTGAACGCACGCCAGGAACCGATGCTGTTGGTCTTGCACGCCAGCGCCTCGCTGTTTCGCATCGGTCGCGAGGCGTCCGAGAGGTCGGTCTCGCCCTTGCAGAAGCGCTGGAAGCCGCCACCGGTGCCGGAGATGCCCACCGTCACCCTCACGCCGGTTGCTCCCGCCTTCCGGAACAGCTCCGCTGCGGCAGTCGTGTACGGGCCGACGGTCGACGAGCCGTCGGCCGTGATCGAGCCCTTCAGCTTCTCGAGGTTGTACGTGGGGCCAGCGCCCGAGCCTGCGATCGCCGCCGAGGCGACTCCGAGCAAGGCGATCAGCCCAACGGCCGCCACAACACCGCGGCGCCTGGATGTGTCTTTCATCGTGTGTCTCGTCTCCTCGTTTCGAGTGACCGTGTCGAGACGAATGGTCGGCGCGGGGACTACGACCGTGGGATGAGAGGCAGTGAACTCCTGGTGGCGGAGTGGTGAACGCGCCTTATCCGAGCGGGCGTACGTCGTGAGAGGCGTCGGTGAACTCGGCGAACTCGCCCGTCACGAGGAACGCCGTCTGCTCGCCGATGTCAACGGCGTTGTCGCCGATCCGCTCGAAACAACGGGCAACCGTGATCTGTCGCATTCCCCACTCGAGCGCCTCGGCGTCGTGCACGTAGCCGAGCACTTCGGAGAAGACCTGTCGATTAGCCCGATCGACGAGGTCGTCGAGGCCATGCAGCCCGCGCGCCTGACTCACGTCGCGGTCGGCGAATGCCGTCAGCGACACCTTGACCATCTCGGCGCAGCGCTCGCCCATGTGTACGAGCCCCTCGACGACCGTCTGCCGCGTGTCCAGGTGACTCGACAGCTTCGTCAGCTTCGCGATTGTCACGCACTGGTCTCCCATGCGTTCGACGTGGAGGCCTGAGTGCAGGAGGGCGAGGACGAGCCGGAGATCCCCCGCGACCGGCGTCTGGCGGGCAAGCACGAGCTCGATCTGCTTCTCGAGCGCGTGATAGCGGTCGTCGATCTCGTCGTCGAACGCGATGACCTCGTCGCAGAGCTCGACGTCCTGCGTTCGCAGTGCATCGATCACACCCCGGATCGACCGCAGCACGATCTCGCCGGTTTCCTGGAACCTCGCTTCGAGAGCATCCAGCTCTGCTTGGAACTCGACCCTCATCCGAACCGCCCCGTCACATAGTCCTCGGTCCGCTTGTCAGACGGCGTCGTGAAGATCTTCGTCGTCGAGTCGTACTCGACGAGAATACCCCGCCGCCCGCTCCCGTCCTCCTCGACGACGACGCTAAAGAACGCCGTCATGTCGGCCACGCGCGCCGCCTGCTGCATGTTGTGGGTGACGATGATGATGGTGTACTCGCGCTTCAGCTCGTGCATGAGGTCTTCGATGCGCGTCGTCGAGATGGGATCGAGCGCGGATGCCGGCTCGTCCATGAGGATCACGTCCGGCTCGACCGCGAGCGCCCGCGCGATGCAGAGCCGCTGCTGCTGTCCACCCGAAAGGCCAAGTGCGCCGTCCTTGAGCCGGTCCTTCACCTCGTCCCAGAGCGCGGCATTGCGCAGGGCTTGTTCGACGCGCTCGTCCAGCGAGCCCTTCATCCCCAGGACACGCGGTCCGAAGGCCACGTTGTCGTAGATCGACTTCGGGAAGGGATTCGGCTTCTGAAACACCATCCCGATCCGCCGTCGGATCTCGACCGCGTCGACGTCGCGGCTGTACAGGTCCTCGCCGTGGTAGAGGACCGTGCCGGAGACCTTGGCCCCGGGAATGAGATCGTTCATCCGGTTGAAGCAGCGTATGAAGGTGCTCTTTCCACAGCCGGACGGGCCGATGAACGCCGTCACCGTGTTTCGGTGCACGCTGAGCTCGACACCTTCGAGGGCGACGCTTCCGTGATACGCGACGCTGAGATCACTGACCGAGAACACCTTCTCGCGGCTCTCGACTTCCGAACGCTCGAGCCCATGGGAGACCTCGGCGATGCGACCACTGTCTATGCGCGGAGCTTCCATCTGAGTCATCGAAGAGCTCCCAACGCAATGAACGGCCATGTCGTGATGCGGCGCTGAACACCGTGACGCTGCGTGCTCGGTCGCGTCCGTATCCCGGTGGATACGAACGCTCCCTGCGTCTTTGCCTCACGGCGTTCATCATCCACCTCACGACGGGCGATCATCACGTTGTGAGCTCCTCTCACCACTGCTTGCGATAGCGATTGCGGAGGAAGATGGCAACGGCGTTCATGCTGAGCACGATCACCAGCAACACGATTGCAGCCGCCGCCGCGAGCGTCCGAAAGTCCGCGTCCGGCAGCTTGGTCCAGTTGAAGATCTGTACCGGTAACGCGGTGTACTCGCCCAGGAGCGTGGGGTTGAAGGGAACGTAGACGACCGCGCCGACCATGATCAGGGGGGCGGTCTCGCCCACCGCCCGGGAGAGCGCGAGGATCGAGCCCGTCGCGATCCCGGGAATCGAGGCGGGAAGAACCTGGCGCCAGACGACCTGCCACTTCGTCGCCCCGAGCGCGAAGGCGCCCTGGCGGATCGAGTCCGGTACGGCGCGGATAGCCTCACGCGACGCGACCACGACGGTGGGCAACACCACGAGCGTGAGAATGAGACCTCCAGCGAGGACGACCCGTCCGATGCCGATCCCGTGGACGATGAAGGCAAGGCCGAGGATCCCGTACACGATCGCCGGAACCGCGGCGAGGTTCTGGATGTTCACCTCGATCGCTCGGTTCCACCAGCGCTCCCGGTTCGCGTACTCCTCGAGGTAGACCGCCGTGAGCATCCCGATCGGAACCGAGAAGACGAGCACGACGAGGCCGAGGTAGAGCGTCGCGAGGATCGCCGGGCGCGCTCCCGCCTCGTCAGGCAGCGTGGACGGAAGGCCCGTGAGCAGCTGCTGGCTGAGCGCCGGCCAGCCCGTGGTGATCGTGTCGGCGAGCAGCACGGCGAGCGTGCCGAACGCGACGAACATGCAGAAGAGCATCGCTCCCTGGAAGAGCCGGTTCCTCCAGGCACGACGCGGATGACCGGTCCCGAGCCCAGCGTGTGCGACGCTCACTCGTAGACCTCGCGGTACTTGCGGACGAGCCTGATCGAGATCAGGTTCATGATCAGCGTGATCACGAAGAGCGTGAGGCCGAGGGCGAAGATCGTCTTGTACTCGACCGAGCCGGTCGGGATGTCGCCATTCCCGGTCGCGCCGATGAAGGCGGTGATCGTCTCGATCGTCTGACGCGGATCGAAGGTGATCTGGGCGAGCTGGCCCGCGGCGATCAAGACGATCATCGTCTCGCCGACGGCACGCGAGAAGCCGAGTACGAAGGCGGCGATGATTCCGGAGATCGCGGCGGGGACCACGATCTTGGTCGAGACCTGGAGCTTGTCGGCGCCGAGCGCGTAGCCGCCGTCACGAAGGTCTCGGGGCACGGCAGCCATGGCGTCCTCGGAGAGCGTCGCGATCGTGGGAATGAGCATGATCCCGAGGACGAGGCTCGCCGACAGAGCGTTGAAGATCTCGACCTGGACTCCGACCTGGTCGCGCAGGAACGGCGTCACGAATGTGAGTGCGAAGTACCCGAGGACGACCGTGGGGATCGCGGCGAGGATCTCGAGGATCGGCTTCAGGAAAGCCGTCGCCCTCGGCGCCGCGTACTCGCTGAGGTAGATCGCAACACCGAGTCCCAGCGGGAACGCGACGAGCGATGACCAGAACGAGATCATGAGCGTGCCGACGACCAGCGGAAGGACCCCGAAGTGCGCATCGAGGAACAGCGGCGCCCAGGTGGTTCCGGTGAAGAAGTCCACGGGACTAACCTCGCGGAAGAATTCGAGCGCGGGCATGAGCAGCGACAGGACGATGCCGACCGTCGTCAGGATCGAGATCGCAGCAGCGATGAAGAGAACCGCATGCACGGCCTGCTCCCCCCAGCGAATCTTCTTCCGCGGGAGAGCGGTAGCTGAGGCCCGGCCGACGATGACGTCCGCTGACGCCATCTACGCCGTCGCGGCCTCGAGCTTCTGCAGCTGTTCGTCTATCTGCTCCTGGCTCAACGGCACGAACTGCGCCTGCTCTGCGATCGTCTGCTCGTTCTCGAGCGTGTAGCGAACGAAGTCGGCCAGACCTTCAGCGTCCGCGAGCGAGCTCATCTTCACATACATGAAGAGGGGCCGCGCGAGCGGCGTGTACGAGCCGTTCTGCGCCGTCTGGACGCTCGGCGCGACACAGCCAGTGCCGCCGTCGACCTCGAGCGCCTTCAGCGTGTCTTGGTTCTGCTCGAAGTAGGAGAACCCGAAGTACCCGAGCGCGCCCTTGTCACCTGAGACGCCCTGCACGGTGACGTTGTCGTCCTCGGTCGCCGAGAAGTCCGAGCGGCTCGCACCCTCCTCGCCGTTGATCGCGTCCGTGAAGTAGTCGAAGGTGCCCGAGTCCGTACCGGCGCCGTAGAGCTTGAGGGGAACGTCGGGATACGAAGGATCGATCTGATTCCAGTTCGACATTGTTGAGCCCGGCTTCCAGATCGCGTTGAGCTGATCGACAGTGAGGCACGTCACCCAGTCGTTCTCGGCGTTGACCACGTTCGTCAGCGCGTCGGTAGCAACCTGGAGCTCGACGTACCCGACGCCGTTCTCCGCGCAGAGCGCGGCTTCCTCGTCCTTGATCGCACGCGAGGCGTTGGAAATGTCCGTCTCGCCGGCACAGAAGCGCTCGAAGCCGCCGCCAGTGCCGGGGATCCCAACTGTCACGTCGGAGCCGCCTGCGGCCTTCCAGTCTTCGGCCGCCTTGGTCGTGAACGGCCCGACCGTGCTCGACCCGTCGGCCGTGATCACCCCGCTGCTCGAGTCGCCGCCCCCGCAGCCAGCCGCGACGAGCATCAGAGTCGCAAGGGACAGGGAAAGAGCGATATGCATGCGCATTGTCATGGAACAAGTCTCCTGGGCTGCGGTTGTTCACCGGGATGCCCTCTGGTGAACATCTGGTGAGAATCCGGTAAACGGGCTACACCGAGGCGGGGAACTCGCAGCGCACCTCGAGCCCGTGCCCACGCGATCCACGCGCCTCGACCGTCCCGCCGGCCTGCGTTACCACGTGCTTTACGATCGCCAGTCCGAGACCGGTGCCCCGCGACGCCCGCGCCCGATCCGAGCGATAGAAGCGCTCGAAGAGCCTGGGGAGCTCCGACTCCACCACACCAATGCCGTCGTCACGTCCGAAGAGCGTGACCGAGCCGTCGGAGCCCGTCTCGACCGTCAGCGCAAACGTCGCGCCAGGCCCGGCGTACCGGATCGCATTCTCGGCGAGGTTTCTCGCGACGACGCGCAGCATCCTCGGCCGGATCCCGAGCTCGACGCGCGGATCGCAGTCGAGTCGAAGCTCGACACCGGCTCTCGCGGCACGCTCCTCGAGCTCCTGCAGCGCTTGCTCGAGCACGGGTCGAGCCGCCGTCGCGCCGAGCGCGACCACGCGCCCGCCCGATTCGAGCTCGCTGAGGAACAGCACCTCGTCGATCAGCTCGGTGATCTGCTCGACCTCCCGCTGCGCCTGGTCGACGAGCGCCTGCACGTCCTCGCCCGGGAGGGTCGCCGTCTCGAGCAGCGTGAGCAACCTCGCGAGCGGCGTCCGCAGCTCGTGGGACACCGCGGCCGTGAACCCCGAACGAAGCTCTTCGTAGGCGGCGAGGTCACCTTCACGCGAGAGGTACACGAGCCGCTCGCGCCGGCCGTCGACCTCGTACGGGACGACGTGCGGGATGACTCCTCGTTCGCCGGTGAGCAGATCCGGGGGCAGCCGCTCACCCTCGTGTACCCCCTCGATCGTCTGTCGCGCGCGGCGACTCGCTAGGACGACGCGGTCGGCGTCATCGAGGACGACGACCGCCTCCTGGCTTTCTTCGACGAGCGCACGTCCGCGAATCGAGTCGTCCATCTCACACGGTTCTAACAGAAGAATTGCGCATCGCTTTCCTCGTCCTCATTGCTACCAAACTCACATGTTCGTCAATCCGTCCGTCCCCTCGACGGAAGGAGAGACGAATGAGACGGAAGGTATTCGCGGTCGCTGCTGCACTGGGAGCACTCGGGCTCACCGGAATGGCCATGGCAGCCGTGATCAGCGGGACTCCCGGCGACGACGTGCTCCGCGGAACCGAGCACGCAGATCAGATCCACGCCTTCGCCGGAAACGACTCTGTCTACGCCCGTGGCGGCGCGGATGACGTGCGAGCGGGATCCGGCAACGACGGTACCCGTGCGGCCGACGGGAACGACCTCGCCTACGGCGGCCGCGGCGACGATGTCATCGCCGGCGGAGACGGGAACGACCGTCTCTACGGCGGGTCGGACTCGGACGAGGTGATCGGCGGCGACGGCAACGACCGCGCGGCCGGTAACAAAGGAGCGGACTCCGTCGCCGGGAACGACGGCAACGACTTGCTCTTCGGCGGCTGGGGTGCGGATCGAGTCTTCGGCGGGAGCGGGAACGACGAGTTGCACGCGCTCGCACCCGACGGCGACCCGGACCTCCTGAACTGCGGGCCGGGGAACGACAAGGCGTGGGTTCTCCGGTCGGAGCGCCCGCGGACGCAGCTCGTCGGCTGCGAGAAGGTCGAGGTCGTGGAGGCGCCAAATGCGGATCAGGACGAGGGCGAGAACACAGAGGCAGACGCGGAGGCGGACGCGTACTAACGTCGCGCTGCAACAGTGGGGTCAGGTCTCGTTTGTTGCACGAAGTGCGTGCAACAAACGAGACCTGACCCCATACGCCGTTCACCAACAGCTAACCACTCGGTAACCACCTTGCGGCCCCCGTCGCCTCCGGGGGCCGCGACTATCGTGTGACTACATGGCCAAGGTCCTGATCATCGAGGACGACGACGTCATCGCCCGTGGCATGGCCCGGCACTTGGAGACGGCCGGCTTCGACGCGGTAGGCGTCGCCAACGGGGAGACCGGACTGGCGCGGCTGCGCTACGAGCGCCCCGACGTGTGCGTCCTCGATCTCATGCTGCCCGGGATCGACGGCTGGCGAGTGATCGAGCAAGCCCGAGGGGAAGGCATCGGAACGCCGATCGTCGTCGTCTCGGCCCGGGGCACCGAGCACGATCGCGTCCACGCGCTCGAGATCGGTGCAGACGACTACCTCGTGAAGCCGTTCTCCATGAAGGAGCTCGCCGCGCGAGTACGTGCGGCCGCCCGCCGCGGTTTGAGCGAGGCAGAGCCCACACGGGGCGAGCCGATCGTGATCGAGGAGCTCCGCCTAGACCCGAACAACGTGCAGGCGTACATCGACGGCGTGAGCGCGGAGCTGACGCCGACCGAGTTCCGGCTCATCTACACACTTGCGCGCGAGCAGGGCCGAGTCCTGACGCGCGACGAGCTGCTGCAGCGCGTCTGGGGGCGTCGAGCCACGCACCGCGACCGTACCGTCGACGTATTCGTGCGCAAGCTCCGGGAGAAGGTCGATCGGCGGGCGCTGCGACACACATTCATCCACACTCGCTACGGCGTCGGTTACAAGCTCGAAGCGGAGCCGAAGGAGTAGCTCACCGAGGCCGCGCAAGAGACGGCGCGACGCCGCTTCGCGGCCGCGTTCTGGAGTTTGTCGCGCGGCCGCAGTCCCGGCGCTAGCCGGGTTCCGCACTTGCGCAGATAATGTCCGGCCGCCCGATGGAAGCGGCCACGATCCACCTCCGGACGCGCACGTACCTCGGGCTGCTGCTCCTCGCGTCGGCGATCGCGGTCGTCATCGCGCTCGCGACGCTCGCCTTCCTGGGCGCCTACTCGGGCCTGCACGAGGTGCTCTGGGAGGAGATCCCGAACTCGCTCGACGTCGATCCCTACTCCTGGTACGCGTTGGCCGTGACGAGTGTCGGCGGGCTCCTGGTCGGCGTGCTCCTTCGTGTCGTTCCGGGCCACGGCGGGCCTGGCCCGGCGGAGGGTCACGGGATCGGGATGGAGTAGGTGCCGGCCGAGCCACGCGGCCGGGATGGTGCTGATAAGCGTGGTATCGCTCAGCGCGGGCGCGAGTCTCGGCCCCGAGGCCGCCCTCCTCGCCGTCGCACTCGCGGTCGGAACGGTGCTCGCCGACCGGCTGAAGCGAGCCGAGCTCGAGCGAGTGTTCGGCATGTCGGGGGTCGGCTCGCTCCTGTCAGTTCGGTTCGCCTCTCGCACCCACAGTGCTCGTCCTCGAGGTCGCCCCGGTCACGGGCCACAACCTCTATGTCTTCCTCATCCCGGTCCTCATAGCCTCCGCCGCCGGGCTCCTGATGTTCGACGCGATCCTCGAGATCGACCTTCCGAGCTACACGGCGTCGAGCTGGCGCACGTGTTCGAGGCGCTCGCCGTGGCAGCCGTGGCAGCCGTAGTCAGAATGCTGCTGATCGCGACCCTGCGAGTGGTTCAGCGACTGCTGCTGCCGATCGGCGGGCGAACGGTGCTCAAGGCCACCGTCGCCGGCATCGGCATCGGGCGCCGGGACTCTGGTGCTCATCCTGGGAGGCAAGCTGCTCGCGCTCGCGCTTTCGCTCGAGACGGGCCTCCGCGGCGGGCGCATCTTTCCGGTGCTGTTCATCGGCGCAACGGTGGGCTTTATCTCGAGTGACCTCTTCGAACGCGTCCCGCTCGCGGTGGCAGTGGCATGTGGCATGGCCGGCGCAGCCGTCGC
>Ga0247727_10019353_pt1 | contig 10558 bp, 9 predicted proteins | sample WisWelCaveWW1625_FD_202498 | JGI IMG/M metagenome (GOLD analysis project Ga0247727, IMG submission 202498) | Biofilm microbial communities from Wishing Well Cave, Virginia, United States - WW16-25 | ecosystem: Environmental > Aquatic > Deep subsurface > Groundwater > Cave microbial mat | place...
CCTGGCGCTGGATTTCTTTCACCTCGCGCCCCGCGACCGGCCCCTGCCCCCTGACATCGCACGATCCATCGAGGACGCCATCCAGCGGCGGCGCTTCATCGGAGAATCCGACGAGGCGAACCTTCCCCGCATCAGAGGATCGGCCTCCTTGCGAGAGTGGCGGCCGGGTCTGTATTGCCTCCGTTTCGAAACCTCCGAGGGAGTCGGCGGCCTTGTCTATGCGCTCACCTACAAGATCTTCCGCCACCTCCGGGGAAACATTTTCGGCCTGACCGCCCACGTGGCCCGCGGACGGGCGTTCGTCTCCGTCTACCACAGTCTGCCGCCGGACCTCACGCTCGAACAGGCCCACGCCATCACGGCGCAACGATTCTGAAACCGTGAAATTTGCCAGGCGCCGTGGACGGCGGGTCGGCCGGCAGCACTCCCTTCACTCCGAACAGGCCACTGAGCGTCGCGAGGGTGGTCGATGCTCAGTCAATTCAGTAGCAGGCACTGCACCATTTCAGAACTCTCCCCCTACTCTGCTGCCACTCTTCTTCCACTTGATGGAGGCGAGGGTCGGAATCGAACCGACGGATGGAGCTTTTGCAGAGCTCTGCCTTACCACTTGGCTACCCCGCCGCCCACAGGCCCACGCAGCGTATTCAAGGCGCGCCTTGGCGCAAGGAATTGTTTGCGCCACCGCGGATTGGCGTTGTCCACACAACTAACTAGCCGGTCTCAGCCAGCCGATGCTTGAATCAACCGTTTCCGCTCCTATAGTGGCGCCATGCCGTCGCCGGAAAAAGTCGCGTGCAAGCACAAGTTCGTCACGTTCCTCGGAACCAAGAATCTCCGGCTCACCTCGCAGCGGCAGGCCATCATCGACACGGTGTTCGAGACCGACAAGCATTTCACCGCCGAGCAACTCCTGGAATGGTCGCGCAAGCGTGACAAGTCGGTTTCCCGCGCGACGGTTTATCGCACCCTGCCGCTGTTGACCGAGAGCGGCCTGGTCCGCGAGATGGATTTCGGCAAGGACCACAAGGTTTACGATCCGAACTACGCCGATCATCCCGAGCACAACCACATCATCTGCTCCGACTGCGACAAGATCGTCGAGTTCGAGAGTGACAAGATCCAGAAGCTCGAAAAGGAAATCACCCACCAACTTGGCTTCTCAGTGAAAACGCAGCGCCTGCAAATCACCGCGAGCTGCGATGAACTGAAAAAGCTGGGACATTGCTCGAAGAAGGCCTGCGATCCGATCCACTGAATCCGCTTCGCGATGCCCCGCCGCGGGTCATTGCTGCTTCCTGGCCGCCTCCTTCAGTTTCGTCACGAGTTCGTTGAACTGTCGCGTGCGTTCGTTGAGATCCTTGACCACCGCGTTGTATTTGCCCGCCAGTTCGTTGAATTTCACCACGGCCTCGTTGCGGTCGGCAGCCAGCTTTTGGAGCTGTTCGTCCGCCTGCTTCATTCGCTCCTCGCGCGCCGCCACCGCGGCGGCCCAGTTGGTGACGCTTGCTTTGAGCTGGTCGCGTTCGATGAACGCTTGGTGAAGCTGGTGTTCGGCGGTGGCAAGCTTCGCCTCGGTGTCCTTGAGTGTAATGTTGGCGCGCGTGAGTTGGGCGCGGAAATCGTCGAGGTCGGCGGCGTAGCCTTTGAGCGCCTTCTCCTGTTCGCCGAACTTTGCGACCTGCTGCTGGCGGGTTTGTTCGAGGCTGTTGATCTGGAGGTTCAGCCCGCGGTTGATGCGCCATTGCACGACGCACAGCACGGCCAGCGTGAGCACGCCGCAAAGGTTCAGGTATTGGAGCGACCGGTTCATGGCGCCGCCGTCCTGACCGGCTCGCGGATTTCAAACGCCACCTTCTGGATGCCGGTCGAGCGCACGAAGTCGAGCACGCGGATCACGTCGCCGTGGCGCGCGTCCTGGTCGCCGCTGATGAACACGCGCACGTCGGCGTTGGTCCGCTGCAAGGCGGTGAGCGCGAGCACCAGTTCGTTGTTTCCGACGGGCCTGGTGTTGAGGTAGGCCAGGCCGGCCTTGTCCACGGAGATGTTGACCAGGTCCCGTTTGGTGTCCGTCGTGGCGGAGGTGGCGGTGGGCAGGTTCACCTTCACACTTTTCAGGTTCACCATGCTCAGGCTCACGAGCATGAACGCCGCGAGCAGGAAGAACATGATGTCAATGAGCGGGATGATCTCGATCCGCGCCTCGGCGTTTTCGGGCGGCAGTTTGGAGCCAAGCTTGACGGGCATGAGAATCCTTTCGCGCGGCGGCTACGGGGCGGCCTTCGCGATCGGGCGGAAGGCGCGCGCCCGCTCGCGCAACGCCCGCGCGCGGGCGAACTCCTCCAGGTCGTGTCCGTGATGCTTGGCCGACTCGACCAGCAGTTCGACGTGGTTGATGGTGCGCTCCAGCCCCGCGCGGAAATGGGCGAGGCGGCGGTTGAACCAGTTGTAGGGCAGCAGGCAGAGGATCGCGATGCCCAACCCGCACGCGGTGGCGATCAGCGCCTCGGCGATGCCGCCGCTGACCTTCGTCGGCGCGAGCTGTTCGTCGCCGACGAAGTTGAACGAGTGCATGATGCCGGTGACGGTGCCCAGCAGGCCGAGCAGCGGCGCAAGGGTGATGAACGTGCCGAGAATCCACAGCCGCTTTTCCGCGCGTTCCAGCTCGTCGGTGGCGTGGAGTTGCATCGCGCCGAGCAGCGAGGTGTGCGCCTGCATCAACCCCTCGCGCACGGTCATCAGGAACGGATCGCCGGAGGATTCCGTGAGACACACCGCGCGGTCGAAGTTGCCCTCGCTGATGGAGGTGTAGGTGTCGAGCAGCGCGGTGGGGCGGCAGCGGCGGCGGAGCTGCCACCACCAGAGCGCGCGTTCCAGCACCACGACGAGCGCGGCGACGAGGCAGAACAGGATGGGCCACATGACCAGCCCGCCCTTGAGGAACAGATCGAGGACAAGGTTGGCGAGGAGGGGATTCATGGCAGCCGGTTCACTTGGACAGTTCAAAGCGGATGGCCACTTCGTAAAGGCGCACGGGACCGGGTTGGAAGCGCCAGCGTTCGCGCACGGCCCCGACGGCGGCGTTGTTCAACAACGGCCACGGTGACGGTTCGGCGGCTTCCGCGGTGAGCACACGGCCGTCTTCGCCAACGGTGAACCGGATCAGCACCGTGCCTTCCTGGCCGCGGCGTTGGGCCAGCAATGGATATTGCGGCGCGGGCTGACGACCCTCCCCCTGGCCGAAGGTCAGCGCCCGTGGAACCGCGGCGGGCGCGGGAGCCGGAGTCGCCGCCTGGGCGGGACGGGCGAACGTCGCCGGCTTTGCTTCGACGACGCGCGCCGGCCCTTCAACCGGCAGCGCGAAGGCAATCGCCGGAGTCGGTTCAGCCACGGCCACCAGCGGCGGCGCGGTCGGAGCCACCAGCGGCGCCCGCAATGGCGGCGGCGCGGCCGGATCGGGCGGCGGCGGCGCGGGGTCCGTCGGCTGGATTTTCTCCGGCGCCAGTTCAACCACCAGTGTCTGCGCGATGATGGCTTGCTCCACCGGCTTTGGCTGCGGGCGCGGGTAGGGCCGCATCAGGCCGATCACGCCCACCGCCAGACAACCCGTCCACAGGATCAGCGTGACCACGGGTCCGAAGGCCGGCTCGGTGCGCGCGAGTTCCGGCCGCGCCCGCGCCGTGGCCGCGGCGGCGGGCGCGGCCGGGAGCTTTCGTTCAATGGTGGTGGCCGTCATCGAATCCAACGTGTCCGGAAACGTAACGGCCCGGCCGCCAATTGGGAATTGGTTTCATGGCGCCAGCCCGCTCAGAACGCGAACGACGCGCCGAGGTAATAGTTGCGGCGGTAGGCCGGGTCAATGCCGTCGCTGCGGATGCGCGAGTAATAGTCCTCGTCAAAGAGGTTGTTGATGCCGGCGACGACGCTCACTTCCACCCGCTTCTGATAAACCTTCCATTCCAGCGTCAGGTCCCACGTCGTGTAGCCGGGGATGAAAAAGTTCGCGCTGTTGGCGTCGTCGGCGAAGTGGTCGTCCACGAACGTGCCGGTGAAGGCGAGCTTGACGCGGTCGCGCCAGCGGTAGATCGCGCCGGCGCGGAGGAGGTAATCCGGCGCGTATTGCGGCCGGTTGCCGACCAGGGCTGGAATGGCGCTGGATTTGATCTCCGCATCCAGCAGCATCGCGTTGCCGTAGAGACTGAACTGATGGTCGCGGACGACGGCGGTCGAACCGCGCCACGCGTCGCCCAGCCCGAGCAACTCCACTTCCACCGCCGCCTCCGCGCCCCGATGCACGGCGTCGCCGATGTTGATCAACGAGGTGCCGCCGGGCACGGCCACGCTGCCGATCTGGTCGGTGAATTCGAGCCAGAAGAGGCTCGCGTCCCAGTGGAGCCAGGGCGCGGGCTGGCCGCGGAGGCCGATTTCGCCCTGCCAGCTTTTGCCTTCGGCGAGGTCGTTGTTGACGAACGTCGTGCCGCCCGTCGGCACCGCCTCGGTGAAAACCTTCGGACGGTAGGCTTGCGAGAAATTGCCGTAGGCGGTCACCCCGGCCTTGAACTTGTATTCCGCGCCCACGCCAAACAGCGGCACAAAGTCATGCTCGCGCTGGTCGCTCAACGGCGTGCCCGCCGCGGTCTTGTCCAGGTTCACCTGCTCCTCGACGCCCTGCCAGATGTTCTCCAACCGCACGCCCGGCGTGATCGAGAAATCCCCGAACACGAACCGGTTTTCCAGGAAGACCGGCGCGTAGAAAACTTCCCGCTGGCTTTGGTTGCGCAGTTGCCCGCTCTCAACGTCGGGCGCGGCGCCGCGCTGATCAGTGCGTGGAGAATCGGTGTGATAGAACTGCACGCCGCCGGCGAACGTGTGGGTGTTCCCGCCGGTGCTCCAGTCGTGCCGCAGCCGCGCCTCGGCGCCCGCGGTGTAGAATTCCTGCAACTCGATCGTGTTGCTGTTCGTCGTCGCGCCGGTCGGCAGCGTGCCGAAGCCGCCGCCGCGCTGGCGTTTGCTGAAACGCGAGTAGTAGCCGCCCCACGCCGTCGCCGTGAACAGCGTGTGCTCGCTCAGATCCTTCTCCCAGCCGAGCGAGGCGACGTAGCGTTTCAGCCGGAAGCGGTCGAAGAAGCGCGACGTGGCGTCGCGGTCCGCGGCGTAGTTCACCGCGTTGGTGGCGGTGGCAAACGTCAGGCCCCCCGGCTCCCCGTGTTCCTCGGCGTAACCGTCGAAGTTCAGAATCCACCGGCTGTCCGACGTGGCGTCGAGCACCAGCTTGGCGCTGCCGGCAAACAGATCGAAGTCGCTGTTCGCCGCGCGAAACCCGTCGCCCTGGCGGTGGTTGAAGTAGGCGTAGTAGCCGGTCCGGCCAATCGTGCCGTCCACCGAGTTGAACGTGGAGTAAAGGCTGTCGCTGCCGAAAACATTCAGGCTGCGCGCCGAGAATTCCCGGTCCGTGCGCGGCCGGTGCGTGACGTAATTGAGCGCCCCGCCCGGTTGCGGGCCATACATCAGCGAAGCGCCCCCGCGGAGGAATTCGAGGCGGTCCACCGTGTCGAGCGGCGGCGTGTAATAGGCCTCGGGGTAGCCGAACTGGTCGGCGTGGATGGGCACGCCGTCCTTGAGCATCTGGGTGAACTGCACGCGGTGCGGGTTCAGGCCGCGGTAGCCGATGCTGACCAGCGGGCTGGTTTCCTCGCTGAGCAGCAGGCCGGGCGTCTTGGCCAGCGCCTGCCGGTAATTGTTGTTGTTGATCTTCGGCAGATCGTCCAGGTCGAGCACCGAGGTTTTCTTGCCGGCGTTGATCTTGGCGCCGACCACGGGCGGGAGGAACGGCCCCTGCACCGTCTCGGAATGCTCCGCCTCGCCGCTGACGACCACGGTGGGCAGCGCCTGCGGTTTGTTCGTGGCGTCCTGCGCGCGGGCAGGGGAGGTGGAGGTCAACGCCAGCGCCGCCACGAGGGCGGCGGCGGGGAGCCAGAATTTGGCCGGGCAGGTTTGTGTCATGTCAGTGGTGATTTCAAGCCCGGTGTGACCGGGGGTCAGGTGGAAGCACGCATGAAAGGCTGGCCGCCGGAGCGTCGCCGGAGGAAGCGGGCGAAAGTCCGCGGGTCGTGTTCGTGTGGTTTGGGCGAAACCCTTCATGCACGGTGCCGACGGTAGGGAATCGCCCCCCGGCGCGCTTTCGCCGGCTTGCCATTAGTTGACGGTGGCTTGCGGCGGCCGGCACGCCGGTCACTTCAGCTTCTGCGCCGCCTTCTGCGCCGGCGTCGCCATCGGGTAGAGGCCCGGGCAGCAGCCGAACATCTCGTGAAACGCCGCGCTGAAATGGCTGAGGCTGTTGTAGCCGACTTCCAGCGCGGCCTCGGTGACGTTGTAATCGCCGCTCTTGAGCAGTTCCGCCGCGCGCTCGAGCCGGAGCTGGCGCAGGTGCTGCGGAATCGTCACCCCCATCTCCTTGGAGAACGTGCGGCTGAGATAAAAATGGCTGCACCCCACCTCGCGCGCGATTTCCTCCAGCGGCGGCACCGCCGCGAGGTCGCGTTTGAGAATGCGCAAAACTTTTTCCACGCGCTCCTGCGCCAGCCGGTTCTGCCGCGAGCAGAACAGATCCTCGGTCTCGCGGAAAAAACACGCCGTCATCAGCTCCAGCGCCTTGCTTTCATACCAGAGGCTTTGCGCCGCCGCCAAAACGGGCGGGTGCCGCAGGCTGATCACCAGTTGCTGCAGCTCGCTTCCCAGCCGCAACACCTCGCCCACGCCCGTCGCCGGTTTGCCCGCCGCCGCGCGCGCCACCAACGGATGCAACGCGCCGTCCGACATGCCGAGGTGCCGCGCGAGAAACGCGGGCGAATACTCCACCGTGATGAACTGGTGCCGCCCCTTCGCGTGCCGCCGCGCGCGAAGACGTTCGTTGCCCGGCGAATAAAATCCCGCCGTCCGCGGCGCAAAGTTCGCGACGCGCCCGCCGGCCTCGATCGTCGCCTCGCCGTCGAGGTTCAGGCACAGCTCCACGCTGCCGGGATGAAAACTCGCGCCCCAGTCCAGATCGCTCGCGCACGTGAACTCATGCCACTCGAAACTGAACCCGCGCTCGCGGAAACTTCCCGCGAGCTGCCGCCAGCCCGCGCCCACGCGCGCCCACGCCGCCGCCTCGGAAAAGCCGTCCGCCCCCGCTGCGGCGGGTGCCGTGGAATTCCCGGCGGGTCCCTTGTTCATCAGTCCGGTGAGACTAAATCTCAACGGCAGGGGGCGCAAGCGCCCGCGGGCAAAGCTCAACACGCACACTCCGGAGTCTCGGGAAGCCCATCCGAAGAATTCCCTTGGACCTCGGGCCTTGCCTGGTCGTTGGTCCTTTGTCCTTGGTCATTCTTTCAGGCTTTGAATTTTGAGCTTTGAGCTTCGCCCCGTCCGCGCAACATTCCACCCGCCTGATGAGCACCAAGAAAAGTTCCGCCCGGTCCCACGTCGTCTCCCGCTCCGGCCGGTTCGCCGGCGGTCTGGCCGCCGAGGTGGCGGCCTTTTCCGAATCCATCTCCTTCGACTGGCGGCTGTGGCGGCAGGACATCGTCGGCTCGCTGGCGCACGCGGCGATGCTCCAGCGCATCGGCGTGCTCACGCGCGCCGAGCTGGCCGCCATCACGCGCGGCCTGGAAGGCATCGGGAAGGAAATCGCCGCCGGCACGTTCCAGTGGAAGCCCGAACTCGAAGACGTGCACATGAACATCGAGGCGGAGTTGACGCGGCGCGCGCCCGCCGGGGCGAAGCTCCACACCGGCCGCTCACGCAACGACCAGGTGGCGCTCGATGTGCGCCTCTGGCTGCGGGACGAAATCTTCGCGCTGGACAAGGAGTTGATTGAACTCCAGCGCGCGCTGGTGTCGCTTGGGGAACGCAATTCCGGGGTGGTGATTCCCGGCTACACGCATTTGCAACGGGCGCAGCCGGTGTATTTCGCGCATCACCTGCTGGCCTACGTGGAGATGCTGGCGCGGGACCGCGCGCGGCTGCGGGATTGTTTCGAGCGCACGAACGTGTGCCCGCTGGGCAGCGGGGCGATCGCGGGGAGCACATTGCCGCTGGACCGCGAGTTCGTGGCGAAGCAGCTCGGCTTCGTGGACGCGAAGGGCAATCCGCGCGTGTCGCAGAACTCGATGGACGCGGTGAGCGACCGGGATTTCCTGGTGGAGTTTGGCGCGGCGGGGGCGTTGCTCGCGGTACACCTGAGCCGGCTGGCGGAAGATGTGATCCTGTGGGCGAGCGCGGAGTTCAATTTCATCAAGATCGCCGATGCCTACACGACGGGGTCGTCGTTGATGCCGCAGAAGAAGAACCCGGACGTGGCGGAGTTGACGCGCGGCAAGTCGGGCCGGGTGATCGGCAACCTGGTGGCGTTGCTCACGCTGCTCAAGGGCCTGCCCATGACCTACAACCGCGATCTGCAGGAGGACAAGGAGCGGGTGTTCGACACGGCGGACACGGTGCGTGCGTGCGTACGGCTGATGGCCGCGATGCTCGCCAACACGGCCGTGAACGCTGACGCGTGCCGCGCCGCCGCGAGCGATCCCACGCTGCTCGCCACGGACCTCGCGGATTACCTCGTGCGGAAAGGGCTGCCCTTCCGCAAGGCGCACCATGTCGTGGGCGAGGTGGTGGCGCTGGCGGAGAAGCGCGGCAAGGCGTTGAACCATCTCACGCTCGCAGAGCTGCAGGGCGTGGACGAGCACTTCGACCTCGACGCGATGGACCTCTTCTGCCTGGACCGCGCGATGGCGCGGCGCAACCTCACGGGCGCGCCCGGCACGAAGGAAGTGCGCCGCCAACTGGCGCGGTGGCGGAAGACGCTGGGCTGATCGCTGTTCGTGAGTCCCGATCTGAAATGCCTGCTCCGCGACACCTCGCGGAGCTTCTACCTCACCCTGCGCGTGCTGCCGGGCGCGATCCGGCCGCAGATCGGGCTGGCCTACCTGCTGGCGCGCGCGACGGACACCATCGCGGACACGGAGGCGGTGCCGCTGGGAGAACGGCTCGCAGCGCTGGACCAGATGCGGAGGAGGATTCTCGGCGAAACGAATGCGGTGTTGGATTTCGCGCGGTTCACCGGAGGGACGAGTTACACAAGTCCCCATCCTCCTGAAGAGTGGGAGGGAATGGGGACTCGTGTAACTCGTCCCTCCGAGGGGACATCGGCCGAGCGCGCGCTGTTGTCGCGGATCAACGAGGCGATCGCTGCGCTCGAACAGTTCTCCGCAGCCGACCGGCAGCGCATCCGCGAGGTGCTCGGCGTCATCACCGGCGGACAGGAACTCGACCTCCGGCGCTTCGCCGGCGCGAGCGAGCGGAACATCGTCGTGCTGCAAACCGCCGCCGAGCTGGACGATTACACGTGGCGGGTGGCGGGTTGCGTGGGCGGGTTCTGGACGAAGATGTGCCGCGCGCACCTGTTCCCAAAAGCGCGGCTCGACGAGACCCAGTTCCTCACCGACGCCATCCGCTTCGGCAAGGGCCTGCAACTGGTGAACATCCTTCGCGACCTGCCGCGCGACCTGCGTCACGGACGTTGTTATCTCCCGGCGGATGAACTGCGCGGCGCGAACCTCGCGCCGGCCGACCTGCTCCAGCCGGAAAGCATCGCGAAGCTGCGGCCGGTTTACGACGCCTGGCTCGCGCGGGCCGAAGCGCACCTGTCCACGGGATGGGATTACACGAACTCGCTGCCGCGCAACCAGCGGCGCGTCCGCCTCGCGTGCGCCTGGCCGGTCCTGATCGGCGCGCGCACGCTGGCGTTGCTGCGGGCCGGCAACCCGCTCGACCCCGCCCGGCGGATCAAGGTTTCCCGCGCCGAGGTCCGCGGAATCCTGCTGCGGTCGCTGCTCGCGCTGGGTTCCGCCCGGCTCTGGCGGCGGCAACTGGACCGGGTGCGACGTTGACGGGGAAAACCTGTTGCCTCACCGGGGGATTTGGCTTATCAACCATTCTATGACTTCGCCGAAAACCGCCCTTCTTCTGGGCGTCATCCCGCTGCTGGCCGGATTGGCCTTCGGCCAGGGCCTCTCCCCCGAGGCGCGCAAGGCCGCCGACGAGGCCCTGCGCCGCAAGATGGAGGAGTCCCAAGGCCAGCCGAAAATCACTCTCCCTGCGACCGCCACTCCGGCGGCTCCCGCCGTGCCCGCCGCTGCCAGCGCGGCGACCAACGCGCAAGTACGTTCCGCCCTCCAAGCCGCCACGACGACGCCCTCGCTCAACCCCGACGCGGAAGCCCGGGCTCGCGCCGCGCTCGAACAGAAGATGCGCGAATCCGCTCCCCCATCCGCGCCCAAGGTGGCCCAGCCGACGCCGAAACCGACGCGCGTGACGACCACCGCGCCCGCCACCCAGCCCACTCCCACCCGCACCGTGACCCCGGCGCCGACCGTCGGCAACCTTCCGCGCAACCAGGTGCTCACGCCGCCGATGGCGCGTCCGCAGGTTGCGCCGCCGGCCCAGCCGCCGGGCACGCCCGCGTATGTTCCGCCCCCGCTGGTGGTCCAACCGGCGCCCACGAGAACGGTGGTTCAACCCA
>Ga0247727_10019354_pt1 | contig 10558 bp, 10 predicted proteins | sample WisWelCaveWW1625_FD_202498 | JGI IMG/M metagenome (GOLD analysis project Ga0247727, IMG submission 202498) | Biofilm microbial communities from Wishing Well Cave, Virginia, United States - WW16-25 | ecosystem: Environmental > Aquatic > Deep subsurface > Groundwater > Cave microbial mat | place...
GGCTGAATTTGAAAATCATTGGAACCAAAATCAAAGAACGGAGGTCAAAGTTCAGTAAGAACCGTCAATTTTGTGTCCAAAAAATGGGGTGCACTACAGTCAACGCGGCATAACGCGGGCTGGTAACTCGAATTTTGGTCTCAACCTCTTGAAGCTGTATTGTAAGTGCCCTAATTTCTTTCTCTAATGCTTCTTCTTGAGCTTCCGTGTGCTGATTGTTAAGAAGTCTTTCAAGACGATATGCCTTGATATTTAGTTGCTCTTGCAAAGTGCTTTTACGCACAATCAATGTGGAATCTACACCTTGCCGAATACCCGAATAGGCTTCGGTCAAGAGCTCGAGCAAACTACGCGCACGAGCTCGTTCGTTAGCTTGCAAGGCCTCGATGTCACCCCCTGCGAAGGTTTGATTTTGATGCAACTGCATAAGCAAGTCAATATAAAAAGCGTGGTAGTACTCCACCGAGGCAAAGTAAGAGGTCCTGAGTTCCTGACTAACGACCTTAATGCGAAGGGAATCAGTAATCGCGAGCGCAGACTCAATGTAATGGCGAGCCTCGTTCAGATTGCCACATTCGCGTTCAAACTTTGCTAAACTCGTCAGAATGCTTGCTTGCACCCTCTGCTCTCCGATGGATTGGCTCAACTGCAGCGCCTGGGTGAGACACTCAAACGCTTTTTGCCTCTCGCTCAGATCACGATACACAAGACCAATGTTATGGAGCACAATCGCCTCGAAGCGACGATTCCCTACAGCTTGGGTAAGCTTAAGGGCCTGATTGTAATTGTCAAGCGCCTTTTGCTTCTCGTCCAGTTCATAATAGAGAAGGCCAATGTCGTAAAGCGTTGCTGACTCTCCGTATCGATCTCCCACGACTCGCCGAATTGGGAGCGCTTGCTCAAAGTACTCCAGAGCCTTCTTTTTATCTCCCCCAAAATAGTGGGCCTCACCGAGATTTGAAAGAGCATAAGCTTCACATCTGGGGTCACTTGTAGCACGACACAGTGACAGTGATTGCGTGAAATAGTCGAGAGCCTTCTGCGGATCGCCCAGTGTTATATAGATCATACCAATGTTGTTTTGCGCCATTGCTTCCGTTCTACGATTGTCAGTCGCTCTTGCAACAGGAATCAATTCGTTATAGAAATCAATCGCTTTTTGTCTTTCTCCCAGCTCACCATAGGAAGTACTAATATTCATGAGTATGCTCGCTTCGGAAAAGCGATCACCAACTATTCGTGCGATGTGTAGCGCTTGATTGAAGTATTCCAGTGCTTTTCGATTCTCGTTGATCAAAAAATAGATTTCACCGATGTTGTTGAGCGCAATGAGTTCCGCGCGGTGGTCCTCAGCGACTCGGGAGAGAGATAATGCCCGTTGGTAGGATTCAAGTGATTGTTGTCGTTGTCCCAACCTAATGTGAATTTGGCCGATATTATTGTGTACGACGGCTTCCAGGCGGTAATTTGCCATCGCTTGGATAAGCGGAAGCGCCTGGTTGAAGTAGTCAAGGGCTTTCTTGTTTTCGCCAGATGTAAGAGAAAGTGCGCCGAGTGAGTTTAGCGTTCCTGCTTCTCCATAACGGTCTTTCAAAAGTTGGAAGATTACGAGCGCTCGTTCAAAATTTTCAAGTGCTAGTTGTCCATCGCCTAACTCCCAATAATTGACGCCAATGTTGCTTAGCAAAATAGCCTCACCTTTTTGATCATTTACATTGCGCAAGAGTGGAAGAGCCTGCATATTAATTTCTAATGCTTTCCTTTTTTCTCCGATGGCAGAGTACGCGAACGCAATTCTCGCCAGAGCCTCGCCTTCGCCGAAAGGATCTTTCAATTCCTTCCAGAGCGTGAGCGCAGGTTCTAGATACTCCAAGGCCTTCTTGCTTTCATTGAGCATGACATAAGCAAGGCCAAGATGATTGAGGGCTTGAGCCTCTCCCAGACGATCTTCTATTTCTCTCCAAAGCTGAAGTACCTGTTCGCATTTAACAATTGCTTTGCGCAAAGAATCCGCTACGTCGGTAGTAACAAGACGTTTTACCTGTGTAGCTACTCTTGTAGCGGCGACGCGGGTTTCATCCTTTATAGTAGCTTTTCGTAACTCTGTAACTTTGAGTTGGTAACTTCCTGGTCGGGCTTCCTTTTCAAACGCGCGCATCTCAACGCGATAAGTGCCTGATTGAGACGCGATGAAAGAGACTGGCTCGAGTGAAAGTTCGCGAAAATCGGATTCACCGACCTGCTTGCCATCCGGCCCAAAGAGAGTCACCACCACATCGATGCCGCGCTGATCGACAATTACGTGCAGATATTGACCAGCAGCAAGCGTGATTTGGTAGGGATGAACCTCACCACCCTTTAGTCCTCGCTCAATCGGCTTGCCAAACTCAAGTGTCCGAATCTCCTGTTCGACTTTGCTCGAGTCGGCGCGCTTTTGCGCCAAAGCCATTCCGCTGCAGCAAAACAAAAGGCACACGCCGAGCCAAGCCACTCTCGCTCGTGAGCCAAAAGCCAATAAATAAGATTTGCATTGAACCATTTTTGCCCTCCTCTCAACTTAACTCTGCCAACTTGAAAGGGAAGATTAGTCAGGATTGGATTTTTACACAGCCATTTTAATTGCCACGTTCAATTGCCCAAAGGTGCGCGCCCGAGTTGTGGCAATTTTCACCGCGCCGCTTTCGCGGCTGGCTCGCGAGAAAAATAATAGAGCGAATGAGTAATGTCAAGGGAAAAAAGTTTCCATTGAAATAGTGATTGCTTCATTTTGTTTTTATGTTATATTGTAATTTAAAAATGAATTGAATCCGACATGGCCATCGATATCCACGCCCTCATCAACGCCGATGAAAAAGAAACCGTCGAGTTGAAACAATCCCCCGGCGAGATGCAGGAAATTCTTGAGACCGTTGGCGCGTTTGCGAACGCGACCGGCGGCGCGATCATCATCGGTGTTGCCCGAACCGGAGGCATTTCCGGCATCACTATTGGCAAAAATACGCTGGAATCTCTGGTCAACAGCATCCAACAACAAACCGACCCAAAAGTTTTTCCGGTTGTTTCGATAACCGAGATTGACGGCAAAACCGTTATTGGCTTGCAAGTGAGCGCCGGCCCCATCAAGCCGGTGCTGGTACAGGGCCGCGGTTTCACACGGATAGGGCGCAGCAATCATGCGTTCTCCAGCAGCGAATTGACGAAGCTGTTCTTCGCGAGTTGGGAAGTTTCGTGGGATGCGGGACCGGTTTTTGATGCGACAATAGCAGATTTGATGGAAGAAAATATTCGCCAGTTTTTGCGGCAAGCGCGAAGGGAGCGCAACATGATGATTGAGGCGGAGGCTCCAATCAACGAGGTGTTGGAAAAATTGGAGCTGCTGTATCAAAAAAATCTCAGCCGCGCCGCGGTGCTGTTATTTGGCAAACGTCCGCAAAAATTTCTGCTCTCTGCGGAGATTCGCTGCGCCCGCTTCAAAGGAACGCAGCCGCTGCACTTCATCGACATGAAAGTCATCGAGGGCAATATCATCGATCAAGTGCCGGCAGCGATGGAGTTCATTCAACGCCATATCAGCATGGCTGCAGAAATAGTCCCGACGCAGCTCGAAAGGCTGGAACGCTGGGAATATCCTCTTGATGCCCTGCGCGAAGCGATTATCAACGCGGCCCGCCATCGTGACTATCAGGACCGCGGCCACATCCAAATTCGAATCTTCGATGATCGGTTGGAAGTTTGGAGCCCCGGTTTATTGCCGCCGGAAATCACCCTCGCGGATCTCAACCGGCCGCACAACTCGCGGCCGCGCAATCATCGCATTGCCCGTGCTTTTTTTCTTATTGGATACATCGAACACTGGGGAACGGGGACGCTGCGCATGAACGAGTTGTGCAAGAAAGACAAGTTGCCTGAGCCGGAGTACGCGGAAAATAGTGGATGCTTTGTGGTGACTTTCCGCAAAACCAAATTGACCCCCAATTATCTGAAGAGTCTGCAACTCAACGAACGGCAAAATCATGCATTAGAATATATTTACCAGGCACGAAAAATTACCAATCAAGAGTATGCACGTTTGGTCGGAGTCTCTCGGCGAACCGCCACTCGTGACCTCACAGCTTTGGTTGAAAAAAGTGTTTTGCGCCAAATTGGAAAAGGTTCGGGAAGCTATTTTGAGTTTATAACTTAACCTTTTTGGCGATGGCGCAATTGGCGCAATTACTCAGCCTATTGATAACAAGAGAGTTAAATCATGAGGTAACCCCATGCCCGATCTCAGCATCGACTTCTGTGGAATCAAATCGCCGAATCCGTTTTGGCTCGCCTCGGCGCCGCCGACGAACAGCGCATATCAGGTCGCGCGCGCGTTCGACGCCGGCTGGGGTGGCGCCGTGTGGAAAACGATTGGCGAACCGATTGTGAATGTTTCGAGCCGCTACTCCGCGCTGCATTACGCCAATAAACTTTTGAATGCTATAGTCGCTTTGGACAACGTGTTTGGGCTCGTGTGGCAAAGTCAAGGCAAAGTCAAGGCAATTTTTTTGTTGCCTTTTATTTGGAAAAGCAGTAATTTGATTCTAATAAAATGGAGCCTTTTGCCATGTTGACAGCAGAATTGACGGAAAAAGAACTGAAATCCAAGCTCATCAAGGAGCTGGATAAACTTGATAGAGAACGATTGCTGATTGTTCTCCAATTTACCTCTCGTCTCATTGCCGAGGAATTAATTGACGCCGTAACGCATGATTGGGAAATCGGAAAGATTAATCGCGCCGCCATTAAAAAAGCCCTTGATGAGCATCGAGCCAAAAATCCCTACGGAATCGTGAACACTTGAGAGTCGTCATTGATACAAACGTTTTTGTTGAATCCCTCTCCAGAACCAGTCCGTACCACGCAATTTTTCAGAATTTATTGGAGGGAAATTTTTTCATTTGTGTGTCGACTACAATCGTGCAAGAATATCAAGAGATTCTCTACGAACTTCATCGTAAAGAAAATTGCGATCGGCTGTTGGATTTTTTGTTTATTTCCCCTTTTGTTATCCCGGTTGACCCAACTTTCCACTTCAATCTTATCTTTGCTGATCCGGATGACAACAAGTTTGTGGACTGTGCTATTGTAGCGAATGCTGATTATATTGTCACAAGCGATCACCACTACGATGTTCTCCAATCCATCGATTTTCCAAAAGTTCATGTCATTCATCCGGAGCAATTTATCAAGCTTCTCACCATAAACTTTTCATGACCGGCCGGCAAAACCGTCTGACGTCTTTTCTGTCGTTAATTCGAGGAGATAAACCCCATGCCCGATCTCAGCATCGACTTTTGTGGAATCAAATCGCCGAATCCGTTTTGGCTCGCCTCCGCGCCGCCGACGAACAGCGCGTATCAAGTCGCGCGCGCCTTCGACGCCGGTTGGGGCGGCGCCGTGTGGAAAACGATTGGCGAGCCGATTGTGAATGTTTCGAGCCGCTACTCCGCGGTGCATTACGCCGACAAACGCGTGATGGGTCTCAACAACATCGAGCTGATCACCGACCGGCCCATCGAAGTCAATCTGCGCGAAATCGCCGACGTTAAAAAACGTTATCCGAATCATACCGTTATTGTTTCGTTGATGGTCGAATCCAGTCGCGAGGCGTGGCACGATATCGTCAAACGCACTGAAGACACCGGCTGCGACGGCATCGAGCTCAACTTCGGCTGCCCGCACGGCATGAGCGAGCGTGGCATGGGCTCGGCGGTCGGACAGGTGCCGGATTATACCTGTATGATTGTGGAGTGGGTAAAAGAAGTCGCGACCACGCCGGTGATCGTCAAGCTCACGCCGAATATTACCGACGTTCGTTACATCGCGCGCGCCTCGGCTCGCGGCGGCGCGGATGCGATTTCACTCATCAACACGATCAATTCAATTACGAGCATCGACCTCAACACGCTGGAACCGCGGCCGGCCGTGCGCGGCAAATCTTCGCACGGCGGTTATTGCGGCCCGGCGGTGAAACCGATTGCGCTCAACATGGTGAATCAAATCGCGGGCGATCCGGAGATGCACGCGCTGATGCGTCGCTCGAACGGCAAGTCCAATGGCAAACCGTTTCGCATACCGCTCAGCGGCATCGGCGGCATTCAAAGCTGGCAGGACGCCGTCGAATTCATGCTGCTCGGCGCGACCAGCGTGCAAGTTTGCACCGCGGTCATGCACTACGGCTTTCGCATTGTGGAAGAAATGATCGACGGCATGTCGAGTTGGATGGAAGAAAGAGGCTTTCAAACGCCGGCAGATTTCATTGGCAAAACTGTTGATAGGGTGACGGATTGGGGCCATCTCGATTTGAATTATAAAATCATTGCGAATATCAATCAGGAAACATGTATTCACTGCGGCCTGTGTTACATCGCCTGCGAAGACGGTTGCCATCAAAGCATCCGCATGGAAAAACAAAACGGCATCAATTATTATTCGATCAAAGAAGAAAGTTGTGTCGGCTGCAACATGTGCATGATCGTTTGTCCGGTGGAAGGTTGCATCAATATGAAGGAAATCGATACCGGCAAGCCGGAGATGTCGTGGAATACTTATCAGCAATGGCTCGCCGCCGGCAAAGTTGAAAAGATTTTGCCGCCGGAGCATGTGTGAGGCTTGTTGCTGGTTGCTCGTTGCTGGTCTCTGGTCTCAGTTGCTTGTTGCTGGTACAGACGATAAAATTTAGTAGTTGAAAAGTTTCTATGAAAGAAACCTTGCAAGTCCTCAATCAAATGATTACGGACGGCGTGATCGACGGCTATGTGATTGGCGGCGCGATTGCGGCCACGTATTATTTGGAACCGATTGACACAGATGATTTGGACGTTTTTTTTCACGTTGCCCTGTCTGCCGGCGGACTGATTACACTCTCGCCGTTGTATGAATATTTACATAAGCTCGGCTATGAACCGCAAGACGAAACAATAGAAATTGCCGGCTGGCCGGTTCAATTCCTGCCGGTTTTCAACCCGCTGTTGGAAGAAGCATTCGACCAAGCGCTAACGATCACTTTTCATGATGTGCCTACCCGGATTATGCAGATTGAGCATTTGGTGGCCATCATGCTGCAAACCGGCAGACCCAAAGATTATGCACGCATTCTGCGGTTTCTGGAGGCCGAGGCCGTAAATGTCGCCGCGCTTGAGCCAATTCTTGCCAAGCATAGTTTGAGTGAGAAATGGCAAAAGTTTTTGGGAAAATTTGATATAAAACTTTAAAGGGAGTGACCGATGGGTGAACCGACTCGTTTGCCGCCGGAAGTCGTTAAACTGCTGGCAGGACATGCGGAGTATCGCCGCCGGCGAGCCCGCCTTAGTTTTGAAGAAAAGATCGCGATCCTTGAACGCAGACGCGAATTAAAATCTTGGCGGAAGAATGAGACGCCAACGGGCGTGATTTCTTCCGCAGTTTTGCCGAAAGACGTTTCCATTCACCGCACCCAAAAAATAGAGTAATGAATCGAAGCAAAAGCCGGATTCCACGCGGAACAAAAACTCACGCGGATAAGAGCATAATAAAAAATCCGTGTTCGTTTTTGATCCGCGTGTTAATGATCTTTTTTATTCTTGCCAATTGCCGCAGCTCTTTTGCGCAGCAAGAAGCCAAAATGCTGACGATCATCCACACGAATGATCTGCAATCGCGTCTGTTGGGATTTGGGCCGAATCGCGAGTATACGCCGTTGACATTAAACGACGACCGAACCATCGGCGGAATTGCGCGCGTTGCCAACGTCATCAAAGCGCTCAAGCAAAAATCGCCGGAAACCACGCTGGTGATTGACGGCGGCGACGTGTTGATGGGAACGTTGTTTCACACCATCACGCGCGAAGAGAGTCCGGAGCTGCGCTTGTTGAGCGCCATTGGGTACGACGCGGTTACGCTCGGCAATCATGAATTTGATTTTCGACCGCTCGGCCTCGCGCAGATCATCAACGCGGCATTGGCGAAAGGAAAGATTCCGGCTTTGCTCTGCGCCAATGCGGTTTTCAACGCCACGGACGCACGTGATGATTCGTTGCAGGCATTATTCCAGCGCGGCGTCGTGCGACCGTATCAAGTTTTTGTCAAGAACGGTTTGCGTATCGGCGTGTTGGGCGTGTTGGGAAGGGCTGCCGCCGAAGTCGGGCCGTTTGCCGCGCCGGTGACTTTTGCCGATCCGATCGCAACCGCCAAGCGCGTTGTCAAAACGCTCAAAGAAAATGAGTACGTCGATGTCATCATCTGCGCCTCGCATGGCCGCGTAACCCAGACGGCCCGTCTGAGCGCTTGGGATGGCGAAGACGTTACTCTCGCCGCCGAAGTGCCGGAGATCGACGTCGTCGTGGGCGGACATTCGCACACGTTTTTGCCGCAACCCATCGTCGTGAACAACACGCCCGTCGTGCAGGCCGGTTCGGAAGGACGTTATGTCGGCGTGCTGAATTTAAAGATTGAAAATAACACTGTAACAACGACCGATTATCACAGCATCACCATCAATGATTCGATTGCCGCCGATCGCGATATTCAAATGCTGGTCGATAATTATGAAGAAGCCCTTAACCAAAAAATTCTGCGTCCACATGGCTTGGCGTTTGACCAAATTCTCGTCGAAACGGGTTTCGATCTCAAAATTAAAGAAGACAATTCCAATTTAGGCGATCTGGTGAGCGATGCGATTCGGTGGCGTATTGATCAGTATGAATATCATCCCGCCGCGCCGGAGACGCGCACGGTTATCGCCGTCGCTTCGAACGGATTGATTCGCGATGATCTTGCCTCCGGCTTGCAACAGGTTTCCGATTTGTTCCGAGTGGTTCCGCTCGGCATCGGCGAGGAGGATGATGCGCCCGGCTTCGGGCTGGTGAGCTTTTATTTGACCGCCCATGAGATTAAAAAAGCGTTCGAAGTGGTGACGACGGTTTATCCGCGCAAAGGCAGCGATTTTTTCCTGCAAATCTCCGGCGCCAGGTTTCGGTATAATCCCAACCGCGTCTTGTTTGACCGCGTTATGGAGGTTGAGATTGCCGACAGCGCCGGCGCCTTTACGCCGCTCGATCTTTCGTCGCGCAATAAAAAACTCTACAAAATCGGCTGCAATTTTTTTGTGGGCATGTTTATCAAGGTCGTCGGTGATTTCACCTCCGACATTCTCAAGATGACGCCGAAAGATAGCTCGGGTAAATCTATCGACGATATGGCGAAAGCACTCGTCGATGCAAATCCCGAGGTTGCGGGAATTCAAGAAGCCAAAGAATGGACGGCTTTTCTGGATTATGTCAGGAGATTTCCCGACACCAACGGCAACCATATCCCCGATATGCCGGAACGCTATCGTTTGCCGCAGGGCCGCATCGACAGAGTCGAAAGCTGGAATCCGGCGCTGTTTTATAAAAACGCGACGTATTTGACCTGGGGCGCAAGTGGAATTGTGATGATGTTGTTGGTGGGCGCCGGCTGGCTCACGCGATTAAGTATGAAACGTTTTAAGAAAAATTTATTATAACAAATAGGTATAACCATGAAAGCGATCCGCATTCATCAATCCGGCGGCGCGGAGGTTCTCAAATTTGAGGACGCGCCGATGCCAACGCCCGGCCCTAACGAAGCGCTCATCAAAATTGCGGCCAGTGGTGTTAATTTCATCGATGTGTATTTCCGTGAGGGACTTTATAAAGCGGCGCTGCCCTTCACGCTGGGCAATGAAGCTGCCGGCGTTGTGGAAAGCGTCGGCGCGCAAGTTGCGGAAGTCAAAGCTGGCGACCGCGTTGCGTTTACCACGACACTTGGCTGTTATGCCGAATATGTTGTGGTCCCGGCATGGCGATTGGTGCCGTTGCCAAATGGAATTTCCTTCGAGTCCGGCGCCGCGGTGATGCTGCAAGGCATGACCGCGCATTATCTGTCGCATTCGACCTTTCCGTTGAAAACCGGACACACGTGTTTGATTCACGCTGCCGCCGGCGGTTTGGGTTCGCTGCTCATTCAAATGGCGAAACGCCTCGGCGCGCGCGTGATTGGCACCGCTTCAACCGAAGAGAAAGCGCAACTCGCCAAAGCCGCCGGCGCGGATGAAGTGATTTTGTACACACAGCAGGATTTTGAAGCCGAAGTCAAACGGCTGACGAACAATCGCGGGGTGGAGGTGGTGTATGATTCGGTGGGAAAAACAACCTATGAGAAGAGCATGAACTGCCTTGCGCCGCGCGGCTATTTGGTTTTATTCGGGCAAGCGAGTGGGCCGGTGCCGCCGATCGACCCTTTGCTGCTTAGCGCCAAAGGCTCGCTCTTTCTCACGCGCTGCATTTTAGCGCATCACACCGCCACGCGCGAAGAGCTTTTGTGGCGTGCCCGTGAGGTATTAAACTGGGTGGCAAACGGTGAGTTGAAATTGCGCCTTCACAAAATTTTTCCGCTTCATGAAGCCGCCGAAGCGCACAGAATGTTGGAGGGCCGGCAGACGACGGGGAAGTTGCTGCTAAAGGCGTGAGACGATTGAAATCAATTGTCGCCCACGAAAGATGAACTCCTTACTGATTTTACTCTTTAC
>Ga0247727_10019356_pt1 | contig 10557 bp, 10 predicted proteins | sample WisWelCaveWW1625_FD_202498 | JGI IMG/M metagenome (GOLD analysis project Ga0247727, IMG submission 202498) | Biofilm microbial communities from Wishing Well Cave, Virginia, United States - WW16-25 | ecosystem: Environmental > Aquatic > Deep subsurface > Groundwater > Cave microbial mat | place...
TAACATGCCCATCTCTTATACCTCCATCAATGAAGAGCATCAGGCGGTGAGAACCGGCTTGGGAGTTTTTGATGTTTCGCACATGGGCGAGTTTTTGCTCAAAGGGGAAAAAGCGCTCGACCTCATTCAGAAAGTCACTTCCAATGATGCTTCCAAACTCACTCCCGGAAAAGCGCAGCTTTCCTGCCTGCCGAATCTTACCGGGGGAATCGTGGATGACCTGCTGGTATATATGCTTGATGAAAACGAATACTTGCTGGTGGTGAATGCCTCCAATATTCAAAAGGACTGGGATTGGATTTCAAAATTCAACAAGAGTGGCGTGAAGATGACCAACATCTCCGATGACATTACGCTGCTTGCCGTGCAGGGACCGAAAGCTGCTGACGCCTTGCAGCCGCTGACGAAAGTTGATTTGAAAGCCATTCCCTACTATGGTTTTGTTACGGGAAAATTCGCGGGAGTTGACAAGATTATCATCTCCGCCACCGGCTACACGGGCGCGGGTGGATTTGAATTGTATTTCAACAAAAAACATTCGCTGCGCATTTGGGATTCAATTTTCTCTGTCGGCAAAGATTACGGAGTTAAGCCAATCGGTCTTGCAGCGCGCGACACGCTGCGGCTCGAAATGGGCTATTGCCTTTACGGAAATGATATTGACGATACCACCAGCCCGCTGGAAGCCGGTCTTGGCTGGATAACCAAGTTCAACAAAGAGTTTAACGGCTGGGAAATTCTTCTGAAGCAAAAACAGGAAGGCTTGAAAAGAAAACTGATTGGCTTTGAACTGTTGGATAAAGGCATTCCCCGCCATGATTATCCGATTGCGGATGCTTCAGGAAACAAGATTGGCAAAGTGACATCCGGCACCATGTCGCCAACCTTGAAAAAGCCCATTGGAATGGGATATGTCAGCACACCATTTTCACAACCCGACAGCGAGATTTTTGTAGAGATAAGAAACAACCCGGTGAAGGCGAGGGTGGTGAAGATGCCGTTTTTAGCGGTGGAGAAGGCGGTGGTTTGATGCCGGCTTTCCTTAAACAATCAGAACCATGGGTTTCCTCCTTTCAAAAAAAATTATCAACTTTGACCACCCGCCAATTACGCATAGTTGTTTGCGGTAAACTTTATGAGAAAAGTTGACCTCATCCAAAACATCTCCGAAAAAACCGGCATCGCCAAAGTGGACGTGCTGGTGACGCTGGAATCCTTCTTCAAGGAAATCAAAAACTCCCTGCGGGAAGGCGAAAATGTTTACGTGCGGGGCTTCGGCAGCTTCATCATCAAGAAGCGCGCGCGAAAAATCGGCAGGAACATCAAGAAGAATATCGCCATCGTCATTCCGGAGCATTACATTCCCGTTTTCAAGCCCGCCAAGATTTTTGCCGATGCCATCAAGAAAAATGTGAAAAACCCCAAGAACAATATCGAGGACGAAGAATGACAGCCGGGCAAGTGATATTGGTATTTGCAAGCGTGGTGATAGTGGCGGTGACGTATCTCTTCGGTCCGCTCCTTTCCCCCGAAAAAAGAAATCCTGAACATGCGGCAGCCACTACTGCTGCCAAAAGCGATTTTGATTTCGAGGCATTCAAAACGGAAGAATTGAAAAAGCTTCCTGCCGGTGAATCGGAAAAATACGCGCAGTTGCAAAAAGAGCTTGAAGCTGCAAGTGACAAAAAAATCAAGCTGAATGAAATCGCAGCATTGCTTGAAAGCAACAATCAGAACATTCTCGCCTCTTTCAGCCGAAAAGAAATTGCCGCTCTTGAAAATTCGGACACGGTTTGGAGCAGCGCAGCAAAGCAACTTTACGTCAATGCTTACACTACCGACAACCAACCACTCACTCAATACGTACTATCACAAGCAATCGCCTGTTACGAGAAAGCGCTGGAGTTGAATCCGGAGAATACCGATGTGAAGATTAACTTGGCTGTCGCCTGCCTGGAGGGACAGTCCGAGCCGATGAAAGGAGTGATGCTTCTTAGAGAAATTACTGACAAAGACCCCGATAATATAACCGCAAATTTAATTTTAGGGAAATACGGGATAGTATCGGGTCAATTTGATAAAGCCGTGCAGCGGCTGCAAAAAGTTCTTTCGGTTGATTCGCTGAATGTTGATGCTTACCTTTACCTTGCTGAAGCATACGAAGGCATGGGTGATAAAGCAAAAGCAATTGAAGCGCTGGAAAAATGCAAAACAGTAGTGCAGGATTCCGGGTTTTCAAATGAAATCAGCGGTTACATTGAAAAACTGAAGAACTCTTAAAACCATTTAATTATGCCAAGCGGAAAAAAACGCAAGCGCCACAAAATGGCAACCCACAAAAGAAAAAAGAGGTTGCGCAAAAACAGGCACAAGAAGAAGCTGAGATAGACTTGCTTCTTAATCTATCCCGTATTTCCCTATTAAACTAAGGCTGTTCTCAATATGCGTTCGTCATGTTGAACGCAGCGAAGCATCTCTCAGCAAATGTGAGATTCTTCGCAATCGCTCAGAATGACGAATTAATTGAGTTGAGGACAGTCGCAAACTTGATAATGAAGTGAATAGGGAATTAATCGTCAACTCCACCCCCGACAAGGTGGACATCGCTCTCCTCGAAGACAAAGGATTGGTTGAAATCCATCATGAGAAAGGCGAGCATGACTTTACCGTAGGTGACATTCATCTCGGGAAAATCACCAAGCTCGCCTCCAGCCTCAATGCCGCATTTGTGGATGTCGGCTATTCGAAGGATGCTTTTTTGCATTACACGGATTTAAGTCCGCAATTCAGAACGCTGAACAAAATTGTGAAGGCTTCCATTGCGGATGATGAATCTTATATCAATCTCAACAACCTGAAGTATGAACCGGAAATCATCAAGACCGGGAAGGTGACGGAAGTATTGCAGGCGCGGCAATCGGTGCTGGTGCAGATTTTGAAAGAGCCTATCAGCACGAAAGGTCCGCGCCTCACCTGCGAGATTTCCGTGCCGGGAAGATTTTTGGTGCTGCTGCCGTTCAACGATTCCATTGGCATTTCGAAAAAAATTCCTTCTGCCGATGAACGAAAACGTTTGCAGCGCCTGATGGAAAGCATCAAGCCGAAAAATTTCGGTGTGGTGGTGCGCACGGTTGCCGAAGGAAAAAGCGCTGCCGAGCTGCATGATGATTTGAACGGGCTTGTGCAGAAATGGGAATCAATGATAAAGAGGCTGAAGGGAGCCGTGGCGCCATCCAAGGTTCACAGCGAGATGCGTAAAACTTCCAGCATCGTGCGCGACATGCTGAACGAATCCTTCAACAGCATCGTGGTGAACGATGCCGCGCTTAGAGATGAAATTGTAACATACATCGAGAAAATAGCGCCCGAAAAAGCAAAGATTGTAAGCCTGCATAATTCCACCAAGCCGATTTTTGACCACTACGGAGTGACGCGCCAAATCAAATCCTTGTTCGGAAAAACGGTTACCATTCCCGGTGGCGCGTATCTCGTGATTCAGCACACCGAAGCCATGCACGTGATTGACGTGAACAGCGGTCAGAAGCTTTCTAAAACCGGTGACCAGGAAACCACCGCTCTCAACGTGAACAAAGAAGCTGCACGGGAAGTAGTGCGTCAGCTAAGGCTGCGCGATTTGGGCGGAATTGTAGTGGTGGATTTTATTGACATGCGGAATTTCGGAAATAAGAAAGCGCTGTTCTCTCACATGTACGAGCTGATGAAAGGCGACCGGGCAAGGCATACGATTTTGCCGTTGAGTAAATTCGGGCTGATGCAAATCACCCGCGAGCGTACGCGCCCCGAGGTGAACATCATCACCCAGGAGATTTGCCCCGCCTGCAACGGCACCGGCAAGATTGAAGCATCCCTGTTAGTGACCGACCTGCTCCAGCGCGATTTTGAGGCGCTCATGGATAAAGGCGCTCCTGTCACCATTGCCGCGCATCCGTTCATCGCGGCTTATTTGAGAGAAGGCTTCCCGTCATGGGTGCATAAATGGAGCTGGAAGTACAAGAAGCTCGTCAAAGTTTTCCCGAATGCCGATTACCACCTCACCGAATATCATTTCTTTGATAAGAAAACGGGAGAGGAAGTGGTGGTTTAAAAATCAGTTAATTCAAATTAAGTAAAACACGGTAGGTTGCAGCAACCGGATTGAGCTGTCAGGTCCTCTGACTTTTATCTTATCGAAGATAAACTTATCTCCGGGTTTCGACTTAGCAAGCACATCAATCATATCTTCAGTGAAAAGCGGTCCTTCGGCTGATAAAGTAACGGCTTCATTCTCCGCAGAAACGTAAGTCATTTCAAAGCCAACGACATTAAATCTTACATCAAAGTCAAAATTTTCCAATACGGCAATAATCCCTCGCTGCACTTTAAATATGGACGCTTTAACATCTCCGCCTTTGTAAGGACCAATCATTGCAACGGGGTCAGGAAGTCGTTTTACGCGGAATGCAACTTCACCCATCATTTTCTTTGAGCCATCCCGCATTTCAGCGTAAACCTGAATCTTGGTTTGACCTTTGAAATCCACTATGGTCACGTTAGCAACATATTTCAGCGGGCTGATTTGCTTTAATGTTCCGTTGTTTGTGATGGTGGCTGATACCTTTTCTGCCGGAATTCCCGGCACCGCAATGGAAACCGGGTTATCAACCCCGATATACAGCACATTCATTTTATCCGCAGAAACCACAACCAGTAATGGAAGCGAATCCTGTGAGTAAGCCGACAGCAGAAATAGCGGTAAAAAGCAGAAGGAAAGAATTCTGAAAATAATTGTCACAGGGTTGTTGCTTAAAAAAGTTTGGATAATTAAGATTTCATCCACGCAACTATCTTTTCCATTTCATCATTCGAAAAGGAATCGCGGTAATAGAATTTGAAAAACTCAACGTTCAGTTCCTTCTCTGACAAGCTTGGAAAGCGTTTCATTAACAACGATTTTGCTTGTCTTACTGAACTCTCCATCATCTCAATCTGCATTCTGAATCTTTCCTGAATCGGTTTGGAGAAAAAGATTTCGAATTGTTTTTTCAGGATTTCGGGCGGGGTGTCAGTCATGTTTTATAAAAGTCCGAAAGTTTTCAATTGCAATTTCTTAATCCAACTCCTAACGTAGCTCAAATCAATTTCCGTATTCAAAAGCAGATTTTTAATGTCACTCATCTGCCGGTCGCTCTGATAATCCTGAATCCATCTGACCTTTGCAATGATAAGGTCTTCCGCACTGATTACCCAAACCGTAAAACCGTTTAATCCTGCCTTGTTTTCCGCTCAAATGCGATTGTATCATATTCAGAATCCTTCCGGATGATGAAATCAATCTTATATGCAGATTGGCGGTCAATCAGGTTGAACATTCCCTGATGCTTTATTTCGTTCAGGATGCTCGTTCTGTTAAAATAAAAATTTTGGAAATCGGACAGGAACTTGTCCAAGTCAGTTTGATTCAATTGAATAACGATGTCAATGTCCTGCGTTGTTCTGAGAATGGTATAGAATCCCATCGCAACACTGCCCGAAAGCATATAGGGAACGTGATGCGTTTCAAGAGATTGGCAGACTTTTTTTAAAAGGTCATCAAGCATGATGGGAAACAAGTCGCCCCATAGTGATAAAGCACCTGAGTTCTACTTCGCAGCTTTATACCTTCTCCCCACCTCTTCCCAGTCAATCACGTTCCAAAAGGCGGCAATGTAGTCGGGGCGTCTGTTTTGGTATTTCAGGTAATAGGCGTGTTCCCATACATCGAGTCCGAGAATGGGCGTGAATTTTACGGTTGCAATTTCCGGCTTCGTCCCGGTGAATACCGACACATTCATCAAGCCATTATCCTGGTTGGGAGTGGATTTGATAATAAGCTCGCCATCTTTTACTCCAAGCCAAGCCCAGCCTGAGCCGAACTGCGTTTTTGCCGCAGTAGAAAACTCCCCCTTGAAGCTGTCCAGAGCGCCAAACTTTTTTGTGATGGCATCAGCCAAATCACCCGTTGGATTGCCACCGCCCTTCGGTGACATGATTTCCCAAAACATCGTGTGATTCCAATATCCGCCACCATTGTTGCGGATTGCAGGCTTGGTGTCGTTGGTAATATTGGCGAGAATCTCTTCAATCGTTTTATTAGCAAAGTCTGTCCCCTCGATAGCCGCATTCAAGTTGTCGGTATATGCCTGGTGGTGTTTGGTGTAATGAATTTCCATTGTCCTCGCATCAATGTGAGGCTCGAGGGCATCATAAGCATATTTGAGTTTCGGAAGTGTGAAAGCCATGTTTGCAAGTTTTTGGTTTAAAAAAATTCAGGGAGGCTAAGATAATAACTTTCGATTTACAGTTTGAATCGTCATTCTGAGCGAGGCTTTGCCCCGCATTGCGGGGAAGAATCTCCTAACTCTGGAGTGAAGAGATGCTTCGCTATTGCTCAGCATGACCAAACCCGAACCTCTTCGCTTCGCTAACGTTAATCATTTCTCATTTGCCTAAATTTGCATTCTTCACCAAATGAGTGACGTCATTAAACACGAGTGCGGAGTAGCCCTTATCAGGCTTCGGAAACCGCTTGAATTTTACAGCAAGAAATACGGCACGCCACTATACGGGTTGAACAAGTTGTACCTGCTGATGGAGAAGCAGCATAACCGCGGGCAGGATGGCGCGGGCGTGGCAGCCATCACGATTGACCAAAAGCCCGGACATTCCTACATCAGCCGCGAGCGCTCCAACTCATCGCGCCCGATAGCCGACATCTTTCAAGCGATTTTCACTCCCTTCCGCGAGTTGGAAAAAGACAACCCTGAAAGGTTGAATGACATTGACTGGTTGAAAAACAATACGAAGTTTGCCGGGGAAGCATTGCTGGGGCATCTGCGCTACGGCACGCATGGCAGGAACAGCATCGAGCAGTGCCACCCCGTGCTGCGCACCAACAACTGGATGACGCGCAACCTGCTGCTGGCAGGCAATTTCAACATGACCAACAATGACGAGCTGTTCCAGCAGTTGATTGAACTGGGTCAGCACCCGAAAGAAGAATCAGACACGGTGACGGTGCTGGAAAAAATCGGGCACTTTCTCGATGTCGAGAATCAACGCCTGTTTGACGAATACAAGGCAGCCGGGCATACCAACCACGAAATCACCTCGCTGATTGCCGATAATCTTGACGTTCAGCGCATCCTCGCACGGGCGGTAAAGGATTTCGATGGCGGCTACGCCATGGCGGGGCTGATCGGTCATGGCGATGCCTTCGTGATACGCGACCCGAACGGCATCCGCCCCGCCTACTATTATTATGACGATGAAATCGCGGTGGTTGCCTCCGAGCGCCCGGCAATCATGACCTGCTTCGACATCCGCTTCGAAAAAATAAAAGAGATAAAGCCCGGTCACGCGCTTATCATCAGGAAGAATGGCAGCATCAGCGAGACCGAGATCTGCGAACCTGCTCCGCGGAAATCATGCAGCTTTGAGCGCATCTATTTTTCGCGCGGCACCGACCGGGATATTTATACAGAAAGAAAAAGATTGGGCTACCTGCTGACGGAAACCGTGGTGGAGGCGGTGAATCACGATTTTAAAAACACGGTGTTCTCTTTTATTCCCAACACCGCTGAAATCGCATTCCTCGGGCTTCAAGCGGGGTTAAATGAACATCTCGCGCGATACAAAAAAGAGCAGATTAAAAAAATCGGCTTGAACGGAAAGACGAGCGATGCGGAACTGGAAAAAATCCTCAATTTCTCACCTCGTTTCGAAAAACTCGCCATCAAGGATGTGAAGCTGCGCACGTTCATTACCGAAGATTCCACCCGCAACGAATTGGTATCGCATGTGTACGATGTGACCTACGGACTCATCAAAAATGATATTGATACCGTTGTCGCGCTCGATGATTCGATTGTGCGCGGCACCACCCTGCAGCAAAGCATTCTTTACAATCTCGACCGGCTGCGCCCCAAAAAAATCATCATCGTCTCCTCGGCTCCGCAAATCCGCTACCCTGACTGCTACGGAATTGACATGTCGCGCATGAAGGATTTCATCGCCTTCCGCGCAGCCGTTGCGTTGCTGGAAGAAAGAAATCAAGAGGAGCTGCTGGATGAGATTTATGACAAATGCAAGGAGCAGGAAAACCTGCCTGCATCGCAGGTGACGAATCATGTGAAGAAATTGTACGACCAATTCACCGATGAAGAAATCTCAACGAAGATTGGAGAGATAGTGAAGAACCATTTCATTAATGCGGAAGTGCAAATCATTTATCAAACAATTGAAAATCTCCATAAAGCCTGTCCCAACCACACAGGCGACTGGTATTTCTCTGGCAACTTCCCCACCCCGGGCGGCAACAAAGTGGTGAACCGCGCTTTCATGAATTACATGGAAGGGGTGAATGAGCGGGCGTATTGAAAGAATTGCCGAATGACCTCGCTTAGCGGGGAATGACGAATGTATGAACTGATAGCTTGCTTTAGGAAACGCATAAATTTGCTACTACACTGTTTTACAATTGAGCCGCCACACTCTTCACGTTGATTTCGATTATGATTTTGAACTGCTCTCCATGATATCGCCATTGCGCAATTACCGGCTGTGCTGGCACGTCAACAAGGCACTGCGCCTTGATTTGATTCGAAAGCCTGACCTGGAAGTGACTGATAATAAAAAGAGAGTGCACGCGCACTTCGCGCTTTTCACCTATGAGGATGAAATCAACTTCGTTCAGTACAATTTCATCGGGAATAAATCGTCAGGTATTTTCCTGATTCCGGAGTTAAAGGAGGTGGATTATTTACTGCTGATGCGGGGAGATGCGGCAGGAAGGATGAAGCAAGAAGTGATGGGCATTCTAAAAAACACCAGCGGCATACAAGCGCTGTTCGAGATGAATCCAGCCGGACTTCGCTCAAAGCAAAACCTGATATTCGAATGACGCGCAGTTTCAACCGAACCAAAATAATAGCTACCGTGGGACCCGCTTCCCGGAGTTATGAAACGCTTGTGGACCTGGTGAAAACAGGAGTGGACGTGTTCCGCATCAATTTCTCGCACGGCACGCATGAAGAACACAAAAAAACAATCGGGTACATCCGGAAAATCAATCAAACCTTCGGATTGCATATCGGAATCCTTGCCGATTTGCAGGGACCCAAAATAAGGATTGGCGAAGCTGCCAAGGGCACAATCCTTACTAAAAATGATGTCATCAGCATTACCAACAAGGAAATCATCAGCAACGACAAGGAAATTTTTGTCAACTATCAAAAGCTTCCTAAAGAGGTGGAAGAAGGTCAGAAGATTTTGATTGATGACGGGAAGATTGAATTGCAGGTGCTGGAAACCAACCGCAAGAATTTTGTCAAAGCGAAAGTAATTCACGGGGGAGAGCTTTTTTCCAAAAAAGGGGTGAATCTCCCGGATACGAAGTTGTCTGTTCCCGCGCATACTGAAAAAGATTTGAAAGACCTGAAGTTCGCCCTGGAAAATAAGGCGAGTTGGATTGCCATTTCGTTCGTGCGCTCTCCCGATGACATTTCGCATATCCGGAAGCACATCAAGAATAAGAGCGAGGTGAAAGTGATGGCCAAAATCGAGAAGCCCGAAGCGATGGAGCACATTGAAGACATCATCAAAGAAGCGGATGCCATTATGATTGCCCGCGGTGACTTGGGCGTGGAAGTGCCGCTGGAGAAAATGCCGTTCATCCAGAAATCCATTGTGCGCAGGTGCATACGCGCGTCAAAGCCGGTGGTGGTGGCAACGCAAATCCTCGACAGCATGGTGACGAATGCCCGACCCACGCGCGCTGAAATCAATGACGTTGCCAACGACATGATTGACGGAGCCGATGCGCTGCTGTTGAGCAACGAAACTTCTGTGGGCGCTCACCCGGTGAAGGTGGTGGAAACACTGGAGCGGATTATGAAATACGTGGAATCGAAAGAGGTGGTGTACAATAAGAACCTCATTCCCCAAAAATCGTCCATATCATTTTTGTCGGATGCCGTGTGCTATAATGCCTGCAAAATTGCGGAGGAGGTAAACGCCAAAGCCATCGTGGGAATGACTCGCTCGGGCTACACGGCATTCATGCTTTCGAGCTACCGCCCTCATGCCAAGATTTTCATTTTCACCGACAACGAGGCATTGCTTGACATCCTGAGCGTTTCCTGGGGCGTGTATCCGTTTTACTATGATAAATTCGTGAGCACGGACGAAACCATCAGCGATGTGATTCAGATTTTAAAAGAAAAAAAATTAGTGAACCCTGGCGATGTGGTGGTGAACACGGGCAGCATGCCGATACACAAGCAGGCGAAAACCAATATGCTGAAGGTGACAATGGTCGAATAGTCATTCAGTTACGAGTTTCGAGTCAAGTCTTCAGAATTTCCGACCCGCAGCTCGCAAACTCGTGACTTCTCTGTTGAAATGATTAAACCAGTCGAATAAGTATTGCTTATGTCGGTTAACGTAAATCTCCTCCCGGAAATCTGTGAAACAGCAGGCGCTCCATCAGGTGATTGAAATGTCAAACAAGCACGACCTTCG
>Ga0247727_10019357_pt1 | contig 10557 bp, 9 predicted proteins | sample WisWelCaveWW1625_FD_202498 | JGI IMG/M metagenome (GOLD analysis project Ga0247727, IMG submission 202498) | Biofilm microbial communities from Wishing Well Cave, Virginia, United States - WW16-25 | ecosystem: Environmental > Aquatic > Deep subsurface > Groundwater > Cave microbial mat | place...
GAGCACCAGGCGCGCCGGTGGCTGGGGCTGTTTGCCCGCTGCGGCACGACCACGGTGGAGGGAAAATCCGGCTACGGATTGAACTTGGCCGCCGAGACCAAGATGCTGCGGGTGATGCGGCGGCTGGACGGCTCTCCGCTACCGGTGGTCCGCACTTTCCTGGGAGCGCATGTTCCGCCGCCCGAGTACCGGGGCCAGGTGGATCAGTACGTAGACGTGGTGATTCAGCAGATGCTGCCCGCTGTGCGGCGGAACCGCCTGGCGGAGTATTGCGACGTCTTCTGCGACCGGGACGCCTTTACCATCGCCCAGGCCCGGCGGATCCTGGAGGCGGCCCGCGCGCTGGGCCTGGGGTTGAAGATCCACGCCGACCAGCTCACCCACAGCGGGGCGGCCCGGCTGGCGGTGGAGGTGGGCGCCGTCAGCGCCGATCACCTGGAGCGGCTGGAGGGGGATGATCTGGAGATGCTGGCCCAGTCCGACACCATCGCGACGTTGCTGCCCGGGTCGGTGTTTCACCTTGGGTCGGACCGCTATCCCCCGGCGCGGCACCTGATCGACCGCGGGGCAGCCGTAGCGCTGGCCACCGACTTCAACCCGGGTACCAGCCCGACGTTGAACATGCAGATGATCCTGGCGCTGGCCTGCACCCAGATGAGAATGACTCCGGCCGAGGCGATCAGCGCCGCCACGATCAATGGGGCCGCGGCGGTGGGACGTTCCGGCCAGATCGGATCGCTCGAGCCGGGCAAGTTCGCGGATGTGATTGTTCTGGAGGCCTCTGACTATCGGGAGGCAGCCTACTATTTCGGGATGAACCTCTGCCGGATGACCCTTCGCCGGGGCCAGGCGGTGTGGAGGGAGCCGGAGGGCGAGTCTTTCCAGGAGGTCGAAGCGTGAGACGGCTCATCGAGTGCGTGCCGAACTTTTCCGAGGGACGCGATGCCGCCGTGGTGGAGGAGATCGTCGGCGCCATCCAGAGCGTGGAGGGCGTCGCGGTGCTGGACGTGGAGATGGACGCTGACCACAACCGCTCGGTGGTAACTTTCGCCGCTCCGGTCGAGGGAGTGGGCGAAGCGGCGTTGCGGGGCGTCGAGCGGGCCGCCCAGCGCATCGACCTGAACCGCCACAGCGGCGCGCACCCGCGCATCGGGGCCGCCGACGTGGTCCCCTTTGTTCCGCTGGAGGGGGTCGAGATGGCCGAATGCGTGGCCGTCGCTTACTGGGCTGGAGAGGAGATCTGGAGGCGGCTGCGGATTCCTGTATACTACTACGAGGCTGCGGCGCGGATGCCCGAGCGCGTCAACCTGGAGAAGATCCGGCGCGGGCAGTTCGAGGGGTTGCGCGAGGAGGTCCGGAGCGACCCGAAGCGCTGTCCGGACGTCGGGGAGGCGGACCTGCACCCAACCGCCGGAGCAACCGTGGTTGGGGCTCGCAAGTTCCTGATTGCGTACAACATCAACCTGTCAACGCCGGAGGTGGCCGTGGCCCAGAGGATCGCCAAGCGCGTGCGCGCCTCTTCCGGCGGCATGCCTTTTGTCAAAGCCATGGGCGTCGAGCTCAAGGAACGGGGACTGGCCCAGGTCTCCATGAACCTCACCGATTTCGAACAGACCCCTCTGCACGCCGTCTTCGAGGCCGTGGGGCGGGAAGCGGAGAAGGAGGGAACTTCCATCCAGTCGAGCGAGATCGTGGGCCTGATCCCCCGGAAGGCGCTGGAGGCGGCCGCGACGTATTTCGTGAAGGCGGAGAACTTTCGTCCCGGCCTGGTGCTGGAGAACCGGTTGGCGGAGGCGATGACGGGATCGGCCGGCGAGGGGCTGAAACAGTTCCTGGACCGAGTGGCCGCGCCCACGGCGACGCCCGGCGGAGGGAGTGCGGCGGCTGCGGCTGCGGCCCTGGCGGCGTCGCTGGGGGCCATGGTGGCGGGTCTGGCGGCCGGCAAGAAAGGAGCAGCAGTGGCGGAGCTAGAGCCGTTGGCCGCCGGATTCCGCCAGACAAGGGAGTTCTTCGAGAAGGCGGTTTGGCGCGACGCCGCGAGCTACGAGGCGGTCCGCGCCGCTTACCGGAGGCCCAAGGAGCAGCGGGCGGGGCCGCTCGAAGCTGCGCTGCAGGGCGCCGCCTCGGCGCCCCTGGAGGTTGCCGAGGCAGTTCAGGCTCTCGAAGCGTCGCTCGGACAACTGCGCCGTGTGGCGCCGGCGGCCATGAGCTCGGATCTGGAAACCGCCGCGGCTCTGGCCGCCGCCGCGATGCGTGGGGCGCGCGCGAACGTGGAAGTGAACCTGGCCGAGATCCGAGATCAGGACTTCCGGCGGGACGCGGAGCGGAGATTGTCGCGGGTGAGTCGGTAATCCATGCCGTCGGGCAGGCTGCCACGTCAGGCGGTCAGGCCCCGCGGAACGCGGCGTCCCCAGTCTGTTTCCAGACAGTACTGAATCACCTTCCCGTAGTAGGTGCGAATGGGAGGGAGCCGGATTCCGCCGGCCTCCAGGGCTTCCCGGGTGCGGCGGTTTTCAAAAGCCTGGAAAAGGCCCAAGTGGGGCAGGAAGTAACTCAACACGCGGAGGAGCTCGTTGAGCAGGGAATTGCTGCCGCGGCGGCTCTGTTCGACGAAGTCCTCGAACTCGGAAAGGCTCACCAGGCGTGGGGTTCGGATGGGCAGCCAGCGGCGGGCCAGGGGATGACTCTCGAACTGCTCCATGGTCAGATCGATCAACTGGCGGACGGTGAGGCTGGCCTCCGGTCCGGCGCACAAGTTGTAAATCCGGCCGGGAGCGAAGTGTTTCTCGAAAAGGTAGGCCAGCGAGGAGACCGCCCAGTCGCTGGCGATCAGATCGATGTGCGCGGAAGGCTCGGCCGGCGCGACCGGCAGCACGTTGCGCGGAAACACCCGCCAGAGCTGGTGCACATAGTTGAACTGGCGGACTCGCCCGGTGCGGGAATCGCCGATGATGGCGCTGAGGCGAAAAACCGCGGCCGGCAGCTCCCCCATGGCCCGGACCACGAGCTGCTCGGCTTCGTACTTGGTTTGCTGGTAGGTATTACAGAATCCGTTGCGGTGAGAGACCGGCGCCTCGGGCAGGCGGCCGACGGACCGTCCCGCGACATAGACGGTGCTCAGGTGGGCGAACTTCCGCAAGCGCCGGCAGCCGCGCGCCAGATCGAGCAGAGCTTCGGTGCCCTGCGTATTGGTGGCCCGGGCTTGGTGGAGAGGCAGTCCGAAGCGGGTCTCGGCCGCGCAGTGGACGATTTCGGTCAGGGATTCGGTCAGCTTGTCGTGGTCGGGGGCGGAGATTCCCAGGCGCGGCAGGGTCAGGTCGCCGGCGAGCGGCCGAACTCGCGGGTCCGGGCGGAGCGCGGCGGTTCTCTCGGGCCGGACCAGGGCGACGATGAGGCGGTCCGGCTGGGCGGCGAGCAGGTGCTGGAGCAACTCGCCGCCCACCAGGCCGGTCGCGCCGGTCAGCAGCAGCGTTGGCTGGCTGGAAGCGCTCAAGCAGCCGCGGCCACGGCGGTCAGAGGAGTGAACGTATAGCCGCCGGTCAGGCTGACCTCATGAGTTTGACCGCCGAAGACCTCCGGCAGAGTCAGAGCCAGCCGCTTTTCTTCCCGTGTGAATTGCCAGGACACAGAGTGTCCCCGGCGCAGGTCCTCGCGGATTTCGGCTCCCGACCGGGAGCCCGCGGGGGGCCTTCAATGGCCGGGCAGGACGGCTGCTTCCGTCTCCGGGGAAGGGAAGACCGGGTGGGGGCCGAGCTCGCAGCGGCCACTGAAGGCGAAGCCGTGGTCGTCGAGGATCTCGCCCTGCGAGCGCAGCACGGCGCGAACCGGCCGGGTCAGCTCGGGATCCACGCCCAGGTCCTCCAGCACGGCGGCCAGCTCGGGAAACGCGAGCCGGAGGTGAAACGTCGCCTCGGCCCGGCGGCGGGAGTAATCCAGCACTCCCTGGTTTGCGGCGTCCTCCTCCAGCTCGATCGACAACGGGCCGGAGAGGATTTCGCGCCCTTGGAACTGAATCGGTACGCCTTCGGGCACACAGGCGGCCAGATCGGTGACACGGAACCTGACCTGCTCTTGATCCATATGCCTTCTCCTTTCCCCGTACGCCCAGGTTTCGTAATCTTCCTGTCGGCCGGGTCAGTCGCAGTATAGCAGAGGTCAGGAGTGGGCAATCATCTCCCCAAGTGGGACAAAGTGATAGCCGCGCTCGTAGAGGCGCGGCAGGAGGTGACGCAAGGCCAGGATAGTGCGGCGGCGGTCCACCTTGGGCGAGACGCGGTCCCCGTCATGCAGACAGATGATGGCGCCCGGCGAGACGTGAGCCAGGACGTGGCGGGCGATCTCGCCGGCTTCCCATTCCCAGTCGTGGCCGATGACGGTCCAGGCGACCAGGCGCAGACCATGCTCGCGCAACGCCGGGCGCAAGCCGAACCAGCGGAGTCCGTAGGGAGGCCGAAACAGCCGCGGCTCGACGCCGGTCGCCAAGCGCGCCGCCTGCTGGGTGGCGCCGATCTCGCGGCGGATCCGGGCCGGCGAGCGGAACAAAAGCCGTGGATGCGAGTAGGTGTGGTTGCCGATTTCGTGGCCGCGCCGGTGAACCTCGCGGGCCAGGTCGGGCAGCCGCTCGATATTGCGGCCGCACTGGAAGAAGGCGGCCCGGATGGCGAAGACGTCCAGCAGATCCAGCACCTCGGGGGTGGCCTCGCTGGGCCCGTCGTCGAAGGTGAGGGCCAGGCGCGGAAGGCGGCGCGGTCCGCGCCAAACGCAGGGACCGAATAGAGAGGAGGAACGGCCGGCGATCCCATGGCCCAGGCCGGCCGCCGCGGCCCCAGCCAAACCCAATTCCCAGATCATGGTTGCTTCCGAGTACATTGTACTAGCGAGGCTCCGCCTCAGACCGACACCGTCTAGTGGGGTGGGCTTCAGCCCGCCGGGGACTTCAGTCCCCGCCAGGGCCGGGCTAAAGCCCGGCCGCGGCCTGAAGGCCGCCCCACCGATTGTCAACTGTTAGCCAGGACAGCACATGCTATCCTGCCCTCTGATGACGGCTCCGTTTCGGCTCCAGAATCGCCGCGCTTTGATCACCGGAGGGGCCAGCGGGATCGGCGCGGCGACGGCGCGCGTGCTGGCGGAGGCCGGCGCCTCGGTCATTATCGCCGACATTGACCGGTCCCGCGCCGAGTCGTTGGCCGCCGGGCTGGGGCCGCCGGCGACCGCGGCGGTCCTCGACGTGAGCGACGCCGCCGAGGTGAAGCGCTTCTTTGCCGGCCTGGCCGCCCTCGACATTCTGATCAACAACGCCGGCATTGGCCTGGTGGGGAGTCTGGAGGAAACCGAGCCGGAAGACTGGCAGCGGCTCTTCCGGGTCAACGTGGACGGGGTGTATCTGTGCAGCAAGTACGCCCTGCCGCTGCTGCTGGCCTCCCGGCGCGGGGTCATCGTCAACATGGGATCGGTGGCCGGGCTGGGCGGGGTCAAGCGCCGATTCGCCTACTGCGCCACGAAAGGAGCGGTGGTGGCCTTGACGCGCCAGCTTGCCGGAGAATACGCCGGGCGCCTGCGAGTCAACTGTATTTGCCCGGGAACCGTCGATACTCCGTTCGTCGAGGCCTATCTGGAGAAGTACCACCGGCACGAAAAGGAAAAGGTGCGCGCCGAGCTCGACCAGCGCCAGCCCATCGGACGCATGGGTCGTCCGGAGGAGATCGCCCACATGGCGCTCTACGTCTGCTCCGACCAGGCCGAGTTCGTGACTGGGTCGATCCTGACCATCGACGGCGGCTGGACGGCGAAATAGCGCTGGAGCCTATGCTGACCAAGCTGACCGTCCGCAATTTCAAGCGCTTCGCAGAGGTGGAGATCGAGCTGGGAAACCCCGTTGTCTTTATCGGCCCGAACAACTCGGGCAAGACCGCCGCCCTGCAGGCGCTGGCGCTGTGGGAGGCCGGCCTGCGGCGCTGGAACGAGAAGCGCGGCGGCAAGTCCACGCCGGTGAAGAGGCCCGGCGTGACGATCAACCGCCGGGACCTGCTCGCGGTCCCGGTGAGGGACACCAACCTGCTGTGGCGGGATCTGGCGGTGCGCCGCGTTCAGACCGTCTCCGGGAAACCGAAAACCGAGAATGTGCGGATCGAGATTGTCGTGGAAGGAGTGACCGACGGGAAGCAGTGGACCTGCGGGCTGGAGTTCGACTACGCCAATCAGGAGTCCTTCTATTGCCGGCCGCTTCGACAGGACGACGGCCAGCGAATGCCGGCGCCGGAAGCCGCCGCGCAGCTTCGAATGGCGTTCCTTCAGCCGATGTCCGGCCTCGCGGCCAGCGAGTACCGGCTGGATCCCGGGGCGGTCAACGTCTTGCTTGGAGAAGGGCGCACGGCCGAGGTGCTGAGGAATCTGTGCTACCTGATCTCGACCCAGGAGGGCGGCGCGGAGCGTTGGGCGAGGGTGGCCCAGCGAATCCAGGAGCTGTTTGGAGTCGACCTGGAAGCCCCGGTCTACATCCCGGAGCGCGGCGAGATTTTGATGTCCTATCGCGAGGCATCCAGGGTCCGGCTGGAGCTTGCCTCGGCGGGGCGCGGCTTGCAGCAAACCTTGCTCTTGCTGGCTCATCTAGCGGTAAACCGCGGGGCCGTGCTGCTGCTGGACGAGCCGGACGCGCATCTGGAGATCCTGCGGCAGCGGCAGACCTACCAGCTCCTGGTGGAGGCGGCCCGGCAACAGGACAGCCAGATCATTGCGGCCAGCCACTCGGAGGTGATTCTGAGCGAGGCCGCTGATCGCGACGTCGTCGTGGCCTTTCTGGGCCGCCCGCACCGCATTGACGACCGCGGCAGCCAGGTCCTGAAGGCGCTCAGAGAAATCGGCTTCGATCAGTATTACCAGGCGGAGCAAGCCGGCTTCGTTCTTTACCTGGAAGGATCCACGGATCTGGCGATCTTGCGCGCCTTTGCCGAAACACGGGGCCACACGGCCAAGCACCACCTGGCTCGACCTTTTGTGCACTACGTGACCAATCTACCCGGCAAGGCGCGCGAGCACTTCTACGGACTTCGCGAGGCGAAACCGGATCTGGTGGGGTTCGCGCTCTTCGACCGGATCGCGCAGCCGCTCCAGGGCAGCCCGGATCTGAGGGAATACATGTGGAAGCGGCGGGAGATTGACAACTACCTGTGCGAGCCCGAGGCGCTGCTGGCGTATGCCGAGGCTTCCGTCCAAGAGGAGACGCTGGGTCCGCTGTTTGCCTTCGGGGAAAAGGAACGGCGCCGGCGGACCATGCAGGAGTGCATCGAGGACTTCGTCCCCCAGGTGGCGCTGCGGGACCGTTCCGATCGGTGGTGGGTGGACACAAAAGCCAGCGACGACTTTCTGGACCGGGTCTTTGAAGCGTTCTTCAGCAAGCTGGATCTGCCCAATCTGATGCGGAAGACGGACTATCACGTTCTGGCGCGCCATGTCGCGTCCGAGCGGATGGATCCGGAGATTCACGAAGTGCTGGACGCCCTCTCCGCCATGGTGGCCAGAGCGAACTCGGCGCCGGCGCATCCTACTTGATCTCTGGGTCTTGGAGGGTGGCGGGCTCGCTGCCGATATGCTCTCGGATCACCGTGGACTGGTCGGTGAAAAAGGAGCGGCTGCCGGTGGTGTTGTAAACCTGGGGGTCGGCATTAGCGGTGTAGCCGTTGGGCGAGCCGACCAGATTGAACTTATAACCGGACTTCGCTCCCTGGGCCAGATCCGAGGTGATCAAGTCGGAGGCCGAAGCGTTGGTAGCCGATCCGCCGGTGGGAGGCCCGAGCTCGGCGAGCGAGGTGGCGTAACGACCATAGGTGGAGAAGTACTGCGTCTGCGCTGTGTTCAAGGCGTGCAGGGTTCGGATGCCGGCCATCTCGTAAGCGAACATCCGGGCCCGGGTGAGCTTCGGCATGGCGATCGCCGCAATGATGAGAATGATAGCGATGACGATGAGCAGCTCGATCAGGGAGAAGCCGCGCGAGCGAGGCGGACGACGAGCCATAGGACACCCCCCAGGTTTATCCATTATAGACAGACGGCGGCGGGCAGGGGAGCGTGCAAGGCAAACGACGACAAATGCCGCCCGGAACGATGGCCGGCGAGCCGGCGCTCAGTGCTGCGGCCCCCGGGGTCGCCTCCTGCAGCCTTTGCAAGCCGGCGAGCAGGCCGGGGAGTCTGTCGATGGCCAGGGCATTCGGACCGTCCGACAGCGCCCGCGCCGGCTGCTCATGCACCTCGACGAACAGCGTGTCTGGTCGGGACTGGGAAAGACGCGGGCGGCGTGGGCCACTCGGAGCCGCATGGTTGGCTTGCCTGCCCTCAAGGCACGAAGAACATCGCCGCGCCGGCGGCGGCGTTCCCCCCAATCTCCTGCCAAGCGTTCCCCTCCCACAACAGGCACTTGACTTAACGTCCATGATAGTATACCGTAAAACATGTAAAGGCTATAGACGTGGACGTTAAATGCGCAAAGGCCAGTCAGTAACGCCCATACCGGTAACTCGCGCCCTCAGGAAGCTGGGGCACGATATTCGCGATGCCCGCCGTCGTCGTCGCCTACCCGTCGCGATCCTGGCGCAGCGCGCGTCAATCAGCCGTATGACCTTGAGCAAGGTGGAGAAGGGCGCCCCCGGCGTCTCGTTGGGCAATTACGCCACGGTGCTTTTCGTCCTCGGAATGGTCGATCGGCTGGCCGATCTGGCCGACCCCAGGCACGATGCTGTCGGCCTTGAGCTTGAAGAGGAACGCCTCCCAGAACGCATCCGGCTCTCGCGCAGACAGCAGCCCATCAAGCCGGAAGGCACAGGTCCAAAGTGATGGAGAAAGATGTTCTCGTGTACGTGGATCTCCACAGCACGCCCCACTTGGTGGGGCGGCTGTGGGCGCGTATGCGCAAGGACAGGGAGAGCGCCACCTTTGAATACGACAAGAACTGGCTCGCTCATCCTGATCGTTTCTCCCTTGAGCCGGCCCTGAAGCTCGGGCCGGGGCCGTTTCACACCGCATCCGACAAGCCTCTGTTCGGCGCCATCGGCGACTCCGCGCCTGATCGTTGGGGGCGGGCCTTGATGCGACGCGCCGAGCGCCGCCGCGCGGAGAGTCAGGGGCAGACGCCGCGTACCCTCAGGGAAATCGACTATCTGCTCATGGTGGATGACGAAGCGCGCCAGGGCGCGCTACGCTTTGCCGGGCGGGAAGGGGGGCCGTTTGTCGCTGAGCACGGACTCACGAAGATACCGCCTCTCATCGAACTGCCGCGCCTTCTCTCAGCGGCCGAACGCGTGTTGAGCGACTCCGATACGGATGAAGATTTGCACTTGATCCTGGCGCCCGGCTCATCGCTCGGCGGCGCCCGGCCCAAGGCATCGGTCCGGGACCGCGACGGACATCTCGCGATCGCCAAGTTTCCTCACCAGAGAGATCAAATCAACACGGTCCTGTGGGAGGCCGTGGTCCTGACACTCGCCGCGAAGGCGGGCATTTCCGTCCCCGCCTGGCGGCTGGAAACCGTGGCCGACAGGCCCGTGCTCTTGCTGCGCCGTTTCGATCGGGAGGCAGGAACCCGGCTCCCATTCTTATCCGCCATGAGCATGCTCGGAGCCAAAGCCGACGAGACGCGGAGCTACCTGGAGTTCGTGGATGCACTCCGCCAGCACGGAGCCGAGCCGAAACAGGATATGCACGCGCTGTGGCGGCGGATTGTGTTTAGCATCCTGATTACCAACACCGACGATCATCTGCGCAATCACGGCTTTCTGTATGCCGGCCCCGCCGGCTGGCGGCTCGCTCCGGCCTACGACCTCAATCCCGTGCCCACCGACATCAAACCTCGCATTCTGGCCACGGCTATCGATCTTGACAACAGCACAGCCTCACTCGATCTGGCGCTGGAAGTTGCCGGGTATTTCGAGCTGGATCGGGACGAGGCGCGTCAGATCGCGGCCCAGGTGGGCCAGGCGGTTGCCGGGTGGCGTGGGGAAGCCGCCTCACTGGGTCTCACTCGTGCGGAAATCGATCGCATGGCGTCGGCGTTCGAGCATGAAGATCTGAAGACGGCGCTAGCCTCTCTCTCGCAGGTCCCAGCTCCTCGGCGATCACCCGGACGTCGACGCCCCGCGCGAGCTTGGCCTCGATCAGCGCGTCCCGAAGGGAGGCCAGCGTGAAGCTGTAGAACGAGAGGCGGGAGGCGAGGCTGGTGCGGTTCGCCTTGTCATAGGAGGCCTTGAAGATGAGGGGGACGCCGGTCTGGCGGGCGATGGCGGCCAGTTGCCGGGCGAGCCCGACGGCGTGGCCGGCGCTCTCGATCAAGCAGGGTCAGGCAATGAGGCAGAGGGGGGCGCCGCCCCCCCCGATGTTCAAGTCCACGATGCGCATCAGACAGCACGCACGCGCAGGAAGTGCTCCTCTTCGACCCGCCGCCGTGTGTCCAGGCGCTTCCGGCGGTTCTCGTAGCTGGCCGCGATGAAGGCCACGAACAGCGGGTGCGGCTCGAGCGGGCGCGACTGGAACTCGGGATGAAACTGACAGCCCAGAAACCAGGGGTGGCCG
>Ga0247727_10019358_pt1 | contig 10556 bp, 7 predicted proteins | sample WisWelCaveWW1625_FD_202498 | JGI IMG/M metagenome (GOLD analysis project Ga0247727, IMG submission 202498) | Biofilm microbial communities from Wishing Well Cave, Virginia, United States - WW16-25 | ecosystem: Environmental > Aquatic > Deep subsurface > Groundwater > Cave microbial mat | place...
GCGTTCAGCCGCCGACGCCGTCGTGGGGCTATATGCTCGCGGTGGGGCGCAGTTATTTGGATCTTGCCCCGTGGATTGTGATAGGTCCGGGCGCGGCGATTTTTTTGACGGTGCTGGGATTTAATTTCTTGGGGGACGGCATTCGCGACGTGCTGGATCCGACGCTGCGGAATTCGTAACGCGAAGAGGATTACGTATAGACGAATGGAGTCGAGACGCACGCGTCTCGACTCCATTTTATTTTACGCGGTGGGCGGCAAGTCAAAAAGCATTGGCTCTTCTTTCGGAATCAGTGCGTCTCGATAATGCTCCCATTCCATCTCACTGACCGAAACGCGCGGCGCGTAGCCAATGCTCGACCAAAAATCCGTGAGCGCGGTAAAGGAGAAATCGCGCGCCGCCTGCGCTAAATCTACGCGCATTAGAATTTCTTTGGTGTACGGACGTTTGGCATCCGCAAATACGATGGACTGGAGAAATTGGCGCACACGCGCGCTGTTCAGCAACGACGCCGTGAAAAGCGCGTCGAGGTAATTATCGAATCCAAGAAAGTACGTCGTATCATCCAGCATCACCGGGCGATTGCAATCCGGCGCGATCAGCGCAAAATTAGGTTCTTTGTAAAATCCGGCAATTCCAACTTTGTACGGTTGAAACGAATAATCGCCAATGCCGAAAATAGAAAAGCGCGGCTTGCCGCGATAAATGCTCGACTTGCGCTCATCCAAATCGCGGCTGTGCTTGAGCAAATAATTCCATAGTTTGGGCGCATGCGTTTTCAAAATTCCGGTGTCTTCACCCAAGCGCATTTGTGTAACAATCACTTGTTTGGTCGGCTCTGCCCCAAAGGAGCGCAGGTCACTGCCTTTGAGAAATCCGTACAAATATTCGGGCTCGACGGCTACACTTTCGCCGTTGCCATTGACGAGCCCTGCCGCGCCCACCTCTAATTCCATAACGCGCGCACAGTCGTGTTTCAATCCTTGCCGCCATTCGAAACGCGAGACGCCGTCAAGATTCGCGTTCAATTCATAAGCGCGCACATTCGAAACGAATTTATTCCGCACCCACCCAAATTCTCTTTCGATCCGCCTTGGATTTTCGAGCGTTGCCACTCGACAAGTGTAGTTTGATTTTGGCGCGCCCAGTTGCATTACCAACAAACAAGCCCCGACACTCGCCTCAAAATCGCGCGCGGCATCAATCTCAAGCATTCGAATGTCCGATACCCGGTATTGCTTTTTCGGCAATAGCTCGACGATGTTTTTCGCGGTTGCCATCTTGCACAGCATTGCCAGCGCGCCGCGGGACGATGCAAAGCGATCCAGCAGACGCAGCAAAATAGATTCGCTGATGTCAAAATTGCTCTTGCCGGTCAGCGCGTCCATTCCGTCAAGTGTTTTGAAATTTCGTTTTGCCGGCAGATTGGCTGAGCCCAACGCGCCCAACTCCGCATTCGTCACCCAAGGTGGATTGCCGAGGATCAAGATATTCTCATCGGCAACACCACGCGGCGGGAATGAATGGACGAAGAAATCTTCAAGATGTAATAGGATTTCCGGTTGAACGCGCCGCACGAGCCACGCCCGGCTTAACAACGCCAATTTCAAATGCCATTTGTATTTCGGTTGAATCTCAACTCCATAGACAAACTGGAGTGAGGGAAACGCGTCCAACGCGGCAAGAATGAAATTTCCTTTTCCGAAGGTTGGCTCGATCAGAGCGGTCGGCGCGTAGCCAGTCGCGCGTAAATATTCGCACACCTCCCGCGCGAGATGCGGAGGCGTTTGGAAATCGCCCCATTCGCGATTCTTGGCGGCAACCGATTCAAGCGGCGCAAGAAGCGCGCCTCGAAATTCGAGATATTCGCGGTCATCCGCGAAAAAATTTAGAATCCCGGTCAGTCGCGCAAGTTCCTCGTTCGCATGATGAAACGACGTGAAGGCTGCGAGCATTTCCGCCAATCGCGCCTGTTCCGTATCGCCGCGATAATCGGCAATCGCTCCGGCAATGGGGTGAACGGTAATGCTCATATCACTTTGGTAATCCCAGAAACTTTTTCAGTGAGGTTGACGATGCGACTATACTGCAGTCTCCATTGTAGCGCATTCGAAATAGTCAAATACCCCAACGCCGGCGGCGACTGGATGATTTCATCAACAATCGCATTCAAAATAATTTCATCGCCGGGCAAATTGCGATCCGACAGAAAAGCAAAAATATCGTCGCGGTTGCCGTCGCGCGCGAGAATATCTAGAATTCCGCGTGTGGTTTGATAATCCGCTGTCCGTTCTTTTTCGATAAAAGCGCAACTGACGAAAGATAATTGTGCAGTCTTGGATTTCTGCGCGTCGGTCTTTTCGTAAACGAATAAAAGCAAATGATATCCCAGCCCAAAAACTTTTTGCCGCGCGGAACGAAAAGGGCAGGACGATTGCGGTTGCCGCATCGAAGTAACCTTGATGTCGGTTTCGAGCAGGGGCAAATCAAGTCCTAGCGCGGAACTCCCTAACTGAAATTCGTATTGCGACTGCAAGTGGCGAAGAAATCCGTGTTCAATAAAAGTCCCGACGGCTTTTCCGTCAGTGACTCCGTACAATTCGGGATAAGAATGTTTTTGATTGCAATATTTTCTCGCGCTCGCGATCAGTTCATTCTGGGATAAATTTTTCTTCATCGCCTTTTCTTTTCATCCCTGTACCTTATGTGGCAAATCACCTCTTTACAAAATCCACGACCGCGTTCCAGCAAACATTCGCGTCGTTTGGACCCAACGCGTTCGTCGTCACTCTGCCGGCATTCGGATCCGAGAGCGGCTTGCCCGCGCCGTCCGCGACCCACATAAAATAATTGCCGGGCGCGGAGCCGGGAGATCTGATGACGTGAATGAAATAGCCCGGCGATTTTCCAGACGCGCCACTCGTCACGTAATAAATATCGCCGCCGCCCGGCGCGCTCCCCATTGCGACTCGCACGCCGGATTCAAACCCGCCGCCCGCGCTCGAATACACCGTGCCTTCGATAAACGTCGCGCCGGAATGCTTGCAACTTTGAAATTGCGTGCGATAGGGATACGCCGGCGCCGGCGCCGCGGTCGGAATGGCCGGCGTGAATGTGCGCGTCGGCGGACGGCGCGTCGGCGTTCGCGATGGAACGGTTGGCGTTACCGTCGGCGTTTCGGTGGGCGTCGGCGTAATTGTTGGAGTTGAGGTTGATGTCGGCGTGGGTGTCGGCGTTTCGGTTGGCGTCGGCGTGAGCGTTGGCGTCGGCGTCCACGTCGGCGGAAGCGCGAAACCGGACACCGATGTCGCGGCGAGCGTTGGCACTGCCGCCACGCGCGCGCCAGACGGCGGCTTGGCTGGATTGAGCGCGATTTGCGGATTGATGAAAATGAGCAACATGCCCATGCACATTACCGCGATCAGCACAATCGTCAGCACGGTCAAGATTTGAAAAATATCGCGTTGCCCGGTTTCCATCCACCACTCCAGAGAATTGCAGATAGCCGAATGCAAAAAGCCGCCCGCTGATTATCCGCGCGAGAAGAATGCGGCTGTGAACGCGCTCACCGCGATCACAAGCAAAATGCCGCCGACGAGAAAGCAAAGGATAGCAAACAGATTTCGGCGCATTTACAGTAGACTTGATTTTTCGTTCCGCGAAGGACACCCAGAAACACCAATCTCATATTTTTTCTTCGTGACCTTCGTGTGCTTGGTGAACGCAGTTCTTATTCCAATTTATCTACGGTTGCACCAGCCGCTCAATCTGCATCGTCTCGCGCACCGCGTACAGCCACGCAAGAAACGCGCGTTGTTTTTGGTTCTGAATAATTTCCGGCGGCAAGGCGCGCGACTTTTCTTTTTCCATCACGTGATAAATTTCAAAGCCATAGAATGTCGTGACGACATCACTCACCGTTCCGACCGGCAATTGAAAAATAATCGCGTCCACTTCCGGCGCGAGCACATCGCGCGGCACCCAGCCCAGCTCGCCGCCGTTTGATTTGCTCGCCTCATCCAACGAATATTGCTTGGCGAGCGCGGCGAAATCGCCGCCGCGGCGCAGTTGATCACGCACCGTTTGCGCGAGCGCGGGCGTCGCGATCAAAATATGCCGCACGCGCACTTGCTCCGCAGTCGCCGGCAAAACCGCAGTGATGTTATTAAACATCGCCTCACCGAGAATTTGCGAGCGCAGTTGATTGCAAAAATCCGCCAGCGTTAGTTGTTGCGTCTTGAGATACTCGTTAAGTTTATCCAAACTGCCGGCATCTTGCACCATTTGCGCGAGACGCGCATTCAAATCATTGTCCGAAATTTTAAAGCCGCGCTTGTCGGCTTCCGCCGCGATCACCAGATCATTGATCAACTGATCGAGCACCTGTTGCTTCAAACTCTTGAGCGCGTCCTGCCCCGCCGCCGTTTTTGAATCCAAGCCCTGCTGAATCATCGCGTTCTGCGCTTGTTGAATTTGGCGATCGTACAAATCGAACGGCACGCCAACACCGTTCACGCGCGCGGCGAGTCGCGTAGTTGCCGGCGTTTGCGTACGCGGGCAGATGAGTCCGGATTGCGCGGCGGCAGATGTCGGCGCAAGCGGCGCGGTTGCCGGGCGCGTCGCGGCGGACGGCGAAAATGTCGCGCGCGCGACGGAGGTCGGCGCGGCGGATGGCGGAGCGCTATCCGATGGCGCCGGCGCGAGTTCTTCTTCGCACGCGGTCAGAATAAACGCCAGCATAAAAAAACCGAGCAAAGTCGCGCGAGAGTTCAATGTTGAAAACACTTTCAGTGCTTCCTCCTGATGGTCTGCACGTATTATAGGCGGAGAGGCGCGGATTTGCAAGGCATTCTGGGTTGCCGCGTCAATTCTTTGTGTGCTATACTTTTCGCGATGACTGCGCTCAATCATTTCATCGCCGACCGCGACGCCGCGCGCGCGTTTCATCCCTTGCGCGGGCTGTTGTCGCCGGTTTCCGAATCTGTCGCGCGCGCGTACATCGAAAAGTTCAGCGCGCCGGACGATCTGATTCTCGATCCCTTTGCGCGCTCGCCCGCGATTGCGCGCGCCGCGCTCGAACTCGGACGCCGCGCGCTGGCGGTCGAAAGCAATCCAGTCTGGAGCGGAATTTTGCGCGCGCTGGCATCACCGCCGTCTCCCGCCGAAATAGACGCCGCGATCACGCGGCTCGGCGACGCGCTCAAAGACGACGCGCCTTTGCGCGCGCATCTCGACCAACTCTACGCGACAATTTGCGCGCAGTGCCGCCAGCTCACCCCTGCCGATTATTTTACGCGCGCGCGCGCCGGCGATCTTTTGCGCCGGCATTACACGTGCGCGCGCTGTGGCGCGACGCGCGCCGACACAGCAACCGACGATGATCTTCGCCGCGCGGAGTCGTTTGATCCACGCGGCTTGCATTTTCATTTTGCTTTGGAACGCGTCGCGCCGGCGGAAAATCTGTACGCCGACCGCATTAAAAAAATTCTCGCGCTGTACACGCCGCGCAATCTCTACGCGCTCGTCACGCTTACGCTCAAAGCCGACGCGCTCTTTCGCGAGCCGCGCGAACGCGTGCCCATCGCGCTGATGCTTTTTCATTTGCTCAATCGCGGCGCGTCGCTCTATGCCGACCCCGCGCCCGACGCGCCCGCGCAATGGTCGGCGCCGGCAGAATTTTTGGAATTCAATCTCTGGCGCGAATTCGAATTTGCCGCGCGCGCCCTGCGCGATTTGCATCCGCTCGATTTGGTCGAGTCGCTCAAGACGTTGCCTTTGCGCGAAATCAATCGCGCGTATGTCGCGCGCGGCAACGCGCGCACGCTCGCGCGCGAGATCGCGCCGCATTCCGTCGCGCTGATCGTTGCCGCGCCGCCGGTGAGCCGTGTGCCGGTGTGGGGGCTGTCCTATTTTATGGGCGCGTGGGTTTTGGGACGCGCCGCGGCGCAACATCTGGTTGCGTTTCTCGATCCGGCGAAAGACGCCGCGTGGGAACGCCGCTGGTACGCAGAGGCGCTCGCGCGTTCATTGCGCGACGCCGCGCGCTTGCTCAAACCAAATGCGCGCATCGTTTTTATTTTTGACGACACGCGGCACGTCGTCAGCGACGCGCTCTTGCTCGCGGCGAGCGGTGCCGAGTTCGGATTGGAATCGTTTGTGTTTCAGCCCCGCGTCGGCGATTTGCCGCGCCACGAGTTTCAAGATATCGCCGGCGACTATCGCGTGGCGTTCCGTGCGCGCGCGCCCGCACCGCGCGAAATATTGTATGAGGACGGATTGGCGACGCGGTTACGCGCCGCCGCGCTCGCCGGCGCAAGGGAAATTCTCGCGCGGCGCGGCGAGCCGCTGGCGTATGCGTGGGTGCATCACGCCGCGTACACGCGCGCCGCGCGTGAAGAGTTGCTCCACGCGGCAATGCACGCGCAACTTGCCACGCCGCCGCATCTCTTTGTCGCGAACGCGATCCGCGCGGGCTTGCGCGAGGGGTACGCGCAAGATTTGGATCATTACGAAAGCGAATCGAAATTTTTGTGGCGGCTTGCCGGCGCGCGCGGCGAACTGCCGCTCATTGAGCGCGTCGAGGACGCGGTGATAGAAATTTTGCGCGCGGGCGAAATCGCGCGCCACGCCTTGGAAGAAAAAATCTATCAGCAATTCCCGGGCGATTTGACGCCGGAAGCCGGGCTGATCGAGTTGTGTGCGCGCGCGTATGCAGAGGATCGCGCCGGCGTTTGGCATTTGCGCGCGTTTGACGCGGCCGCGGCGCGGTCGCGCGATTTGGAAATGCTCGCGCAGGTGGGCACGCGGCTCGAGTTTGAGATCGCGCGCGACGTCGCGCCGTTTGACGTGGCGTGGAAAGACGCGGGCGAGATCGCGCACAGGTTTGTCTGGCGCGGCCGCGCGCGGTTTGACGATCTCGCGCGCATTCTGATCGCGCCCACGCGCGGGTATTTGCTCATTACAGATTTCCAATTGCCCCTGCTTTTGGAAAAAACAAAACGCCTGCCGCAGATCGCGGAAGCGTTTTATGAAGCGGGCTGGGAATTTATGCGCGGCGAGGCAGTAGAAAAATTTTTGCAAAGAGAAAAGATCGAGCGCGCGGAATTGGAATTGTTGGCGGGGCTGGAGCGTGATGCAAAGAATCAGATGGAACTATTGTAGAGCGAAGGATGCCAGAGCACAGACCACAGACAACAGAAAAAAGGAGACTGAAGATGACTCACAATTTTCGCGAATTGAATGTCTGGTCACGGTCGATTGATTTCGTCACAAAAATTTATGGGTTGACCAAGACCTTTCCAAAAGATGAAATGTATGGCTTGACCAGCCAACTCCGTCGCGCCGCAACTTCTATCGCATTGAACATTGCAGAGGGATCGGGCGGAAGCAGTGATGTTGAATTCAAGCGGTTTCTGGAAATGGCGCGCCGTTCGGCGTATGAAGTCATGACCGGATTGGAAATCGCGCAACGCTTAAAGTATTGCAAACCGGAAGTCGCCAAGCAAATGGACAAAGAAGCAAACGAAATCGCCGCGATGATTTCTGGGTTAATCAAACGAATTAGTCCGTAACCAAAATCCATTCTGTCGCCTGTACTCTGAACTCTGTCGTCTGTTATCTGTCGTCTGTCATCTGTCGTCTGTCGTCTGTTACCTGTTGTCTGTTATCTGAAATCTGTTATCTATTGTCTGCTGTCTGCCGTCTTTCCGACAACGCCTCTCTCAACTCCTCCCCTTCTCTCAATACATACGTTGTCATCCCGCTCGCGGCAAGTTCGTTCAACGCCGCGCGCGCATCCACTTTGCCGCCAAATGTCGTCGCATCCGCGAGCACCGCGATAACGCGCGACCCGCGCCGCCGGAGTTCGCGCGCCGATTTGATCCATTCCAATTCCGGCGACGGCGTGATGACGACGAGCGTATCGCCGCGATTCACGCGTAAACTTTCCGCGCTCAAAACGTCGGTGAGCGGCGTGCGTCCTTCCGCGCGTAACACCGCGAGCGATTCAAGCAAACGATTGATCTGCCGTTCGCCGCGATCGGGCGGCACAATTTCGCGCGCCTGCCCGTGCGCGGCAAAGCCGACCGCGCGCTGGCGTTGCAAATAATAACGCGCGATGGACGCCGCGGCGGTTACGCAATATTCCTCCGTCGTCGGCGGCAGGCGCAAAACATCTTGCCGAAACCACAACGGCGACAAATCGCGCGCGTCCACCGCCTCCTCCCACCATTGCCCCACATGCACGTCGCGTTCGAGATCGAGAAAAATCCACACGTCCGATGTCGGATCAAGTTCAAATTCTTTGACGATGAGCCGTTCGGTGCGCGCGCTCGAGAGCCAATGAATCCGATTGAACGAATCGCCCGGCGCGTACTCGCGCGTGCCGGACACGTTCGTCGTCACGTGATGTGTTTTGCGGCGGAGCGCGTCGCCGCCGGGCATATTGCCGACGGGCGGCGCGAAATAGGGCAAGTCCACCGTCGCCGGATAAACCGTCAACGCCGCGCGCGTGTTGGCGATGCGCCGGCGAAAAATAAAAAAGCCAAAGGGATCGCCGGTCGAAACGACGATCGGTCCGAGATTAAATCGCCCGCGCCGCCGGCACGGCGTCCGCACCGTGTAACTCCAGCGCACGCGCGCGCGCAACGCGCTCAACACGCGGCTGACGCGATGCCCGGGCAAATCGGTTTCATCGCGAATTTCCAACCAGACTTTGTTCCACCTGCCCGTGTTATGCACCATCACGCGTTCTTCCGCGATGCGCCCGACCTGCGCGCGCGGCGTCACGACGATTCTCTCCAAATCAAACGTCGCGATGCTGTGTGCCGCCCACAGAAAGGAAAGCACCATCGCGCCGAGCAAGAGATACACGAGCCGGAAAAATATTTCATTGCTCGTTTGATAGGCGAGCGCGGTCAGCACAAGCCACACGCCGAACACGCCCCAATAACGAAAAGTAATTTGGAGCGCGCCGTAAGAAATGCGTTGCTTGAAATTTTCAATCCACTTCATCGCGTCCCCTCTCGCTCCAAATCCAGATTCAAAAATATTTGGACGACGCGCGGATCAAAATGAGTGCCGGCAAGATTGCGGATGTGTTCGCGGACGTGCGCCGGATCCCAACCCTTGCGATAAGGACGATCATTCCGCAACGCGTCCCATACATCGGCAACCGCAAAGATGCGCGCCGTCAGCGGAATTTCTTCGTCCGCTAATCCACGCGGGTAGCCGGTGCCGTCCCACTTTTCGTGGTGGCTGAGCGGAATCTCCAGCGCCGGGCGCAAATACGTAATCGCCGAAAGCATGTCAAACGCAAACTGCGGATGCTTTTTCATCACCGCCCATTCTTCGTCGGTGAGCGGTCCGGGTTTCAAGAGGATCGCATCGGGGATGCCCATTTTGCCGATGTCGTGCAGAATCGCGCCGCGCCGCATGTTCACCAATTCCGTCGAGGCAACACCCATCGCGCGCGCGAGTTGCATGGTGATTTCCGTCACGCGTTGCGTATGCCCTTCCGTTTCGTGGTCGCGCAAATCGAGCGCTTTGGACCAGCCCTCCAGCGTCGTATCGTACGCCATTCCCAATTCTAAAGCCGAGCGTTGCAGATCGTTGAACAGGTCCGTATTTTCGATCGCGATCGCCGCTTGGCGCGCCAGCGATTCCAAGAAATTATTCCATTCCGCGTCGAGTGTAAAGGGTGCGCGCTGAAAAATTTCCAAGACGCCTTTCACTTGCCCTTTGACAAACAGCGGCGCGGCATAATACGCGACAAATCGTTCGTCGCCAAAAAGCGAATCGTTTTTTTCGGCTTCCGCGCGGACACGCAAATCTGGAATATAGACAACCCGCCGCTCCAGCGCGGCGCGACCGGCATATCCTTCACCCAAACGAATCCGTTGCCGGCGCGACCCCGGGTTCCGAAAGCCGCGTCCCGCGACAAATTCTAACGCGTGGGTATGCGCGTCGAGCAACAACACATTCGCCGCGTCCATTCCCAATTCGCCAGTCATCTGATCGAGCATGACGTTGAGCGTAACGTTGAGATCGAGACTGGTGCTGATCGCGGTGTCAATCGTCCGCAAGACGGTGAGATGTTGCAGGCGTTGCGCGGTCTGCGCGTTCAGGCGCGCGCGATGAATCGCGTTGCCAGCAATTTCGGCGAGGATCATCAGCGGATCGGTTTCGCGCGCGCTAATTTCGCGCGGCAGTTCCACCGAGACAAACAGCGCGCCGATGATTTGATGCGCCGCGCGCACGGGCACGCAGACGCCGCCCAAATTTTCCGGCACCGTCGCGCGCAATGCTTCGGATGTGAGCGGATCCTCTTTGAAATTACGCGAGAGGTGCAGCTCGCCGGTCGAAAAAACTTTTCCCGCGATGCCTTGCGTTCGCTTCAAGCCCGTTTCGATGCGCGGAAAGCCGCGCTGGCCGGTTTGCCGCAGTTCGTCGTGCGCGGAATCGTACAGCCACAAGCTCGCCGCGGTGGCATCGAGAAATTGCTGAATCTCCTGAATGATAATCGGCAACATCTCGTCCAGCGTTTGCGTTTCGCGCAA
>Ga0247727_10019359_pt1 | contig 10556 bp, 10 predicted proteins | sample WisWelCaveWW1625_FD_202498 | JGI IMG/M metagenome (GOLD analysis project Ga0247727, IMG submission 202498) | Biofilm microbial communities from Wishing Well Cave, Virginia, United States - WW16-25 | ecosystem: Environmental > Aquatic > Deep subsurface > Groundwater > Cave microbial mat | place...
CGCCTTCCATTCTTCCAATGCGCTTATGGTATAAATATTTTGCTCCGATGTTGACTTGAATTTAGTGTGATAACCAAATTCTAATCCCAACTTCGGAGCTTTTTCAAAATACCTACCCCTAAGAGAGAGGGGCTGGGGGTGAGGTCGGCTTTGTACGCGTAGCATGGAGGCTTATCTATCGTTCGAGAAAAGAGAGGAATAAAAGTTAGTAGCTCAATCTGCGTCTGGCTTCACGAACTGAAAGTAGCCGAAGGCAAGCGCTAGTGTGAGATGTACCGGGATGACGATGCTGAACGCGACCCCGCTAAACAGCCATACACCCGCATGAATCAACACGAAGGTCAAATGAAGAATAAAAAAGGCAAGACGAACCTGGCGGCGAAACGGACTGTCGACGGCGCGGGCGGCAAACCAAGCCACTAACCCAATGGACAGCATGAAACCTCCTGAATTACTTGCAAGTTGAAGAAATTCCGGGTTATCAGTAGTGAATCCCTGACGCTCCAAAACGATAGCAGGTGCAAGGATGAGAGCCAGAGAACCAGAGATAAGCAGAATAGCATTCAAATAAAAGAGGTTTCTGAGATTCATTATGTTTTTCTCCGTTAGCGAAAATTTTGATTATGGGTTTTGCAGTTAACATTTCCATGCATGATTTTCCTCCACCTCATCCCCGCCCGTGGACAAAACCCACGGGCTATTCCTACGAAGCCCGCTCAAGCGGACTCATCCAGCCCAGCCGACTTGAGTCGGCTTTGGCGCGTAGCATAGAGATTTATCCCTGTACTGGTGAGGTCCCTTCGCCCAACCCACTTTTAGTTGTGTCCATTTCATCGCAGAGCAGGAGTTAATCGTGAGTCAATAGCGATTACCTATTTCCCAAAAGTAATTGTTATTTGGGAAATGGATTTATTCTTTTGTATCTTTTTTTCTTATATCAACCCTAGCTTTGTCATAATCTTGATTTGTTGGAACAGAAGCTTCATAATCCGTATTTGCCTGTAAATACTCTTCAACTAAAGTCTTGAGTTCACTTACTACTTTATCATTAGATAAAGTCGAGCCATCAGATTCAGCGAACAATATATCGGCTTTACGTGTTATTTTGGAATATATATTTCCTGCAGTTAAATGAGTTTCCGCTTTTTTTTGAAAATTAAAGAAAGTTTGTACACCAGCAAAAGCAGCACCGACAAAAGCCAGTAATTTTATGATAACCAGAGATTGCTCGGTTGAAACAATCACGTCTACAAGATTTGAGGCAATCAGAACATTTAGTATTATGATTGTTACTCCTACAATATTATGTTTGTTTTTTTCTCGTTCAGCGGCTATGAAGTGGGCACGTTTAACTATTCTGGAATCATTACGAAGTTTCGAGACTTCATCTGAAACATTTTTTGACCGTTTGCTCATGTGTTCCTCCTGAGTTCATCCTAAACTGCACAACAAAATGATTATACAACTATTTATTTAGAACACCCAATACCTGTTTGAGTTTCATTAACCTCCCCACTCGTCCAGTTGCGGAAATAGTCATCTGGTCTTATAGTCGGTTAGTTAGTAGGGGCGGGCTTTATGTCCGCCCAGGTTATCAAGCAATAAAGAATATTTATGCAATCGGGCGACGATGAACGTCGCCCCTACGGAGACTACAAAACTATGCACTACGGTGGCTGGTTTCAATACATGCGTTCGGGCGACGAAAAGCCTAAGGTAACGAGAGAACTTTTATTGCGCGTTCTCACCTACGCGCGCGGATACTGGTGGCATATTGCGGGGATGCTCGTGACAATTTTGCTGACAACAGGCTTGTCCCTGCTCACGCCGCTCATCTTCCGCAACATGATTGATGTGGTGCTTCCCGCCAAAGATGTGAATCGACTCGTGATTCTCGGCGTGGCATTATTGTTTATCCCCGCGCTGACTGGCGGAATCAATGTCATTCAACGGCGCTTGAATGCAACCGTCGGCGAGGGCGTCATTTATGACTTGCGCTCGACCCTGTTCTCACGCTTGCAGAGCATGTCATTGCGGTTTTTCACCAACACAAAATCGGGCGAGTTGATGAGCCGCCTCAACAACGACGTGGTCGGCGCGCAGAATGCCATCAGTAACACGATTGTCAACATCGTCACGAATTTGATCGAAGCCATTGCGTTGTTCATCGTCATGTTCACGCTGGAATGGCGATTGACTCTGATCAGCGTATTGATTCTCCCGTTATTTATCATCGCCGCGCGGAGGCTTGGAAACGTCTTGCGCGATATTGCGCGTCAAGCCATGGAAACCAACGCGCAGATGAACGCACACATGAACGAGACTCTCAACATCGGCGGCGCGCTGCTGGTCAAATTGTTCGGGCGCACACGCGAAGAGGAAAACCGTTTTCGTGAACGCGCCGCGGGCGTGCGCGATATCGGCATCCGCCGCGCGGTCGTCGGTTCATCGTTCTTCGTCATCTTCGGTCTCATCACGGCGGTAGGCACTGCGCTGGTGTATGGTCTCGGCGGATGGTATGTGATCGAAGGTACATTCACGGTTGGCACCATCGTTGCGTTCGGTTCGTATTTGGGAAATCTCTATGGCACGCTTCAAGGTCTTGCAGGCGCGCCCGTTGAATTTTCAACCAGCATGGTTTCATTCGAGCGCGTGTTTGAAATTATTGATCTGCCTCAGGAACTTGTTGATAAACAAAATGCAGTCGTTTTGCATGAGGCTAAAGGCGAACTCGAATTCGATAACGTCTCGTTCAACTATCATATCGATTCATCGCACCTGTTGAAGGATGTCAAACGCTACGGAAAAATGGAAGACGTGGGCGCGGTCTTGTCTTTAAGTGGAAAAGGTAACGGGAAGAAAAAGGTGGAACATCCCGCCGGAGGCGGGGATGAAGACAACGCGTCAACCTCAGGGGAGGCTGACGCGACATCTCAGGCTAGAGAGGTCGCTTTAGAGGGAGTCTCCTTTATCGCGCGTCCCGGACAGTTGATCGCATTGGTCGGTCCATCCGGCGCGGGCAAAACGACGATGACGTATCTCATCCCAAGATTGTATGATCCCACCGACGGAGTCATCCGCATTGACGGACATGACCTGCGCGAGGTGACGCTCGATTCGCTCGCCGCCGCGATCGGCATGGTGACTCAGGAGACGTATCTCTTCCACGATACCATCCGCACGAATCTGACGTATGCGAAAATGGACGCGACCCAGGCGGAGATCGAAGCCGCGGCGCGCGCCGCGAACATCCATCAGTTCATCATGGACCTGCCCGATGGCTACGACACGATCGTGGGTGAGCGCGGCTACCGCTTGAGCGGCGGCGAAAAACAACGCATCGCACTGGCAAGAGTGATCTTGAAAAACCCGCGCATTCTCGTGCTCGACGAAGCCACGAGTTCACTCGATAGCGAATCCGAAGCGCTGATTCAAGATGCATTGAAGCGCGTCATGGCAGGACGGACGAGCATCGTGATCGCGCATCGTTTATCTACGATCCTTGCCGCTGATTTAATTTTGGTGATGGATCGCGGGAAGATTGTTGAGAAAGGCACGCATGATGAGTTAATTGCGTTGGGAGGATTATATAGTCAGTTATATGAAACGCAGTTTCGAGGGGAGAGGGTGTGAAACTATTCGATTTGATATCAAAAATCGAACATATACTTTAAGTACTTAAAGAGTATTGTGATATGTCGTAGGATAAATATGAGCGAAGGCGAATTTATTGATATTTCATCTCTATCAAACCGAATTCCGACTTTATTCCCATATTTTATGTCGGGTATTTTTTCAGCAAGTATTTCGATCAAGAACGGATTCTGAAAATGCCTTTTTTTTGTTTCTGGATATGGGTAATAAACCCAACCATTATATTGAACATCGTTGAAGGTAATAACACACTTCGAAAATGAAAAAGTTTCTCGCGGATGTAAATTTGTCCATTCCACATCTCTGAAAGTAATTTTTGGTTTTAATACTTCAAATGTCTTTGGAAATATCAGTATATTTAATGTGCCGTTGTAAACTTTGTCGATGTCATTGAATCCAAGTTCTTTAAAAATGGGCTTTTGTTTTTCAATGGTGCCATACTCAGGATAGTCCCTTGATGGTTGAGATGCAACACGATAACCTTTTACCAGATTGCCTCTTACGGTTACAGTATTCTTCACTGTTCTTAATTCCTAAAAGTTGATATATACATATAAATTGTTATTAGTCCCCAAATGACCGCTGCTACCACCCAGACGATTATTGACTGTATTGGGATTGTTGTTGCAGATAAGAGAATCCAAGCTGTAAATACGATCCATGGCATAGTAGTAGACGTGGCTATAGCCCTTTCAAATATTTTTCCTCCTACCCAAGTAATCTGTGGGAAACCATTTTGAAGTCTTTTTTCCTCCCCCCATTTTCCATTCATCTCATACCATGTTTCTCTTAAGTTTTTAAGAGACGCGTATGCTGGTCTTAGTCCACTGAAGGATGAAATGTTCAAGATTATGCCTATTAGGGAGATACCAAAAGGAAACCATGGCTGAATCGTTGAATCCATGGCTTGTATTGGTTTATCGTTCGTGATTATTGTAGTGAAAGCTGTGAATAGAAATGCTTGAGAAAGCAGTAACCAATTTAGACGTTGATTGATGAGACTATCTTCATGCTGAATCTGTTCTCTAATCATTTGAAATAATTCTTTTTTTGTCAGTTTTTCATTTTTTGATGAAGTAGCCATATTGTTTCTCCTACCAGATTCATCTGACTCAGATGTTTCGATTTCCCATAATTATAGCATTCCCTCCTAATTGCCCAAAATCCTGGCATGGGCTGGCACACGCGAGTCGAATTTATTCGACTTTCATGAACTGAGACAGAGACTGCGTAGCGTCCCGCCGAAATCGCCGATTACTGCCCGCGCAACACCTGCTTGATTTTTATATCATCCCCGCCTACTTCGATCATCAAATCACCGCCGCGTTTGTTGATGTAATCTTTAGGTCCGTAATTAATCCGCCAGAACGTGCCGTTATCGAAATGCTGCGTAATGGTGATGAGACTCTGAAAGATATCCACACCCAATTCGCGGGCACGTTTGTTTGAGGTTGCCATCACGCGGGCGAGAGCAACAGCCATATCGTCTTGAAGAACATCACTGGAAAGAGTAGCCATTGGTAAACTCCTTAGTCGGTAAACACGGTTTGTGTATCATCCATTTCGCGCACTTGTCCAGCAGGCGATACCAGAAAAATGATTGCTTGCGAGACAACAAACTCTCCAACGTACTCCGCGCCTTTCAAATCAGGGTCATCGCGGACAGCGCGCTTATCCGTTTCGCTTGGCTCTTGTAAATAGTCACTGCCTGTGTTTGGGTGAGTGTGGAATGACGCGAGAATTTCCAAATCATCCATTTTGCAGTCTCTATGAGGCGGAACCTGAATGTTGTCTCGCAATCCTCTCAGCCAGCGAATGACACTCAAACTTCCATCATCGCTTTTGATGATGAAGCCGCCTTCACTCCGCGCTGGACTACCTCAGCCCGACTGAGTTTGAACGAATATCAGGACATTAATCCTGTCCACTAAATCGGGGAAAGATCACGGTGTCAGAGTTTAGCCTGTCGAATTTGGGGGAGAACAGAAAATCAGGCGTTACTTTTCGACTGCTCCCACAATTGACGCGTAAGTTGTATCTGACCCAGATGCTCCTTGGCGTGTTCGAGCGCGTGGAGCAATGCCCATGCCACGGTGAATTCATGTCCATCGCTGGGTCTAACGCGCGATGCTTCTAAGTCCTGAAGACTCATTTTATCCAGCATGTTGCGCGCGTATTCCAGATTATTTGCAAGACGATTTTTTAGAGCATCGATTTCCACGTCATGGACTCTGAATTCCGCATCCCGGTCACGCTCTATCGAGTCTTGCGTCGCGACATCTCCGATCCAGTACCGTTCTGCGCCTGTGAGATGAAACACTAGAACGCAGGTCGAATTCATATCAGCCCCCGGAGTCCAATCGAGTGCGGCTGGAGTCAGTCCCTCAAGCGCCTCAAGAATATTGTTGTGACAATCTTGCAGACGGTTCAAGTAGTCTTTAAAGAAAGCTTGCATGGATCACCAATCCTTTCCAGGCAATTCCTGATAAGGGAAATGAAATTGATTGCTATCAGGGTGCGCACTTCCATACATAAGTTGGTTTATCTTCCGAATAAGGATAATTGGGAGATGAGAAGGTTGTGCCGATCTGGGCGCTCTCAGGGATGAAAATACAAAGCATATCGTTTAACTCAGCCTTGAGATCGTACCAGTCACTGCTGAATAATCAGGGTCCAATGTAGGTCTGCCGGCGGGACTCAAAGGCATCGATGTAGTAGGTCCCAAGAGTGCCTGCTCCCACTCCAGATAAGACTCCGAGCTGTACGCGATCGATACGCCGGGTGTCGTTATCCAAGCCGCTCAACTTGGCTTTCTGAACGCCATCGATCCACAACGTTATGCTTCCATTGTTTGCACCCGATGCAGTGGCTGCCCGCCACTCCATCTCAATGAAATGAGGAGCATCGCTGATCGTGAACCAGGCGGTGCTTTGCGTTGCCTGACTGTCATTCTGCTGTCGCAATCTGATTTGATAGCTGCCGCCAAAGATGCGAAAATCCATATTGAATATGGCCTTGGCATCGTAGCCTATAAAGATATAGTGGGCATTGCCATCTGTCATCGCGATCGAGTTCGGGTCGAAGTAGAAGCGCGCCCGATAACGCGGCTCGGCATTTGGGGTGTAGTCTGTGACATAGAGCCTTTTAATGTCATCGATCAAGGCCTGCATGCCTCGGATTCCTGCCAATGCGGCTGTGGTACTGACACTTAGATCACCAAGATCATTGGAATTGGAAGACCAGGCTGAGAAACTGCCGCTCTCGAAGCCGTCTCTAAAGATCAAATCTGATGAACTCGGTGTCTGTGTGGATGTTGCGGTAAATGTTGAAGTTGGTGTGGAAGTGGGAACAAGCCCCACGGTCAAGAAGTCGAATGCATCCACGTCATTGGCATCCAGTCCCCAGGTACTGCCATCGAAGTACAGTGAAGACGAGTAATTGCAGACCGTTACACTTCCAATCGAAGATGGTATACAGACGAACACATCTTCAGCAAAGCCGGAGACGCCCGTCACTTCAAAAGCGCCCAACGTGGACAGATAGATACGCCCATTGGAGGTGACATCCAGGGCGTCTACGTCCTCATCGCTCGTAGTTGCCAACCCGACGTCTGATCCGTCGAAGTACATCGCCCAACTTCCACTGGTAACATCGCCCAAGGATGTGGGTGTGAAGGCGAGTACGTCTTCATCTTCACCTTCAATACCCGGTACAGATGGGTTACCAGTAGTCGAGATCAGCACGCGTCCATCCGGGAGCAGACTCACTGAATCGATACTCTCGGCAATCACATCCAGCCCAACATCGGAACCATCAAAATACATGCTGAAGGTCCCGGCGGTGACGCTTCCGAGTGAAGTAGCATCAAATTGCACCACATCGCGGGGAGTCACAGACATGCGATTGAGGACGAGGGCGGTACTGAATGACATCAGGATCGTATCAGAATCCACGATGGAAAAGGCGCATATGTCAAAAACTCCCAAGCCGAGATCTGAGCCGTCGAAGAACAGGCTCCAGGCAAAGCTGTCGAATTTCAGAATATCTTCATTCCCCGAGGTCACGCCACCGATCATCTGGTCACTGGTCAACGATAGATAAAGTGGATTGGAGGATGGGGGTACACTTGGCAGAGAGACCTCCCATATTTTCCCATCATTCTCGTTCGGATTGTTGGTATTGTTGGCAATGTCAATGCCGCGGTCGGTCATATATAAGGTATTGATCGCTGGGTTTTGACTGCCGGGAGCATAGGTAACATCTTCGCGATGATCTGCCGATAGATAGCTTACATCATAGGCATTGATCAATCTCCCCGTTATCGTTGCAACGCCAATATACGTGTCACTAATATAAGGGCTGGTGAGTAAGAGCGTGCCATTATCCCAGTTGTACCCAATCCCTTCCAGAATATTAAAGCCAAGAGAGGCGGTATCAAAGTGGGTCATGGCGCCATCATCACCCCCGCCTAATACTCCATTCGGCCCAAGGGGTATGCTGTACACTTCCGCATCATCGCCGCCAGCAATAAAGAGGGTATTGTTCCCGTACGCAATATCCTCGACATCCAGGATACTATAGAGGGAGCCAACATCCACAGCTCTTACTACGTCGTCCGCTGTGCAGTAGGTGTTATCCGGTCCCAGGCTGACTTCAAAAATCTTGTTGGCGTCATCATCCGAGAAATAAATGCGGTTGTTATTGCGATTAACCGCCACGCCAGTCGGTTCGTTTGAATAGCCGGTTCGGGAAGGTGTGGTCGTACTACAAGAACTGGTTTGTGTGCCGGAAAGAGTCGAGAAGAATACATTCTTGTATGCAGGTGGGAAATAATTCGGCGATTCGTCCACTTCACTGTCGCTGATCAAGAGCTGTCCGGTTAGGGGCCAATAGTCAATACCAGAGGCATCTGGTGCAGAGGGATTCCATGCCGTATTAGAGGTGTCAATGGCATTTACCAATGTGGTGGGCAATAGAGCAATACCCGGCGGGAGTGTCATTGGGGCCCGGAACGATAATTCGACGATTCGACTATCAGCAGCGGACGCAGTTTGTTGCTCAGAAACCGGTCTCGAAAAGACTCCTGATTTCGCCGCCTGCCCTGGTTGTCCCTCATCAAGGATAAAAAGATCAAAGATATTCGGATCATCCGTGGCATCCACACTCGGCGCGAAGAGAAGCGTCTGCGGATTGATCAGGTTCAGCGGGCTCAGATCAAAGACCGATAACTGTTGACCGCTTATGTTGATTTCATATACCTTGCGCCCAATCGGGTCGGAAAGATAGATATGACGATTACCCGGATTGAAGGCAATGCCCTGCATGGCAGGATATCCTAAACTAGCCAAGTACACCCGCGTTACCCTGCGCTCAAGTAAAGCGGCAAGCCCATCGTATTTCGAGGCTGCACCCGGCGCAACGATCACAAGCTGTGTCCCCTGTTGATCCAGCAGATAGAGGAAACCATTAGTTGGATCGAAGGTGATACCCTGTACAGCCTGCAGACTCAACGCCCCCAGATCATGTTTCTTGCTGAATCCTGTCGCAGGTTGTGGCAGACCCTTTGCAGTCACGCTGAATTCATTCAGTTGAGTGTGATTGTTGTTGAGTGTGAACAGGCTGTTGGTTTTGCCGTTGAAGGCAAGATTGTGAAAATTCTCGACCGGCATGTGTAAGCCCGGGATATCGAGGGGGTCTTCTCGCAGGGTGATTCCGGCCACGGCTCCAACCTGATCCCAGACCAGGAAGCTATCTGCGATACGCGAATATGCCAACCCTTTGGGGTTGGCCATTCCAAAGTCACTCGTAAAAATGGATCGTACCGGATACCAGGGGCTGTTTGCCTGCTGGGAGGAAACATCGAAGTGTGCTGGAGGGAAAACAAAAGAAACGATTATTACCACCAGCAGCAGAGAGCGGAATGAAATCATCCACTTTGTGCCGGGCCAGGGCGAATTTTTTGAAAACCTATGAAATTTAACCATATTATCCATCAAACTCTGGTGCGTATTTTGGCATTCTGCAACATCCATCCAATCATACAAACACCGCCAAAGCAACACAAGTCATCCTTGTTGGCCCCCGTCACGATTCTACCTAGGTCTTATCCCGATAAAGTAGACGAAAGTAAAAAAATCCCATCCACTTTTTCTGCTGGCGGCATGGTCGTCAATAAGACCTTTGAAGATTATAACATTACATTAAAAAACAAAATATCCAGCGAATTTGCTAACATCATGCCCGGACACCCACTCGTGGGATAGGGAGTGAGTGGGGATAAATCCGTTCGCCGAGTACGTGGAGGCTTCCTCGGTGTGAGTCGAATTCATCCGCCTTCCACGAACCAAGGGAGGAATTCATTCCGCCGATAAACAAAATGCCAAAAACCTGGCATGGGCACGCGCTGTCCGGAGTTTATCCTGAGCATGTCGAAGGAAACACCCCCCAAAATCGACGAACCCCCGTTGTCGGAAATGGGGGAGGCTTAGCAAGGACCAGAAAGCAAAGAGACCAGATTCGCAAGGAAACCGGTCTTTAATCTATAGTGTATTCTGTTAAATGGTCTACTTTCTTGAGTATAAAACAAACCCGACCACAGCAGCAATGACTCCAACAACTGCACCTACGATTTGTTTATAACCGAAACCGGATGCACTGCCGATCCCGATCGAATCGGCTGCCAACGATCCGATCAATAAGACCGCCCCGACTACCAACAAAGCGATTCCTATTCTTTTATTGTTCCTCATTGTTATTTTTCCTTTCGAGCATTGAGATCGTGCCAGTCATCCCTGAATAATCAGGGTCCAATGTAGGTCTGTTGGCGGGACTCAAACGCATCGAGATAATAGGTTCCAAGAGTGCCGGCATCTACTCCAGATGCTGCACCCAGCCGGACACGA
>Ga0247727_10019360_pt1 | contig 10555 bp, 7 predicted proteins | sample WisWelCaveWW1625_FD_202498 | JGI IMG/M metagenome (GOLD analysis project Ga0247727, IMG submission 202498) | Biofilm microbial communities from Wishing Well Cave, Virginia, United States - WW16-25 | ecosystem: Environmental > Aquatic > Deep subsurface > Groundwater > Cave microbial mat | place...
CTTTTAAGGAAGCCGCGATTCCCGAAGCCTACGAGCGTTTGTTGCTCGATGCGCTGAACGGTGATGCGGCTCTGTTCGCGCGCAGCGACGAGATCGAATACGCGTGGAAAATCATCGACGCGATCAACGCCGGCTGGGACGGCCCGCAGGCGCCGCCGATGATGAGTTACAAAGTTGGAAGTTGGGGACCGGATGCTGCCGAAACAATGCTGGCGCGCGACGGTCGCAGTTGGGCACAAAGCGGACATTCGTAACCCAGTCGGCCCGACTGGGCCTGTAAAACCCTTGAACGCGGATGACGCGGATTTCACGGATTAGCGCGGATATTAAAATTTTATTCTCTTTCGAGGAGGAAATTCTAAATGAATAAAAATTCTCTTTCCGGCTTTATTCTTTTTTGCCTGTTCGTCTTTCCTTTATTAGCACAAGATACGACGCAAATGGCCGGCGCCTACAAAAAAGTTTCATACAATTCCGGCGAGATTTGTATCGTTTCCGGCAAACCTCTCGTGGAAGGCGACGTGGCGTTGATCGTGCGCGGGCGGCGCGTGCCGCTGTGTTTCTCAAAGGTCGACACCTTTTTAAAATATCAGGACAAATATTTCGCGACAATGCAGCCGAAGGGCGCGTTGTTTCAGGAAGAATTGAGTGCGCCGAAAGGCGCGGCGCTCGGTGGCGTCACCTCGGGATGGTTTCTCTTAGGCCTTTATGTCTTGGTCGCGCTCGTTTTTGCCGGCATGAGCGGCTACACTGCGGTCTCCAAAGGCCTGCCGCCGATTCCGAATTTTTTCATCGGCTTCTTTTTGAGCGCGCTGGGTTATCTGTATGTGTTAACGCGTCCGGCGGTCGCAAAGAAAGGCGAAATTCCCGCGGGACTTGTGAAAGTGCCGGCGACGCACACGCCGGTGCCGTGCTCGGGATGCGGCTACCAAAATCATCCGAGCGCGAAACAATGCGTCGGTTGCGGCGGCAAGTTGGAGCCGATGCTGCAATCGGAAGTGGCGCGGGTCATGTGATAGCGTTCGTAGTAACGCCTTCTCCGCCCCGCGTCCTTATAAAATTAACGAAAGGCGGAGCGGGGCAGGCGTTATTTTTTGCTTCAATAAAAATTTTTCATTTTCCCACACCGTTGACGCCTAAAGGCGTTACTACAAACATTCATAGTGAGGAAATATGCCAGAAAAACAAACACAGCTCTCTCTCGGCGATAAAACCAAGCAATGGCTTGTCGACATTCTGCACTCCGGCAGCAGCCAGAATGAGCGGCCTTTTTTGAAAAAAGAGAACGAGAGCAACATTCCCGGTTTGTATATCGTCGGCGATCTGGCCGGCGCGCCGGTGATCAAATACGCGATGGCGCAGGGTTTTGAAGTGATCGAGCACATCGCGACGTTGCCGAATGCCATCGGCGGCAGCGACAAAGAGCTGCACGACGTCGTCATTATCGGCGCCGGCGCTTCGGGATTGAACGCGGCGCTGCAGGCCAAAGCGCGCGGCATGCGTTACGTTTTGCTGGAGAAAGAGCAGATCGCCAACACGATTGAAAATTTTCCCGAAGGCAAATACGTTTACGCCGAGCCGGACACGCAGCCGCCGAAAGGCAAGCTCTGGCTCGACGGCGCGACCAAAGAGGATTTGACGCAGCGCTGGAATCAGATCATCAAAGACAACCAGCTCGAGGTGCGCACGGCGGAAGGCGTTACCGGCCTCGAGAAAAAAGACGGCGGCTTCACGGTGAAAACCGCGAAAGGCGCCTATCGCAGCAAGCGTGTCGTGCTCGCCACCGGCCAACGCGGCAATCCGCGCAAATTAAAAGTGAAAGGCGAAAATCGCGAGCATGTTTATCATCGGCTTTATTCGCCGCGCAAATATAAAAATGAAAACATCATCGTGGTGGGCGGCGGCAACAGCGCCATCGAAGCCGCGGTCACGCTCAGCGAGCAGAACAAAGTTTATCTCTCCTATCGCGGCAGCGAGTTCGCGCGCATTTTTAAAGATAATGAAAGAAAGCTCAACGAAGCGATGGCGGCGAAGCGCATCGAGCCGCTGCTCAATTCAAATATCACGGAGTTCGGCGAGCACGAGGCAGCACTGAAAATCGGCGATGCCGAAGTTCGCAAAATTCCATACGATCACGCGTTTGTCCTCGTCGGCGCGGATGTGCCGCGCGATTTTCTCAAATCGCTCGGACTCAAAATGGAAAATGAATGGGAAGGCAGTGTGTTGCGCACGATTGGCCTATCGTTGCTCGGCTTCATCGGGCTGTCAATTTTCGGCGCGGCATATGGCGGCCAGCCGAATTTTCTGGGCGTCGATTTAACGTTTATGCCGAGCTGGATCGGCGCGCTAATTTGGGCCGCCGGCCTCGCCGGCTTGATTTTCTTCGGCACGAAAGGCGACCGCTTCGCGTGGGTCGGCGTTTCGTTTTTTGTCTGGTTTACGATCTACGGCGCAAAAGTCGGCAAGGGCGAAGAGTTCTGGCCGTACAAAGATTGGGGCTACAAATTTCTTTCGTTCTTTGATCGGCCCTGGTCGTTTTGGTATACGGTGATGTACACGGCGCTAATGACCGTGTTTGGTTTGCAGGCGCTCAAGCGCTGGGGCCTGGCGAAAAAAGACAAGTTTCAAATTTGGCGCTACGTCAGTTTGATCAGCTTCCAGTGGATTTTCTTTTTTCTCATTCCGGAATTCTTGTTTCAATACGCGGTGAAATATCAATGGGTCGGCGCAAAGCTCGCGAGCGATCCGGTGTTTGCCGATCAGGCGTGGCGCAGCTATGGCTTGATTTACGCGTGGCCGCTGTTCTTTTACACGTTCTTTTATAGCCCGCATCAAATTTGGATCGTGTGGGGAGTGTTTCTAACTTTTGTGCTGATCCCCGTTTTCGTGCTGTTTAACGGCAAGCGCTACTGCTCGTGGATTTGCGGTTGCGGCGGCCTCGCGGAAACGCTCGGCGACCGCTGGCGGCATCTCGCGCCAAAAGGCAAAACTTCGATCAAGTGGGAATGGATGAATTATGTCGTGCTCGGCGCGGCAACGGTGATTACGGTGATGGTGTTGTTGAAAGACACCTATCAAGCGATTGCCGGCAGCGCTGATCTCGGTATTCGACTCTATCGCATTTACGCGGACGTTTGGCTCGTCGGTATTTTGCCGGTCACATTATATCCGTTTCTCGGCGGCAAAGTGTGGTGCCGTTATTGGTGTCCGCTCGCGAAATTGATGCATCTGCAATCGCATCTTTTTGCGAAACTCAAAGTCGGCAAGTTTAAAATCGTCGCCAACGACAAGTGCATCGGCTGCTACGAATGTTCGCGCAACTGCCAGGTCGGCATCGACGTCATGAGCTACTCGCTCAAGCAGCAGGTGCTGGACAACTCCACCAGCTCGTGCATCGGCTGCGGCATCTGCGTCAGCGTCTGCCCGATGGATGTGTTGAGTTTCGGCAACACCAACGGCCATTCAGCGCCGATGAAGATCATGAATATGAAGGGTCAGATGGTGGCGTGAAACATTTGTAGAACGAGACTATAAAAGCGGACAGCGAGGGAATACTTGCTGTCCGCTTTGCTTTTAAGCGGGCCAATTTCCTGTCAAAAAATAATTATTGCATTAATCAAGAAATGCGTTAAATTATTTCAAGCTTTCAATATAAAACAAAAATACTTTTCTCGGCATTTCCGCTTCCCCGCCATCTGCTGGGACATCATGGTTTCTTTAACCAAATGGCGGTTGCGCTACGGAGCAAAGTGGGGTTGATTTATTTGAGCCTCGAAGCGTAAACGGAAAGCGGCTTGTTGGTGGCGCTTCATGTCGGATTTGCCGAAATTTTTCAGCAATCGAATCCGAGTTGTGTGGATAAAGCACTACATAAAGGGGAGAACTCACATCTCTCGCATTATTTGCGATAAATTAGATTGGCGTCAACCTAAGAAATAAAAGCTCATATCCTTGGTCGCGGGAATAACTATTAAAATGAAGGAACAAATCGATGCGAAACACTTTTACGAATTTTGCCGTTTGGGGGCTCGTTTTCCTGAGCAACACGATAGCCGTCGCGCAAATGTTGCCGTACCCCAAGACGGCAAAAGTCGCGCAGAGCGACACTTATTTCGGCGTTAATGTGGCCGACCCATTTCGTTGGCTGGAGGATGATCATGCGGCAGAAACGGCGCAGTGGGTGGATGAACAAAACCGGGTCACGTTCGATTATCTCGAAAAAATTTCGTACCGGCAGCAGGTGAAAGCGCGGCTGGAAAAAATTTTCAATTATCCGAAATATTCGCAGCCGTTCCGCAAAGGGGAAAATTTTTTCTTTTATAAGAATGACGGCCTGCAGAACCAATCCGTTTTGTATATACAGAAAGGATTGAACGGCAAGCCGGAGGTGTTGATCGATCCGAACGCGTTCAGCGCTGATGGGACGGTGCGGCTCACGACGTTTGGGCTTTCCAAGGACGGTAAACATGCCGGCTACGGTATTTCGCGCAGCGGCTCGGACTGGCAGGAATATTACGTGATGGAGATTGCCACAAAGAAAACGCTGACCGACACGTTGAGGTGGGTGAAAGTCTCCGGCATCGCGTGGCAGGGCAACGGCTTTTATTACAGCCGCTATGCGGCGCCGGAAAAAGGCAAGGAACTCTCGGCGGCGAACGAGTTTCACAAAGTGTACCATCATCAAATCGGCGCGCCGCAAGCGCAGGACGAATTAGTTTATGAAGACAAGGCCAATCCGCAGCGTTTTCATACCGTTGCCACGACGGAAGATGAGCGCTTCGCGGTTTTGCACGTGAGCGACCGCGGCAAAGGCAAGCGCGGCAACGCGCTGTTCTTCCGCGACGCCCAAACCGCGCAGAAAAATTTTGCGCCGATCGTGGAGACGATTGGCGACTATAATTATTTCGTCGTCGATAATATCGACGAGAAATTTCTGATTCGAACCAACGACAATGCGCCGAACAGCAAAGTCGTGTTGTTCGATCCCAAAAATCCTGACATGAAAAATTGGCAGGTGGTGTTGCCGGAAAAGCCGGAACCGCAGGGCGGCGTCACCACCGGCGGTGGAAAATTGTTTGCAACGTATCTCAAAGACGTGTCGACCCGCGTCTATGTTCACAGCCTCGACGGCAAGCTGGAAAATGAAGTGACGCTGCCCGGACTCGGTTCGGCCGGTGGTTTTGGCGGCGAGCGCGATGATCAATTCGTCTTTTATTCCTTCACGTCGTTCACGTTTCCGCCGACGATTTACCAATACGATATTGCAACGAAAAAAAGCACGCTCTTTCGCGCGCCGGAGGTGGAGTTCAAAGCGGCGGATTATGAAACGAAGCAGGTTTTTTATCCGAGCAAAGACGGCACGAAGGTACCAATGTTCATCACCCACAAAAAAGGTTTGAAGCGGAATGGCGACAATCCGACGCTGCTCTACGCTTACGGCGGTTTCAACGCGAGCATCACGCCTTCATTCAATTCGTTGCTCATTGTATTTTTCGAGCAGGGCGGCGTGTATGCGCTGGCCAACATTCGCGGCGGCAGCGAGTACGGCGAGAAATGGCACGAGGCCGGGATGCGGCTCAAAAAGCAGAATGTGTTTGACGATTTTATCGCGGCGGCGGAATATCTGGTGGCGCAAAAATACACCTCGCCGCAAAAGCTGGCGATTCAGGGCGCGTCGAACGGCGGACTGCTGGTCGGTGCGGTGATGAATCAACGGCCGGAGTTGTTTAAAGTGGCGATTCCGCAGGTCGGGGTGATGGACATGCTGCGTTTCCACAAATTCACCATCGGCTGGAATTGGATCGCGGAATACGGCTCCAGCGAGAACGAAGCGGATTTTAAAAATTTGTACGGCTATTCGCCGCTGCACAATATCAAAGCCGGCGTGAAATATCCGGCGACGTTGATCACCACCGCGGATCACGATGATCGCGTGGTGCCGGCGCATTCATTTAAATATGCGGCGACGATTCAGGAAAAACACGCGGGCGAGCCTCCGGTGCTGATTCGCATTCAAACCAAATCCGGCCACGGCGCCAGCAGCACGGCCAAACGCATTGAAGAAACCGCGGATATTTTTTCGTTCATCTTTTATAATATGGGCGTGACCCCGAAGTATCAAGAGCAGAAGAGCTTGTAAACTCTCCAAGTGGAATTTTCGCAACTTGAGCTGTTTTCCCCACGGATAAAAAGCAGCACACGGATGAATCTAAGCGATGTAAAAGATTTTGATTCCATTTTTATACAACCGAAAATCCATTGGCCGCTTTTTATCCGTGGTGAAAATTTTTTTCATCACCCCAAATGCATGCTCTCCAATTTCTCGATGCGTTTTTCCATCGGCGGGTGGGTGCTGAATAAGCTGGCGATGGCGCCGCCGCTCAACGGGCTGACGATGAACATGTGGGCCGTGGCCGGAGTGGCGCGCATCGGAATTTGCTGCGAGGCGTCGTGCAGCTTGCGCAGCGCGTTGGAAAGATAGCGCGGATTGCCGGCGATGCGCGCGCCGTCGGCGTCGGCGATGTATTCGCGCGAGCGGCTGATCGCCATTTGAATGAGCATCGCCGCGATTGGCGCGAGAATGATCATCAACAAACCGGCAATGGGATTGCTCCCTTCGTCGTCATCACTGCTGCGGCCGCCGCCGAAAATCATCGCCCATTGCGCCATGTTCGCCAGCATGCTGATGGCGCCGGCCGCCGTGGCCGCAATCGTGCCGATGAGAATATCGCGATTCTTGATGTGCGCCAGCTCGTGCCCCATCACGCCGGATAATTCTTCGCGGCTGAGCGTGCGCATGATGCCTTCGGTCGCCGCCACGGCCGCATGTTCGGGATTGCGTCCGGTGGCGAACGCATTCGGCTGATCGCCGGGGATGAGGTAAACTTTCGGCATCGGTAATTGCGCACGTTGCGCGAGACTGCGCACCATGCTGAAAAGCTCGGGCGCTTCGCGTTCGGTGGCCTCGCGGGCATTGTACATGCGCAACACAAGCTTGTCGCTGAACCAGTAGCTGCCGACATTCAGCAACATGGCAACCCCGAAAGCGATAAACATGCCGCTTTACCCGCCGAAGGCGTTGCCGGCCCACACGAGCAACGCCGTGAGCGCCGCCATCAACATAACGGTTCTGAGATTATTCATATCGCAAAATTCTCCTTTATCCTGATTTTAATTGTAAAACGTCGGGCGCCAAACGTTACGCGTAATTCAAGTTTTACGTTTAAGCCTGGCAAACCAATTTTTAATTTTCATGATGAGCTGCTCCGCCTGACCCGGAAAGAGCAGCCAGAAAGCGGCCAGCACAAAAACCCACCCTTGTAAAATGGGAATGAAACCGCCGATAATGCCCAACGCCAAAAAAAAGACGGCGAGCGGCAAACGCACCACGAGCGGCAGACGATGCCGGATGGCGCGAATTTTCTCCAGCCACGGCGGCGCGTTTTCTTCGCGGGCGGGGTTTGCAACTTCTTCGACCGGGGAATTTTCCGGTGTGGCAAGCATTGCTTATCCTTAAAATAAATTTTTATATTTAGTGGTTAACACAATTGTTTGATCATCACCAGGCGATTGCCGTTGATCGCATCGGGAATATACTCGACGCTATCCATCGCGCGCCGGATGATATGCAGCCCGAAGCCGCCGCTGCGGCGCTCGGCCATCACTTCTTGTACGTCGTAATCCTTCGACGGTTTCATTTCAAAGCCCAAACCGTAATCCTGAATGACGATCATAAAGTGCGCCGGCGAATAGCGCACGTGAATGTCGATCCATTCGTCGGCGCGCGAATGATAAGCATGCTCGATGACATTCAGGCACGCTTCATACACCGCGATCTTCATTTTGGCGATGTCTTTCTCGCTCACGCCCGCGGCAAAAGCGTGCGCCGTCACAAAGTCGCAAAGCCGGTACAAATTCGTGGCCTGGCTCTCGACGCGCAACGAAAATTTTTTCTCGTCCTCGGCTGCGGCCGGCGCTTCGATTTCCTGCACCAGGGCTTCAACCAACGGCGGCTCGGCAATCTCGGTCAAGGCCGCGGTTTCATCCTCGGCCATTTCCGGATGATAGGCCGGTGCGGATATTTCATGAACGGCCTCGACGGACGAAACGATCGGCAGCGTTTGCATGAACTCAGTCAAATCAATATCGGTTACGCTGGCGCGAACGGGCATGGCGGGGGATTGCGGCGCTCTCGTTTCAGCCGCAAGGAGCGGCTGCGGCCGGGGAATTTCCGCACGCGGCAATGACGGCAGGATTGGCGGCGGCGTTGGTTTTTTCGCGGCGGGGGCCACGGTTAAAAAATGCAACGCATTGAAATTAGAAAAACTTTTTTGCGCGGCGGGCAAAAGGTTGAAGAGTTTGAGGTCGCCCTGCCGCCGGCGGGCGCGCACCGTCAGCGCCAATAACAAAGCAATCAAACGCGCGTTCGGAAACGGCAGATGCGTCAGATCGAGATTGAAATGCACGTAACCTTTGGCGAGATGGCGGTTGACGAAATCTTCAAAGGCCAGCAACACCGCGACGCTCGCACTGTCATTGAGCGCCGCAAAATCTTCTTCGAAACGAATTTTGACGCAACGGACCGGCGTTTCGACGGTCTCGACCTGGAAAAATTTTCCGTCCATCGGGTAGATTTTTTTTACGCTGAGGTGAACGCAGCTACTTGTGCGCTTTGGCTTTTTCTTCTTCCACCAGCACCCGGCGCAGCACTTTGCCAATTAAGCTTTTCGGCAATTCCTGCCGAAACTCCACGAGTTTCGGGCATTTGTAGGGCGCCATTTCCTTTTTACAGTAATTGATCATCTCCGCCTCAGCCGCCGTCTCGCCGTCTCGCAAAACGACAAACGCTTTAACCGTCTCGCCCCGATAAGCGTCGTGCACCCCGATCACTGCGGCTTCTTTCACTTTCGGATGTTTGTACAAAACTTCTTCGATCTCGCGCGGATAAATGTTGAAGCCGCCCGCGATGATCAGATCTTTCTTGCGATCGACAATATAAAAGTAACCGTCGGCGTCCATCTTCGCCATATCGCCGGTGTACAGCCAGCCGTCTTGCAAAACTTTTTCCGTTTCCGCCGGCATCTGCCAATAACCGCGCATGACTTGCGGACCGGCCACCGCCAATTCGCCAATCTCGCCCGCCGGCAGCGGCGCGTGCGATTCCGGATCAACCACCATCGCCTCGGTGTTGGGCAGCGGCAGCCCGATGGAGCCTTCGCGGCGCTCGCCAAAAATCGGATTCGAATGCGACACCGGCGAAGTTTCCGAGAGGCCGTAACCTTCCACCAGGCGCCCGCCGGTGATTCTTTCAAACTCGCGCGCGACCTCGAGCGGCAACGGCGCGCCGCCGCTGTTGCACACGCGAATGTTGCGCAAATTGTATTTCGGCGTGTCGGGATTGTTGTTGATCGCCACGTACATCGTCGGCACACCGGGAAAACACGTGGCTTTGAATTTTTCCACCGCCGGCAAAATCATCTTGAGATCGAAGCGCGGCACGAGCACGACGGTGCTGCGAATAAACACGCCCATGTGCAGACACGTCGTCAGACCGTAGCTGTGAAAAAACGGCAGCGCGCCCATGATGATTTCCTGGCCGTCGCGCAAGCCATAATTCCACGCGCACAATTGCGCGAGATTGGCGACGAGGTTGCGATGCGTCAACACCGCGCCTTTGGAAACGCCGGTGGTGCCGCCGGTGTAAAGAAAAATCGCAAGATCTTCGGGCTGCAGTTTTGCCGCCGTCGCCGCCGGAAATTCGCCGTTGGTCGCGCGTTCCATCAGGTCAAGAAACTGATGCGTGTTCGCCTGCGGCGGCATCGTCACCCATTTGCCTTCGCGCCGTGCTTTCACCGGATAAAGCCAGCGCAACGGCGCCGGCATGTAATCATTCGCGCGCGTATAAACCACCGCGCGTAACTTGGTGCGCGCGCGAATGGCCTCAACGCGGCTATAAAGCAGATCCAACGCCACGGCCACTTCCGCGCCGCTGTTGTTGAGCTGATATTCGAGCTCGCGCTCAACATAAAGCGGGTTGGTCGGCACCGCAATCGCGCCGAGCCGCATCACCGCGTAATGCACCGCGGGATATTGCGGCACGTTCGGCAGAATGATGGCGACGCGGTCACCTTTTTTAATGCCCAGATGTTGCAGAAATGCCGCAACTTGTTCGACCATTCGGCCCATCTCGGCGTAAGTGAAACGTCGGCCAAAATAAATGTAAGCCACCTGTTGAGGACGCAGCCTAACGGCTGCAGCAAAAATCTCGAAAATGGTCTGCTGCGGAATATCTACAATTTTTGGAACCTGAGCTTCGTAATGCGCCAGCCACGGTTTTTCCATCTGCTCCTCGCGTGCCTATAATTATTACGCTTCAATTTATTCATTTGCAGGCGGAGAAGCAAGAAAAAAATCTTGGGGTTATTCGTTGTAATGCCTCAGTGACCTGATCGTGTCCCATAAATATTTTACTGGACACCGACCGAAAAATTTCTTATCTTCTAGGCGTGACGATCTCGAAGCAACAGTTCACGCCGGAAATCCTCGCACAGATCCA
>Ga0247727_10019361_pt1 | contig 10555 bp, 8 predicted proteins | sample WisWelCaveWW1625_FD_202498 | JGI IMG/M metagenome (GOLD analysis project Ga0247727, IMG submission 202498) | Biofilm microbial communities from Wishing Well Cave, Virginia, United States - WW16-25 | ecosystem: Environmental > Aquatic > Deep subsurface > Groundwater > Cave microbial mat | place...
TGCCGTACCTGGTGAATGAGCGTGCCATCAGCTATGCTTATTCTGCCACGCTTTTACATCAAGAACAGAATCGGAGGCCTCGCGAGGCCAGGCGTGATTATCTTGCCTTCGCGCCGTTGTTCCCCGAAGGCTTGCCCGCCGGGACGCGCGGCGCGGAGTTTTTCGAAGAAAATTTCATGGGCGACTCGTCCCAAACTGCTCCTGCTACTGCCACTCGTCTCCGCAGCTTTTTGCCGGCGACGAAGACAGAAGTCACCGGCATTTTCGCGCGCTTCGAAAATTCCTACGGACTTTTTGAGCGCTGGTTCGGCAACAAGTCGCGAGTTTATTTGGAGCAGGAGGCGAAAGAGGAAAAACTCAAATTGGCGGATTTGTCGAGCTATCGCTTTCTGCACTTTGCCACGCACGGGCTGGTTAATGAAAAGAACCCCAAACTCTCCGGCCTGATTCTGACCCAGGAAGACACGACCTCAAAAGAAGACGGCATTCTGCACCTGGGCGAGATTTACAATTTGCATCTCAACGCCGACCTGGTGGTGTTGAGCGCGTGCGAAACCGGACTGGGGCAGATTGCCCAGGGCGAAGGCATCATCGGCCTCACGCGCGGCTTTCTCTATGCCGGCGCTTCAAACGTGTTGGTCTCGTTGTGGCAAGTGAGCGACATGACGACTTCGGACTTGATGGTGGATTTTTACGACAAGATGCTCGGCGGAATGAGCAAAGCCGAAGCCCTCGCCGAAGCCAAACGGCAAATGATTCGCCGCGATCCGGGATATGCCAAGCCGTATTATTGGGCGCCGTTTATTTTGGTGGGGAGGTGAGCCATTTTTAGTTGTAGTTCCGCCCTCCATGTAAGGGGCAGTGACACGAGCAGAGCAATTCACCTTTGTCAAATGGAATTCAAACTACCATGTTCATGCGAGCCACCCTTTATTTGCTGGCGGCACTTGCCGCCCTTCTCATCTCTTGCTCCAAAGAACAGAAGGCCGCGCAAGAGGCACCGACCACCGAGCAAGTTGCGCCCGAGAAAACAGCCAGTGCCTCTGTCCCCGAAGACACCACCCTCGCCGGCAAATATTTTTCCCAGGCGGAAAAATTTGCCAAAGACGCGCAGTATGACAGCGCGATTGCCTATTTCGAAAAGGCCCGCGCCATCTATAAAGCCGAACAGAATTGGGAAAGATATGTCCAGTCTTACAATGAAGTGGGCCGGAATCATTATTGGAAAAGCGCTTATGACCAGGCTATGGATTATCTCAACCGCGAATGTCATCAAAATAAACGAGGCCGGGGCGATCCCACGCCGACACGCTGATATCCGTGATCGGGCCGGGGCCAATTTTTATGCCCTGTAAAACACGCGCGCCGTCTAAAAAGACCTCGACGAGATTCGTGCTGAGATCGAACGTCGCTTTCACGCGATAGCAGCGGCCCGACACCACGCTCGGCAAAAACACGGCGGCCTCGGGCAAAGTCGGTCCGTAATTCAGCCGCATGTGGGAGCCGAAATACAACTGAAATTTTTTGTCCCAGTTCGGATTGCCGTTGGTGCGAATCTCGATCTTCGCGAGCGATTCATCGCGTGGATTTTCGACGCGCACCGCGATCTCGACGCTGTGCGTGCCGCTGTTTTGCTGATTCACAGACTTGCCCATGATCACGGTTTGATTCGGGCCGGCGTCCATGAACAGGCCGTTGCCCGTGCCGCATGGATTGCCGGCGACATTGGCGCACGATCGGCCGGGCACGACGAACCAGCCGTTCTGGCCGTCAAGACATCCGAGCCGGAGATTGTCAAAGTTTTCATTCAGCCAGCAAACCTGTGTCGGCCCCTGAGTGAAACTTTGATAACGCACCGATTGCTGCGAATAGTTATAGAAGCCGAATCGCCCGGCCGGAAAATCGCCGGTGACGTCGAAAATGGTCGCGCCGTCAATCGAAATTTTGATGCGGCTGGCTTGATAAACCAATTCGAATGTATACTCGGTGTTGTCCTGCCAGCCTTTGTTCGCGCCGTAATCCGTCGCCAGCACTTGAAAGGTATCGCTCGAGGCATGTCCCCAAAAACCGGGAATGAAGTTGGTGAATCTGCCGTTCACCCGCGCCAAATTGAAACCCTCTTGCGCCGTCGCGCCGCCGGATGCCTGCGTGGTTTGCTTCCAATCAAACAGCAGAAAATTGAATTTATTGGTGGGATCGTTATTCGCCGCAATCGGCGATTGATAGCCAAACACGAAGCCGATGAAATCGTCATCAGACGTGGTTTCGACCTTGAACTTGCCTTGAATGGTGGTGTTAAAGTAATTGTCCGGGCTGACAAAAAAAGTGGGATCGCCATTGATCGTCTGCAGCACCGAAGCGCCGTCCGCTGAAACCGTCCAGGTGCCATTCGCCGGCGGACCTTCTTCACGCCACGTGCGCAGGTCAATGGGCACGCCTTGGGCGTGCGAAAGACGGCCTGCCCACAAAATCAACGCCATAACCATAACCGCTTTTCTCATGGTGGACTCCTTTCTAATTTTGGAAAATGTTTGCAGTCCAATCAAGCTAATAAAATGGCGGATGAAATCCAAATCTTTTGGTTGTGGCTTGTCCACGCGGGGGAGGTTGGGAATGAAGAAGTTTATGAAGAGAGAAATAAAAAAACGAAGGCCCACGCTAAACTTCTTGTTCAGCCTGGGCCTTCGGGAGCGAGAGGGGTGACTGTGGGGAAAAGTGAAGTCCGACCCTGGCCTGCTGCAGGGCAGGCTTGCGCACGACTGGGTTTCTAATTTGAAAGTCTGGCGGCGCAAGTCGAACTTCGCAAATTTTTTGACCGGTCGCTCACATTATTTGTCCTGTTCATCGATCACAAATTCATGTCGTCCCGCGACCGGTCAATGTTCTGCCAGATTTATCTGCCGAGGCGAATCAATTCGCCGAGAATCAGGTTGCCTTTAAATTTCAGACCACGAATATTGATGTCAGCATTGCCGTCGCCAAGCTCGATGGAGAAAGTGCGATTGATCGTTTTCTCGCTGTACGACTCGCCGCGCTGGAACGTCACAAACGCGTCGTAAGTGCCGCTGATATTGCCGGTGAATTTCCGCGCCAAATCGACGCGGCCGTTGCGCGGGCCTTGCACGTTGGTGAACGTCAGCTTCAATGTGTGATCGAGCGTGCGCACGGATTCGCGCGTGGTAATCGTGTCCACCGCCGAACGTTGATACGTGCCGTTGATCGTCACGATGCGCGTATTCACGCCGGTCGCGGTAAACGCGCCGCTCAAACCGGTGAGCTTCTGCGACAGATTGCGCGTGCGATGCGTGCCCGTGCCTTCCACGATGTTGAACGTGATCGTGTTGGCCGTATCCGCGCCGACTTTCCAGTATTTTTGCGGCTGGCCATTTTTGTTCAAAAATTGATACGTATACGTGCGGCTGAACTGCGCATACGGCACGCCGTTCGGATTGCCGCGCTCGCGACTCAGCTTCAAGGTCCACGTGCCGGTGGCCTCGTCGTAACTCGTGTCGATTTTACCGAAGCCGCTCGCTTTGCTGAGGCCCTCTTCGGCCTGTGCCTGCAAGCGACCAAAACTCGCAAGCTCCATTACGTCACTCAGTTGATCCACGGCGCCGCCATTATCCGAGCCGATGGCGCTGACGATGGACTCTGCCGCGTCTTCGGTGGCGAGCGTATCATTTTGCGGGGAAACCGGACTCTCTTTGTCACAGGCGGTCATCACAAATGCGGCAAAAGCGGTGAGCAACAGACTAATGAATTTTGGGGACTTCATAATTTCTCCTGAATAGATTTTGTTTTGATGTATCGTGAGGTTCACCGTTTCATCTTTAAGGAAGTGAAACTGACCGGTCACTTTAAGCCGTTAAAATGCAGAAAATTGAATCTTAACAGTGACCGGTCAGTGTCTTCATCCGTAGAATTTGGCGAACGCGTGATGATGATCAAGTTATGCTCCGGAGCGCGATAACATCTTCATCATTGATTTCACGGTTCATTAAGGCAACGAATATGCCAGAGTTGGAAGAAATCAAAATTAAAAAGTTATCTCACGCTGAGGCGCAAACGAAAAGCGAAATGTCCGCAAAGGTACAAAGGCGGAGCACTTCCGAGTACAGCCATCCGGTTGTTGTCATCCGAAAGTTGAAAACGATCTTTTCTTCCAACTTGCTTTTGGACGGCATAATTTGTATATTGAATCGACTTAAAAAAATTTGAGACCCAGTCATCATGCCACGACGATTCAATACCGCCGGGCCGAATCAACCCGACATTCACTACACGCTCGATTCGGAGCCGCGATTACCGGAGCTACGCACGCTCATCGAGCAACGTGAATATTTCATCCTTCATGCGCCACGACAAACCGGCAAAACCACGCTGCTGGACAATCTGGCTCGAAAGCTCACCGCCGAGGGGCGCTATACGGGCATCCGGTTCAGTATCGAAAGAAGCCGTCCCTTCAGCAAAGACGTGGCGGCGTCTAACCGCGCGGTCCTGAGTTCATTGCGAGGCATGGCGGAATCCGTTCTGCCGGAACCTTTGCGCCCGCCGGCAGAACTGTTTGAAAGCTTCTCCGATCCGGCGAGCGCCCTGTTTGACGTGCTCAATAAATGGGCGCAACGTTCGCCCCGTCCGTTAGTCGTCTTCATCGATGAGATTGACGCCGTCGAAGATGACGCCCTCATTTCGATTCTGCACCAACTGCGCGACGGTTACATCTTGCGGCCGCAAAAATTTCCGCAAAGTGTCGGCTTGATCGGCATGCGTGACGTGCGTGAATATCGCGCGCGAATTCGACCGGACCGTGAGTCCCTCGGCACTTCGTCGCCGTTTAATGTCAAAGCGGAGTCGCTCATTCTGGCCGATTTTAACCGCGCCGACGTGGCCGCGCTTTATCAGCAGCACACCGCAGAAAGCGGGCAAGCGTGGTCTGATGAAGCGATCGTGCAGGCGTATGAATTGACGCAGGGCCAACCCTGGTTGGTCAACGCTTTGGCCAGACAAATCGTCGAACGCGAGGTGACGGACCGTTCGGTTGCCATCATTCCCGCCCACGTCAATGCCGCCAGGGAAGCGCTGATTTTGCGGCGCGACACCCATCTTGATTCGCTGGCGGAACGTTTGCACGAAGCGCGCGTCCGGCGCGTGATCGAGCCCGTGCTCACGGGAAGCCTGTTCGGAAAGGACGTTTACAATGACGATCTGCTTTATGTCGCCGACCTCGGCCTGGTGACACGGCCGCCGGCGCAAACGCGAATTGCCAACCCCATTTATGCCGAAGTGATTCCGCGCGCGCTTTCTTTTGTCATGCAAACCAGCCTGCCCATTCAGGCGCAATGGTATATTTTGCCGGATGGCCGGTTGGATGTGATCAAGCTGTTCGGCGAATTTCAGCAGTTCTTTCACGAAGAAAGTGAGTTCTGGTTGAAAGACCATGAATATCCCGAAGCCGGGCCGCACCTGTTGCTCTATGCCTGGCTCCAGCGGGTGGTGAATGGCGGCGGGCATGTCGAACGTGAAAGCGCCATCGGGATTCAGCGCGCCGACTTGTTGATCGAATGGCCGGTGACCACAGATCCCGAACGCCAGCGCTGGCCGATCTTGCCGGAGGTTGCCGTACAGCGCGAAGCGCTGGAACTCAAGCTCTATCGGAATAAAAACACGGAGAGCGAAGGCTTGAAACAGTTGGGAGGGTATCTCCAAAAACTCGGGCTGCCTGCCGGACATCTGCTGATCTTTGACCGCCGCTCCGAAATCGGCTGGGATCAAAAAATCTTCCGCCGCGACGCGATCGCCCTGCCGCCGCCATACGAACATTCACGCGCCACCGTTTGGGGATTTTGAGAGCATCTAACACCTCCCGCTCCGTCTCTCGCCCAACGTGCACCACACTTTTGCCAGGATTGGAAAACACGGACACGGGATTTTGACCAACTCCTTACTCAAAACCGTCGTTTTGTTCGTATCTTGTTTTCGTATGTATAAATAAAACACGCGAGCAAAATGACTTCTTGATTCTTGCCGGGTTTTTCCTTACATTTATATTTTGTAAATTCGTAAAATCGGGAGCAGGTTGGAAGCTATGAACATTCTTGGCCTCTCAGCATTCTATCACGACAGCGCCGCTTGCCTCGTGCGCGACGGCGAAATCGTCGCCGCCGCGCAGGAAGAGCGCTTCACGCGCAAAAAGCACGATTTCAATTTTCCCGCCAACGCGATCAAGTATTGTCTGCAGGAAGGCAATGTTGAGGCGTCGAAGCTGGATTACGTCGCCTTTTATGACAAGCCGTTCATTAAATTTGAACGCCTGCTCGAGACCTATCTGGCTTATGCCCCGCGCGGGCTGAAATCTTTCATCATGGCCATGCCGTTGTGGCTCAAGCGCAAGCTGTGGATGAAAGAGTACATTAAAAACGAGCTTGGCTTCGAAGGCAAAATTATTTTTCCCGAGCATCACGAGTCGCACGCCGCCTCGGCATTTTATCCTTCTCCTTATCAGGAAGCCGCCATTTTAACGATTGACGGCGTCGGCGAGTGGTGTACCTCGAGCTACGGCATTGGCCGCGACAATCAAATTGATTTGCTGGCGGAGTTAAAATTTCCGCATTCGCTCGGCTTGCTCTATTCGGCCTTCACATATTTCACCGGCTTCAAAGTCAACTCCGGCGAATACAAAGTCATGGGCCTCGCGCCGTATGGCGAGCCGAAGTACGTCGACGTCATTATGAACGAGCTGATTGATCTCAAAGCTGATGGCTCGTTTAAAATGAACATGAAGTATTTCAATTACTGCGCCGGTCTCACGATGACGAACGACCACTTTGCAAAACTTTTTGGCGGCCCCGCGCGCAAGCCGGAATCCAAATTGACGCAGCGCGAAATGGATCTGGCGCGTTCCGTGCAGGAAGTCACCGAAGAAATTATGCTGCGGATGGCGCGACACGTTCATCAAGAGACGAAGATGAAATATCTCGTGCTCGCCGGCGGCGTCGCGCTCAATTGCGTCGGCAACGGCCGCGTGCTCCGCGAAGGCCCGTTTGAAGATATTTGGATTCAACCCGCGGCCGGCGATGCCGGCGGCGCCCTCGGCGCGGCGCTTTACACGTGGTATCGTTACCTCGGCAACCAGCGGCAGGTTCGCAAAAACAAGCGTGATTTTCAGCGCGGCTCGTATCTCGGGCCGGAATTTAAGAACGCGGAAATCGAAAAGTTTTTGCAGAGCAAAAATATTCCATACAAAAAACTTTCCGACGCCGAGATTCCCACGACGATTGCAGAATTGATCGCGCAGGAAAACGTCATCGGCTGGTTTGAAGGCCGCATGGAATTTGGGCCGCGCGCGCTCGGCGGCCGCAGCATCATTGGCGACGCCCGCTCGGAAAAAATGCAGTCGATTATGAATTTGAAAATCAAATTCCGCGAAAGTTTTCGCCCCTTCGCGCCTTCCGTGCTCGCGGAAAATGTTGCCGATTATTTTCAGCTCGACCGCGAAAGCCCGTACATGCTGCTCGTCGCGCCGGTGTTGGAAAAATGGCGCACCGGCCATCAGGAAAACGGCGAGTGGGGCATTGAGAAATTGAAAATCGTGCGCTCCACCGTTCCCGCGATCACCCACGTCGATTATTCCGCGCGCATTCAAACCGTGCATCCGGAAGATCATCCGCGTTATTACGAAATGATCAAAGCCTTTCGCGACAAAACCGGCTGTCCGGTGATCATCAACACCTCATTCAACGTCCGCGGCGAGCCGATCGTCTGCGCGCCGGAGCACGCCTTTACGTGTTTCATGCGCACCAACATGGATTATTTGATCATGGGAAATTATTTGCTTGATAAGAAGGAGCAGAAGGCGCTGGAGGGCGATGTTGATTGGAAGAAGGAGTTTGAGCTCGATTGATGTTTGTCGGTTGACTTCTTGACAAGGCTTAGAAAATAAATGTCATTCTGGAAGAATCCTGTTGATTTCAAGCACTCTTCGTGAGTTGCAAAGGGATTTCTTCTGAATAATAGGAAAAACCTCAACAGAAAAACAAAATTTCCCACGGATGAAAAACGGCCCACGGATAAAAAATTTAAATTAAAAACAGTGGGCAGCTTTTCATCCGTGGGTCTCAATCTATTTGCCGGCGAAATTTAGTTGGAGATATTGCGTGTTACTCGACGAAATCAAATCCATCAAAGGCACGAAACCCGAACTCCGCAAATTCGGCTTGACCATCGGCATTTTCCTGCTGCTGATCGCCGGATTTCTTTTCTGGAAACAGCGCCCGAGTTTTCCGTATTTTGCCTATATCGGCGGCGGCTTCGCGCTGCTCGGTTTAATCGTGCCGATTCTGCTCAAGCCGATTTACAAAGTGTGGATGTCATTCGCCGTCGTCATGGGTTTCATCATGACCCGCGTCATTCTTACCGTGCTGTACTTCGGCATGTTTACGCCGATTTCGCTGCTCGCGAAGCTGTTGGGCAAAGATCTGCTCGATGAACGCTTGGATAAAAATGCGACGACGTACTGGGTGAAACGTCCGGCGACAAAGTTTGATCCGAAATCGGCGGAGAATATGTTTTGAATGTGTAAGTCGGAGTGCAATGCTTTAGCATTGCGCGAAACTAAAGTTTCGTACTCAGAATTGTCGTATATTTAAGAATAAGGAAGATCCCATGAGCAAACTTTCCATCATCAGCGAATTTTGGAGTTTCATGCGCGTGCGCAAGAAATGGTGGCTCGCCCCCATCGTTTTCGTGATGTTGCTGCTCAGCCTGCTGATCGTATTGACGCAAGGCTCCGCGCTCGCGCCGTTTATTTATACACTTTTTTGATTTCGCTTTTTTCGGCCCCGTTTCGGCGGCGACAGCATAATTTGCGTTTGCCGCCTGTCGAAATTGAGCAGAGCGCATAATTTGAGTTCAAGCAGCAAGTCGCGACCGATAAGAGCGAGGCGTTGAGAATTTATCTTGACAAAAGGGCTCCGCGCCCAATTCTCGACGCAATACACGTCGGTTTCCAATGCCACTTCTTTGCCCGAAGTCGTGGTCATTTTAACCGTGACGGTTTTTGAAATAAATTCGTAAGTTTGGCTCAGATGGACTGAATCCTCGACATATTCTCTGAGGTCACGTTGCACGACGTTGTGTGCAAGGAGAAAATCATGGTTCACAAATGAGGACGCGGAGCCGGTGTCAAAATCAGCGATCAATGCGGCCGAACCGGAATCAGAATTTAACGACAAAGGAATTGTCGGATAAAAATCAGTTGCACCAATCCGATTCCATGCAGAAGAGCTTTCCTCAATTAACAAGGCATTGTCATTGATAAAAATAAAAGGATATTTCCCGGTTTGCCGGCAAATTTCTGAAATACGGGCCGGTTTTGGATAATCCTTTTTAGTCGTTCCCGAGGCTATGACTTCGCCGTCGACGATCATGAGCCAAAGGGCATTTAAAGAAGCGAATTTTTCTTCCAACCATGCTTTGTTGAGTTCTTTTAACCGACGCTGCATCGCTCCCCGTTCTTTGATGGAAAGCTTTTCAATCGCCTCCCAAGGCAGGTTCTCGCCTCGGAACCGTGGCGGTTGAACAGGAGCGGCCCATTGCTGGAATGACGGCAAACTGGCGGTATCCATTTCAGGCGACGAAAAATCCCTTTGTTTCGATTGACGAAGAACTTCTAAAAGATAAGCCAGCGTATCGGGGTTTGCCTCGACCAGCTCGGTTTTGATCGTTTCAATGATTGCGGTATGGTTCATAAAAGACCTTTGAAATTTGTCCGGCTTTTTTTAAAATATAATGTATCTAAAGAAAGAATGCAACGATTTGCCAAAAAATATAGTGCAAAATAATTCGGGCAAGATAATTTTCAATATTTTTATGAAATCTACAGGCGCACCCAATCCCTGGCCTGCGGCAGGGCAGGCATCTTGCCATAATCCCTGGCCTGCGGCAGGGCAGGCATTTTGCCATTAATTGCTTTTATCCGTTGGTCGTTTTTCATCCGTTGGAAAAATTGTTTTTAAACCTGTTTGGTTGCGGCTCGCGTTGTGTGTAACGAAAAATAAGAATGAACGCCAAACTTATTCTCGAAGACGGCACCACATTTTCCGGACGCGCTTTCGGCTGGACCGGCTCGGTGGCCGGCGAAGTGGTTTTTAACACCGGCATGGTGGGCTATCCCGAATGTTTTACCGATCCCTCCTACAAAGGCCAGATTTTGGTTTTGACGTATCCGCTCATCGGCAACTACGGCGTGCCGAGTGAACGCTCGATGGGCGGCATCAGCAGTTATTTCGAATCCAATCAAATTCAAATTTCGGCGCTGATCGTGGCGGAATATTCCGCTAACTTTAGCCATTGGAGCAGCAGTGTGTCGCTGGATCGCTGGCTGCAATCGCAAAAAATTCCCGGCATTGCCGGAATTGATACGCGACTGCTCACGCAAAAGCTGCGCGACGCCGGCAGCATGTTGGGCAAAGTGATTTATGAAAATCGCGACGTCGAGTTTTATGATCCGAACCGCGCCAATCTCGTCGCGCAGGTGAGCATTGAACGCCCGATTCAC
>Ga0247727_10019362_pt1 | contig 10555 bp, 8 predicted proteins | sample WisWelCaveWW1625_FD_202498 | JGI IMG/M metagenome (GOLD analysis project Ga0247727, IMG submission 202498) | Biofilm microbial communities from Wishing Well Cave, Virginia, United States - WW16-25 | ecosystem: Environmental > Aquatic > Deep subsurface > Groundwater > Cave microbial mat | place...
TTCATCTCCGTCTTCTCGTTGATCGCTCCTTTCGCTTTCAACGCGAAAAGGTCGGGCAGCGACAGGCCAAGAAATGCCAGCGAGCCTGCGTGCAGAAAGTCGCGGCGGCGGATTCCGTCGCAAAAGCTCACCGTTTTTTCAGCGTCGAGTCGAAACATAGGCAGTCAGACCTCCTGCGCATCGTGGTTGATTTGCACCGCTGTGACCTAGGATATAGCACAAATCGTTGGCGAAGGCGAAGCTTGTGCGTCGGATCAGTACCGCGAGCGGTAGCGAGCGTGGCTCACTGATGGAGCCACGCTCGCTACCGCTCGCGGTACTGATCCAAGAATTGCTCTGGAATTATTTTGCGAGTCGGGTTATAAATTAGCCCCGTTCCTCGCGTGCCCCACCTTAAACCTCACTTCAGGAGATAGAAGAATGCAACCTGAATCGAGATTCGCTTCCTCGTTTAGCGAAAGCGGCGTAGTCGAAACAGAACATACGCCTTCGCGCCTTAATCGGACAGTTCAAGAGATCAACGCCGAGGTCATGGCCAAGCCGCGCGAGTCGAAGCTCGACATCGTTTCGACGGCAGTAGTGATTGGAATGACGGCTCAGTTCGTCGTCTTCATCTTCGGATTGGTGACCGACTTCATCCCGCGGATGCTCGAAACCATCTTGATCAGCGTCTTCGTCGGTCTCTGCGTCGGCGTCATCGCTTATGCGTTGATGAAGGGGAATGATTAAACCGCGACGCGCAGGATTTCGGCGACGCTCCAGGCTTGGGCTACGCATCCGCGCGGCCTGTGCGGCGCATCTCCATCGAAGATTTCCGATACTTGACCCAGCCCGGCGGTGTGAAGGTGCTCGGCGAATCCGGCGAGCATCTGCTTCACGCGCTTGCGGGTCGTTTTGTCTTTGCCGTGAACCTTGAGGTAGGCGGCAATGAACGGGCCGATCAACCAAGCCCAGACCGTGCCCTGATGGTATGCGCCGTCGCGGCTACGCGTATCGCCTTCGTAGCGTCCGATGTATTGCGGGTCGTTCGGAGAGAGGCTTCGCAGCCCGACAGGCGTGAGCAGCTCGCGCTCGACTACTTCGACGACTTTCCTCGCACGTTCATCGTCGAGCATCGTGTAAGGCAGACTGACGGCGAAGATCTGGTTCGGGCGGATCGAGCCGTCGCGCATTTCGCCGTCAACCACGTCGTACAGACAACCCGCCGCTTCGTTCCAGAATTGCCGGTTGAAACTCTCCTTCGCGCGCGCAGCCATCGTACCGAATCGTTCGGCATTCGCTTCATCGCCGAACTTGATTGCAAACTCTCCCATCGCGCGCAGCGCGTTGTACCACAGCGCCTGGATTTCAACCGGTTTGCCGATGCGCGGCGTGACTACCCAATCGCCCACCTTTGCGTCCATCCACGTCAACTGGACTCCCGCTTCGCCCGCGAACAGCAGCCCGTCATCGTCAACGTGAATCTGATAACGGGTTCCGCGCTCGTGCCAGTTGATGATCTCCAGCAGCACGCTGTAAAGATTCGCTCGCACGAATTCGTAATCGCCTGTTTGCTCAACCAGCGCGCGGATCGCTTCGACGTACCAGAGCGTGGCGTCAACCGTGTTGTATTCGGGCTGCTCGCCGGCGTCGGGGAAGCGGTTGGGGAGCATTCCCCGGTCAACGTGTTTGGCGAATTCGAGCAGGATGCTTCGGGCGATGTCGTAACGGCCGGTCGTCAGCGTCAATCCGGGCAACGAGATCATCGTGTCGCGCCCCCAATCCGAGAACCAGTGATAACCGGCGATGATGGTCTTCTGGTCGCCGCGGCGGACGATGTATTGATCCGCCGCGGCGGTCATCGCGCGGACGAGATCGTTTTTCGTTGGCGCAGCATCAACGATCTTTTTGCGCCGCGCAGTTTCGGCTTTGCGAAGCTTGCTGGCGTTGGCGACATTTTGCTCTGTCGTCGAAGCGATGATCGAAACCGCTCGCCCGCTGTTCAGGTCAAGCTTCAGGACGAACGGATTGAAGAGGTCTTCGACGAAATCCAGCCCACGCTCGCGTTCGACCCGGTACTCGAAGTTGCGATACCAGTAACCTGAAACCTCCAGCTCAGCGGTGTCGTGCGCCAGATAAAGCTCGGGCGAATCGGCGTATGGCTTCACTCGGGCCAGCCCGTCCGCGATCTCAACCTGAGGGTTGATCGCGCCGTTCTCGTGCGTCGTGCTGTGGTAATCGCGGAAGGCGATCAGAGGGTGGACCTCCAGGCGGCAATCTTTCACGGCGCGGCTCTTCTTCCGGCGTTTGTATTGCACAACCGTCGTGTTCTCGCCGTGAACCATCAAGACCGACTTTTCAATCACCGCACCCGCGACCTCGTAGGTGAAGACCGGGAACGGATCGAGCCGGAAGCTTTTCAGGTATTGATGACCTTGGGGGTGAATGGCGCCGGGATACTGATTGGCTGACAGATCGTAACGGTCGCCGTTGACGACCAGCGTCTCTTCGAGCTTCGAGAGCAGAACCAATCGCCCGACGGGCGGTTTGGTCGCCGCCGTGAGCAATCCGTGATAACGGCGCGTGTTCAAGCCCGTAATGGTTGACGAAGCGAAGCCGCCGAGGCCGTTCGTCTCCAGCCATTCGCGTTGCAGCGCCTCTTCCGGATTGCCGCAAATCTCCTGATCAAACTCGACCATTTTGTCCTCCGATGTCAGTTGAAGATAAACCGCTTCAAAACAAATATCCGCAGACATCGGCGAATTATTCCCTGGCTACTGATCAATCGGCCGCCACTCGCGACCGTCGCGTTCGAGCAATTCGTCGGCCTCCTTCGGCCCCCACGCGCCCGCCGCGTAATTCGGGAACGCGCGCGGCGGCAATGCTTTCCAAACATCCAGCACCGGCTCGATCACGCTCCATCCTGCTTCGACCATATCGGCGCGCTGGAAGAGCGTCGCGTCGCCGACCATACAATCGTAAAGCAATCGCTCGTATCCTGTGCTGGGCACGCTGCCGAAATAATCAACGTAATTGAAATCCATCTCGACCGCGCCGAGCCGCATGATCGGCCCGGGAATCTTCGCGCCGAAGCGCAGGCTGATGCCTTCGTCGGGTTGAATGTGAATGACCAGACGGTTGGTTCTCAGTCGTTCGACCGGAGTGTCGCGGAACAGAGTCAGCGGCGCGCTCTTGAATTGGATTGCGACTTCGGTCACGCGCTTAGGCAATCGCTTGCCGGTGCGCAGATAGAAAGGCACGCCGGCCCACCGCCAGTTGTCTATCATCAGCTTCAGCGCGACGTAGGTTTCCGTAGTCGAATTCGGCTCGACCTGTTGCTCCTGCCGATAAGCGAGAACGCGCTCTCCATTCAACTCACCTTCGCCGTACTGCCCGCGCACGGTTCTTGTCAGAACTTCTTCGGGCAGGATGGGAGCAATCGCGTGCAGAACTTTAGCCTGCTCATCGCGCACGGCGTTGGCGTCGAATGAAATCGGTGGTTCCATCGCGGTCAGCGAGACAAGCTGGAAGAGATGGTTGGGAACCATATCGCGCATCGCGCCGGAAGTTTCGTAATAACCGCCGCGTTTTTCGACGCCGACGGTCTCCGCCGCCGTGATCTGGACGTGATCAATGTAGCGGCGGTTCCAGATCGGCTCGAAGATGCCGTTGCCGAATCGGAAGACCATGATGTTCTGCACGGTCTCTTTGCCGAGGTAATGATCAATCCGGTAAATCTGCCGCTCGTCGAGCGTCTGTTTGAGTTCGGCGTTCAGCGCGCGCGCCGATTCGAGATCGCTGCCGAAAGGCTTTTCGATTATCACGCGCCGCCATTGACCGTTCGCTTCATTCGTCAATCCGAGCGCGCCGAGCTGTCGCACGACTTCACCGAAGAAGTTTGGAGCAGTGGCGAGGTAGTAAAAGTAATTGCCGTGAGCGCCGTGCGATTGGTTGGTCTGTTCGATCAACTCCTTCAGCTTCCGGTAGCTGCTCGAATCCTTCACATCTCCGCCGATGTAATAGGTGCGCTGCAGAAACCATTCCCAGAGATCAGGCTCGACCGCAGCGGTTGCGAATGTCTTCATATCCTGCGTGATCTGCTCGCGGAAAGCCTCGGTGGTCATTTCGGTGCGCGACGTGCCGACGATGGCGAATTCGCGCGAGAGCAGATTGCTCTTGGCCAGATTGTAGAGAGCCGGGAAGAGCTTGCGCTTGGTCAAATCTCCGGTCGCGCCGAAGATCACCATCACGCACGGATTGGCGATCTCTCGGACGAGAGACAAGGGTTCGGTCTTGCTGACTCTGGACATCGCATATCCTCTTTTTTTAGATTTTCGCGTTCGTAACTTTTTCCAGGCCTATCTTTTTCTTGAGCCTGAATTCTTTCCATTTGCGGTCTGGGTTGGAGGCGGATACTCGAACAGCTCCGCGACCAGGCACGAGAAGCCGGGCAGAAGAGGGCTTCGCAGCGTCTCTTTTTTGCTGAGAGTTTCGACCAGTCTCAAGCGGCGACTCCGGCGACGATAGATTTCCGCCTGCCCGATCATCCAGTTGAGAATCCAATACTCCTGCACCCCGCGTCGTGAGTAGAGTTTGAGCTTTGCCTCGCGGTCGCGGCGCTCATTGACGCTGCCCGGAGAGAGAACTTCTATGACCAGTTCGGGAGCGGCGTGGAATTTACCGTCTTCTCCGAGAACCTTCTCCAGCCGCTCATAGCTGCACCAGACAACATCCGGTGCAACGTCATCGTCATCGGCGAAAAGGATTCCGGGAGCGCCCACTGTCTGGCCAAGCCCGGTTTCGACGCTCCAATTGCGCAACAGCCCGGATACATTGGAGCAGGTCAGTTGATGATGGTAGTGGGGTTGCTTTGCCATAAAGAGTTCTCCGCCAATGATCTCGTAACGCCTGCCCTCGACATCGGGCATGACTTCCAGATCGGCTGATGTCCAACGCAATTCTGTGTTCATCGCTTACAACCTCTCAGTTCGTAGTATTGATCAACCACCGGCGGGTCGTTCAATGTGCCCGCCGAACTTATGCCGCATCGCCGAAAGCACCTTCTCCGCAAACGTGCTCTCCTGCCGCGAGCGGAAGCGCGTGAAGAGCGACACCGCCAGCACGTCCACCGGCACGGCCTCTTCGATCGCCGCCTGAATCGTCCATCGCCCTTCGCCCGAATCCTGCACGAAGCCCGAGTAATCGGTGAGCGCCGGGCTTTCAAGCAACGCCATCGCCGTCAAATCCAGCAGCCACGATCCGACGACGCTGCCGCGCCGCCAGACTTCGGCAATATCCGCCAGGTTCAGATCGTAGCGATGATCTTCAGGCAATTCTTTCGAGACGGCGTTGCGCATAATGTCAAAGCCTTCGGCGTAAGCCTGCATCAAGCCGTACTCGATGCCGTTGTGAACCATCTTGACGAAATGGCCTGAGCCTGCGGGGCCGCAGTACAAATAACCTTCCTCCGCCGTGCCGCCCGCATCCTCGCGTCCCGGCGTGCGCGCGATCTCGCCTCGTCCCGGCGATAACGTTTTGAAGATCGGTTCGAGCTGATTGAAGGCTTCCTTCTCGCCGCCGACCATCAGACAGTAACCGCGCTCGGCGCCCCAGATGCCGCCGCTCGTGCCCGCATCGAGGTAATGAATGCCTTTTTCGGCCAACGCCTTCGCCCGACGCACATCGTCTTTGAAATGCGAATTGCCGCCGTCAATGATGATGTCGCCGGCCGACATAAACTTCGACAGCGCCTCAACCGTCTGTTCGGTCGGATTGCCCGCCGGAACCATCGCCCAGACGGCACGCGGCTTTTGCAGTTTCCCGGCCAGGTCTTCGATTGAGCTTGCGCCCTGCGCGCCTTCGCGCTCTATCTGTTTGACGTTGTCTGGGTTGAGATCGAAGACGAAACATTCGTGCCCGCCGCGCATCAGGCGTCGAACCATATTGCCGCCCATACGGCCAAGCCCGATCATGCCAAGTTGCATGTCATTACTCCTTTCGAGGGTTGATGATTGCGAATGTGTTTGAATGAGTGAAGCGCAGTGTAGACCGTGAGGGAATGGCTGACAAGGCAATCATATGGCGATTGAGTTGAGCTATAATCCCACCCCGATTCGAAACGCAGTTTCACTTCGCCTTGATGATTGGAGCGACAATGTCCGCAAACGATTTTCAAACCCAGTCTGAACCACAAATTTCCGCTGGCGCGATTCCCGGCCGGAAGCTCGTTCGCGGCGCCTGCCCGCACGATTGCCCCGATACCTGTTCGTTCTTCGTCACCGTCGAAAACGGTCGAGCGATAAAGATTCAAGGAGCGGAAGATCATCCGACGACCAACGGCTTTCTGTGCACAAAGGTCAACCGCTACCTCGAACGCACCTACAGTCCGCAGCGTGTGCTCTATCCGATGAGGCGCGCCGGTGAGAAGGGCCGTGGGATTTTCACGCGCATCTCGTGGGACGAAGCGCTCGACACCATCGCCGCCAGGTTCAAAGAGATCGCGGCGGCTGATCCGCAGGCGATTCAGCCTTACAGCTACGCGGGCACGATGGGTTTGGTGCAGAGCCAGTCAATTGACCGCCGCTTCTTCCACAAACTCGGCGCGTCGTTGCTGGCCCGGACGATCTGCTCCGACGCGGGCGCGGCTGGTTACCGGGCGACCATCGGGTTGAGTATAGGAACCGATCCCGAACGCTTCGTTAACTCGAAGCTGATCGTCATCTGGGGATCGAACGTCATCACCTCGAACGTGCATCTGTGGCCGATGATCCTCGCAGCCCAACGCAAAGGCGCGAAGGTCATCGCCATTGACCCCTACCGCAGCCTGACCGCCGAAAAATGCGACGAGCACATCGCGCCGCTGCCCGGCACGGATGGCGCGCTGGCGCTGGCGCTGATGAACGTGATCATCAAAGAGAATCTGGTTGATCACGATTACGTCGAGCGGTACACGCTGGGTTTCGATCTGTTGCGCGAGCGGGTGATGGAATACCCGCCAGCGCGCGTCGCAGCGATTACAGGCCTGAGCGAGGAAGTGATCGTCAAACTCGCGCGCGAATACGCGACGACGAAGCCCGCAGTCATCCGTTTGAATTACGGATTGCAGCGACACGCTGGCGGAGGAATGGCCGTGCGAGCGATCACCTGCTTGCCCGCGCTGGCCGGAGCGTGGCGCGAGGCGGCGGGCGGCGTGTTGCTTTCGACCTCCGGCACATTCGGCATCAACACGGCGGCGCTCGAACGCCCCGATCTGATCTGGAACAATCCGCGCACGATCAATATGTCGGCCATCGGCGACGCGCTGCTGGGTTTTCAGCGCGTGCAAAAGTTCAACGCCAAAGATGCGCCGGCCGAGACGCTCGAACCGCTCGATCCGCCGATGCGCGCCATCTACGTCTACAACTCCAACCCCGTAGCCATCGCGCCCGATTCGCGCAAAGTCATCGCCGGCTTCAAACGCGAAGACCTCTTCACCGTCGTCCACGAAATCTTCCAGACTGACACGGCGGACTACGCCGACATCCTGCTGCCCGCGACCACACAGCTTGAACACTTCGACATTCACAAAGCCTACGGGCATCTTTACATGCTCATCAACCAGCCGGCCATCGAGCCGATTGGCGAAGCCAAGCCGAACAGCGAGGTCTTCCGCCTGTTGGCCGAACGGATGGGCTTCACCGAAGACTGCTTCAAAGACTCCGACGAAGAGATCGCGCGCCAGGCGATCAATTACGACCATCCGCGAATGCAAGGCATCACGTTCGATGAGTTGAAAGAGAAGGGCTGGATGCGGCTGAGCGTGCCGGAGAAGTTCGCGCCCTTCGCCGAAGGGAACTTCCCGACGCCTTCTGGCAAATGCGAATTCTTCAGCGAGACTCTGGCAAGGCAAGGTGTTGATCCACTGCCGACCTACATCCCGCCGCGCGAATCGGTGCAGACCGCGCCGGAGTTGGCGAAGAAATATCCACTGGCGATCATCTCACCGCCCGCGCACAATTTTTTGAATTCGAGCTTCGCCAACCTGCCGAGTTTTGTGAAGGCCGAGAAAGGGCCGCAACTGGACATTCATCCGGCAGACGCCGATGCGCGCGGAATCGAAGACGGCGACGGCGTGCGAGTCTTCAACGACCGCGGCGAATTCAAGGTCAAAGCGCGCGTGAGCGATAAAGCGCGGCCAGGCGTGGTTGTCGCGTTGTCGGTGTGGTGGAAGAAGTTGACGAGCGATGGCTGCAATGCGAATGATGTGACTTCGCAAGGGTTGACGGATTTGGGGGCGGGGGCGACGTTTTATGATGCGCTGGTGGAGGTGGAGAGGATTTAGTGAAGCAAGAGGCGCTCGAATTTTGCAGGGGGCTATGCTGGTGATATTCTGATGCAGTCAATTTCTCAATCTGAGGATATGGCCGAGAGGCCAGAGAGGAGAAACGATGACTACTGTGACGATTGCTCCTGAAAATCCGGACACGGGTAAAAACATCTGGCGAGCCATCGCCGGAGACAAACAATCTATCGGAGAAACCGCTGGTGAAGCTCTCGATGCGTTGACATCTCAGCTTAGCGAGAATGAGAGTAGTTCTGTGGTGGTGATTCGGCGATGGCAGCCAGACCGCTTTTTCACGGCAGCACAACAGCAACGCCTGAGCGAGTTGATGTCAAAGTGGCGCGCAGCGCGCGATTCCGGCGTTAGGTTGCCGCCAGAAGAACAATCCGAGCTTGAGAGCCTAGTCGAAGCCGAGTTGTTGGCCTCAGCCGAAAGATCAAAGCAGGCCTTGATCGATTTAGAAAAATGAATCCCTACTACGAAATCGTGGCTTGGCGCGCCAGGCATCGCTGTGAATACTGTGGCGCGCCAGAAGTTGTGTTCAACTTTCCTTTTGAAGTCGAACATATCATCCCACTGTCGCTGGGTGGTAAGACTGTTTATGTGAACCTTGCGTTAGCCTGCCGCGCTTGCAATCTCTTCAAGTCGAATCACATTTTCGTCTTTGATGAGATTGCGCGAGCGGAGATCGGATTGTTCAATCCGCGCCTGGACGAATGGGACGAGCACTTTCAGATTGATCTGGAAACGGGCGAGATTAAGGGGCTGACGCCGATTGGGCGCGTCACCGTCAGCCAGCTACAAATGAACAATCCTGCGCAATTGATTGCCAGGATTCAATGGATTCGCTGGGGCGTGTTTCCGTAAAGAGCGACCAAACCCGACGCAAAAAGGCCGTCAAAATGGACTCCAAAGACTGGACAATCTTAGCCACCGCCTTCTCGGCATTTGCCATCTTCATCGCGTTTGAATGGCTCTACTGGCGATGGAAAGGCGCCAGCAAATTCCATCCGAAAGATTCACTGGCCAATTACGTTCTCGTGCTGATGCAGGTGATGTTCGGCATACTCGGCAAAGCTCTGTTCATCATTTTCGCGCTCGATTGGATTCGCCAGCAGGGGTCACAGATCGTGTATGACGCTTGGTGGGCTGGCGTGGTTCTGTTTCTCGGCGTTGATCTCGGCTATTACTGTTTTCATCGCGCCAGCCATCGCGTGCGGTTCCTGTGGGCGATTCACGAATCGCATCACTCGTCGGAGTTGATGAACCTGTCGGTCGCGCTGCGCCAGCCTCCGCTCGAGCCTCTGGTTGACTGGCCGTTCTTCATCGGGTTGGCCTGGCTTGGGTTTTCGGCGAAGGCGATTTTGACGATGTACGCCTTCAATCTATTTTATCAGTTTTTCATCCACACCGAGGTCGTGAACAAATTGCCGGGCTGGATCGAATACTGGCTCAACACGCCTTCGCATCATCGCGTGCATCACGGAACGAATCCTGAATACATTGATAAGAACTACGCCGGCGCGCTGATCATCTGGGATCGGATGTTCGGGTCGTTCGAGCCGGAGCGCGCGCTGGTCAAATACGGCGTGCTGCACCCGGTCAATTCATTCAATCCGCTTTACGTCGGATTCCATCTGTGGGCTGACATGTTCAGGGATGTGATGAAGCCTTCGTCGTTGTTGATCAAACTCAAACACGTCTTCGCGCCGCCCGGTTGGGCCGAAGCGGATCGCGCGCGCCTGAGAACGGACGCCTGAGCGATTTGGCTATTGGCCGATTCGCTGCTATATTCTCGCTCCGCTAATCACAAATCTTACATCGCTTGGCTGACCCAATACGCCGCTCTCGTCCGCGCGCCGCGCGCGCGAGTGTAGGCGGCGACGTTGTAATCTGTTTGTCCGGTTATTCGTGTAGCCACTGAAGAAACCGAAGGAGATGCTCAAATGTCTGTTGAATTCGATAGGGATAAATTGCCGGTTCCTGAACGACGCTCATTCCTGGGCGTGATCAGCGGATCGATCGTCGCGGGCATTTCGGCTGTGCTGGGCGTGACGATTGGGCGGGTTTCGATTGCGCCCGCGTTTTCGGCTTCAGCCGAACAGGGTTGGACCGACCTCGGATCGCTCGACGGCATCGCCGAAGGCAAATTGGTCAAGAAGAACGTCATAATTTCCCAGGACGCCGGATGGGGTAAGTTCCAGACTCAACGTTCGGTGTGGATCGTCCGCAAAGGCAAGAATGTCAAAATATTTT
>Ga0247727_10019363_pt1 | contig 10555 bp, 7 predicted proteins | sample WisWelCaveWW1625_FD_202498 | JGI IMG/M metagenome (GOLD analysis project Ga0247727, IMG submission 202498) | Biofilm microbial communities from Wishing Well Cave, Virginia, United States - WW16-25 | ecosystem: Environmental > Aquatic > Deep subsurface > Groundwater > Cave microbial mat | place...
AGCGGACGAGCGCTGAGTCATGGGGGCCAATGTGCCACAGGGAATGGGTGTCCCCAAGTGCATCGGCGCGCGGGGATCCACCCTGCATGTCGATTCGCGCTGTCGCGGGTGCCCCAAGGAACCGAGCCGGCTCGAATCGGGGCCCGAACGCCCCGGCTACCGCACCTGCCAGGGGAAGATCGAAACGCCCACCGCCGACACCAGCCGGTTCACGCTCACGTGGCCGTCGGTCTCGTGCTCGTAGCCGAGGCTGAGGTTCACCGAGCCGGCGTTTCCGACCAGAACGCGCACGCCTCCGCTCAGCACCGGCGCGAGCACGGAGGTGTTGTCGAACGTGAACCCGCTGTTGAACAGGGTTCCGAACGCGACGCCGCCGAACGGGATCACGGCGCCCTGTGAGGTGAAGTTGTAGGTCAGGCCCGTCAAGGCGCCGAGCGAGGTCGCGCGCGCGCCGTTCACGGCCTCGTGGCGCACCAACACCGCACCGTTCACCTGGTAGCGGCGGTTGAGACAGAAACCCACGCTCGGAGCCAAGTCGAACTGCGTGAAGTTGTCGACGTTGCCATAGCCTTCCCGCTTCATGCTCGAGTGGCTGAACGAGACCTTCGGCGACAGCTCGATGGCCCCGGCCTGGAGTTGATCCGCCCGGGCGGACGGTGCCGCCACCGCCGCGAGAACCCACAGCACCGCTGACGCGATGACACGCTTCATCGTCTCCTCCTCCTTCGAATGGGCCGGCGCGCGGGTCCACTCGCTCGAACGCCTAGACGGCCGGAACGCGTGGGATGGAGCAACAGTCGCGCCCAACCGTTGGCCTGGCTCTTGCCCGAATGGGGGCGCTCGCGACCTCGCGCGTTCCCCGTGGAGGACCAGGAATGGCCCAGTTGCAAGAGCTTCAAGAACCATCGGCGGCGGGGGAATCCGCGCACGGCGGTCGCTTCGTGCAAAGCGCGGATCGGACGCGCAAATGCAACGCGCATCGCGCCTGCATGGCGCTTGCGGTTTGCCTGCTGCCGGTGCTCTCGCTGGGCTGCGACCGGCTGCTCACCACGCGCCCGGCGCCCGGGACGCGTTTCGATCAACCGATCGACGGTCTCGGCAACGGCGAGCTCGGCCAGTTCCAACGTGGCCAGATCCAGTTCCGCCGCGGGTTCACGATCGACGAGGGACTCGGACCGATCTTCAACAACCGGGCATGCGTCGCGTGTCACTCGGCGGACGGGCGCGGCGGTCTCGCCAACATCCTGGTGCGCTTCAGTCGCGGCTCCGACCTCGCGATCGCCGAAGGCGGGCCGCAGATCCAGGACCGTGCGATCCCGGGCGCGGTGCCGGAACAGCTGCCCTCGGGCGTGGACGTGTCGCGACGCCTACCACCGCCGGTGTTCGGCATGGGACTCATCGAGGCGATTCCCGAATCGACGATCCTCGCGTTCGCCGATCCATCCGATGGCGATGGTGACGGGATCTCGGGCCGGCCGAACTGGGTCACGCCCGCGCCGTACGTACCGGCTGGCGAGCCGGGCGGCGGACCCGGACCACGCCTCGGACGTTTCAGCCGCAAAGCGCAGGTGCCCGCGCTGCTTCAGCAGGCGGTCGAGGCGTACCACCAGGACATGGGGATCACGTCGTCATCCCGTCCGGTCGACAATGTCAATCCGCTGGCCCCGGGCACGCTGGGGCGCGATCAGGGCGAAGATCCCGAAGTGCGCGACGGCGAGGTCCAGTCGGTGGTGGATTACATCCGCATGCTCGCTCCCCCGGCGCCAGGCGAATGGACCGAGCGCCGCCGCCGCGGCGAGGCGCTGTTCACGGCCGCGCGCTGCGCGAGCTGCCACGTTCCGTCCATGCGCACCGGCGCGCACGAGATCGCGGCGGTGGCGAACCGCGACGCCGCGCTCTACTCGGACCTGCTGCTCCACGACCTCGGCGACGGCCTCGCCGACCAGCGACCCGACGGCAGCGCGGACGGACGCGAGTGGCGGACCGCGCTGCTGTGGGGGCTGCGCCTCGCCGCGGAGTTCATGGGCGGCCACATGTTCCTGCTGCACGACGGGCGCGCTCGGTCGGTCGAGGAAGCGATTCGGCTCCACGGCGGCGAGGCCACGGCGTCGCGCAACCAGTTCGTGGCGATGCCCGCCGCGGATCGCGAGGCGCTGCTCGACTTCGTGGAGTCGCGATGAAGACGGCCGTGGGCTGGGCCTTCGTCGCAGCCGCAATGCTCGATGCACCGGTGGCACGCGCGGCCGCGGCACCCGCGCCACACGGACCGCCCACCCTCGCGGAGCAAGCGACTGCCGATGTCGTGCCCGACGTTCCACGCCACGGCTCAGGCGCCATCGCGTTCGGAGGCCATGCGGCGCTGCGTTTCGCGGAGGACCGCATCGCGGGAATCTCGAACCCGGACTGGGCATCGGTGCTGCGCGTGGCCGGGTTCGCCGCCGCGCGCCCGCACCCGCGCCTGCTCCTCGACGCCGCGGTGGCCCACGACCGCCCGACCGACGACCTCACGGTCGAGAGCGCTCGCGTGCTGTTCCGGGCGCGCCCCGCGCTGTGGGCGCACGCGGGCGTCCTGCCGCTGCCGCTCGGGCGGGCGAACCTCGAACGCGACGCTCCGCGCGGCGAGTTCGCGGAGCGTTCGCTGGTGGCGACCGAGATGATCGGGGTTCCGAGCTCCCAGCTCGGCGCCGGGGTGCGTGGGTTCTCCAACCTGCGCACCGGTTCGGTCCTCTCGTGGGAGCTGGATCTCGTGACCGGCTACGACGACGGGCTCGTCGACGATTCGCCCGACGGCACCCGGATCCCGCGCGGCCGCAGCGGAGGCGGGGACAACAACGGACTTCCCGCGCTCGCCGGCCGCGTCGCGCTCGCTCCGCGTCACAACACCGAGCTGGGTCTCGCGGCGATCGCGGGACCGTACAACCGAACGACCGTCGACGGCGTCCGGGTGGATCGATCGCGAGGCATGAGCCTGGTCGTCGCCGACGGCCGCTCGAGCTTCGCGGGCTTCGGGCTCGCGGGAGAGGCAGCGATCGCATGGGTCGACGTCGCCGAAACGCTCGACGGCGTGTTCGCCGAGCGCCAGTGGGGCGGCTCGGCCGAGGTGTGGCGCGTGCTGCTCGATCCGGCATGGCGCTCGTGGCCGCGCGCCGCCGTTTCGGCCGCGATCCGCGCCGACGCGGTGGATTTCGATCGCGCGATCCCCGGGGATTCGCGGTCGCGGCTCGCGGCCAGCCTCAACCTGCGCGTGCGCCCCCTCGGAGTGATTCGCGGAGGCTGGCACTACGAGATCCGTCGCGACCGCTTCGACAACCCGCAGCCGGCCGCGGGCGCGAGTCTCGTGCTGGCGTCGTACTTCTGATTTCCACGGTTGACACGCTTCGCATCCGCTCCCTATCGTTCGGCACAACGCGGAAAGGAGGTGATCCATTGTCTAGAACCACCCAGATGTGGATCGCGGAGGTGGCTGTCCGCTAGGACGGCCCACCGACGGCGGTTGGGTCGTCCGCGAATCCCAACAGCCCACCGGAAGAGCGGGAGGCGAACGGATCGTCTCCCGCGATCTTTTTTTCCGGAGGATCGACACTCACGATGGATCCGCTTCCGCGGAGCCGGCCACCTGCCACATCCACCGGCGAGGCTACTGGAGCCATCGACCCGCGCGCGAGGCGATCAGGTCCCGGTCGGGGGCGGAAACTCCGGCTTCTACGCCTCGCCCCGGTCGTGCTTGAGCACGATCCGGTCGAGGGGCTTGCTGAGCAGCAGCATGATCGCGCCGGCGCCGATCCCGAGCAGAAGCAGCATGAAGAAGAAGCGGTCGCGCGACATGGTCTCGTAGAACGAGCCGAGGTAGCCCGACAGGTAGTTGCCGAAGAAGTTGGCCAGGAACCACACCCCCATCAGCATCGACACCATGCGGGCCGGGGCGATCTTGGTCACGAACGAGAGCCCCACCGGCGACAGGTAGAGCTCCCCGAAGGTGAACACCAGCGTGGTGCTGGTCAGCCACAACACGTTGAGTCGGGTCTCCGCCGTCATGCCCCGGGAGGCCACGATCATGATGATGAACGCCAGCCCCAGCATGAGGCAGCCGAGCCCCATCTTGGTGACGCTCGAGGGCTCCTGCTTCCGCCTCGCCTGCCAGCCCCAGAACATCGTGAGCAGCGGCGCGAAGAGGAAGATCATTCCGGGGTTGAAAGCCTGGTACCAGGTGGAGGGGATCTGGAAGCCGAAGAGCATCCAGTTCGTGTTGCGGTCGGCGAACAGCTGGAGGGTGTTGCCCTGCTGCTCGTACACCGCCCAGAACACCGCGGTCAGCGAGCAGATCACGACCAACGCGAGGATGCGGAGCGCCTCCTCGCGCGTGAGCTTTTCCTTCACGTGGGTGACCGCCATGCGCTCGCGGCGTTGCGCCAGATGATCGGGCGCCAGATGCTTCTGCGCGATCAGGTAGATACACAGTCCCACGACCATGCCGACGCCGGCGGCGCCGAAGCCCCAGTGCCAGCCGACCGTCTGCCCCAGGGTGCCGCAGACCAGCGGCGAGAAGAACGCGCCGAGGTTGATGCCCATGTAGAAGATGGTGAACGCGCCGTCCCGACGCGGGTCGCCGGGCGGGTAGAGCAGCCCCACCTGGGTGGAGATGTTGGGCTTGAACGCGCCGTTGCCGAGAATCAGGCACACCAGGGCCAGGAAGAACAGGTTCTCGACCGCCATGAGGAAGTGTCCGATCGCCATGAGGACGGCCCCAAGGACGACCGTCCGGCGCTGGCCGAGCACCCGGTCCGCCAACAGCCCCCCGAAGAAGGGGGTGAAGTAGACGAAACCGGTGTAGAGGCCGTAGATATGGGACGAGAGCGGCTGCGCCGCGAGCGGGCCGAACACCGACTCCAGCGCCCCCTTGATGGCGGCGAACCCGAGGACCCGCTGGCCGACGTCGGGCCGGATGAAGAGGTGATCCACCATGTACAGCACCAGCAGCGAGCGCATCCCGTAGTAGGAGAAGCGCTCCCACATCTCGGTGAAGAACAGGAAGAACAGCCCCCGCGGGTGACCGAACCAGGTCTTGGACTCGGTGGGAGCACGCTCTACAACTGCCTCCATGGACCCTCCGTTCACGCGGGCTGACGGTCTGTCGCCACGGCCGCCGGCAGCTGAAGATCCTCTATCGCTGGGCGCCCCTACACCGCGTCGCTGAGACTGGAGAACGTGAAGTTCCCCGCCTTGATGGCCGGCACCACGGCGTTCCCCGCGCGCACCGCCGGCGCCATGCCGAGGATGTTGTTGAGCAGCACTGCCGGGCTCTCGTTGAAGCGGAAATTGGTGACCGGCTGGGTGATCTTGCCGTTCTCGATCAGCCACAGGCCGTCGCGCGTGAGACCGGTGAGCTGCATGGTCTGGGGGTTCACGACGCGGATGTACCAGAAGTGCGTGACGAGCAGACCCCGGTCGGTGGAGGCGATGAGGCCGTCGAGCGTCTCGCTGCCGCCTTCCAGGATCAGGTTGCCGGCCGGGGGCGTAGGCTCGCGCTCCGCCTTCTTCGCCCAATAGCGGTCGTACGAGAGCGTCTTGAGCACCCCCTTCTCGATCCAGGTCATCGAACGGGCCGCCAGACCGCCCTCACCACCGCCACCGCCGAATCCCCCGAAGCCTCCCCCACCACCACCCCACGGCGCGCCGGGCCGACGGGGATCGGTCGGGTCGCTTCTGACCGTGATCGAGTCGTGGAACACCTTTTCGCCGACCATCGTGCCGCCGCCCTTCTTCGAGAAGTACGAACGGCCCTCCTCGGCTGCGCGCGCCGAGAGCCCGAACGTGAAGCTGAAGCCCAGGAGATCGGCGACCGCGGCGGGCTCCAGCACCACGGTGTAATCGCCGGGGTCCAGTGCCTTCGGCTGCGCGGATTCCCGGGCCTTCCGTAGCGCCGTGGCCCCGAGTCCCCGGGCGTCCACTTCCTTCACCCGCACCGAGGAGTCCTCCGCCCAACCCGACCCAGTGCCGTCGGTGGTGCGCGCCGTGGCGCTGAACGAGGCGTCGCTCGCGCGGTGATGGCCGAAGTTGCCGGCCTTGTTGGCAATGCACTGGACGAGCGCGCCGTTGGTGAAGAACCCGGAGGCGTTGAGGTTCGCGTCGGCCGCGGGCTCGATCACGGCGCGCACCCCGGGAAGCCGCTCCACCGCGCTGAACTTCGCGGTGGCCTCGTCGTAGGCCTCGATCTTGAGATACTGCTGCTGCGGGAGCGGGCCCACGTGCTCGGGATCGGCCGGAAGCAGCGCCGCCAGCTCGCCGGCGCGCTTCATCGCGCGCTCGAGCGCGGCATCGCTGGTCTCGTTGAGCGACACCCGCCCGGTGCGCCCGTCGCGGGTGACACTCACCACGGTGTTCACCCACTCCGACGCCCCGGAGGTCGTGATCTCGTTGTTCGCGAAACGCGTGTTCGAGCCCTGCCCCAACGACAGCGCGATGGAGGCTTCGTCCGTCGGAGCGAAGCTCAGCGCGCGCTCGACAATTTTGAGACATTCCTTCTCGGTCGGCAGCATGGTTTACTCCGTGCGCAGCACGTTGATGCGGCGGAAGAGCGTGGGGGCGCAGCCATGGCTCATCGCATTGCTCTGGCCGGGCTGCCCCTTGCCGTCGTTGGTGAGTCCGTAGTTCTGCCAGAAGCGCTTGTCCGCGATCGCGGAGCAGGCGCTCCAGAAGTCCTGGGTCTTGCTCTGGTAGGCGACGTCGGCCAGCATCCGGGTCTTCTTGCCGTTCTTGATCTCCCAGAACGCGTCGCCGCCGAACTGGAAGTTGTAGCGCTGCTGGTCGATCGAGTAGGACCCACGCCCGTCGATGAGAACGCCGTCCTCCACCTGGCCGATCAGGTCGTCGAGCGACGTGCCGTCGGCGCCCGGCTCGAGCCACACGTTGGGCATGCGCTGGAACGGGATCGAGTCGAAGCTGTCGGCATAGCAACAGCCGCGCGAGGCCGGCTCGCCGACCAGGTGCGCCTGGTCGCGGATCGTCTGGTAGGCCATGAAGACACCGCCCTTGATGATGTGCCAGGACGTGGTTTTGACCCCATCGTCGTCGTACCCGATCGTGGACATCGCTTCGGGCAGCGTGCGGTCGCCGACGACGTTCACGATCGGCGAGCCGAACTGGAGCTTGCCCATCATCGTCTCGGGCGGAGCCAGGAACGACGTACCCGCGAAGTTGGCTTCGTATCCCAGCGCCCGGTCGAGCTCGGTCGAGTGCCCGATGCTCTCGTGGATCGTGAGCGCGAGGTGCGAAGGCAGCAGGACGAGGTCCTTGACGCCCGGCTCCACCGACGGCGAGGCGAGGTGCTCCACCGCTTCGCTGCCGACCCGCCCGGCCTCGGCCACCATCCTGCTCTTCTCGATGTGCTCGTAGCCGCCGGTGACCGGCATGATCTGGAAACTGCGGCTCTTGCTCTTGCGGGTCATGAAGTCCACGGCGGTCGCGCTCATCGAGGGCGCCATCTGGAGGATGAGCTGCTGGAGGTACGAGCCCTCGGTCGAGGCGAAGTACTTGTCCTCGCTGCGGAACCACATCGAGGAGTTGACCGAGGTCACGCCCTGCACCTTCTTGGCTGCGTCGTTGACCTGCTGGAGGTAACCCAGCTTGTCGCCGATCGGGACGTCGAACGGATTCTTCTGGAACGGGGTCTGATAGCGGTCCTGATAGGCCTCGACCGGCGCCAGCTGCACCGGCTTGCGACGCAGGGCGGAGTTGGCCTTCGCGATCTCCGCCGCCTGCGCGGTGACGCGCGCGATCTCGTCCTTGTCCACTCGCGGGCTGGCCGCGAATCCCCACGTGCCCGAGTGGATGACCCGCACCCCGAAGCCGAACGTCTCGCTCTCGATGACGCTCGGCACGTGGTTCACCTTGCCGCTCATCATGCCCGCGGAACGGTCGGGGCTGGTGCGGATCGCGGTCTGCTGGTTGCGGTAGCGGTTGATGCGGATGTCGGCGTAGCTGCAGCCCAGCTTTCGGGCGCGGTTGAGCGCCACGTCGGCGAGCGCCTTGAGCTCGGCGGCCGTGAGCGGCGCCGCTTCGAGCCTCTGGATGGAGAAGAACGGCCCATCCAGCATGTTGCCGACCGTGACCGCGCCGGCCGTGAACGTGGCGGCGCGAAGGAACTGGCGGCGTGAGAGAGCCACGGCGGAACCCCCTGCGATTGAGGCCTGGTGCGCGTCGGGAAAGCCCGCCGACGCTAGCACAAAGGCCCGGTCGAGTTGGAGGGGTTCCGCGCCGGTTCGGGCCGCGCTCGTCCCCAGAATGACGGCGTCCGGCAGAGGGAGCCGGACGCCGCCCATCGGAGCCGGGACGGTGCTACGGCACGCTGAGGCCCTGGGGGCTGACGACCCCTCTGGAGGCACGCAGCAGGACGATCTTCCGGGTCGCCACCCGGTCCCCGACCACGACTCTCAGGAAATAGATCCCGTCGGGGGACGGCTGGCCGCCGTCCGTTTGCCCGGTCCAGGAGAACTCGTGCTCCCCGGCCTCCTTCACGCCGCCGAACAGCCGCGCTGCGCGCCGCCCTGAGACGTCGTGGACCGCCACATCGAGGCGCGCGGGGCTTTCGAGACGCACCGAGAAGCGGGTCGCGCCCGCGAACGGATTCGGCCGCGCCTCCGAGATCGACACCACCTCGCCACCACCCAGGGGCACGCGCGGGGTCCCCAGATCGACGTCGAGCAATACGCCGTCGGGTCCGCTGAACTCGCCGGCCTCGAGTCGCAGCTCGCCCCCCATGGCGCGCCCCGGCTTGACGGCCAGGCGCACTCTCACCCCGGGGACGAGCCGGACGTCACCGGTCGGGTGGTCGACGGGGACCGGCGTGGGCCCGCCTCCGATCAGGCCGATCGTGAGCTCGTCCCCTTCCGCCTCGTGGAGCGTCAACCACGGGAAGCCGCGGACCGACTCCACCGTGAAACGATAGGAGGGGAATCGCAGCGTCAGGCGCGCCGCGCCGATCCGCGCCTCGCCGTCGAGCTCGAGCGGGATTTCCACCGCGCCTTCGCGGAAGATCGGCGCCCCGAACCGCACCGCCACATCGGGCTCCGACCGAACGCTGTCCACCGGGCACTCTGGACAGCCGGGCCCCCGCAGCACGTGGCGGGCGCAGCACAGGACGTCGGACAGGTTGAACGCGGCGTTGGCGTCGCAATCGAAGCGGCTCGACGCATCCGGTGGACACGGCCCGTTGTTCATGACGCAGTGGACCATCAGGACCAGGTCGCGGACGTCGGTCTCGCCGTCGGCGTTGAAGTCGCAGGGGCGCTCGGTGCAGATGACCGCGACGTCCTGCCACCAGCGGAGATCGGTCAGGGCGGCGCAGGGCGGCGGGAGACACTCGGGGACGCCGGTGCCTTCGGCGTCCGCGCCCAGCAGGCTTTCGGCCACCAGGTGGAACGCCGGCGCGGGTTCGATCAAGGGCGCGCCGGAATCCGGCACCGCCACCGCGGGGGGCAGCTTCGCCAGCGTCACGCGTAACACGGAAATCGGCGCCGAATCGGCTGCCCCCGGGATCGGCGCCCCCTGATCGGCGAACATCACGAACCGGGCGCCGTCGCGCGTTTGCGTCCAGCTCACCCTCATGCCGGCCGCCGGTCCGATGGGCTCGAGCGCATTGACGTAGAGCCCCGGCTCCCAGAGGCGAAATACGCCCTGAAGACCCGCCAGCGCGACGTGCGAGGCCACCTGGAAGTCCACCTTCGCCGGATGTCCCGGCGCGACGGATGCGTCGCACTCTCCCACGCGCTGCGCGTGATTCCACGATCCGCGCAGACATTCAGGGTCGAGCGTGCAGCTGTCGGCGGTAGTGACGCGGAAGGGGTAGACGTTCGTCCAGCGGACGGTGTCGAGACCGCCCACGCGATCGGCCAGCTCGACGATGAGATGGTAGTTGCGGGAAGGAAGGGGAGGCAGAACGACCGACCCGAACCATGGCTCGAGTCCCGGGGAACAGGGGCATCGCAGCCCGGTGTCGGGGTCCATCACCACACGCACCACCGGAGGCTCGGGGGCCGGCCCCACGATCGGGCTCTCGTGCAGCTCGATCCGGGTGGAGGCGCAGCAGAAGTGCGGGACGTACGCCGAGATCCCGACCAGGATGCTGTCCGTGGGGCAGATCGGCAGATCGGCGCTTCGACAGAAGGCTTTGGGTCTGATGTCCACGGTCCTGATGTAGGGCGCGGGCGGCGGAGGGAGGCTGTCGCAGTCCGTCGTAGCGAAGAAGTCGAGGACTCCCCGGTAGAATGTGCGCGGCACCGCGCTCCCGGAAACCGACGCCTCAAGAACCGCCATCTCGACCTCGAGGCGCTGGGGGCCGGGCTCGTAGAGCCCGACCGGGAGCCGGACCTCCCACGGACTCAGCGTTCTGAGCGGGCAATCGATGAGCTCGTGGGGATGCGGCGCCAGGGTCAACGAGACATGGTTGGGATCGTAGGCCACGGCGTTGACGACGCGTCCGCAGTACCCGGGGATGAACCCGGAAACCACGAACTCGGCGGGCCGCTCGGCGCAGGGGGGATCGGGGCTCATGCCGGCC
>Ga0247727_10019365_pt1 | contig 10554 bp, 8 predicted proteins | sample WisWelCaveWW1625_FD_202498 | JGI IMG/M metagenome (GOLD analysis project Ga0247727, IMG submission 202498) | Biofilm microbial communities from Wishing Well Cave, Virginia, United States - WW16-25 | ecosystem: Environmental > Aquatic > Deep subsurface > Groundwater > Cave microbial mat | place...
TGGAACCTATGGATAAATGGACTAGCAATTTGCGGTTGAAATTGAGTGTATCAAGAGCAAAGGAACTCCGTTCGAATGGAGGGATTCCTTTGCTTTTTAATTGCCTTATTGTGGAAGGAGGTGATGTATAAACCTAAAATTTAATTTGTTATTGGCAAGTTCAAATGAAAGATATTGAAACTAAAAAAGGAGAAGAAAGACATGTCTAAGAAAGTTTTGTATAGCCTGCTGGCTGTATTCGCGCTGGCGGCGTTGATACTTTCAGCCTGTGGTGGTGGTCGTACCGCGACTGTGGCGCCGAGTAAACTTAGTGTCGGTATCGTTTTGCCAACAAAGGATGAGCCGCGCTGGATCCAGGATGAGACAATCTTCAAGAACGCTCTCGCCTCTGCCAGCTTCGATGCCGAGATCCTCTTTAGCCAGGGTGATTCGGCAAAAGAAAAAGCGAACGTTGAAGACCTGATCACCAAGGGCGTTAAAGTCATCATCCTCTGCCCGCAGGATGGGAGCGCCGCGGCGGCCGCCGCGGAAGCCGCCCGCGCGGCGGGTGTAAAGGTTATTTCGTATGACCGCCTGATCCTCAACACCGATGCGGTGGACTATTACGTCACCTTCGACAGTATTGCCGTGGGCGCCGCGCAGGCTCAGTACCTGGTGGATAAGGCTTCCGGTTCGGGCAACCCGCTGTATTTGTATGCAGGCGCGGCTTCCGATAACAATGCCTTCCTGTTCTTCGAGGGCGCATGGAATGTCCTGCAACCGAAGATCGCAGATGGCACCTTCGTGATCAAGAATTCCAGCGAAGCGGAAGCCTTGCAGGATAAGGCAAAACTGACCCGCGAAGAAATGGGCGCGATCATTGGGCAAGTCTCCACCAACTGGGACTTCAACACTGCCAAGACGCTGGCAGAATCCAATCTCACGGCTGCCAGCGCGGACGATAAAGGCGACGTGTTTATCCTCGCCCCGAACGATGGCACCGCCCGCGCGATTGCGGATGCGTTTGCTGTTGACAGTGATGTTTCCAGCTACATAGTGACCGGGCAGGATGCCGAGGTCGCTTCCATCCAGTACATCATTGATGGCAAGCAGTCCATGACTGTCTTGAAGGATGTCCGCACATTGGTCGCCGACGCCCTCAGCGCAGCTGAGACGTACATCGGAGGCGGCACGCCTCCACAAACCCACACCTATAACAACGGCACGTTTGATGTTCCCGCCAAGCCGTCTGTAGTGATCGCGGTTGATCAAGCCAATGTTCAGGAAGCGATCATCGACTCTGGCTATCGGCCTGCCAGCGATTTCACAGGTTTGGATACGCTCGGCGCGGCTCCCGCGCCTGCCCAGACAGAAGTCGAAGTTTTCTCATGGTGGACAGGCGGCGGCGAAGCGGCTGGTCTCGAAGCCATGGTTGGGGTATTTGGCGGCACCGACCCGAACGTTGAGTTCGTCAATGCCGCGGTGGCCGGCGGCGCCGGCACCAATGCGCGCGCCGTGCTTGCCACTCGTTTGCAGGCCGGCGACCCGCCCGATTCATGGCAGGGCCATGCGGGACAGGAATTGATCGGCACGTACGTGGCTGGCGGCCAGATCGAGCCATTGAACGACCTGTATGAATCAGAAGGCTGGCTCGACGTGATGCCGGAGACATTGATCCCGTTGATCTCGCAGGATGGCAACATTTACTCCGTGCCGGTCAACATCCATCGCGCCAACGTGCTGTGGTACAACCCCGGCCTGCTTACAGCCAACAATGTGGCCGTGCCAACCACCATGGATGAATGGTTTGCCGCGATGGATACGTTGAAAGCCGCGGGCGTTCAGCCTTTGGCGCTCGGCGAACAGTGGACAAAATTGCACCTACTTGAAACTGTTTTGCTTGGCACGCTTGGGCCCGACGCCTATAACGGTCTGTGGGATGGTTCCACTGATTGGGGTAGCGCCGAGGTCAAGACCGCTTTGGAGAACTATGCCAAAGTGTTGACGTACGCCAATAGCGATTCCGCTTCGCTCACCTGGCAGGACGCCTCGCAACTTGTCGTGAACGGCGATGCCGCGTTCAATGTGATGGGCGACTGGGCGGCTGGTTATTTCATCGAGTTGAAGAAAACCGCAAACACCGATTACGGCTGGGCCCCCGTGCCGGGCGGCGTTGGGGTCTTCCAGTTCCTTTCCGATTCCTTCACATTGGCGGTCGGCGCTCCGCATCCGGATGGCGCGACTGCATGGTTGAAGGTCGCCGGTTCGAAGGCTGGTCAGGAAGCATTCAACCCGGTCAAGGGTTCCATCTGCGCCCGCACCGATTGTGACAAGTCGCTGTTTGGTGAATATCTCCAATCGGCTATGAACGACTGGTCCACCAATACGGTTGTCGGTTCACTGACGCATGGCGTGGTCGCCAACGACTCCTGGAAGACCGAGATTGACACCGCGCTCGGTCTGTTCGTCGCCGACGGCAACGTGGACGGCTTCCAGGCCGCGCTTGTTGCGGCTTGCGCAAGTTCCGGTCCCTGCAAGTAAGTCCCTGTAATACAATCGTTGAGGCTTCGTTGATGTGAAGCCTCAACGATTTTTATCGTCGAAAACGGATGGACGCGCCATGTCGAAAGATAAAGACCGCATACTAAATATCCTGCTCATCTCGCCGTCCATTCTGGCTGTGTTGATCTTTGTCTACGGGTTTATTGCGTGGTCGGTGCGCGTCTCTCTCAGCAAATGGAAAGGCTTGAGCGCGGACTACACCTGGAACGGCATAAAAAATTACCTCGACCTTTTCGCGGATCCGCGCTTTGCGGTGGATGTGCGGAACACGTTGGTTTTTACAGGGGTGTTTGTAATCGGCAGTCTTCTGCTTGGATTTTTATTGGCGGTCATGCTGGATCAAGGCTTGAAGGGCGAGGGCTTTTTCCGCAGTCTCTTCCTCTTCCCAATGGCGATTTCATACATCGTCACCGGCGTCGTCTGGCGCTGGTTGATGAACCCCGCCATGGGCTCGCGCACCAGCGGGTTCAACTTGTTATTCCTGAACCTTGGGCTTGATTCCTGGGTCAATTCCTGGCATCTCACGCCGAAGTGGGGCATGGCCGCGATCGCCTTTGCCGCGATCTGGCAGATGTCCGGCTATACCATGGCGTTGTATCTTGCCGGACTGCGCGCCATCCCGCATGAGTTGCGCGAAGCCGCGCAAATTGACGGGGCGAACGACCTGCAGATTTATCGTCACATTATGATCCCGCTTCTTTCGCCGGTCACGCTCTCCGCGCTGATTATCCTGGGACATACCTCCCTCAAGGTGTTCGATCTGATCATCGCCATTGCGGGCAAGCAATTGCCGCTGGACGTTCCCGCCATTTATATGTGGCAGGCTACCTTCGACGGACTCTTCTACGGGCGCGGCGCGGCGATTGGGATCATCCTGCTTCTCAGCGTCGCTGTCCTCATCATCCCTTATATTCGATACACGCTCAAGACGGAGGCGCAGCCATGAAGACGCTCCGCCTTTCCAAAGCCTGGTTGTATGTGCCGCTCCTCGCGATGGCGGTCTTCTATTTGATTCCCCTGTATGTGATGCTCATTACCGGCTTCAAAAGTTTCGACGAAATTGATTTGAAGACCATGTGGGATTTGCCGCGCGGCATCGCGTTCGATAATTACGTCGAGGCGTTTTCCAAACTATCGCCCTCGTTGTGGAATAGTTTCGCGATGGTGATCCCCGCGGCGTTGATCTCCTCCATGCTTGGGTCGCTCAACGGGTTCGTTCTCGCCAAGTGGAAATTTCGCGGCGCGGATATCATCTTCCCTTTTATTCTCTTCGGCATGTTTATTCCCTATCAGAGCATTCTCATTCCGCTTGTGCAATTTATGAACGCGGCGGGGATTACCGGGTTGCCCGGCCTGGCGATGGCGCACATCATCTACGGCATCCCCATCACCACGCTGACCTTCCGCAACTATTATGCCAGCCTGCCGCAGGAACTACTGGAAGCCGCGAAGATGGATGGCGCCAGCATGTTGGGCATTTATCGTTACATCCTTTTACCGATCTCGCTTCCAAGTTTTGTCGTCGTCCTCATCTGGCAGTTCACTTCCGCCTGGAACGACTTTCTCTTTGCCGTCGTGTTGACGGGCAACACGGAGTGGCCCATCACGGTCGCGCTCAACAACATGGCGGGCAGTCAGATCATCGCGTGGAACGTGCAAATGGCTGGCTCACTGCTTGCGGCGTTACCCACCCTGCTGGTCTATATTTTTCTGGGACGGTACTTCTTGCGCGGTCTACTGGCTGGCTCGCTGAAAGGGTAGACCCTGCCATGGAACTTTCTCATCTTGTGGATTGTTGATTCGGAGCGGTTATGAACACGCCCATACTTGAAATGAAAAACATCACCAAGGAATTCCCCGGCGTAAAGGCGTTGAACAACGTCAGTTTTCAAGTCGCCGAGGGCGAGATCCATTGCCTGGTGGGAGAAAATGGGGCGGGCAAATCCACGCTGATGAAAGTGTTGAGCGGCGTTTATCCGCATGGGGAATATAGCGGGGATGTTGTCTTCGGAGGCGAGGCGCAGAAATTTGCGGGCATTCGCGACAGCGAGCAGGCGGGCATTGTCATCATCTATCAGGAACTGGCCCTAGTCCCTGAGATGACAATTTATGAAAACATCTTTCTCGGCAACGAGATCAAAAAAGGATTCCGGGTTGATTGGAATGAAACGATCCGAAGAGCGGGGGAGGCGTTAAAAAAAGTGCGGCTCAATACAAACCCAGAGACAAAGGTCAGGGAGTTGGGCGTGGGGAAACAGCAACTGGTCGAGATCGCAAAAGCGTTGAGCAAGGATGTCAAACTGCTGATCCTGGACGAACCCACCGCGGCGTTGAACGAGGACGACAGCGAAAATTTATTGAACCTCCTGCGCGAGTTCAAGAAGCACGGCGTCACTTGCGTCTTGATCTCGCACAAATTAAAGGAAGTCATCGAGATCGCGGATTCGGTCACGGTGCTGCGGGATGGCAAAACGATTTGCACGCTGGACGCGAAAAAGGGAGAGGTCGCTGAAAACGTTCTCATCAAGCACATGGTCGGACGCGAGATTGATCGCATCTATCCCGGCAGGGAACACCGGCAATCCGACGAGGTAACGCTCGAAGTCAGGAATTGGAGCGCGTATTCCCCGGAACTTGGCAGGACCATATTGAGGGATGTCAATTTCAATGTGAAGAAAGGCGAGATTGTGGGTTTCGCCGGGCTGATGGGGTCGGGGCGCACTGAACTTGCCCTGAGCATTTTCGGAAACCCGGATGGTTACCGCATCCAGGGCGAGATGTTTATCAATGGGGAACGGAAACAGTTCCACCATCCGCAGGACGCGATTGCGTCCGGGCTGGCGTATGTGACGGAAGACCGCAAGGGCGACGGTTTGATCCTGATCCAGGATGTGAAGCAAAACATCACGCTCGCAAACCTGAAGGAAATCGCCAGGCGGAGCGTGGTGAATAACAATGCGGAAGTCAAAGTCGCGAATGAGTACAAGACCTCCCTCAACATCAAAACGCCGAGCGTCGAGCAGAGGGTGTTGAATTTAAGCGGCGGCAACCAGCAAAAAGTGTCGGTGGCAAAATGGCTGTTCGTCAAGCCGGACGTGTTGATTCTGGATGAACCGACGCGCGGCATTGACGTCGGCGCGAAATTTGAAATTTACACGATCATGACCAGGCTGGTCGAACAGGGTATGAGCATCATCATGATATCGTCCGAACTGCTTGAGGTGTTGGGGATGAGCGACCGGGTCTATATCGTGTCCTCTGGCAGGATTGCCGGCGAGTTGCCGATAGGGGAAGCGACCCAGGAAAGAATCATGCAGATTGCCACGAATTGAGGAGGCGCGCAATGTCGTTCATCAGAGATTTGCAAAAGGTATTACGGCAGAATATCCGCGACTACGGCATGTTCATTGCCTTGTTCATCATTATGACCATCTTTACGATCACGACCGAGGGCATTTTTATTTCGCCGCGTAATATCAGCAATCTCCTCAACCAGGCTGGCTATGTCGCAGTGCTGGCGGTCGGCATGACGCTGGTCATTGTCATCCGTCATATTGATCTCTCGGTCGGGTTTCTGGCGGGCTTTCTCGGCGCGATCGCGGCAATCGCCATGGTGTATTGGCATCTGCCGGTCTTTGTGGTCATCCCGCTCGTATTGGCGCTTGGGGCGCTGGGGGGATGTATTACCGCTTTCCCCGTGGCGCAGTTGGGAATCCCGTCCTTCGTCGCCTCCCTTGCCGGATGGTTGATCTATCGCGGCGCGATCCTGCTGGTCACGCTGAAGACAGGCACGATCATCATCCCCGATGACACATTCAACGCCATCGGCAACGGGTACATCCCCGACATCCCCGGCGTCGAAGAGTTTTTACCGGACTTGCACAAATTGACTTTGATTCTTGGGCTGGTGGCAATCCTGTTCTACATTATCGGCGAGATAAACGGCAGAAGAAACAAGCAGGCGTATAACTTCGAAGTTTTGACGAAGGATATCTTTATCCTCAAATTGGTATTTGTCTCCGCGCTGGTTGGGTTGATCACGTGGGTGCTTGCCGGATACAACGGACTCTCCTGGACGGTGGTGATCGTTTTGCTGGTCGTGGGCGTCTATCATTTCATCACCACGCAAACGGTCCTCGGCCGGCATATCTACGCGGTGGGCGGAAACCCGGAAGCGGCGCAGTTGAGCGGCATCAATGTGAAGAGATTGATTTATGTCGTGTTCGGTTCGATGGGCATGTTATCCGCCTTGTCGGGCATCCTGTTCGCCTCCCGCTTGCAGTCCGCCACCACCACTGCGGGAACGCTATTCGAACTGGACGCCATCGCGGCGGCTTACGTGGGCGGCGTCTCCGCGGCGGGCGGCGTGGGGCGGGTGACCGGCTCGCTCATCGGCGCGCTGGTGATGTTGTCCCTCACCAGCGGCATGAACCTGATGGGCATTGATATATCGCTTCAATACGTCGTGAGAGGCGCTGTGCTTGCGGCGGCGGTCATCTTCGATGTGTCCACGCGCACTGCGGGTAAATGATTTGGGCCAGGAGATGAAAATTTTCTACCGGCAACCGGTTGTTCGAGTCGGCGTGGATCGTTGATGGGTTGACAAAAGATCAATCTGGATGATGTGACGCGCGTCCGACCTTATGCGCGGGATCGAAAATCCGCGTCCGCCTTAACCGGAGGCGGATTCTGTTTCCTGGGCATTTTCCCCACCCCATAGCTTCCATTGAACCATCCACTGATCATCAAGTCTTTTTCAACAGTCGCATGATGCCAATCAACCCGGCAAGCAGGGCGAGCCCAAACAGGAGGTTGGCTTGAAGCGGAGGGAGTTGCAGGGCGATAAACGCGAAGCATCCAATAAGCAGCGCGGCGACGTGCATGGTCGTCACTGCCTGGGCGGGCGACATTCCCAGTTGCGTCAACCGGTGATACACGTGATCCTGCCCGGCTTTATGAATCGGCGCGCCGCGTCGCAGGCGCGAGATCACAACATACGTCGCGTCAAAGATTGGAACGCCCAATAATAAAATGGGGACAAACCATGAAGAAGGCTGAGGCAGACCCGGGGGCGTATAAGCCATTGCCAGAGTCGCCAGCATAAATCCCAAAAATTGCGCGCCTGAATCGCCGAGGAAGGTGCGGGCAGGCGTGGCGTTGAAATAAAATACGCCGATGCAGCTTCCCAGCAGGATCGCGCTCATGTAGGTGAGATGCAACTGCGAGGCATGAAGTTGCGAGGCGTCAATCGTCGCAAACAAAAAGAAGGTCGAGGCGATTGCGGCCAGCCCGACGGCTAGACCGTCCATGCTATCCACAAAATTAAAGGCGTTTGTAATCCCGATGATCCACAACAGGGTGACGCTTATATTGAGAACGGGCTGATCCCCGAACATCCTGATCTGGATGCCCTGCCAGATCAAAATGACTGTCGCGACGACCTGCCCGGTTATCTTCCAGGGCGCGGACAAGCCCATTACGTCATCCAGAAAACCAAATAGAAGAATGAAAACAGACGCCAATAAAATGGCGCGGATATCCGCTATCTCCAGTTTGCCGTTTATGAGACCAAGCAGGAATACCGCGGCGGCTATGGCAATTCCTCCGCCTTTCGGCACGGGCGTCTGGTGGATTTTATGCGGCGCGCTATGAGGCTGATCCACGAGGCGAAAGCGGGTGGCGAGCTTTATGCTGACGGGGGTGATGAGCAGTGTGATGAGGATTGCCCAAAAGAGCGGCGCAAAGAATTGCAGGATCATGAAGTTCTCCGCGATCTACTTGCTTTCCCATTGTACTATGCGGAGAGGCTTATTTCGTCCGCGCCTGCCGATACACTGGCGACGCGAAAAAACGCAACGCGCTTTGGGTATGCAATAGAAGGTAATATATTTTTTTGCGGCTGGAACGCTGCGCGTCATGCAGGACGCGCAGGCGCGCGTCCACTGCCAGTTTCACCCCTGCCAGGCGCGCGCGGGTGCAGAAATCCACGTCTTCGAAGTAGAGGCGATATCTCTCATCCATCCCTCCAAGTTTCCGGTATACGTCTGACGGCATCAGCCAGAACATGGCGGCGATCCAATCCGGGCGGATCAACCCATCGGCGTCCGGCGCGAGCGGTTTGAAGCGATAACCGGGCAATCGGCGGCGGATGATTTCGGAGGGGGTGGGCAGGGCGCGAAAAGAGTCCTGCGCGTTTCCGTTTGAATCCACAATGAGCGGCGCGAGGATGTCGGCTAGATTGTTTTGCAACCGATCCAGCAGGCGATCAAAGACTGGTTGATCAAAAACTATGTCAGGGTTCAGGATGCAAAAGTATTTGCCTTGCGCGACCTTGAAGGCGTGGTTGTGATTCTGCGCGAAGCCTGCGGGACGTTTGTTTTGCAGGATTTGGAAAGATGCCCAGAGCGTTGGATCAAGGTTGGGAAAGTTCCGATCCAGGTTTTCGGTCAGGATGATTTGAAAGCGCTTTGTATCCGGTTCGTGTTTTTGCAGACTGGTTAATACATGCCCGATCTTTTCAGCGTCCCCGTGGCTGACGATGGATATTGTGATGATGGAGTCGTTGTTCATTTTGGATGGGGGCATCGCTCGTTGCTACCTTCCCATATTCCGTTGACGAAATTCCCGATACGGCTCAAATACTCCGGTGGACATGACTCTTAATAACTCTTTCGAGGTAATTTTTTTGTTTTTTTGGACGCTTCTTCTTTTTTCGATCATTTTTGGCAAGCCATATAGCGCGTCAAAAATGGCTTTCCAAATCGCCTTTCCCTGTCCGCGCAGGGTGAGATAAATGGCGAAGAAAAGTATGGTTGAGATGTGAAGCGGCAGGAAAATCCAGATCAAAGGCGCGGGCATGTTTTTGACAAAAGTCCAAATCAGGTTTCGATAGCCATAGTATACGGAAAAATCGCTTCTTTTGCCTGTGCTGGCGGAACCAACGTGGTGAACAACCGCCTCCGCGACATACAGACATTTTTTTCCCGCCAGTCTGAGGCGAAAACCCAAATCAATATCTTCGAAGTAAGAGAAATAATCCTCGTCGAAGCCGCCTGCGTGTAGAAATTCCTCCCGTAAGTATAACGCGGCGGCTCCGCACGGGCTAAATACTTCCGCCGCCTGATGACCGAATTTTTCGGTTGGTAGGTTGTAATAATGTCTCCAGGCGAGTCCGCTGACGTGATACACATCCCCTGCGCCGTCCAGCCGCTCCGGAGTGTTTGCCTGGATCTGGCGGGAAGCAAAAGACGAATACTCTGGATTCTGGTTTGCGGCCTGGAGGAGTTTTTCGAGCCAATCAGGTTCGGGGAAGGCGTCTACATTGAGTAAAGCAATCCATTTCCCGCGCGCGAGACGGATGCCGATGTTGTTCGCCTTCGCAAATCCCTCATTCCTATCCAATATTTTGATCTGAAATTCAAGACCGCTCGTTTTTTCCTGTAAATTTTCAACGGCATGATCGGAGGAACCGTTATCAATAATAACGATTTCAAAATCGGCTAGCGCCTGGGTTCGCAGACTATCAAGACACTTGGACAGATAGGCGGCGCTATTCCAACAAATGACAACAATAGAAATCAATGGGGAAGGGATATTCTGTGACTCGATTGGCATTATGCTTCGCGGCTCCTGTCGCCATTGATCTGTAACTCAAACTTTGCGCGGACTTCCTTATTCTACCGCTCTTAAAAATTTTCGAGCCAATCCCAACCCAAAAGCGGATTTTTTATCGGACCTGATCCGGTAAACGCCAGGAATCATAGGCAGCTGCTAATCATTTACGTTAGATCGCTTTCCTAAAATGGATAACCGCATTGCGCCATTTCCTCGCCGCAAATTTCCCTGAAGGTTTTCTGCTGCGCTGGAGTCCACTGATCCCATTTGGACATGGAAAACTCACTGGTAACGTTGCGGGGAACGCTAATGGCGGCTTTCCAATCGCTTTTCTCTATATGGATGCCGCAAGGCTCGAGGATTTCGGTTGTGAAATACTCGTAACTGGACAGTATCTTT
>Ga0247727_10019366_pt1 | contig 10554 bp, 14 predicted proteins | sample WisWelCaveWW1625_FD_202498 | JGI IMG/M metagenome (GOLD analysis project Ga0247727, IMG submission 202498) | Biofilm microbial communities from Wishing Well Cave, Virginia, United States - WW16-25 | ecosystem: Environmental > Aquatic > Deep subsurface > Groundwater > Cave microbial mat | place...
CGCAAGCCCGGCATGTCGCGCGACGACCTGCTCGCGATCAACACCAAGATCGTGCGCGAGGTGACCGAAAAGGTGGTGGCCGCCTCACCCGACTGCATCCTGATCATCGTCTCCAACCCGCTGGACGCCATGTGCCATGTGGCCTGGAAGGTCTCCGGCTTCCCGCGCGAGCGCGTGATCGGCATGGCCGGGATCCTCGACACGGCGCGCTACAAGCACTTCGTCGCGACTGAGCTGGGCGTGTCGGTCAAGGACGTGCACGGCTTCGTGCTCGGTGGGCACGGCGACACCATGGTGCCGCTGCCGCGCTACACGTCGGTCGCGGGCATCCCCGTGACGCGCCTGATCGCGCCGGATCGTCTGGCGGCGATCGTGCAGCGCACGCGCGACGGCGGCGCCGAGATCGTCAAGCTGTTGAAGACCGGCAGCGCGTACTACGCGCCGGGCGCCGCGGTGATCGAGATGGTCGAGTCGATCCTGCGCGACCGCAAGCGCGTGCTGCCCTGCGCGGCGCTCTTGCAGGGCGAGTACGGCATCAAGGGATTGTTCGTGGGCGTGCCGGTGGTGCTGGGCCGGCGCGGCGTCGAGAAGGTGCTCGAGGTCGAGCTCACCGTCGAGGAGAAGGCCGAACTGGAAAAGTCGGCCGCCGCCGTGCGCGGACTGGTCGAGGCGCTTCCGCTCTAGCGGGGCAAAGCCGATGAAGCTCCACGAGCATCAAGGCAAGGAGATTCTCGCGCGCTTCGGCGTCGCCGTACCGCAGGGTGGCGTGGCCTACAGCGCGGACGATGCCAAGAGAGTCGCCGAGGACTTGATCGCGCGCACCGGCAGCCAGACCGTCGTCGTCAAGGCGCAGATCCACGCCGGGGGCCGCGGCAAGGGCGGTGGCATCAAGGTCTGCAAGGGCGCGGCGGCGGCACGCGAAGCCGCGCAAAAGCTGCTGGGCATGACGCTGGTGACGCCGCAGACCGGGCCGGAGGGGCGCGTCGTGAAAAGGCTGCTCGTCGAGCAGGGACTGGAGCTGGGCCGCGAGCTTTACCTGGGCGCCGTGGTCGATCGCGAACGCGGCCGGGTGGCGCTGATGGCCTGCGCCGAGGGTGGGATGGAGATCGAGGAGGTCGCGGCGAAAAGCCCCGAGAAGATCCTGCGCGAGCACGTCGATCCAGGGCTCGGGCTGCAGCCGTTCCAGGCACGCCGGCTGGCGTATGGTCTCGGCTTGGCCGGCGACACCGCGCGCCAGTTCGCGACGCTGGCGTTGGCGCTGGCGCGCGCCTTCAACGAGCTCGATTGCTCGCTCTGCGAGATCAACCCGCTGGTCGTGACCGGCGACGGCCGCGTGCTGGCGCTCGACGCCAAGATCAGCCTCGACGACAACGCCGCCTTCCGGCACAAGGACTGGGCCGATCTGCGCGATGCGAACGAGGAGGATCCCGGCGAGGCCGAGGCCAAGGCGCACGACCTCTCCTACATCCGCCTCTCCGGCACGGTCGGCTGCATGGTCAATGGCGCCGGGCTGGCCATGGCCACCATGGACATCATCAAGCAGGCCGGCGGCGAGCCGGCCAACTTCCTGGACGTGGGCGGCGGCGCGACCGCCGAGAAGGTTACGCAGGCCTTCAAGATCCTCACCGCGGATCCGCGCGTGCGCGGCATCTTCATCAACATTTTCGGCGGCATCATGAAGTGCGACACCATCGCCGAGGGCGTGGTGGCGGCCGTCAAGGAAGTGGGGCTTCGGGCCCCGTTGGTCGTGCGGCTCGAAGGCACCAACGTCGACAAGGGCCGGGCGATCCTCGAACGCTCGGGCCTGCGCGTGATCGCGGCGGCGGACATGGCCGACGGCGCGAAGCGCATCGTGGAGGCGGCGCGATGAGCATATTGGTGGGTTCGGATAGCCGCGTGCTGGTCCAGGGGATCACCGGATCCGCGGGGAGCTTCCACACGCGCCAGATGATCGAGTACGGCACCAAGGTCGTGGCCGGCGTCGTGCCCGGGCGCGGCGGCGAGAAGTTCGACCAGGTGCCGCTCTTCGACACGGTGGCCGACGCCGTCGAGAAGACCGGCGCCGACGTCTCCGCGGTGTTCGTGCCGCCGCCCTTCGCCGCCGACGCGATCCTGGAGTCGGCCGCCGCCGGCATCGGGCTGGTGGTGGCGATCACCGAGGGCATCCCGACGCTGGACATGATCCGCGTCCGCCATGCGCTCGGCTCATCGCAAACCCGGCTCATCGGGCCCAACTGTCCGGGCATCATCACGCCGGGCGCCTGCAAGGTCGGCATCATGCCCGGCTACATCCACCAGACCGGCGACGTGGGCGTGATCTCGCGCTCGGGCACGCTCACCTACGAGGCGGTGCACCAACTCACCCGGCTTCGCATCGGCCAATCCACCTGCGTGGGCATCGGCGGCGACCCGGTGGGCGGCATGTCGTTCGTGGATCTGCTGCAGCTCTACGCCGAGGATCCGGGCACGCGCGCCGTCGTCCTGATCGGCGAGATCGGGGGCACCGCCGAGGAGCAGGCGGCGCGTTGGATGAAGGACCACTGGCGCAAGCCGGCGGTCGCGTTCATCGCCGGCCAGACGGCGCCGCCGGGCAAGCGCATGGGACACGCGGGCGCGATCATCGCCGGCGGCAAGGGAACCGCGCGCGACAAGATCGCGGCGCTTTGCGAAGCGGGAATCCGCGTCGCGCCGACACCGGCCGACATCGGTTCCACGCTCGCGGAGGTACTCGCCTGATGAACGGAAACGGATCGACGAGCGAAAGGACGTTCTGCATGGTCAAGCCCGACGCGGTGGGCAAGCGCGCCGCCGGCGCGATCCTCCAGGCGATCGAGGAGTCGGGGCTGCGCATCGTGGCGCTGCGCAGCTTCCGGCTGACGCGGGCGCAGGCCGAGGGCTTCTACGCCGTGCATCGCCAGCGCCCGTTCTTTTCCGCGCTGGTCGAGTTCATGACCTCCGGGCCGATCGTGGCCGCCGTGCTCGAAGGGGAGGGGGCGATCGCGCGCTGGCGCGAGCTGATGGGCCCGACCGACTCCACGAAGGCGCCGCCGGGCACCATCCGGCAGCGCTTCGGCACCGACGTCGAGAAGAACGCAGTGCACGGCTCCGACGGCGCCGACACCGCCCGCGCCGAGATCCCCTACTTCTTCCCCCAGTCCGAGCTCGACTCGCTGGGATAGTGCGCCGGCTTCGCCCACTCCTCATCTTCGGCCCTGGCGCGGTGGTTGGCGCGCTCGCCGTCCTTCTGCTTCAACCGCCGCGCGAGGGCACCCCGCCGACCGAGCGCGAGGGAGCGAGCCGAAACGAGTTCATTCGCCCGCGCGCCGCAAGCGCGGCGCTGCGCGTGCGCTTCAAGGCGGACGAGGAACTCGAGCGGCTGCGCGCCGAGAACGAGCGCCTGATGCGGCAGATCGCGGAGTTGCGGGCTCGGCCGCCTGATGGCGGTTGATCCGCGGCGATTCCCCTGTACCATACCTTCCAAGTCGGTGGAGATGCCGTATCCCGTCGCTCGGTTCACGATCATCTGCCTGCTCATGGCCTGCAGCGGCCGGGCCGTGCCGCTCCTGGATCGATCGGGTGGTGGCGGGGACGCCGGGGCCTCCGCCCTGGACATGGCGATCGCCCCGCTCGTCCCGGACACGTTCCTCGACGTCACCCCCGCCGCCGAGAGCACCGAGATCATGCCGACCTTCGAGTTCCATTCGGATGTCGCCGACGCCGAATTCGAGTGTCGCGTGGACAGCACGACGTTTCTGCCCTGCTACACACCGCGCCAGTACACGCTGCAGCATGTCGGCGATCACACCTTCGAGGTGCGGGCGGTGGCCGGTGGCGCGACCGACCCGACGCCGGCGCGTTTCGACTGGCGCCTCGACTCGCCGTATCCGGACATCGCCGTCATCGAGGCCAACGACGCCTGGGTGCAGGTGGGCGACGAGTGGCGCTTCGGCGAGGGCGACGCCTTCTACCGCTTCGCCGCGCCGTTCTACGACACGTGGCCCGACGACTTCGACTTCCTGATCGTCTGGTCGGACTTCGCGATGCGGGGACAGTCGTTCGCGGCGTTCGAGGTCAACGTCAAGTACGACGTCGCCGGCATCGGCTTCGAGCAGCTGGGCGTGTTCGGGGAGGACCTCACCGGGCTGGCCGGAAGCGCCGGCCGGCTGCAGTCGCTGGTTTACATGAACGGCAAGGACTACTGGTCGTTCCGCTCTCAACAGGAGGTGCTCGACGTGGTCGCGCAGGAGGTCGGGCATCGTTGGCTCGCGTTCATCCCGCTGCTCTGGGAGTCGGATCCGTACCTGCTGCTCTGTCCCTCGTCCAGGGCGCACTGGAACCTGTTCGCGGGCTTCGACGCGCCCTCGCCGCTGGGCCTCAACCAGCAGTGGACGCGGCAGAACGCCGACGGCACCTTCACCTCCGAGTACTTCACGCCGGTGGCCTACACCAGCTTCGACCTCTACGCGATGGGGATGCTCGACCCGTTGGACACGCCGCCGTTCTTCTTCGTGCGCAATCCGTACGCTTTCTCGCCGCCAACCGACCCCTTCGGCAACCCCTGGAACCCGGAGTCCTACGTGTTCGGCTCGGTCGACTTTTCCGGCGAGCGCGTGGACGTGACCCTCTCCGACATCGTGGCGGCGCTCGGCCCGCGCGATCCAGAGTTCGGCCGCGCGCAGACCGACTTCCGACAGGCCTTCGTCCTGGTGACGCCACCCGGCGAGCCGGCCTCGATCGATTCGCTGGAGTGGCTCGACGAGATGCGCCTGGATTGGCAGGACTCCTTCTCCGACATGACCCGCGGCGTCGGCTCGGTCGACACGTCGTTGCAGTAGCTAGAAGCCCAGGCCGAACTTCATGGTGAAGGCGTCGAAGTAGAGGTCCTGGCCGGCGGCAGCGCCGTGCAGCACCGGGCGGATCCATCCCAGCGCGGCGCTGACGTAAAAGTCGCCCGCGACGTAGGCCTCGACGCCCGCGTCGATGCCTAGCGTGTGCAACCAGAAGATCTGGCCGACGAGCATGTTGCGATAATAGATGCCGCCGCCGAAGGCGAAGTCGAGAAACGGCGTGACCCGCGCAGGCCACTGCACGCCGAGGCTCCCGTTGGCCTGCACCAGGATGTCGTTGCGCGGCCGGCCGACGCCGCCGCTGGCGCCCAGGCCGAAGCGCACGTAGCTGGAGATGGGGTAGAAGTCCATCGATCCCAAGAGCGCCTCGGTGTCGGACGCCGCCTGGTCGGGGATCACGAAGCGGCGCAAGCCGAGCTTGAATCCCGGCCCTTCCTCGCGCGTGAACGTCTCTTCCTTGGGCGGCGCGTGCTCGGCGAGGATGGCCGCCAGGCCCGGGTCGTCCGGCCCCGCCTCGGCGGCCGCGAGCGCGAGGGCCAGAGCGATCATAGCGGCTCGAAGCCGTCGAGGATGAGGTCGATGCCGGGATCGTCCGGATCCAACGGGGTGGCGAAGGCCAGCCGCAGAACCCGCCCGTCGGGCAGCGAAAAGAATGCGTCGCGGTGCCGGAAGCCGATGGGGTCGCTGCTCAGGAACTCGTGGCCGGTATCGCCGAAGAAGTTGTCGACCTGGCGCTGCTCGACCTGGATCGACGCGCCCAGCGCAACGGCCGCGACCTCGGCGGATTCGCAAGCCGCTTGCACCGTGCTCTCGGGAGCCAGGAACACGTCGAGGAGGTGGGTGGGAGCGTCGGACGCGACGCCGCCCAGCACACCGCCGCGTAGCTCGGCCACCATGCGCAGGATCGTCGGCGGCTCCGCATCGGTGACGCGCCAGGGCGGGTCGAGGTAGCGCACGCGGAAGCTCTCGTCGGCGGCCGTGTAGACGACCGCGCCGGGAAAGTCGCCTTGTCCGGAAACGTCGCCGCAGCCGACCACCAAGAGCAGACAAAGGGCGCGGCGCATGGGCTTACCTCCATTGGATTCATCGACGGAAGCGACGCCTTCTTGAGCCGGAGGCGCGGCGCGGTCGGCCTTCGCGTCCCGCTTCTGGATCTTACCTCCGGGACACGCTATTCCAGGGGCGTGGAGCAACCCGAGGAAGCAGTCGGTCCCCTGCCCAAGGCGGTCGCGGCCACGGTGCGCACGATCGCCGCTCGCCACGGTGTCACCTCCGTGCGCGTGTTCGGATCGGTGGCCCGCAACGAGAGCGGGGCCGATAGCGATCTCGATCTCTTGGTCACCATGGCGCCGGGTCGGAGCTTCCTCGACCTGGTCGCCTTTTGGCAGGACGTCGAGGAGGGCTTGGGACGAAAGGTGGACGTAGTTTCAGAAGGGGGCCTGAGTCCCTACCTGCGCGACCGGATCCTCGGCGAAGCGGTACCCCTTTGAAGGACGAGCGCGCCTATCTGCTCCACGTGCGTGACGCGGTCGATCGCATCCTTTCCTACACCGCACGAGGACGCGACGCGTTCATGGGAGATCCGAAGACACAGGACGCGGTAGTGCGAAACCTCGAGATCATTGGCGAAGCGGTGAAGCATGTTTCCGAGGCCACCCGAGCGGCACACCCGGACGTGCAGTGGAAACGCATCGCCGGCATGCGTGACAAAATGATTCACGAGTATTTCGGCGTGAACCTGGATCTCGTGTGGGAGGTCGTGGCCGGCGAGCTTTCCGGCCTGCGGTCCCGAGTGGAAATACTCCTGGCCGGCGAGCCCCGATGACCGACCTTCGCAGCATGTTGTTGGACGAGCTTTCTGCGTTGCTCTCCGGTTGGGGCGAGCCGCGCTATCGCACGGAGCAGGTGTTCCGCTGGCTGCACGCGCGCGGGGTGGTGTCGGTCGACGAGATGACCAACCTGCCGCAAGAGTCGCGGGACCGCATCCGGGCGGAGGCGCCTCCGGCCACGCTGGCGGTCGATCTCGTCCAGCGCGCGCGCGACGGGACGCGCAAGCTGCGGCTGCGCGCCCAGGACGGCAAGGTGGTCGAGGCCGTGCTCATCCCCGACCAGGACAAGCTCACGCTGTGCGTGTCCTCGCAGGCCGGCTGTGCGCTGGGGTGCACGTTCTGCGCGACCGCCGCGATGGGGCTTGTGCGCAACCTCTCGGCGGGAGAGATCGTCGATCAGGTCTATCGCGCGCGCGCCCTGCTCGAGCCCGGCGAGCGCATGACCAACCTGGTCTTCATGGGAATGGGCGAGCCGCTGCACAACTACGAGCCACTGGTGCGCGCGCTCGAGCTGCTCTCGCACCCGCTCGGGCTGACGATGTCGCCGCGCCGCATCACCATCTCCACCGCGGGGATGGTCACGGCCATCCAGCGCTACGGCCGCGAGCCGCGCCGCGCCAACCTGGCCATCTCGCTTAACGCCACCACCGACGAGGTGCGCGATCGCATCATGCCGATCAACCGGCGCTGGAACATCGCCGCGCTGCTCTCCGCGGCGCGCCGCTACCCGCTCGAGCCGCGCCGCCGTCTCACCTTCGAGTACGTGCTCCTCTCCGGGGTCAACGACCGCGACGAGGACGCGCGCCGGCTCCCCGATCTGCTGCGCGGGTTTCGCTGCAAGGTGAACCTCATCCCCTTCAACCCGCACCCCGGGTCGGAGTTCGCTCGACCCGCGGGCGGCGCGGTCGAGCGCTTCCAACAAGCGCTGCGCGCCGCGGGCCTGCCCGTGTATGTGCGCACGCCCCGGGGCGACGACATCGACGCCGCCTGCGGGCAGCTCGCCGCCCGCCTGCCGGTGGTCAACGAGGTCGCCTCGTTTGGCTGACGTGTTCTTGCGCCAGCTTCTGGCCGGGCGCGACTTCGCCCGCGCCGATCCGGCGGCCGGCCAGATGGCCAACTTCGTCTATCTCATCGGCGATCCCGCCACTCGCGAGTGCGTAGTGGTCGATCCGGCGTGGGACGTGCGCGGCGTCGTCCTTGCGGCCGAGGAGTCGGGCTACAAGCTGGTCGGCGCGCTGGCCACGCACTACCACCCGGATCACGTGGGCGGCAGCATGTTCGGGCTGCGCGTCGAGGGGCTGGCGCGCCTGCTCGAGCTGCGCGGCGTCAAGGTCTGGGTCCACAAGCAGGAGGCCGACGGGCTCAAGCGGGTGACCGGCCTTTCCGACGGCGACCTGGTGCAGGCCGACGGAGGCGACACGCTGCGCGTCGGCACGGTGGAGATTCGCCTGCTGCATACGCCGGGACACACGCCGGGGAGCCAGTGCTTTCTCGTCGGCAACCGCCTGGTGGCGGGCGACACGTTGTTCGTGCAGGGCTGCGGACGCGTGGACCTGCCGGGCGGGGATCCCGAAGAGATGTACAGGAGCCTGCAGCGGCTGGCGGCGCTGCCCGACGACACCCTGCTCTATCCCGGCCACGACTACGCGGATCGACCGCAAAGCACGATCGGCGACGAGAAGCGCGGGAACGTCTACCTACGCGCGCAGTCGCTGGACGACTGGCAGCGGCTGATGGGTGTTGCATGAGACACGCGGCGTGGCTCGTGCTTGCGCTGGGCTGCTCGCGCGCCGAGATCAAGGAGTTTCACGACGGATTCGACCGTGCCGCGCTCGGTCTCGAGTGGACAGACACCGGCGGCAGCTATCGTGTGGTCGGGGGCGAAGTCGTCGTGGCGCGGGCCTATAACCACCCGCTCTGGCTTCGTCCGCGCCTGCCACGCGACGCCGAGATCACCTTCGACGTGTGGTCGCAGAGTCCCGACGGCGACATCAAGGTGGAGCTATGGGGTGACGGCGAATCGGCGGCCAGCGACAAGGGGGCCTACACCGCCACCGGCTACGTGCTCATCTTCGGCGGCTGGAAGAACCGGCTCACCGTGCTGGCGCGCATGGACGAGCACGGCGCGGACCGCAAAGCACGTTCCGACATGAAGGTGGTGCCCGGCAAGAAGTACCGCTGGCGCGTCGTGCGCAAGGGAAGCCGGCTCTCCTGGTGGATCGACGGCCAAGCGGTCTTCGAGATGGACGATGTCGATCCGCTGGAAGGCCCGGGTCACGAGCACTTCGGTCTGAACGACTGGGAGGTCGAGCTGCACTTCGACAATCTCCGCATCCGCGCGCTCTGACCGGGAATGCCGCCGGGCCGGCGGCGGTATACTGAAGTGGCATGTCCGAGGACGACCTGTTCAAGCGGGAGGTCGCCGGCGCGGTTCCGCTGCCGCCGGCGCAGCGCGAGGCGCCCCCGCCCAGGGCGCGGCCGGGCGTGCGCCAGCGGACGGACGCGGAGGCCGAGGCGGCGGCCGTGCTGGCCGACCTGGTGGCGGGGCGCGCGCCGTTCGACATCGCCGACACCGGCGAATACACGGAGGGAATCGCCCAGGGCATCGACCGGCGCTTGCTCGTGCGCCTCAAGCGGGGCGACTACTCGCTGCAGGGTCACGTGGATCTGCACGGGCTCACGCAGGCGCAGGCGCGCGCCCAGGTGGACGCCTTCGTCGCGGCCAGCCGCAAGGACGGGCGCCGCTGCGTCCTGCTGGTGCACGGGCGGGGGTTGCGATCCAAGGACCACGTGCCCGTGCTCAAGGAGCGCCTCAAGGTGTGGCTGTCGCGCGGGAGCATCGGCCGGCAGGTGCTGGCGTTCTGCACCGCGCGTTCGGCCGACGGCGGCGCCGGAGCGATGTACGTGCTGCTGCGCCGCTAGTTCACGTTCTTCTCGCCGCGCTCGATCTCGTCGCGTTCGCGCAGCGCGTTCGAGTCCTCGGGGTCCAGGATCAGCAGCCGGTCGATGGCCGACAAGGCGCGCGCCGTGTCGCCGCGGTCGGCGTAGACACTCCGCAGGTTCTGCAGCACGCGCGCGAGGATCTGCTTCTTGCCGACGCCGTTGAGGTGGCGTAGCTCCAGGGCGACGGGCCGGCCGTGCACAGTCGAGAGCATCTGCCGGAGATCGTCGGCATCCAGCGTCTTCCCCTGAAAGAAAGGATCGATGACGATGGTCGATCGGATGCCGGCGTACTTGACCAGGAAGTGCCCGGGAAACCCGACGCCCTCGAGCTCGAAGCCGATGCGTCGCGCCACCTCGATGTAGACGATCGACATGGTGATGGGGATGCCGGTGCGGCGATCGAGCACCTCGTTCAGGAAGCTGTTGCGCGGATCGTAGTAGTCCTTCTGGTTGCCGTGAAACCCTTCGTCCTCGAAAAGGTACCCGTTGAGCGCCCGGATCGCCGCAGCCGGCTCCTCGGCCGGCACCCGGGTCGGGAGCCGCTTGCGCACGCCGGAGGCCAGCCGGTCGAGCTTGCCGACGTACGACGCCACGTCCAGCCCGGGGTACTCCTCTTCGGCGATGAGCAACGCCGCCGCGGCCAGATCGATCTCCTCGTCGGAGCGTTGCACCATGTGCGTGAAGAGCAGGTGCTTCACCATGGCGAGCCTTACCGCAAGTGCCGGAGCTAGTCCAATGTTGGGCCGGAGGGGCCCCGGAGAGGCCCGGAGGCTACGGGAAGCTGGCGGTGACGACGGTGTGCAGCCCGCCGCGCACGTGGAAGTCGCAGGTCACCGTCATGCTCCGGGGGGCGAGCGCCGCGCAAAGCTGTTCCAGGACGAGGTTGGCGACCGCCTCGTGGAAGATCCCCTCCTGGCGGTACGACCACAGGTAGA
>Ga0247727_10019367_pt1 | contig 10553 bp, 12 predicted proteins | sample WisWelCaveWW1625_FD_202498 | JGI IMG/M metagenome (GOLD analysis project Ga0247727, IMG submission 202498) | Biofilm microbial communities from Wishing Well Cave, Virginia, United States - WW16-25 | ecosystem: Environmental > Aquatic > Deep subsurface > Groundwater > Cave microbial mat | place...
AACCGAGCAGGGAGAACCAGAAAAAATAAAAACGGGGGAAATCCCTGAAGAATTCAAAGACAAAACTTCCTCTATTGCAAACGACCCGTTATTTCGCAGAACCTTCTCAATACTACCAACAGAATTCAAAATTGTTGAAATAGACAAACTAGTTGCAGGACAACGCGACGTCAATCTTGATTACGTCGAATACCTGAAAACCACGTTGCCAGCAAAACCAACTTTTGCAGATTTGCTTGACTTTTGTCTTTTGCCCAGTCGTGCGGAAGAGAACATCTCGCATTTGCAGAACGCGGGGAATGCAATCACGTTCAGTACACCAAATCCGGACTTTCGTTTCTTAGGAGGTTATCGAAGAGAATTGCGCAAAGATGACGCGCTTGAATGCCTGAACGGAGGCGTACCCGCAAACGGAATTCTTCTTTTTGTTGGATTCGGTGGCAACACCGTTAATGTTCTTTCAGTAGGAAAAAGAGTAATACTGAATAATGGCTTTCATCGTGTTTATGCTTTGCGCGATATGGGCGTTCAAGAAATACCTGTTGCGGTTCAAAAAGTGACAAATCCCGATTTAGAGCTTGGGTCAACGCTTCAAGGATTACCAATAAAATATTTGATTAACTATCCAAGACCAAGCCTTTTAAAGGACTTTTTTGACAAAAAACTGACAAGAGAAGTTATTGTAAAGAACAGGTTGAAGACGGTACGCGTTGCATGGGGCGTGGAAGAGTCTTTTGTTCCTGTTCATAACGACGAATGATTGATTTTAGAAAATATGAGAAGTATGAATGCTGGAAAAAACATTAAGATCAATAAAATTCTGGAAATATTTTGGATGTTACATGTCTTTCCCATTTTTGATTTTACTTATATATGTTGCATTTAAGTCAAATCCGAGCGTTCTAAGCTTTAATGCAAATGCACCTCATTTCTGGACTTTTTTCACCTCCAGTTTTTTTCATAATGGCTGGTCACATTTATTTGGCAATGTCGCAGCCTATGTAGTGCTTATATTCCTGTTATGTCTGATCTTTAGCACATATGATCGGCCAGAAAAACTTAACAAATTCTTCATTTTGTTGATCCTCGCTCAGCCGTTAGTAACAACTTTTGGTAACTATATCGTGCTGTATAAATGGTATCATCTCCCCATTAGCAACATGTCGGGTTCGTCTGATATAGTATCCGGTCTAATTGGCTTTTTGTTCCTCGCCTTTTTGGTCTTGCTTCAGTGCAATAAATTCGGAATTTTTGCAGTCGTTCTTTACTTAGCACTGATGGGCACCACGATAAAATATCAGCTTACAAATGATTTATCGCTTATAGTTGTTTTGTTGCCTTTCCTGATTTTGTGTTTAGTGAAGTTTTATCAAAAAAAACTTGATAAAAATAACTTCATCTTTGCACTCTGCGTGATTATCGTTGTTGTCTCAACAACGGTTGCAATATTTCCACAAAAAATTGTGATCGATGGAGTTTTTACAAATATATTCTCTCATTATTTAGGATGGATTTGGGGACTGTTTCTGGGCTGGCAAATTACAAAAGGCATGGAAATAAAGAAATTCGATGTTTAAAACATCTAAAACGTGCATTTTGGATTTTTGAGTGATTTAAAGTTAGTTGAAGCGCTTAGATGCAAGTGATTTGATTCCAGTTGTATGAATAACGAAACCTTTATATACTTGCTTACACTTATACTTACTATGTGCTTACAAATGTAATCAAAGGAGATAAAATGAACAAAGAAAATTGTATAAGAGTAGAAAAGCCGAAAGATAAGCAGAACAGTGTAGTAATAAGTTTCAGAATCTGGCCGCATATGAGCAAATGGATGTACGACCAAAACCTGAGCCCAAGAGCTATACTGATAGAGGCTTGCAAGGAATTAGGTTACGATCCGGAGGAATCAAAATGAAAAAGTTTGTTGAATTAACAAAGAAGCGGGCAGAAGAGCTCGCAGATCTGACTGAGTTAGCGTATGAACTGTACGGCGGGAATTAGTAGTTATGTCTGACCATGTTTCTCTTGACAAAGGTAATGGGTGATTCTGTGGCGACAGCCAACTGGGAGTTTTTGAAACTTCAAATGTAGGATTATTTATAAATAATGCTTCGTGTGTTGATACTATGGACCTTTCAGAGAAAGAGACCAGAGAAAAAATCATAGATCCTTATTTGCATGATGCTGGTTGGAAAGAGGAATATATTAGGAGAGAAGTTAATTCTGTAAAATCGAATTTCAAGATAAAACAATATACTCCATTTAAAGATGGAGAAGATACTGCGGGGAGTAGATTCATAGATTATGTAATTTTAGATTCAGATAAATCTGTTCTTGCCATCATTGAAGCAAAGAGATTCTCATTAGATGCTGAGAAGGGAAGTATTCAAGCAACAACATATCAAAAAGATATTCAAGAACAAATTGATGTTGCGGTACCTATATTTCTAACTAATGGAAGAAAATGGTACTTTAAGGAAGAGGGTTATCCCAGGCGAGAAGTTTCAGGACCGTTTTCTCAAGCAGACTTACATAAGAGGATGAGACTTGCGAAAGAAAGACAAAAACTTTCTAACATAGAGATTAACACAAAAATTGTTGACAGATCTAAAAATATTGAGATTGTTAAACAAATCTTAAATCATTTCGAACAAGGTCATAGAAAAGCGTTAATAAATATGGCCACAGGTACTGGAAAGACAAGAGTTTCTATGGCAATAATTGAGGCATTGATTAGAGCAAGATATGTTCAGAACGTGTTGTTTGTTGTTGATAGAATAGCTTTAGGAAGACAAGCGTTTAATGCATTTGATGATTGCCTGAAGAGTGAGCCAAAAACGTTGCTTAATGAATTTAAGGATTTTGATATGGATAAGAGAATGTACGTGTCCACTGTTCAAACCCTTAAGACTAAGGATCACGAAGGTGGATTTAAAATGCAGAAATTTAGTCCGGGTTTTTTTGATTTAATAATTTTTGACGAGGCACATAGATCTTACTATGATTCTGAAAGACTGCTGTTTAAATATTTTGATGCAATACAAATAGGTTTAACTGCTACCCCTTCAAAGAGTGAGTCGAGAGATACATTTGAACTTTTTGACTGTCCAATTGGAACACCAACAGTAAGATATGATTATGATGAAGCCGTGGATGATACAGTTTTAGTTCGTTATGATGCAAATATAATCGATACTAAAATTCTAAAATTGGGAATTAAGGGAATGGAGTTAGATGCAGACCTTAAGACCGCGCTGATAAAACAAGATGAGGACCCTGATCATTTTCAAGTGCCTGGAGCACGTTTTGCTAAATATTTTACTGATAAAAAGACAAATGAAGTTATTGTTAGAGATTTTATGGATCTATGTTATAAGTCAGAAGATGATAAACCCTGTAAAACAATATTCTTCTGCGTTAATGTGGAACATGCAAATGAATTGGAGAAAACATTCGGATTATTATATCCTTCTTTGGCAGATGATGTTAGTGTAATTGTCTCGGGAAAAGATAGGTATATGGATGAAGTAAAGAGATTTTTGAAAAATTCTAGTCCGAGAATTGCATTATCTGTAGGGGTACTTGATACGGGAATAGATCTCCCTGAGCTAATGAATGTAGTTTTTGCTACCCCTGTGTTTTCTCATATAAGATTTTGGCAGATGTTAGGACGGGGCACAAGAAATTTTGCAGCTTGTAAAAATAAGTCTTGGTTGCCTTTGAAAGATGGAACTCCTGCAAAGGACGATTTCAGAGTATTGGATTTTAAGTTTAGTGATTTTTCTAATGTGAGAGCGCATCAGTTGGAAAGTACTGATAAATCAAAAATAGTTGAGGATAATAAAGTTAAGATATTCAAGAAGGAAGTTGAGCTGTTGAAAAAGAAACTGGATAAAGATGAGAAAGAAATTATTGAGCGGAGGATTATAGAGTCAATAAATAACATAGATAAAAAATCGTTCATTGTTAAACCCAAGGTTGATATTATTAAGAAAGTAGTATCAAAAAAGTTTGACCTAGAAGAGCATATTAAGGACTTAAAAGAAGAGATTGCTCCTCTAATAAGATTCACAGATTTCGGCGAAGGAAAGGCTCAAACTTTCATTTCTCACTGCGTTGATCTATTTGGATACGTGAAAGATAACGATACTGAACGCATTCTACAAGAAAAAGATTTTATTCTGGAGAAAATTGAGAATATTTGGAGTTCAAACTTGCAAGCTGTAAGAGCTAAGCAAGATGAAATTATGCGAGTAATACAGGAGAAATTCTGGAGGGAATTAACATTTGCAGATGTAGATTTTCTAATAAGAGTAATTGCACCATTAATGAAATACTATGAGCCAACACGAAAGAAAATAGTTAACATCCATGCTCCTGACGAAACATTGAATGTTGAGCATTTTAGCATGCCTGAAAAAGAGAACCCGCAACTTGAAAAGATTCGAAATAATGCTTTACTGAAGAAAATGGCAAAGAACGGAATCACTTGGAAAGAATTGCAAGATATAGAAAAGCAGTTGAAGGAATTAAATTCAGCATGGACTATGGAGAATATTCAGAAAAATCAAGACTTTGTATCATTTTTAAGAGGCATTCTCGAACTTAATGATTTACCAGACCCTCAGGAGATGATCAGATCACAATTTGAGAAGCTTATAGTGGAACACAATAGAGAATACAATTTAGAACAGATTAAGTTTCTAAGGTTACTGGAGCGATATTTCGCCATTAATAAGCATCTAACGCCTAAGGATTTCACGATGCATCCTTTGGCAGATGAAAATCCATTCGACAAATTCAGTTCAGAACAGCTTAAACTTATTCTAAAAGAAGTAGAACAAATAAAGATAAAGTAGGTATTACTTTGTAATACCAACATTTATATATGAGTGTGGCTTTCTTACTGGAATGAACAAAAATTATGTTCCCAGAACAGTGAAGTTAGAAAAGGAACACAACGATAGATTAGAAAAAGTATGTGAACTTAATCACGTAAACGTATCCACATTCATGAGAGATGCTATTCTAGAGAAACTTAATTCTGGAGCAGTATCCAATATTGCAGGTAAAAACATAGTGCATTATGATTCCTCTAAAGACATGTTTACATGGATGGTAAAGCTAGATGATGGAAAAGAAATCGAAGTGCTCCGAAATTTATCCGAAGAATTCATGCAAGACTTTTTTAACAACATACAATTCGAACTAAATAAAAGAAATGAAATACTCAAAAAGAAGCAAAAAAACAGCGTAGCGATACCAAAAAGCCTAATCAGAGAATAAAGATGAAAAAAATACCAGAAGGATGGAAAGAAGTTGAACTGGGAGAAGTATTAGATTATGAACAACCAGGGAAGTATATTATCACAGGTGAAATCCTAGAATCCACCGAAAAAAACTCAGTTCCTGTTTTGACAGCAAATAAATCTTTCATTTTAGGATACACGAATGAGACTGAAGGTGTAAATAATAAACTACCCGTGATAATCTTTGATGATTTTACAACGGATAACAAGTTTGTTGACTTTAGATTTAAAGTAAAATCCAGTGCCATGAAACTTCTAAGACCAAAAAATAATTCTATTAACTTAAAATACGTATTTTTACTAATGCAAACACTCAAAATTAATTCGACGACTCATAAACGATATTATCTATCTGCATACCGGCATATAAAAATTCCTCTTCCTCCTCTTCCTATCCAGAAGAAAATCGTGGAAAAACTTGAGAAAGCAGAAAAGATAAAACAAGACAGAGAAGAAGCCAATAAGCTAACCCAAGAATATTTGCAGAGTGTGTTTTATGAGATGTTCGGAGATCCTCGAATCAATAACAAGAAATGGCCCATGGAAAAAGGCAATGACATATTTGAAATGTCGTATGGTTCCGGGCTAACCGAAGAAAATCGCGATGGAGGAAAATATCCTGTTTATGGTTCAAATGGAAAAGTTGGTTCACATAGCGAATATCTCGTTAAAGGACCTGGCATCGTAGTTGGTAGAAAGGGATCTATTGGTGAATTGAATTTTGTTAATGATAACTTTTGGCCGATAGATACTACTTATTATGTCAATCTCAAAAGAAAAACAGACATGATGTTTTTACTCTTCTTATTGAAATGTTTTAATTTAAGTAGATTAAATAAATCTGCAGCTATTCCTGGATTAAATAGAAACGATGTCTATGATATAAACTTTATTTGTCCTCCTTTTTCTCTTCAGCAAAAGTTTGCCAAGATTGTGGAGCAGATCGAAAAAATTAAGGAACACCAAAAAGAAAGCAGGGAAGAAATTGATAAGATGTTTAATTCTCTAATGAGTAGAGCGTTTAAGGGTGAATTAATAATATGAGAGGGTTGCCTAATCAAGTCAGAGAAGCCTTAGATAAAGCACGAGAATCTGCACTCCTCGCTGTTGAAATATACAATAAACCAACTGCAGTCTTTCGTTCTGGTGCATATATCATATTGATTATGTTAGCATGGGGCTCCTTATTACAGGCCATTTTTCATAAAAAAAGAGTTTATTGTTTTGAAAAACATTCAAATGGTAGATACGTCAAGATAGATGGTGATAAGAAGATTTGGTCAACAGAAAAATGCGTACAAGAATATTTTAAAGATGTAAATGATCCAATTAGAAAGAATTTAGAGTTTTTGATAGGACTCCGAAATCGATTCGAACATAGAGGGTATCCTGAAATTGACGAAAATCTTTTTGGTGAATGTCAAGCCACATTAATGAATTTTGAAGAATTGCTGATTAAAGAATTTCCAAAGGAAATCCCGCTTAAACATAATTTAGTATTTGCAATACAATTCTCTAAGGAAACTCCAATTCAACAGAAGAGGAGTATTTCTAAAAATGCAAGTAGGAATATTTCTGCACTTAAATCATATATAACTGGATATCGATCAAAGATTACTGAAGAGCAATGGAATAGTCAAAAGTTCAGTTATAGATTATTCTTAATTCCGAAAGTAGGAAACAATGCAACTAAGGATGATATCGCTATTGAGTTTATAAAATATGATCCTTCCAAACCATTAGAAATGGAAAAACTTCAAAGATTAGGTGTTCTAATAAAAGACCGAGTTGTAGAGAAAGAAAGAATTGTTCCATCCCAAGAGATTTATAAGTTTAAACCTGGACAAGTAGTCGAACATGTAAAAAGACAAATAAATAAGCATTTTACAACAACATTACACACTAGTTGCTGGAAACATTATAGTTCCAGACCAAGAGGTAAGATAAAACATAAGAATGAATACTGCCTTTATGATGAGGGGCATAAAGATTATGTGTATTCACAAGCGTGGATTGATTTTCTTGTAAATGAGCTATCAGTAGAAGAAAACTATAAAAAAATACAGACATATGAAAACAAAAAGGTGAATTAAATGTTAGACGCAAACTTAAAATCAAAGATTAAGAAGTTGTGGGATAAGTTCTGGAGTTCTGGGCTTAGTAATCCGATAACTGCTATTGAACAGATGTCTTATCTTATTTTCATGAAGAAATTAGAGGACGAGGATAATAAGCGAGAGCAAGAAGCACAATTTACTGGAGAAAAACATAAGTCTATCTTTAAAGGTCATGAGGATTGTAAATGGTCCATATGGGGTTCTTATCCCGCTGAAAAGATTCTTGACCATGTTAGAGATAAAGTCTTTCCATTCATGAGAAATCTTGGCGATGGAGATTATGCAATGTATATGAAGGGCGCAAATTTTGGATTGCCAACAGCATCATTGCTGATCGAAGCGGTAAATATAATTAACGATATGCATATTAAAGAGCAGAATCAGGATACTCAAGGAGATTTGTATGAATTCTTATTATCAGAATTACAATCTTCTGGCAAGAATGGACAATTTAGAACTCCTAGACACATAATTGATATGATGGTGGACTTGGCAGATCCTCAGATCGGAGACAAAATACTGGATCCTGCATGCGGAACAGCCGGATTTTTAGTAAACGCGTATAAACACATCTTGCAAGCAAACAAGAAAGAGGGTGTTAGCAAACTAACACCGACCAAAAAGAAGATGTTAGATGAAGAAACATTATATGGATATGATATTGATGAGACGATGACTCGAATTGCATTAATGAATTTAATGATGCATGGTGTAAAAAAGCCTAACGTTAAAAGACAAAATACTTTATCGGGAAACTATACTGAAGAAAATATGTATGATGTAGTATTAGCAAATCCTCCCTTTAAGGGAAGTTTAAACGAAGCAGAAATAAGCGAGAGATTTAGAATAAAAACAACAAAGACAGAATTGCTGTTTTTAGAACTAATGTACTTGGCTTTGGCCCCATCAGGAAGATGCGCAGTTATTGTGCCTGAAGGAGTATTATTCGGTAATTCTAATGCACATAGAGACACGAGAAAAATATTATTGGAGCAATGTAGATTGGATGCAGTAATATCCATGCCATCTGGAGTATTCAAACCATATGCGGGAGTTTCCACTGCAGTATTATTTTTCACAAAAGGAGAACCAACCAAAGAAGTATTCTTTTATAAGATGGAATCGGACGGCTATAGTTTAGATGATAAGAGAACATTCATAGATGGTCAAGGAGACATCCCTGACATTCTAGCACGCTTCAAAAATAAAGACAAAGAAAAGTCAAAAGATAGGAAAAAGAAATATTTCGTGGTTCCTATTGCAGAAATAAAAGAGAAAGGCTACGATCTAAGCATATCAAAATATAATGAAATAGAATATGAAGAAGTAACGCATGAAAAGCCTCAAGTTATTAAGAAAAAGATACTTGAACTAGAGAATAAAATAGTGAAGTCATTAAGTGAACTAGACGCGTGATGGAAATTTCCCACAACCCTTAACCCCGTTAATCACAAATTATTTAAACAACCCGCAATTAACCATCCTCATGATCACATCAACCATGTGTTGTTGTTAACCCTTTCTAGATAATTTACCGTCTATTTTGCGTTCTAAGTGCTTCTTGGTTCTTTGCTGCACTGAAGATTAAAACCATGTTCGAGGTGTTAAAATGAGTATTGAAGCAATTGCAAGGGAATCTGAACTAAAAGCTGAATATGATGCGTGGTCAAAGCAAGTGTATGGCGCTGTTGTGTACTTGTTGGCTCCGGATAGTAGGAGTATTGCGTGGCCGGTAAACAACAGTTATGTCCGTTTCACTTGGACTAGGAGTGGTAGGTCTGGGCCTGATAGGAATGAAACTATCAATGACTATGTTTGGAGAAGGTTTGATGGAAAAGGCGCAAAATCAGACGTCAGGGCAGTAACAGCCATTCTGGAAGACCTCACTGTAAGGTATGGTAAGAGCTATGTGCGACGCTGACGAGGAGGAGTAAGAATGTCTAAAAGTTCAAGAAATGACTGCCTAAGCAGGTTAATATTATTCTGATAGGAATCAACCGCAACCTTCATAAATCCCATTACATTTACAAGTCCTGAGAGGTGCGCTATGGGTATTTCCGAGATTAAGTTGTGGTTGTCTAAGCGGTTGTCTGATGATTTGGCGCTGATTTCTAAGTATGATTTAATTCCTGAGAGGGAATGGATTATGCGTGCAGTGTTGAAAGCGGTGAAAGAGGAAAAAGCGCGTGTTGTCAATGTGATTGAGAAAGAATTCATCAACGGTTTTCTGGATGTTTCTGATTTCAAGGGATTGTTAGGCAAAGCTCCCAGTAAGGAATTGATAGAGAAGCGCGAGACGCTTTCCATACTGGATTCTGAGAATGCCTTGTTTGTTAAAAGGAACTCAGAATCAAAATTATAGAAAAACTCTCAATGTCCGTACGAGTAACCTTTTTAACCTTCCATATCTTCTAAGCCTATATGAACAAAGTATTTTGCCTGCTGTTATTCCTCCTTGCATGTACTTCTGTTCAAGAGCAGCCAGAGCCAACAGTCGCTCCGGCTCAAGAACCAGAAATCACGCCTTCTCCCGCAACACCACCAAAAGCTCAGGTAGAACAGATTCCTGATCAAAAGGCTGAACAGCTTCCTGAAGAGGATGACAAATGTTACGCGCTTGGCTGCCCGTTCGGCTCAATTTTTGTTGGAGATATGAAAACTGATCTCTATTATGCCTGTCATTGCACATTCTCCAAATGGATTAAGCCGGATGATTTGCTCTGTTTCGACTCAGAAGCAGAGGCCGAAGAGCGCGGCTACAGGCCAGCGCAGAGTTGTTGAAATTTATTTCCCCCGTCTAACTTCCTTCCACAGCTTAAACACCCACAACCATACTAGCAACACCAATCCTATCCAGAATATTGTGAAGAGTATTGGTCCGAATGTTGTTCCTCCCATCATTCCGCCTGTTGACATTGCTCTTCCCCAGTCTCCTGTCATCTGTGCGGATACAGAAGCTGCTGCCAGAATTCCTGCTAATAGAATTTTACTTGAAAACGCGGTTTTCAAGTTCCCAAAAAACGAAGTTTTTTGCGATTTCATATGCGTCACCTCTATTGTAGTGTAATGAAGCCGGTTTTATAAGATTTTCCGATTTTTGTTTCTTTTTCCGCAATTCTTCCAA
>Ga0247727_10019368_pt1 | contig 10553 bp, 13 predicted proteins | sample WisWelCaveWW1625_FD_202498 | JGI IMG/M metagenome (GOLD analysis project Ga0247727, IMG submission 202498) | Biofilm microbial communities from Wishing Well Cave, Virginia, United States - WW16-25 | ecosystem: Environmental > Aquatic > Deep subsurface > Groundwater > Cave microbial mat | place...
TCTGCACCGGGCCCCGCTGCGGCGGCGAGCGGGGTTCGGCGCGCGTGCGCCAGGAGCTGCGCCGCGAATTCGTCCGGCAGGGTATCCCGGCGTCGGTGAAGGAGACCGAGTGCCTGTGCTTCGGCCTGTGCACGCACGGTCCGAACGTGATCGTCTACCCGGACGCCGTCGTCTACAGCGGCGTCAAGCCGCAGGATGTGGCCGAGATCGTCCGCCGCCACCTCGTCGGGGGCCAGGTGGTCGAGCGGCTCCTGTACCGCGGCCCGAAGAAGGGTGACGCCTTCGCCGCCGAGCCCGACGACCTGGAGGACACCGGGGCGGGCACACCGGGGTCGTGCCCCTGACCCCGGCGCCGCCGGGCGCGCCCCCTCCCGGCCGCGCCGCCGCGGGGGGCGCGCGCCGTCTATAATGATCACCGCCATGCCCGTGCTCCCGCAGGACCGCGCCCCACAGGGCCCGCCGCTCGTCGACCGCTTCGGCCGCGCCGCAAGGAGCCTGCGGCTCTCGGTGACCGACCGCTGCAACCTGCGCTGCGTCTACTGCATGCCGGAGCGCGGCGTCGAGTGGTTCGAGCGCGGCCGCATGCTCACCTTCGAGGAGATCGCCCGCGTCGTGCGGGTCCTCGCCGGACGCGGCGTCGGCGAGGTGCGGCTGACCGGCGGCGAGCCGCTCCTGCGCCGCGACCTGCCGGTGCTCGCCGCCATGATCGCCGCCATCCCCGGCGTCGAGGAGCTGTCGGTCACGACCAACGGCCTGCTCCTCGCCGACCTGGCGCGGCCGCTCTACGACGCGGGGGTGCGGCGCTTCAACATCCACGTCGACTCGCTCGACGCCGCCACCTTCGAACGCGCCAGCCGGCGCGACGCGCTGCCGCGCGTGCTCGCGGGCATCACCGCGGTCGAGCGCCTGGGCGCGCTGCCGATCAAGATCAACGTGGTCCTCATCCGCGGCGTCAACGACCACGAGGTGCCGCGCTTCGCCGAGCTGGCGCGCACGCGGCCGTGGCAGGTCCGCTTCATCGAGATGATGCCGCTCGGCGACGGTGAGCGCTTCGAGCGCGAGCGCCTGGTGCCCGGCGCCGAGGTGCGCCGGCGGATCGAGGCGATCCACCCGCTCGTCCAGGCCGGGCGCGATCGCGCCTCGGCGCCGGCGACCCTGTTCCGGTTCGCCGACGGGCGGGGCGAGATCGCCTTCATCAACTCGGTGACCGAGCCGTTCTGCGCCGGCTGCGATCGCCTGCGACTGACGGCCGACGGCATGGTGCGCAACTGCCTGTTCGCCCGCGGCGACCGCGACCTCAAGCCGATCCTGCGCGGCGGCGGCAGCGATGCCGACCTCCTGGCGGCGGTGGCGGGCGAGGTGGCGGCCAAGGAGGCCGGCGGCAGCCTCGATCTCGGTCCCGTCTACGAAGACCGCCTGCCCCGGAAGATGTGGCAGATCGGGGGGTAGGAGGGTTGCCCGCGGTGGGCGAGGTGAAATACGATAGCGCCGGTCCGATATCGAAGGGCGACACGGTGGCAGGGCAGGCCGATTACAACCCCACGGTTCTCGATCACTACCGGAACCCCCGGAACGTCGGCGACATCCCGGGGAGCCCGGCGGTGGCCCAGGTCGGCGACCCGGCGCACGGCGATGTCCTGCGCCTGGCGCTGCGGATCGAGGGGGAGCGCATCGTCGAGGCCCGCTTCCGGAGCTTCGGATGCACCGCCGCCATCGCCGCCGGGAGCATGGCGACGGTGATGGTCGCGGGGCGGCTGGTGGGCGAGGCCGAGCGGGTGACGAACGGCGACGTCGCCCGCGAGCTCGGCGGGCTGCCGGAGTCGAAGATGCACTGCTCGGTGCTGGCGGAACAGGCGATCAGGGAGGCGATCCGGACCTGGCGCGCGGCGGCGCCCTCCGTGGAGGACGCATGTCGGTGACCGGCAAGCCGGTGAAGCGGCCGGAGCAGAGGGGGCTCCTGGCGCGGACCTACCTGCCTTCGATTCTCCAGGGGATGTGGATCACCCTGCGCCACATGTTCCGGCCCAAGGTGACGATGCAGTACCCCGAGGAGACCTGGACGCTGCCGGATCGCTACCGCGGCCTGCCGGCCCTGGTGCGCGACGAGGACCAGCGCGTGAAGTGCGTCGCCTGCTTCCTGTGCCAGATCGTCTGCCCGCCGAAGGCGATCCACATCGAGGCGCAGGAGATCGCGACCGGCGTCGAGAAGGGCCCCAAGGTGTTCGACATCAACATGCTGCGCTGCATCATGTGCGGCTACTGCGAGGAGGTCTGCCCCGAGCAGGCGATCTTCCTGACCCGTGAATACCAGACCGTCGGGCTGAGCCGCGAGCAGATGATCTTCGGCAAGGACCGGCTGCTCGAGATGGGCGGCGTGCGGCCCGATCCGATCAGGAAGTGGTCGCGCCTGGCGCCGCCCGCCGGCGCGCCGGGGAGCGGGCCCGAGCCCGCCGCCCAGGGAGCGGCTCGATGAACGACGACGCAAGCGCGGTGGATCACTGGGTCCTGACGACCCGCCTTGCCGACTACGTGGCCTGGGGCCGGAAGAACTCGCTCTGGCCGATGCCGATGGGCCTGGCCTGCTGCGCCATCGAGCTGATGGCGATGGTGGCGCCGCGCTACGACGTGGCGCGGTTCGGGGCCGAGGCGCTGCGCTTTTCGCCGCGCCAGGCCGACATGATGGTGGTCGCCGGCACGGTCACCAAGAAGATGGCGCCGGCGGTGAAGCGCATCTACGACCAGATGCCCGAGCCCAAGTGGGTGATCGCCATGGGTGCGTGCGCCTCGACCGGCGGCATGTTCCGCTCCTACGCCGTGACCCAGGGGGTCGACGAGATCATCCCGGTCGACGTCTACGTGCCCGGCTGCCCGCCGCGCCCCGAGGCGCTCATCGAGGGGATCATGCAGGTGCAGCGCCTGGTCGAGGAGCGCGCCCGCGCCGGCCGCGGGGCGGCGCCGATCCGCACGCCATCCGTCCCGGCCGCCGCCGGCCGGTAGCGCCCCATGGAGCCGGAGGCCAGCGCGGCACTGCGCCGCGAGACCCTCGCCGAGGTCGCCGCGACCGGCCCGATGCCGTTCGCCCGCTTCATGCATCTCTGCCTCTACCACCCGGTCCACGGCTACTACGCGCGCGGTGTCGGCGGCGGCAGCGGGCGCGATTACCTGACATCGAGCGGTCTGCACCGCGCCTACGGCGCCATGGTGGCGCGCCAGGCGGCCGGGATGTGGCGCGCCCTCGGCGCGCCACCGCACTTTCGTTTCGTCGAGTTCGGACCGGGCGAGGGGCACTTCGCCTGGGACATGTTGTCCGCCACCGCGTCCGAGGGGCCGTTCGCGCGCGCCCTCGAGTACGTCCTGGTCGAGACCAGCCCGGCCCTGAGACGTCGACAGCAGGAGCGCATCGCCCGTTTCGTCACGCCGGCCGCGGTCCGCTGGGCCGCCCTCGAGGATCTCGAGCGCGAGCCGCCGCTCACCGGCTGCCTGTTCGCCAACGAGGTTCTCGATGCCTTTCCCGCGCACCGTGTCGTCGGGTCGGACGGCGGGCTCATGGAGATCCACGTCGCGGCCGAGGCGGGCGACCTCGTGGAGCGCCTGCTGCCGCTGCGCGATCCCGAGGTCGCGGCCTTCCTGGAATCGGCGGGTATCCGGCCCGAGATCGGGCAGGAGGTCGACGTGCAGCCCGGGGCGGCGCGCTTCGTCGCCCGGGCGGCGCGCCTCCTGGGGAGCGGCTGGTTCGTCGTGGTCGACTACGGCTACGAGGCGCGGGACCTGTACCACCCGGCGCGGCGGCGCGGCACCCTGATGGCGTATCATCGCCATCACGCCGGTGAGCGGTTCCTGGAGCGGCCGGGCGATCAGGATCTGACCGCCCACGTCGACTTCACCGCCGTGACGCGCGCGGCCGAGGCGGCCGGGCTCCGATCGGCGGGCATGACCACGCAGGCGCGCTTCCTGCTGGCGCTCGGCGCGCTCGATCACTTCGATCGGGGCGACCTGCGCGAGCGGGAGGCGCTCAAGGACCTGGTCCTTCCCGATCGGCTCGGGGGGATCTTCCGGGTCCTCGTCCTGGCGACGCCGGCGGCGCCGGAGGGTCTGCGCGGACTGTCCGAGCCGTGGCGCGGCAGCCGGCCGCCGGCGGAGATGGAAGCAACGGGCGGCCGGGAGATCCCGGCGATCGAACGCGCCTGACGAAGGCGAAAGGACGGGAGCATGGCGGCGACACAGTCGGATGAACAGATGGTGCTCGGGGCCCTCGCGAAGGTCAAGGACCCCGAGCTGAACGTCGATATCGTGACCCTCGGGATGATCGAGGGGCTGTCGGTCTCGGGCGGCGCGGTCACGCTCACCGTAAACCTCACGACGCCCGGCTGCCCGCTCAAGGCGCAGATCGAGAAGGACGTGCGTGGCGCCCTGGGGACCGTGCCCGGCGTGACGACCATCAACCTGACCATGGGCGCGAAGGTGCGCAAGAGCATCGAGGCGCCGCCCGACCTGATCCCCGAGGTCGCCAACACCGTGGCGATCGGCTCGGGGAAGGGCGGGGTCGGCAAGTCGACCGTGGCGGTCAACCTGGCGCTGTCGTTCGCGCGCGCCGGCGCCACCATCGGCCTGATGGACGCCGACATCTACGGCCCCAACCTGGTACAGATGATGGGGGTCACCGCGCGTCCCGAGATCCGCGAGCGGCGCATCATGCCGGTCGAGGTCCACGGCATCAAGCTCATGTCGATGGCGTTCTTCCTCAAGGAGGACGAGCCGGTGATCTGGCGCGGCCCGATGCTGCACGGCGCCATCCGGCAGTTCCTCGGCGACGTCGAGTGGGGCCGCCTCGACTACCTGTTCATCGACATGCCGCCGGGCACCGGCGATGTCCAGCTCACGCTGTCGCAGATCATCCCGCTGACCGGCGCCGTGCTGGTGACCACGCCGCAGGACGTCGCCCTCTCGGACGTCCGCAAGGCGGCGGCGATGTTCAAGAAGGTGCGCGTCCCGATCCTCGGCGTGGTGGAGAACATGTCCTTCTTCGAGTGCCCGCATTGCGGCGAGCGCTCCGAGATCTTCAGTCACGGGGGGGCCGCGCGGTTCGCCGGGACCATCGGCGCCCCGTGCCTCGGCGAGATACCCCTCGACATCCGGCTGCGGCAGGGGGGCGACGAAGGGAGGCCGCCGGTGGTCCACGACCCGAAGTCGGGACCGGCGCTCGTATTCAAGGACATCGCCGAGAAGCTGGCGGCGATCATCAGCGTGAACACCTGGAGGAGACACGAGCATGGGATGGCAACCGGACGCTGAACCGGGGCGCGCCGCCGCGATCGGCGTCCTGACGCTGCTGTTCCTGGCCGCGGCGGCATCGACCCCGTCCGTGATCGGGGCTGTCGCGGCGGATGCCCGCCCGGGGGCGGGGTCCTCCGCGGCGGCGCCCGCCGCGGCTTCGCCCGCGCCGAAGACGGCGCGCGCCGCGGGAACCGACGTCATCGCCCGGGTCAACGGCAGCCCGATCCTGCGCCGCGACTTCGACGTGCTGGTGCAGGTGCGGTTCCGCCAGCGCGGCCCCGGCCAGCGCCGTCACGAGGACCTCGAGGCGGTGCGCGGCGCGGCGCTCGACACCCTCATCGACGGCGAGCTTCTTTACCAGAAGGCCGCGCAGGCGAAGATCACCGTCGGCGACGCCGAGGTGCGCGAGGAGGCCGCCCGGCTCCGGACCGAGCTCGGAACCCCGGAGGAGGCGGCCGAATTCCTGAAGGAATCGGGGATGAGCGACCGGGAGCTCGAGGCGCAGGTCCGGCGCAGCCTGACGGTGAAGCGCTACGTGGACCGCGACGTCGCCCCGGGGATCGAGGTGACCGAGGCGCAAGCGCGCGCCTGGTACGACGCCCACCCGGAGGCGATGACCCGCCCCGAGTCGGTGCGCATCAGCCAGGTGGTCGTCCAGGTTTCGCCGCAGGCCGATGCCGCGACGCGCGCCGCCGCCCGCCGGAAGATCGAGGAAATCCTCAAGGAGCTGAAGTCGGGGAAGGACTTCGCCGACATGGCGCGCCTCCACTCCGACGGACCGGAGGCGGAGCGCGGCGGGGACGTCGGGTGGGTCTGGACCGGCGGCGGCGCCCTGCCGCCGGTGGAGCGCGCCGCCCTGGCGCTGCAACCGGGCCTGATGAGCGACATCGTCGAGAGCCGCCGCGGCTTCCACATCATCAAGGCGACCGAGCGGCGCCCGGCCGGGCCGATCCCGTTCGCCGAGGCGCGCGAGCGGATCACCGCGCGGCTCCTCGACGAGCGGCGTGACGAGCGCGTCCGGGTCTTCGTCGCCGAGCTGCGCCGCGGCGCGCGCATCGAGAAGGTCGGCTGAGCCCGTGCTCCTGCAGCTGACGTCGATCGCGGGCGCCGTGCTGATCCTGGCGGCCTACGCGGCGCACCAGGCCGGCCGCATGTCGCGCGCGACCGCCGCCTATCACGTGATCAACGCCGGCGGCGGGGCGTTGCTCCTGGTGGTGGCGGTGGCGACGAGGCAGATCGGCTTCATCGTCCTCGAGGGCGCCTGGACGATCATCAGCCTGGTGGCGCTGCTCCGCCCGGGGAGCCGCCGCGCCGGATCGGGACCGCCGGCGCCGGCCGCCGGCGTGCTAGAATAGGCGTCCCACCACAACTTCAGACGACCCGGACCTTTCGCGCCGGAAGGCGCCGGGCGACAGGGGGATGCCCGATGGCGAAGGTCAAGAAGACGCAGCCGGAGGTCGGCCGGAAGGCGCCCAAGTTCGCGCTGATGGCGACCGGGGGTCGAGAGATCACGCTCGGCGACTTTGTCGGCAGGAAGAACCTGATCCTGTACTTCTATCCCAAGGACGGGACCCCCGGCTGCACCACCGAGGCCTGCGGGTTCCGCGACGTGCATGAACGCTTCGAGGAGCACGACACCGTCGTGCTCGGCGTGAGCCTCGACGCGCTCGACGCGCACGAGCGGTTCTCCGCCCGGCACGGCCTGCCGTTCGCCCTCCTGAGCGACAGCGGCCGGCGCGTGTCGGAGGCCTACGGGGTCTACGGCAAGAAGAGCTTCATGGGTCGCGAGTTCTTCGGCATCCACCGGACCACGTTCGTGATCGACAAGAAGGGGACGATCCGGCGCATCGATCGCAAGGTCGACGTGAAACAGCACCCCCGCGAGATCCTCGATTTCGTCCGGACCGAGCTGGCCTGAGGCCGGCGACCACCGGCGTGCCGCACATCCTCCTCGAAGGTTGCGCGTCGATTCGGCAGTTGCAGTCCGCCCACCAGCCCTTCGCGGTGCGCGAGGGCGAGCGGCTGGTGAAGGTCGGGCGCTTCTACGCCGACGAGCGCGGCGAGGCCGCCCTCGTCGAGTCCCTCGTCGTCGAGCGGGGCCACACCCAGAAGTTCTTCATCCTCGTGGCGGCGCGCCCGGGCGGGCTGGCGGTGCGGCTCGAGCCGATGACCGATCCGGAGAAATCGCCCGGTGTGAAGAGGGCGCTGGCGATCCTGGCCGAGCGGCTGCGGCGGGTGGCGGGCGGCCGCTATGGCAGCACCAACATCTCCGAGTACCTGGCCGGCGACGCGCCGGTGGAGGGGGGCGACTGATGCCGGTCAAGGCGCGCTGCGGGCCGGAAGGGGACATCCCGGAGGGCGGCAGCAAGGTGGTCAAGGTGAAGGAGCACGCCATCGCGATCTTCCGGCATGGCGGCGTGCTCTATGCGCTCGAGAACACCTGTCCGCACCAGGGCGGGCCGCTCGGCGAGGGATACCTCGAGGCGAACGGCGTCGTCTCCTGTCCCTGGCACGGCTGGACGTTCGATCTGAAGACCGGGGTGTCGCCGATCGATCGCGATATGCGGGTCGGATGCTACACGGTCACCGTCGAGGCCGGGCAGGTCGTCGTCGAACTGCCCTGAGGGCATGGCCCGGCGGGGACAGTCTACCGGTCCTGCCGGCGCCGCCACGTCGCGCGGTGGATGACGCGGCCCGCGGTGATGTACTTGACCTCGTAGTTCGTCTTTCCCGCCTGCCCTTCGATCGAATGGACCGGGTCGGCCGCCCGCTCGAGGCGGGTATGTCCGGCGACCACCGCGACGATCGCCTCGAAGTACCCGGTGAAGTCGGTCGAGACGTGGAGGTACCCCCCCGGCGCGAGGATGCGCTCGATGTGGGACGCGACATCCGGTGAAAACAGGCGGCGCTTGTGGTGGCGCTTCTTCGGCCAGGGATCGGGGCAGTAGACGTGCACGCGCGCCGCCGCCCCGTCGGGCACGAGGTCCGCGAGGACGTGGCGGGCGTCGCCGCGGTGGAACCGGACGTTGGCGAGGCCCAGGCGCGCGGCGCGGTCGCGGGCGATGCGCAGGTGCTTGAGCGACCACTCGATGCCGAGAAAGTCGGTGTCGGGCCGCGCCGCGGCCTGCGCCAGCAGGAAGCGCCCCTTGCCGGTGCCGATCTCGATCTCGACCGGCGCGCGGCGGCCGAAGATCGCCGCGAAGCGGAACGGGCCCTCGACCTGACCCGGCAGGATCTCCAGGTCGGCCGGGGTGTGTGCAGCGGCGGTCTCGTTCACGCGGGCCCTCGGAGCCGCCGGCGCCGGCATGGCGGCCTCCGGTGGCGGGATCGGATCAGATGGTGCGGCGATAGTCCTCGAGGCGGTAGGTCCAGACCCGCTCGCCGCAGTAGCGCCGCCCCTCCGGGCAGATCGGGGTCAGGCCGGCGCTCTGTCTCAGGTTGCAGGGCGGCAGGAGCCACACCCCGATGCGCGGGTTGACCGCGCGGATCTGCAGCGCCTCGTCGAGCGACGCCTTCCAGATCTCCTCCTGGGCGTTGTAGCACAGGCGCATGGCGTGCTTGTGCCTGAGGTCGAGAAGGCTCGCCGACTCGGTGAACCGGATCGACACCGCGTTCGGCAGAAGATACAGGGCGAACTCGGGCGGCGTCCCGAGGGCGAGCAGGCGCCGGATGCCGTCCCAGGCGATCGCCATCGCCTCGCGATAGCGCCGCTCCACGCCCGCGTCGGTCGCGACCAGGGGCGGCGTCTCGTAATCGGGGTCGGCGCCGAGCTGCGCCTCGAGGGCCGGCCGCGAGGCCGGCGTCATCCGGTGCCGCTGGTTCTGCGAGTCGCCGGCGTGGCTCATCTTCTTGCGGAAGGTGTAGTGGCAGTGCGCCATGGCGCGTGACAGCTTGCTGAGCGTGGTCAGGTTGAGCGACTCGCCGAGGTAGCGGTTCTGCCCGGGGTCCATGACCAGCGTGATGGCGTCGTCGTCCGCGAGGCGCGCCCGCGGCAGCCCGAGGACCTCGCGCACCGCCTGCGCCAGCGTCTCTTCATTGCGCGCCGGCCAGTCGACGAGCACCGACATCCGGCCTTCGAGGCCGCCATCGAACTCGGCGCGGAAGGCGCGGCGGCGCGCCGCGCCGCCGTCCACGGCGCCGGCGTCCACCACGCCGCCGTCCACGCCGCCGGCGCCCGCCGCGTCATCGGCCGCCCCGGCCAGCGCCAGGGCGCGGTACTCGGGCAGCTCGTCGGCCGGGATCGGCTCCTCGAGGATCGCCCGGTACCCCGGATCGAGACGCAGCAGCTCCTCGACCATGCGGCCGACCACCAGGCGCTGCTCGAGCGGCACGTCGCCGGCGGCCGAGGCGCGCCAGTAGCGCAGGAGGGTGCTGCCGTTGATCGTGTGATAGAGGTAGGCGAAGGTGGCCACGGGCAGGACGTAGCGCGCCACCTCCTGGGCCTTCTTGCGCACCTCGCGGTCCCACTGCGCGGCGATCCTCCGCCGCGAGGGATAGCGCTGGTAGTACGCCTCGGCCGCCGGCCGGAACAGCAGGCCGCACAATTCCTCGTAGGCCGTCTGCTGGCGGCCGACCGTCTCGCGGTAGACCTCGAGGGCGGGCGCCGACAGCGGCGGCACGGCGACCTGCCCCGGTTTGACGGTGACGTAGCGCTGGCTGACCTGCTCGGAGTTGTAGAACGGGTGGCTGTGCAGGAACGACCAGATCAACTGGCGGCTGACGTTCGCCAGCGCGAACTGGAAATGGGCGTGCTGCAGGGTCGTGTGGTGCCCCGCCTGATACAGGTCGCGCGCCAGGGCGTCACGGCGCTCCCGGCGCTCGTCGCGCTCGCGCGGCGGCGTGTCCGGAGGGCCGAGGATCTGCTCGTCGCGCACGATGCCGCCGCCCGAATAGCAGGTGCGCGCCGTCGCCACGACGTTGTCGAACGGGCGGACGAAGGCTTGGGTGAGGATCACCTCGGGTGGAGGCGACAGGAAGCGCTCCTCGCGTCTTCGGGCCGGCTGGTTCGTCATCGGGTCGTCGGGCGGGATGGGGCTCCGCGCGCGGCCGGATTATAGCGCGCCCGCCGTCGGCCGCGCCGCCACGATCGCCCGCCGCGGCGCCAGGCGCTCGTTTCCGGCGCGTTGGCGGCGCGTTCCCGGCGGCGTCCGGCCCGCCGGGCGGGGTGTATCATGCGGGCTCCGATGAGCGACTGGCAGCGCCATTTCTCCGGCTTCGGAGGCCGGGCTTACCTCGACTGCGCCGCCCAGGGTCCCTTTCCGGCGGAGACTGCCGAGGCG
>Ga0247727_10019369_pt1 | contig 10553 bp, 7 predicted proteins | sample WisWelCaveWW1625_FD_202498 | JGI IMG/M metagenome (GOLD analysis project Ga0247727, IMG submission 202498) | Biofilm microbial communities from Wishing Well Cave, Virginia, United States - WW16-25 | ecosystem: Environmental > Aquatic > Deep subsurface > Groundwater > Cave microbial mat | place...
GGTGGAACGGGCTCGATGGCCGCGGACAGATCGTCGCGATTTCGGACACGGGCGTCGATTACGATCACGACCAGTTCCGGCACTCCGCCGCCCTGATCACGACGGGCGACCTCTACAACGACACGGACCCAGCCCGCCGCAAAGTCGTCCGGTATCTGAACATGGGGAACCTCACGGGACAGGTGAGTTGGGTCGGCCCGACGTGGGACCCGTGGTCGATCCGGGACAGCGACCATACGCCCGGGGCGGGGGACTGCACTTTCGGTCACGGGACCGCGGTCGCGTCCGTCCTCACGGGCAACGACAACTACCGCGCGGGAGGCGGGGACGTCGACGACGGGCTCGCGCTCGGTGCGAAGTTGTACGTTCAGGACATCGGGACAATCGGCGTGGAGGACGCTTGCCCGCCTAATGACCAAGACCTCCTGTCCTTCCTGCCGGAAGATTTCGCGGACCTCTTCGGGCCCGCGGGCCTCGTGTACAACGACCCCGTGGCCCCCGTCCGAATCCACAGCAACAGCTGGGGCTCCCCGATGAACGAGTACGACATCCAGGCGCGAATGGTCGATGCCTACGTCTGGAGCCATCCCGACCTGACCGTCCTGTTCGCGGCAGGCAACTCTGGATCCGGAGTGGCGACGATCGAAACCCCGGCCACCGCGAAGAACATCGTCTCGGTCGGGGCTGCGGGCAACCCGGACAGCCGCCTCCTTGGCGGCCCCAACGAATTGGCGGGCCTGAGCAGCCGGGGTCCGACTTCGGACGGGAGGCTCAAGCCCACCATCATAACGATCTTCGACGGCGACTCGGGAATGTCGGACGGGGCAATCACAGGGTTCGGAGGGGCCGACGACCACTGGGCCGGCACGAGCTACGCGACTCCATCCGCTGCCGCAGCTGCGGCAATCGTGCGCCAGTACTTCGTGGACGGCTGGTATCCGACGGCAGGGCCCGTAGCGGGCAACGCGAGGCTGCCGAGCGCGGCCCTCGTTCGCGGGATGCTCATCGCTTCAGGGGTCCAGATCACAGGGAGCGGAGCGTTCCGGCCGGGGAACGCGGTCTGGCCGAACAACGAGCAGGGATTCGGACGAGTCCTCCTGACGAACGTCCTCCCGGTCGCCGCCGCGGGGGACACTTGGCGGACCCAGGTCGTCGACGACCCCGCGGGCCTCCTCACGGGCGAACAGGCGACCCATGAGTTCCGCGTGACGGGAGGACGCACGCTGAAGTTCGTCCTTGCATGGAGCGATTACCCCGCGGCTCTCAACGCTGCGAAAGCCCTTGTGAACGACCTCGACCTCATCGTCACGGCCCCGAACGGCACCATCTACCGGGGCAATAACTTCGGTTCCTTCACCGCGGGCCAATCGGTGCCCGGCGGGACGACAGACGTCACGAACGTCGAGGAAGCCGTAATCGTCAGGTCGCCCCTCGCAGGCGTCTGGACCGTGCAGGTCGTCGGATCGAACGTGCCTATCGGCCCGCAGCCCTTCGCCCTCGTCGGGACAGGGGACCTCGACGCGGCTTTTGGACGCGTGGCCGTCGACCGTGCGTCCTATCGTCCGGGGGAATCCGTCGGGATCGCGGTGGAGGATGGAGACGCCTCCGCGGTGCAGGTCCTCGTGACGTCGACCTTTGACGGATCGGGCGAGACAGTGCCCCTGTCGCGCGGCGGTCCCGGCCAGGTCTGGCGAGGATCCGCGGGGATCTCCTTCGGTCCCGCATCGGGTGCGGGCGTCCAGGTGCGCCACGGAGACACCGTCGTCGCCGCTTACGTCGACGCATCCCCGGCTCATACGGCCATCGCGACGGCCCGGGTCGATGCGGAGGGACCCACGATCTTCGATGTCCGCTCCGATGCCCCCGGACCCTACTCCACCCGGATCCGATGGTCGACGGATGAGTCTGCGACTTCGACTGTGTGGTTCGGAACATCGCCATCGAACCTCTCGTCCCTCGTCGGACTGCCCGAACTTCGAACCGCCCATGAGGTCCCTATCGCCGGGCTCCAGGCGGACGTCCTCTACTTTTACGACGTTGTCTCGAGGGATCGCCATGGCCAGGAGACGCGAGACGCGAACGGCGGACGCCACTACCGCTTCCGGACCCAACCCTTCAGCGACGTCCTCCTCGTGATCGCGGACGACTCGTTCCCTCCCGAGCGGGAGATCTCGTGGTCCACGGCCCTCGACGGCCAGCGATGGACCTGGTCCTTGTGGCGCTCCGCGGACGGTGGGCTGCCGCCCCTCGGCGTCCTGCAGGCGCACCGCGCGGTCCTCTGGCAGGTCGGCCTCGAGCAGTACCCGCCGTTCGACGCGGCCGCCCGGGACCTCCTGCGCCGGTACCTCGACGGAGGCGGCCGCCTCCTCGTGTCCTCCCACGACACCGCATGGTCGCTCAGCGACCCGACGTCCCAGTTCACCACCCCGGATGGAGACACCTGGGTCCGGAGCATCCTCCGAGCTTCGTTCGATTGCGATCCCATCACCGCCGGTCAGCTCCGAGGCGTCTCGGGAGACCAGGTGAGCGGCGCGTATACCGCCGGTGTCGTGTACTCCCCCCATCGGGACGGGGGCGCGGTCGACGAATTCACCGCGATCAACGTGGGCGGGACCGCGGCGGCGATCTGGACGGACGACCTGACGGATCCGCCCACCTGCGGCGCGTCCACGCGGTCCGTTGGCCTGCGATGGTTCTCCTCGGCCGCGAACGGGACGAGCGGAATCGGCGTCTGGGGCGGGACGCCGTCGCGGCTCCTCTACTTCGCGTTCGAGATCACGAGTCTCGATGCGACTCCGAGCGACCTCCGGCCCGCGAGTCCGACTCGCGCCCAGGTCATCGACAACGCGATCCGGTGGCTCGTGAGCACCGGGACGTCAACCCTGGACCGCGACCACCCGGAGGTCACCGTGACCGCGCCGAACGGCGGGTCGTTCCAGGGTCCCACGATCCCGATCAACTGGACCGCGTCGGGCCCGGGCCTCTCGGACTTCGTCCTCTCCTACAGCGGGGACGGAGGCCAGAGCTGGAATCCGATCGCGACGGTCCCGGGGACCTCGCGGACCCATGTCTGGGACGTCCGGGGGTTGCCGAACGGGGACGACTACTTCATCCGGGTCGTCGCCCGCGACGGAGGAACGCCGTCCCTGAACGGCCGGGACGACTCGGACGCCCCCCTGGTCCTTCGACGCCCCGGAGGAGACGGGACCGGCCCCGCGATCTGGGCCGGGAGCATCCGAGTCCGGCCGAACCCGCCCGGGGCGGGAGTCCTGACAACGGTCAACGCGACTGCGGACGACCGGCTCTCGGCGGGAAGCACCCTGGCGGCTGCGGAGTTCTTCTTCGCGGCGACGGAGCCGACTACCGCGGAAACGGGCACGGGTCTTCCCATGACCGCCGTCGACGGGACCTTCGACGAAACCGTGGAGGACCTCTCATGGTCGGGCGCCCTCGCGGTCGCTCCGGGCGGTTCGTGCGCGTGGGTCCACGCGCGCGACGGGGCCGGGAACTGGGGATCGTTCGAGTCGGCGTGCTTCGTGATCATCTCCGCCGGACCCGACGTCACACCGCCCGCGACCGCGCGCATGAGCTCCGCGCGGCTCGTGAACGGCCGGTCTGACGTGGCCCTCGAATGGGCGAAGGCGTGGGACGACGGCCTGTTCGGAGGGGCGACGACCTATCGGGTCCTTCGGTCTCCGTCACCCCAGGGCCCGGGAGCCGCAGTCGGCCTGGACATCCCCGCGACGGGGGCGTCGACGTACGCCTTCGTCGACGGGAGCGCGGGCGAACCCGACCCCGCGGACTACTTTTACCGAGTCGAGACGGAAGACGCGGCGGGCAACCGGGCCGTGGGCGGCATCCTCGCGGCGAAAGTCCGCCTCGCGGTCGCGGCCGGCACGAACCTGCTCGGGATGCCCGTGGACGCCATCGACCGGTCCATGGCGAACCTCGCGGCAGGACTCGCGTGGACCTCCGCGTGGAGCCATGACGCGTGCGCGGGCTCCTCCGCGTGGACGTCCGCGGTTCTGTCGGAGGCCTCTTCGTTCCTCATCGGGCCGGGGCGCGGCTTCTGGGTCAATGCGACCGCCCCGGGAGCCCTGTTGGCCGTCGGCCTCGTGCCCGCGACCGCCCGGATCGACCTGTGTGCGGGATGGAACCTCGTCGCCCTGCCGGGGTTCGCACCAGGGCTCACGGTCGGGATGGTGAAGGCCGGGACGGGCGCGGACGAGATCGTCGGGTCGGACGCGGCATCGGGCTACGCCACACGGCGCCTCCTCGACGGGGAGGTCCTCGTGGCAGGCCAAGGCGTCTGGGTCCGGGTGCCCGCCACGGTCACGTGGGCCGTCCCGGGATCCTGACCTCAGCCGCCCCGGATATCGAACAGATCCGACTCCTGGAGCTCGAAATAGTATCGGGACTGTTCGATCTCCCGCTCCTTGGACATCTCCCGGTCGATTCGGTCGCGCCAGCCCGCCTTCAGGGCGATGCGGACCCTTTGGCCCTCCTTCTCGAAGAGAACCTCAGGCTCGGGGCCCGCCTCCAGAGAAATGTTGCCTTTGCCCATCGTGCACCCGCTCGAAAACTGGATCCCGTCCACGACACACAGCATCGGCGGCTCGGGGCGGCTCCGGACCGTCGCGCGAAGACCCTTGTGATGACCGAGGATCCGGCGGCCGATCGAGCCCATCCGGAGCCCGAGGGTCACGTAGACACCGAGATGGCCATGGAATCGCTGGAGGTCCGCGAGGTCCTCAGGGAGCTCCATCGCGCCGCACAAGGCGGGGCCGCGGCAAGAACCTTCCCCCCGGGGCATGTTCGATGTGTACGAGATCGCGCACACGGCCGTCTTCGCTCGAGACCTCGTTGATCTTCCGGTCGAAGTACTGGATGCGGACCACGGCCCGCATGACCAGGTACGATCCGATCACGATGAGGGTTGCGCTGAACGCGAGCAGGGGGGCCATGAGGTAGAGGATCTCGAGGATGTCCCAGAACTGGGAGGTGGCCACGAGGAAGGACACGACGGACATTGGAAGGGACAGGACCGCGACGCCGGTCCTCAGGGTCGATAGGGAGGTGCGCTTTTCCGCCAGGAGGAGCTGGACCTCCTGGAGCCGCAGCTGCTCCAGCGAGTTGTGAAGGACGCGTTCGCTAAGCTCTTCGGAGTTCATCCCATCCCGGAAGCGGCCGAACAGAGCATCGTGTATTTGAGTCTCACCCCGGAATTGCCTGCGATTACTTTCGCAGACCTCCCTGCATCGACCTCTTGTCCCCTTACGCCTAGGGAGACACGGGGGAAGAAAGCCGTGAGTCCTCAGGCGGAAAGCTCGACGAACGGGGCGCCGCGGGCGAAGACGATGGACCCTCACTCATGCCCCGAATGCGGAGCCCATCTCGTCCATGACGAAGGATGCGTCGCATGCCGGGACTGTGGGTTCTCGGCTTGTGCATGATCGCCCCGGGAGGCGCTGGGATGTTCCAGTGGAAACGACCGCACCTAAACTCACGCGCGTGCAGCAGGCCAGCGGAAGGAGGAGTCAAAGGGATATGACCCTGCCCGAGCCTGCGCCAGGCGGGGCGCGGGGGAGAGCGTTGCTCGTCGAGTTTCCTCAGGATGAACTCATCGCGAAGTGGGAGGAATTCTTCGATGAGATGGGGTACCAGTCGAAGATCATCACAGTCGCGGATCGGTATCCTGAGACGCGCAGTCTCGAGGTCCCCTTCGACGAGGTCAACCGGTTCGACACGGACATGTCGATTTACCTCCTCCGGCACCCTCTGAACGTCCTGACGGCTGGGGAGGAGGCGATCCGACGACTGACCCCGCCGGGCGAGGAGAACCTGCAGGTCCACCTCCGAATCAAGGGGCTGCCGCGGGATCGCAGGGTGCGGATTCGGGACCTCCGGGCGAAACACCTGGGTCAGTACCTCGCCGTCGAGGGACTCGTCCGCAAGTCGACGGAGGTCCGGCCGCGGGTGGTCGGCGCTCTGTTCGAATGCCTCCGATGCGGGACGATCCTGAAGGAGGAGCAGGAAGGCCAGTTGTTCCGCGAGCCTCTCGAATGTTATCCGGAACAAGGGGGATGCGGTCGGTCCGCAAGCGCGACGAAGTTCAAGCTTCTCACGGAGACCTCCGTCTATTTGGACACGCAGAAACTCGAGGTCCAGGAAGCCCCGGAGGGCCTGCGAGGCGGTGAAGAGCCCCAGCGGCTGACCGCGTACGTCGAGGACGACCTCACAGGCCGAATCACGCCGGGAATGCGGGTCGTGCTCAACGGAATCCTGCGGAGCCTCCAGAAGGGAAGGCCCGGCCAGCGATCGACTCTTTTCGACATCTTCATGGACGCAAACTCGGTCGAGCTCGAACAGGTTGAGTTCGAGGAGATCGAGGTCACCGAGGAGGACGCTCGGCGGATCCGGGAAATGGCCGCGAGCCCGGACATCTTTCGGATGATCGTGAGTTCGATCGCGCCTTCCATCTACGGCATGCACGTCGAGAAGGAGGCGTTGGCGCTCCAGCTGTTCGGCGGGACGCCGAAGGTCATGCCGGACGGACGAAGGATTCGTGGGGACCTCCACCTGCTCTTGGTGGGCGACCCCGGCACCGCGAAGAGCGAGCTGCTGTCCTACATGATTCGCTTGGCCCCTCGCGGGATCTACGCGACGGGGAAGGCGGCGTCTGCGGCGGGCCTGACCGCGGCTGCCGTTCGGGACGAATTCGGAGAAGGTCGGTGGACTCTCGAGGCGGGCGCGCTCGTCCTCGCGGACAAGGGTCTCGCGGCGATTGATGAAATTGAGAAGATGAATCCTCAGGATCGTTCTGCGATCCACGAAGCGCTGGAGCAGCAGAGGGTCAGCGTCGCGAAGGCGGGCATCACGGCGGTCCTTCAAGCTCGGTGCGCGGTTCTGGCCGCGGCGAACCCGAAGCTCGGTCGCTTCGACATCCACAAGTACATCTCCGAACAGATCGCCCTCGAACCGCCGCTGCTCTCGCGATTTGATGGGATTTTCGCCCTCATCGATCGGCCGGAAGCGGAAAAGGACCGCCGGCTCGCGGAACATGTGCTCCGGGGCCACCGCGTGGGCCAGATCCGCCGACGGAGGGAAGAGGGGGTCCTATCATCTCCTCAGACCGAGGAAGAGGAACCGTACGCACCGTACCTGAGTCCCGAATTCCTCCGGAAATACGTCGCCCATGCGAAGCGGATCTTCCCGGTGATGCGCGACGATGCCATGGAAGCCATCAAAACGAAGTATCTGGACATCCGGAAGACCGGGGAAGGCGCAGAGTCGAGCGTCCCGATCACCCCCCGACAGCTCGAGGCGATCATCCGATTTTCGGAAGCGAGTGCGCGCCTGCGCCTGAGCGAATTCGTCGAGCTCGAGGACGCCGAACGGGCCGTCCGGATCGTTGAGTACTGGATGGGCAAGGTCGCGGGCGAAGAGGGCGGCCGTCTCGACATCGACATCATCCAGACGGGCATCAGCCAGTCGCAGCGCGAACAAATCACCGCGCTCCGGGAGGTCATCAACGAACTCGCCGGGCCCGACGGGGTCGCGGACTACGAGGACATCGTCCGAATCGCCCAGGATCGCGGGATTCCACCGGCGCGCGTGGATGCCTGGCTCAAGCGCTGGGCGCAGGAAGGCGAAATCTACAGCCCCGCGAAAAACAAGTATAAGCTCGTCGAGCGGTTGTAGCACGGATCCGTTCGATGCCGATCCGCATGAAGGTGTACACACGAGGAAGGGAGATCCTCGTCGCCGCTGCGGACGCGGACCTCATCGGCAAGACCTTCCGAGAGGGCAAGTTCCGGATCGAGGTCGGCCAGTTCTACGACGGCGAGGCGGTCTCGGCGCGGGTGTTCCTCGAGCGGATGGAATCCGCAACGATTGGGAACTTTGTCGGTCGAGAGACGGTCGAGGCCGCAAAGAGCGGCGGATACGTTTCCGACGGCGGGATCCTCTGGATCGACGGCGTCCCCCACGCTCAATACGTCGTCCTTGCGTGATCACGACCGGGAATGACGGGCCCGACGCCACCGGCGCCAAGCCGCCCGTCCGTGCTTCTTCAGGAGGAGGGCGTATTGTCCCATGACCGTGTGCGCGGCGACCCCCAGGAGGATGCCGATTCCCGCGGGGCTCGTCGTCAGGGGACCGAGGAAGGCCAAGGGCGATCCCGAGACCAGGGTTGCATAGGCGATCCGGCTCGCGAGGCTCAGGGACGTGAGCCCGACTCCCAGGCCCACCAGGAATCGGCCTCGGGCAATCCGACCCTGCATGAAGTACCATCCGCCGAGGAGGACGAGGACCGCTCCGAAAGCGGTTGTAAATGCGATGCCCACGAGGATCGTGTTGAGCACGAGGACGGCGGGGCGGTCGACGTACGGCACGACGTACTCCGCGACGATCGCTTGGAGAACGGGGTTCGCCAATTCCCCCGCGAAGAGGAACGAGGCGGAAAGGACGCAGAGGACGACCGCATCCCGGTGCTTCAGTCTTCGTCGCTTCCACCGGGAGGCGGTGCGGGCCATAGGACGCGGAGACAAGGCTGGGGGTACTTATGGGCTGGCCCCCCGCTATCGACTGACGCGGCCCATCCCTTAAGTAGCGCGCGCCCCTTCGAAACGGGTCCATGTTCTGCGTCGAGTGCGGGACCGAGGGCACCACCACGGACGGCTTGTGCGCGACGTGCTTCGCGGAGAGGCACCGAGTCCTCGACCCGCTGCCACACCTCGATGTGTCGCGGTGCGCCCAGTGCGAATCCTGGCGTCTCGGATCGGGATGGGTCCGGACCGATCTCGGCGACGCGGTCCGCGTTCTCCTGTCCGAACGAATCAAGTCGCGCGATCCATTCGAAAGTGTCGCCTTCACGTTCCGGACCCGCGCCGAGGACCCGAACAACTTCGCCCTCGAGGTCCGAGCCCTCGGAGTCTACGGCGCGCTGCGACAGTCGGAGGATTTCCGAACGCGTCTCCGGGTGAAGCCGTCCCGCTGCGACACGTGCGCGAAGGAACGCTCCCATTACTATGTGGGGATCTTACAGGTCCGAGGCACCGGTAGGGAGCTGACGCCCTCCGAGATCCGTGACATCCGCACCTTTGTGATGGTGCGCGTGGACCGGGCGCGGGACACGGGAGAGTTCGTCTCGAAGATCGACACGACGGAGGGCGGCCTCGACTTCTATGTGAGCACGAACGCGTTCACAAAGGTCCTCGCTCGGGAGGTCGCGCATTCGTTCGGTGGGACCGTCTCTTCGTCCCCGAAGCTCTTCGGGAAGCGCGGAGGCAAGGAAATCTTTCGCGTGACGAGCCTTGTTCGTCTCGCACCGTTCCGCATCGGTGGCGTCGTTCGGTACAAAGGGACGATCCACGAGGTCGTCTCCCTCGCCCCGCTCATGACCCTCCGCGACCTCGTCACGGGCGAGCGGCGCCGCTTCAAGCCGAAGGACTTGCGCGGAGCCCGCGCGGTCAGGGCCGAGCGCTTCGAGGCGGACCTCGGACACGAGGGAACCCATCTCCTTGCGACCCACCCGGAGACGGGAGTCGCGCGGGAGGTGACCACCCGCGGCGTTCGCCCGGGTCGCGGAGTCGTCGTATGGACCGAGGGAGACGCCTTCGTATCGAGTCTCCCCATCGACCCTTCGAAGGGTTAAATCGGGCCGGTCCCTTGTCCGGCCGATGAAACTGGCCGTGGGGGTCCGAAGCCTCGACGAGCTCCTTGGGGGGGGAGTCGAGGAGGGCTGCCTCACGCTCGTCCACGGTCCCGCGGGAAGCGGGAAGACGAACCTTTGCCTCCAGCTCGCCCGGAACATGATCCGCTCGGGGCGGAAGGCGATCTACATCGACACGGAGGGGGTGTCCCTCGAACGCCTCCAGCAGATGTGCGGAGACGACTTCGAGATGGTCGTAAGGAACATCCTCTTCTCGGAGCCGTATGACTTTGAGGAGCAGGAGAACCTCATCGAGAAGGCTGTGAAGCTCGCGGAGAACAATGCGGAAGTCGGCCTGATCGTGATCGACAGCGTCACGATGCACTACCGCCTCACGATGCGGGACGAGACGCGGCGGGACGAGCGCCACTCCCTCACGCGCCAGATCGCGAAACTCCTCCGCGTCTCCCGCCAGCGGGGGATCCCGGTCGTCGTCACGTCCCAGGTGTACACGGACATCGATACGGGCGCCTACCTGCCCCTCGGGGGCCACATGCTGAGCCACAACGCGAAAACGATCGTCCGGCTCGAGAAGACGGGAGCGAGTGCGCGCCTCGCCGTCCTCGAGAAGCACCGCCACCGGGAAGAAGGTTCCATTGCTGCGTTCCGGATCACGGGCCGCGGCCTCGAGGACTAGCGCCGCCGCGTTCTCTGGGCGTCCACGAGCGTCTCGAGAAGCCTGCGAGCTTCCGGGTCCCTTGACGGGATTCGGGCGAGCGCGGCCCGGGCGAGCCTCCCGTTCTCGTCAATCCGCTCTTCCATGATCGGGAGGATGTGCTCCCTCAGGACCTCGCGCACGGTCGCGACGTCTCGCTTCGTCGTGCGGGCGCCGCGCCCGTAG
>Ga0247727_10019370_pt1 | contig 10552 bp, 9 predicted proteins | sample WisWelCaveWW1625_FD_202498 | JGI IMG/M metagenome (GOLD analysis project Ga0247727, IMG submission 202498) | Biofilm microbial communities from Wishing Well Cave, Virginia, United States - WW16-25 | ecosystem: Environmental > Aquatic > Deep subsurface > Groundwater > Cave microbial mat | place...
AAGGGTCATTCGCCACAGGACATAGCCACCCTCCGTCACATCTCCTTTCGCGTCTGCGCCTTCACCGTAAGAATTGAGAACCACGAGCTCGGTGCCTTCTTTGATTGCCGCCAGGTGCGTAGATGCGCTGGTCGAGAAATTCATCGTATCCGGAGAGGTAAGATTATACATGGTGCTCAAACCAGCCTGTTGGGCTAAAAGAGGACTACCGAAGACCCTCAAAGCAAGCAGCATGAAAAACAGTTTGGACTTTTTCATATATTTTAAAATGGTTCGAAGCTAAATTAAAATGAGCTATGAGGTCTTAATCAATTCATGAACAGACATTATTACTTCAGGAATGGCAAAAAAGGTCTTAGTTTCTCTGGAATTGGTAAAGATCAGGGTGTATAATCAACCTCCTTAAAGAGTGGATGATCCTTTAGCATGGTTAAATTCCCTATGAAGGGATTAATTGGGAAGGTGCATTGAGTGCAAAATCGAAGATTTAGTACCCTTAGCTGGATTTGGGTCGAACCTTTCAGCAATCGCTGGATACTCGGAAATAGGTTTCTGGATAGACATGACGCGATTTGCGGAGGAAACGAGGGGGATTAAAGGGCAGGATTGATGGATTAATAAATTTCTTTTCAAATGGCAGGGGAATCTTTCTTTTTCCCTTCCAGATTCTGGATCATTCTGAATAATATCTTCGATAGTTCCTCATACCTCTGATAAAAGCCGGTGTACTTCTCCGTGTTCATTTCCCCCTCCCCAGTCAGGAAGTCCATGACAGCAACACATTCAAACCCGGAAGCCCGTGCAGTCGTAAAATAGTTCTTGCGATCTGCTTTAGAAAATTTTCCCGATCCTTCAGCAATGTTCAACGGAACACTGAAAGATGCTCTTCCCAATTGATCTATAACATATTTATCAAACTTTGATTTCAGGATAAGGTCTTTACATTCTTTGTGGAAGGTCTTTGCCTTTTTATAAACTTCAAATTTTTGAAAGTCGAACATGGTAATTGATATTAGAGCGAGAAACAGTGTGAGAGCGAAGAAAAATCAGAGCGAGAAACGCCGCTCTCGCTCCGTTTCTCGCTCTGAATTTGTACACCTAACTCCTAAATTATCGAACTTTTTAGGAGACTTATTGCTTTTTTGAAAGAAGGGTTTGTTTTAGAGCGGGAAACAGTGTGAGAGCGAAGAAAAATCAGAGCGGGAAACGCCGCTCTCGCTCTGTTTCTCGCTCTGATTTTGTACACCTAACTCCTAAATTAGGGTTTGTTTTAGAGTGAGAAACAGTGTGAGAGCGAAGAAAATTCAGAGCGAGAAACGCCGCTTTCGCTCTGTTTCTCGCTCTGAATTTGTACCCCCGCCAGGAATCGAACCTGGATCTTGAGTTCCGGAAACTCACATTCTATCCGTTGAACTACGGGGGCAGTCCTTTGAATCCCGGTTGGAATTCAGTGCAAAAAACCGCATTTTTTGGTTCTCCGCCAAAACCATTGAAACGTTATACTATATTCAATACTGGAATTAAGGAGAATACCCGATTGCCGTAGTTCCGGACTTGCAAAAACGAAGCAAATACGATATGAAAACCAGGTCATTTTATTCCCTTCTCAGCGCATTGATTGCCGTTTTTCTGATGCAATGCTCAGAACCTCCGAAAAAGGATCCCGTGAAGAAAACGGGTCCCGGACCCATTCCCGATCCGGAAATGGTGAGCACAAATGTCGAATTTCAGAAAACCCACATAGCTGCTTTCCTCGACAGCAGGGTGAAAACCCTTTTCGTTTTGCCTGATATGAAAGACGCAGTACTGAAGTACCTCGGCGCCAATCCGGCAGGGAAGGACAGCTTCAGCCTGAGCGCCGAAGTGGACAGCGTCCCGATGCTGGTCAAATTTGGAATCGGCGGCGTGACCGGTGGCAGGGAAGAATTGTTTTTAAAAGCTGCAATTCCGTCCGTCATTGATACCATCAAAGACAAATTTGGATTTTCGGTAATCAAAGTTTTCAACAACGCAATGTGCCAAAAGGTGCAGGATTTCAAGGAGGAATGCAAGGCGTCCGGAGATGGTTCCATCAGGATCAGACGATTCCAGTTGAGTCAATGCCTGGAAGGGACTGATTTGTGTTCAGAATTCGGTGGAGCCGTAATCAATACCATTGAGTCTTTTGACACTCTCAACTGCAGAGGCAACTCCATTCGATACAAAGCATATACAGGTTTCAGTTGCAGATAAATGCTGATTTTCGAATATGAAAAAGCAAACGAATGCTTTCATCGCCGCAATTCTGATCTTTTTATCCCTCATTGCCTGTAATGAAGCTCCGAAGAAAGATCCCGTAACTCCACCGGTTACGAATCCCGAACCCGTGGCTGAAGATCCATACGTCGAAATCCGCGATCCTGAATTCGAAAAAACTCATATCGTTGGTTTCCTGGATGGGATTTCAAAAACGATGTACGTACTTCCCAATCAAAAAGAAACTGTACTGGAATATCTGGAGGCGAAGAAAATAAGCAGTGACAGCTTCAGTGTAACGAAAACGGTGAATGATACGAATATTACAATGTTGTTCGGATTTTCCGGGGTTCGGATCGAGCGTGAAGAATTGGCGGCAAAAGCAGCTTTGGTGACCATTACAGATAGTGTAGAAATTGACAGTAATATTTACCATATGAAAATATTTGATAAAGCTATGTGCAAACAGGTGCAGACATACGGAGAAGATTGTAAAGCAGCCGGCAACAAAGGAATAATTACAAAGAGATTTCCCCTCAGTCATTGCAAGGAAGGCACTGAGTATTGCGTCGAGATTACCAAAATTTCGCGTTCGATTTCCATTGCTTCCAGGAGCGATTGCACAGGCAAATTATACATCAAAAAAAAATACCGGGGCTTCACATGCGAGAATTAATAACGCAAAATGAGAACCGAAAACCTGCGAAAATGATCATACATAATCGTTTATTCAATTTAACAGGGCTTGCAGTTTTCTCCGCCTTTCTTATAGTTCAATGTACCGAAGCGCCAAAAAAGGAAACGCCGGTGAATCCTCCGAAAGGAGAACCAATCCCCATTCCGGGACCCGAAGCTGACATCAGGGAACCAGCGTTTGAAAAAATCCACATCGTCGGATACCTTGATGGCGTAGCGAAAACGTTGCACGTTTTGCCTGATCAACGGGATCTCGTTCTGGAATACATCGGCGCAAAAAAGGCAGGAAGGGATTCATTTCGTGTCAGCCGGATTGTGGAAGGCGATACCCTTGCCTGCAACTTTGGAATTGGTGGTGTCAGATTGACGCGGGAGGAAATCTCAAGAAAGGCTGCTACACCTTCTGTCGTTGACTCAATCAGGAATGGAAAGGAATATTTTCATTTCAAAATCTTTGACAAGGCCAAATGTCTTAACGTACAAACGGAAGCAAGGGAATGCAAAACAAGCGGAAAGTATTCCATTGAGTTCCGGAAATATCCTCTGAGTCATTGTATGGAAGGCGATGAATTTTGCATTGAAGTCAATAGCATGGCATACTACTACCAAACATTTGACAGCGTGAACTGCGGAGGCAAAATCATGGATAGCAAAACGTATTGGGGTTTCGATTGCGAAAAACAATAATCAGGCAGATACTTCCGGCAACCAAATAACCCATCGTACACTCCGGTACATTTGAAATGGTAGCCAAAACCCAGGCGGGTTTTGAGCAGGTTCTTGCAGATGAAATCTCTGCAGTTCATGGAACAGACATCCGGATGTTGCGAAGAGCGGTTGCCTTCCGTGGCAATCGCGAACTCATGTACCGGGCGAACCTGTGGCTGCGTTGCGCCCTTCGTGTGCTCGTTCCCATCCATACTGCCGTTGCAAGGGATGCAGATGAATTGTACAGGGCAACATATGCCTTCAACTGGGCAGATTTTATGGCACATACAGATACCTTTGCCATAGATTGCAAAACCAATAGCGAAATCCATCATCACAGTTTGTACGCGGCCCTTCGTATCAAGGATGCCATTGCAGACCAGTTTCGCGACCGGAAGAAATCGAGACCTTCCGTTGACCTCAATTTTCCTACATTGCGAATCAATGTATTGATAAATGATACAGATGTAACCTTCTCCATTGACTCCAGCGGGAACTCCCTTCACAAACGCGGCTACCGCCTGGAAAACAATGTGGCACCGCTCAATGAAGTGACAGCAGCCGGGCTGATTGCCTTAACCGGCTGGAACGGCGAATCCGATTTCGGAGACCTCTTATGCGGTTCCGGAACTTTTCTGGTAGAAGGAGCCATGGTCTCGACCCGGCAGGCTCCGGGACTGAAACGAAGTGACGGATTCGGATTCCAGGTCTGGAAAGATTATGACAAGGTCCTTTGGAAATCCCTTCTTGAGGAGGCGAAGCAACAAATCTGCAAACCACGGGGAGTCATCTTTGGCTCAGATATTTCCAACGAAACCATAGACCTGGCACGCAGGAATATTTACCGGGCCGGACTGACGCCCTTCATCCGGATTGGCGTTTCGGATTTCAGAAAAGCAAAGCCACCGGGAAAAGGAGGATTGCTGATCATGAATCCGCCCTATGGTGAACGGATGCAGACTGATGCGCTGGAGGAACTCTATCATGACCTCGGCGATACCATGAAACAGAGTTTCAAAGGATTTGAGGCATGGATTCTCAGTGGCAGTCCGGCTGCGATGAAGAAATTCGGACTGAAAGCGAGCCTGAAGATTCCCATACTGAATGGATCCATAGACTGCCGGTTTCACAAATACGAATTGTACGAAGGAAGCAGGCAAAAACCGGTGAATAGCCAGGGGCCTGAGGATTGATTTTTTCAATTCAGAGGGAAATTTGTAACATGGCAGAAATAAATACCAGAAAGATGAAAAAGATTCACTTTGTAACAATCGCAGTCACCTGTTTTCTTTTGATGGGGACATTGAGAGCACAATGGGTTCAGATTGGATATATGATTGCAAATACGACAGATACGATGGCCAATGCCTACGGTGGAATCCTGGGATTTGGAAGCGAAATTTATGCCGCAACCGACAGCGGAATTTTCAGGAGTGCCGACAACGGCATGATCTGGACGAATATTACACAGGGGTTTTCATTAACCAGCAAAGAAAAGATGAACAGCATTTATGCAGCTTATGACGGTTCCCTGTATGCCGGTTCTGACAGAAGGCTGTTCAAAAGTGTGAATGGCGGCGCTTCCTGGTCATTACTCAATAACCTCGCAGACAGTCTGAAATTTCATTCATTGACGGAGATCAATGGAAAACTCCTTGCCGCTTTCAGCGACGGCACCGCTGCCGGAGGGGTTTACCATTCAACTGATGGCGGAACGACGTGGACACAAAGTTCCGGACTTCCAAATCTCCCCATGTTTTATTTTCTTAACGATTCGCCTGACGTATTCCTGGGTGGAACCAACGGAGTTTACAAAAGCGCTGATAATGGGCAATCGTTTTCCCTTTCCGGATCCGGCTTTCCGGGAAGCTGCAGCCCGAGAACTGTCGTCAAATCAGGCAACAACCTTTTCGCCGCAGATGTTACCGGAAATGGACTATACAAAAGTACAGACGATGGGGCCACCTGGGCCAATACAGATACTTCAGCTTTCAATGGATTTTGCCAGGTGTTTTCCGTTGTCGCTGCCCAGGGAACGGTTGTTGCTACCATGGACGGAGCATGCAATTCATCGGATCCCGTAAAATCATCTTCAGATGGAGGCACCTCCTGGTCGGATTTCACGGCCGGGCTAACAGCCGGTACATTTACCTCGCTGGGAAGGAATTCCGCCGGAACTTCATTTTACATCAAAGGCGGCTCCGGGCAAAAGGAATTGTTCAGGTATGACATTCCGATTGGCAGGGAAGAAGAATGGAAAGTCCTGAAGAATCTTGGAATTTCGCCGAATCCAACTTCCGGCAAGGTTTCGATAAACCTGGCCGGAAGCGAATCTGGAAATTACGAAGTCGTATTGACAGAAATTACTGGCAAAGAAATCATCAGGATGAAATCTGCGCAAGCAACATTCGAAATGGACCTCGGTTCATATGGATCCGGGATCTATATCCTGCGCATGATCAGTGACGGAATGTTAATCGCTGCTGGAAGACTGGCCTTGAATTGATCAGCGGTTGCGGCGTTTCTTCCACAATTGCCTGCGATTTCCTCTTTGATTGACGGCCTTGGGTTGGCCATTCCCATTGCTTCCTTCATTCCTTGAAGGAACCTTCCGGGCTACTGCTTCCAGATTCCTTTCTGCCACTTCTGATTCCCCGTTAAACGGATGGTCAGTCACTTTGGGGATTTCCTGGCGAATCAGTTTTTGGATATCACGGAGAAAAATTTCTTCTTCCCGGTTACAGAACGAAAAGGCAATCCCGCTTGCCCCTGCCCTTCCGGTTCTTCCGATCCGGTGCACATAGGTTTCGGGAATGTTTGGCAAATCGTAATTGATCACGTGTGACAATTCCACTACATCAATTCCCCGTGCAGCAATATCTGTTGCAACCAGGATATTCAATTTTCCGGTCTTGAAATCACTCAAGGCCTTTTGTCTTGCGCTTTGGGTCTTATTGCCATGAATAGCATTGGCGCGGATCCCTGCTTTTCCAAGCATTCTGACGATTTCGTTCGCACCGTATTTTGTGCGGGAGAACACAAGAGCCGAATCTACCGGTTCGTTTTGCAAAAGGTGAACAAGAAGTTTTGCCTTACGGTTCTTGTTGACAAAAAATACAGCTTGTCTCACTTTCTCTGCTGTCGTTTGCTCCGGTTTCACCACAATGCTCTCAGGATTCCCAAGGATTCTTCTTGAAAGATCCAGGATTTCCCGTGGCAGGGTAGCAGAGAAGAACAAGGATTGCCTTTGTGCCGGCAACCTTCCGATAATCCTTTTGATGTCGTGAATGAAACCCATGTCCAGCATGCGGTCAGCTTCATCCAGGACGAAGTATTGTATCTCAGAAAGGGAAATATGGCCCTGGTCCATGAGATCAAGAAGACGGCCGGGAGTCGCAATGAGTACCTGAACTCCCCTCCTCAATGCCTGAACCTGTGACCCTTGTTTTACACCGCCGTAAACTACAGTACTCCGGATGCCTGTGAATCTGCCATATTCAGAAAAGCTCTCGCTGATTTGAATCGCAAGTTCCCTTGTGGGAGTAACAATCAGAGCCCTGACCGCTTTTGAATCATTTTTCAAATGCTTGTCAAGGTAAAGATGCTGAAGGATCGGTATTGCGAAAGCCGCTGTTTTGCCTGTTCCTGTCTGTGCGGCGCCGAGCAAGTCTTTGCCACGCAGAAGCAGGGGAATTGCCTGCTGTTGGATCGGAGTAGGAATAGCATATCCTTGCTCCTTCAGAGCCTGCAAAATGGGCTCAATAATTCCTAAGTCTTTGAATGTCATAAAAATGTAAAAAATTTTAATTGAAGTGCAAAGGTACCACAATCTGGCCGATAACCACTTCCTCAAAAAACAATAAATTCGGCCTGACGAAATCCTATGCATAGAATCAGCCTGTTTTCCTGTATTGCCATGCTTTTTGGTGTAGCATGCGGTGAACAACCGGGCGGAAAAGAAAATTCAAATGGCGACAGTTTGCCCGCAGATTCGGCCTCAGATTCATCAGCCAATCACTTTTTGCACAAACATGACTTCGGAGAATTGATCGCCGAATTTGAAGACCCTCAAAGGCTGGCGTGGCAGCAACCTTCATTGGTAATACGCAAACTGGGGAGTCTGAAAGGCAAAACGGTCGCCGACATCGGCGCAGGAACCGGCTATTTTGCCTTCCGCCTCGCAGAATCTGCTGAAAAAGTACTTGCCATTGATATTGATCCAAGATTCCTGGATCATATCCGTCATAAGCTCGATACCCTTTCAAATAAAGAGAACCTGAATATTGAAACGCGTCTGACGGCAATGGATGATCCGGCCATAGCACCGGGCGAAGCAGATCTGGTATTGCTGGTCAACACCTACCACCACATTGAAAACCGGGAAGATTATTTCAAGAAGGTAAAATCAAGACTCGATGAGAATGGGGTTCTGGCTGTTGTTGATTTCAAGAAAACCGAATTGCCGGTTGGGCCGCCTCCTCACCTGAAATTGACTCCCTCTGAAGTCAGAAATGAATTGCAATCTGCCGGTTTCCGCGAATTTGAAATTGATTCGGTCAGCCTCGAATACCAGTTTTTGATTTTTTGCCGGTAGAAATCGTCTCGCAATCGCGTTTTACCTGTCCAATCAGCATCTCGGATTTCTGACGGATCTCATCCACCCAGATCGCCATGCTGAGTTGTCCTTGTCCTTTTTGGAGTGAGCGCTGAATGTTGCGGATCGTGTCGGCGATGCTGTAAGCTCCGAGAATCCTGACTTTGAGCATAAGAGTATCAGCGATTTCCTTCATCCGGACAACATTCATCCGGGCCCATGCCATTTCCAGGTCATTTAACATGGCGGGGATTTCGCTGAGATAGGATTCGGCGCTGGATCGAAACTTAGGGTCATTCCGGCCGATAAAATCAGATAGCAGTTCCGGATCATACAACCGGGGAATGATTGTTAATTCAGTTTTGGGCAAGGGGAATGATTTGGAAATTGACATGGCTGGTTGGTTTGGTTCTGTGAACACAATTGCTATCAGATTGCAATTATGAATATGAATTTACTTAATGTTTGTGCATTCCGGAAGTCCATGTTAGCAATTTGTCCCGAAAGACATCGGTTACGGATGAATCTCCGCTTTTCTGCTTTCTGACGAATACGAATTCCCTCCCCGGTATTTGGGCGGAGATTTGCTTTTCGGATACTGTTTGGAAGGAATTTCACCGGAATTTGGGGAGGTAAGAAAGCAAATGGAAACTATTGGAAAATCATCGGAAAAGCGCGAATTTTAGCCAACCAGCCTTCCAGAGAGATTGTCATAAATTCAATGCCGGATTTGCCGGTTATACCTTCGCAAATGAGAATTCTGCTGATAGCAGTTGTCTGCTTATTGTTGTCCTCCGGCCACTCGGAAGGGCAAAATTATAATCACAGTACAGGGACAATTGGTGATTGCTCCGGGTTTTATTTTGATGGCGGCGGCGCCACCAAAAACTACTCCAAGAATGAATCGGACGTGTTCACCATTTGCGGATCAGTTGACAGTTGCATTCGGGTGGTTTTTGACACATTCGCCATTGAAGACGGCAACGATTGGATGGTGATTTATGACGGGCCGGATTTGAATTATCCGATGATCGGTCTCTATACCGGAGCTTCTATCCCTGATACCTTTATTTCTTCCACCGGCTGCCTGACCTTTGCATTTTCATCTGACGGCTTCAATGAGCTGCCGGGCTGGAAGGCTCATTTCGATTGCATTACCTGCCCTTCAAACGGATGTCTCCCCTACATTTCTGTCTGTACAGATTCGCTTTGTTCCGGGGCGTTCTTCGACACCGGCGGACCTGCGGAAGACTATCAAAACAATGAAGATATTTTATATACCATTTGCGGAACCGATTCCACGCAATGTGTTCAGGTCAATCTGACATCGTTTGCCGTTTCCAATGGCGATACACTTCATATCTGGGATGGGCCGGATACGTTGGCTGACTACATCGGCGGTTTTTCTGCAAGCGGAGGTCCTTCTCCCCTGTTTCCCGTCAGCGGCTGCCTGACTTTCCGGTTTATTTCAAATGGCTCAAACGCAAACAAGGGCTGGACTGGAATCGTCAAGTGCATTCCCTGTCCCCTCGGCAATTGCCTGCCGGATATGGGAAATTGCAAAGACACCGTTTGCTCCTCACCTTTCTTTGATCCCGGTGGCGTTGCCGGAAATTACCCAAACGGATATCTTTTTGTTCACACGGTTTGTCCTGACGATTCTCTGCTCTGCCTGCGGTTGAAATTTGACACAATCGTCCTGGAAGGAGGGAACAACGATGTCCTGAAAATTTATGACGGAGAAACTCCGGCAGCGCAAATTCTCTGGTCTCTGGCTGGAAACATGGCTCCGCCCCCGATCACTGCAACAAATGGTTGTCTGACTTTTGAATTCGCCACCGATACAATAAACAATGAAATGGGTTGGGAAGGTGAGTTCTCCTGCAAGCCTTGCCCCTGCCTTCCCAATATGGGAAATTGTTATGATGAGATTTGCGGTGGAGATTTTTTCGATCCGGGGGGGGGGAATAATCCCCATCCCGATGATACCAGCCTGATTCATACGATATGCTCTTTCGGATTCAATTGTGTCAATATTGACTTTTCATTGTTTGCCCTTGGGAACGGAGACAGCCTGGGTGTTTTTGATGGACCCGATACTTCCGGTACGCTGATCGGATGGTTCAAGAACAATTCCAGCCCGGGTACTATATCCTCCAGTGCCGGATGCCTGACATTTTGGTTTGTTGCGGATTCGGTCAACCACGCAAATGGCTGGAAATCAACCATTTCATGTGTCGCATGCCCAAGCGGATTTGCCTGTCTCCCATTGATTGGCAATTGCACGGATTCGGTCTGCATTGGAAAATTTTTTGATAC
>Ga0247727_10019371_pt1 | contig 10552 bp, 9 predicted proteins | sample WisWelCaveWW1625_FD_202498 | JGI IMG/M metagenome (GOLD analysis project Ga0247727, IMG submission 202498) | Biofilm microbial communities from Wishing Well Cave, Virginia, United States - WW16-25 | ecosystem: Environmental > Aquatic > Deep subsurface > Groundwater > Cave microbial mat | place...
GTCGCAGACGCCGTTCGGGCAGAACGTGCACGTGCATTGGACACAGGCGCCTCCCGGGCATGGGGCGTCTTCGTCAGTCTGCCCGTCGCAGTCATCATCCAGGCAGTTGCAGGTTTCCGGATCCGGCCCGCGCTCGCCCAGGCAGTCTCCGAACCCCGGGACGCACCCGGGCCCTGGATCCGTGTCGAGGCACTCGATCTTGCCGAGCTGGCAGATGCCCTCGCACAGGCCCGTGGCCGGATTGCACCCGTCGCCGAACGTGAAACAGTCGAGGAAGCTTCCCTCGTCGGTGGCCCCGTTGCAGTCGTCATCCTCGCAGTTGCACAACTCGCCGATGGAGCCGATTTCGCCGCAGCAGGTGGGCGTGCTGTCTTGGCAGCAGGTCACGCCCGCAGCGCACTCGCCGACGTCGGAGCCGCAGGGGAACCCCGAGTCGGCCAGGGGCTCTTCGTCCACGTTCACGTCGCCCGGGCCGCAGACCGTGCCGTCGCCGTTGGTGTCGACTGTGCAGTCGCAGTCGTCATCGACGCCGTTGCACAGCTCCGGGGAGCACGAGCATGGTTCCATGTCGTTCCCGAGAACGCCGTCGCAGGAGTCGTCGATGTTGTTGTCGGTCGTGCCATCGCAGTCGTCGTCCTTGAGGTTGCAGTCCTCACACGTAGGTGCCGCGCCGCAGCAGGTCGTGGTCACCTGGCCGGGATCGAAGGGATCGCAACACACGGCTCCCGCGCAGACCCCCGTGCCGCATGGCTGGCCAAGCGAGGCGAAGTCTTCGTCGATCAGCCCGTCGCAGTCGTCGTCGAGGCCATTGCACCTCTCGAAGGGCACGGCGCCGACCTGGGCCTGGATGATCGCGCCGATCGCCGCGGTCAGATCATCCGCATTGTTCGAGAGAATGGCGCTCCCATCGCAGCCAGCGCCGTCGCAGGCCGGCCCGCAACCGGCGTCGGCGATCTGTCCCATCGAATCCGCCAGGGTCGCAACATCGACGCCGACGGCGTAGACGGGAACGCCGACGTCGCAGATCGCCGCCGCCTGCTCCGGGGTGGGGTCAGGGTCCATCGGGTCGAACGGGTCTCCACAGTTGTTCGCGTCGTCCGTAAGCAGGACCACGGCGTAGGGCCGACAGTCTGCGTACGAGTCTGAGCCCCGGACGATGGACAGGTAATCCGCCACGCTCGCAAGGCTGCCGGCGACGGGTGAGGTGCCGTTGGGTCGAAGCTCCTTGTCGCAACTTCCGCCACAGTCCGCGCACAGATTGCAGCCGGTGACGGGCGGCGTCCCGGCGTAGTTGTCGGTGAAGTCGATCCACTCCAGCAGATCGGTCTCGTTGCCGGGACCGAATCCGACGAGGATGTCGGCACCGTTCTCACCCCCGCCCAGAGGAGCGCCGAGGCAGCCTGCACTTCCGCCTAGCCATCCGCCCTGAGGACACCCGAATGGGGCCGGAGTCTGGCGGAATCGCGCCAGCGCGTAGGTCGCTTCCGGGTGCGCGTTGATGGCCTCCGCGGCGGCCATCTTGAACCTCCAGAGCCGGCCGTCGTTGGCGATCCCGTCGTCGCAGCCGAACGCATTGCAGCTTGAGCACGCAACGTCCATCCCCGGGCATTCGACGGTGTCGTCGACATCGCCGGACGAAGTCGGGTCACACGCCTCCCACGCCGTGCTGCCGGAGGTATCGATGTCAAACAGGATGTACGGCTGAAGTTGAGCCTGCGCTGCCGAAACGATGAACAGCGAGAGCGCCTGCAGCAGCCAAGATCGAAGCAGTGCCGGTGACACGAACGTGTCGAGCGGGTTTCGCCTGGACATGGATACACCTCCGACACCGCTCCGAGTGCAGCGATCGTGCCGCGCGCTGGCAGGAGGGATTCCACCGGGATAGCCGTCAGGGGGCGCCGGCGGACGCCTCGATCGAGTTACATGTCACCTGTAACACGCGGCAGAGCGTCAAGACGTGGAATGAACCCCTACATGCCGGCCGGCGGGCGTTTTCGCAAGGCTCCGTCGGGCGCCGTGATCCCGAGCCTTGTGCACAGCGTTCATCGCCAAGCGCTGGTACGCGGGTTGCTTCCGTGCCGCCTAGGAGGCACCCATGGATCTTCTTTCGTTCGCTCCGCTCCGAAGCCTCGCGCGCTCCGCCAGGTTCGTCATCGTGGCCGCGGTCGTACCAGCGGCGTGCAGTCGAGACTGCCCCGACGCTACGGATGTGGATGGCCCCGCTGAAGTCGTCGATGCGGGGGCCACCCTCGTGGATGGCAGCGCGGACCTTGAGATGCAGGCGCCGGGTGTTTGCGTCGGTGTTCCGAACGGTGTCCTTTGTGGTGTCGAGACGGCAACCTGCGACGAGAGCAGGTGTGAGGGTGGCGAGTGCGTGCCGGCGATTTCGCCGCATCCCGACCTTGAGCTTGACACCGGATTTGGCACCGGCGGCCTGGCCACGTTCGTGACTCCCGGAACGGACTACGATTCACGGAGCCATGTTCTCGCCACGCAGCCGGACGGGAAGCTCATTCTCGGCGGGGAGTACTACCGGGCCGCGTTTGGCCGCACGATGTCGCTGGTGCGCCTCATGCCCAACGGCACCGTCGACACCACCTTTGGCGAGGGAGGCTACGTTGCCAATCTCTTCGCGGTGCCGTCAACGGTCTACTCACTCGACATTCTCGACGACGGGGCAATCCTCGTCGGAGGTCAGAGGGAAGGGCACGTCGCCCTGCTACGGCTTCGGCCGGATGGGACCTTGGACGGGAGCTTTGGCGACGGCGGGAGTACCGTGAACCCCGACATCTCGGTTTCGTACAACGCTCGTGATCACGTGGCGGTCGAGGCCAGCGGCAGGATTCTCGCGGCAGGCAGCGGAGGCGGCAACTTCAAGATCGTGGCCTACGACGCAGGCGGCGTGCTCGACGAGCGCTACGCAGATGGCGGCGTGGCGACAATCGACATCGATGGTGGCGACGACGTTGCCCACACCCTGGCTCTGCAGGGCGACGGCCGACTTCTCGTTGCAGGCGTCGCCGACGATCGGTTCGGCATCGGCCGGCTCCACGTAGATGGCACGCTCGACGCAAACTTCGGGGTCGGCGGCGTCGTGCGTACGAATGTCACGAACGGGCCAGACCCCGACATCCTGCGCGACCTGGTGGTCCTCGGGGACGATCGCCTGCTGGCGATTGGCTGCGGCAACTGCGGCTTGAACTACACGGATGACGCCGAGTGGGCGCTCGTGCGCTACATGCCTGATGGTGCGTTGGATGCGACGTTCGGCATGGGAGGAATCGAGGTCACCGAGATTCCCGACGACCTGGTTGTGGGGTCCGGTTCCAGCGACGGCGCGGCGGCGGCGCTCGCTTTGCCCTCCGGCCACGTCCTCGTCGCAGGGTGGACGAAGTTCAACGACGCAGCGGGCCGATGGCTGATCGCGCGCTATCGGCCGGACGGCGCGGTGGACACGTGCTTCGACGTCGACGGCTTTCATGTACAGGAGTCTTGGGGGTCCGTGCTCAGTCAAGGAGACGTGCCGGAAGACCTCCTGATGCAGACCGACGGAAAAGTGGTGATCGCTGGCACCATTGACCCTTCCGCCTGGGGTGAGATGGCGGTCCTTCGGATGCTTCCTTGATCGCCCGTTAACGCAGTCCCCAGCGGGTCAGCCAGCGGTAGACCTGCATGCGAGACTTGCCGAGCGCGCGGGCGACGGCGACGACGTTGCCGCCGTGCTCGGCGAGCAGCGCCTCGACACGCTGGCGAAATTCGTCGGGAGGAGCGCTGCCGGACGGCGCGGCGCCCGCCGCCCCTTTCGGCGCAGCATCCTCCAGCCCACGCAGATGCTCCAGGTCGATGGCCTCGCCGCCGCGCGCCAGATCTCGGGCGGTCCCGAGCACGCGGCCCAGCTCGCGGACGTTCATTGGCCACGAGTGCTCCATGATGCGCCGATACGCGGCGGACGAAAGCGCGGCCGGGGCGCCCTGCGCCAGGAAGTGCGCGACGAGGATCCCCAGATCCTCCTTTCGGTCGCGAAGCGGCGGCAGGCGGAGCGTAAAGCCGGCGAGCCGTGCGTAGAGATCGCGCCGGTACTTGCGGGCCTCGACCAGCGCCGGCAGGTCGTGGTGCGTCGCCGCGACGAAGCGTACGTCGATGGGCCGCGGCCGGGTCTCGCCCAGGCGCGTCACCCGATGCTCCTCCAGCACGCGCAAGAGCTTGACCTGCGCGTCCGGCGGCAAGTCGCCGACCTCGTCGAGCAGCAGCGTCCCGCCCTGCGCCGCTTCGATTCGCCCCGTTTTGTCGTCGGTCGCGCCGGTGAACGCGCCGCGCCGGTGGCCGAAGAGCTCCGACTCGATCATCGTCGCGGGCAACGCGCCGCAGTTGATCGCGTGAAAACCTCCGGCTCGCCCGCTGCGTGCGTGGATCTGCTGCGCCAGCATTTCCTTGCCGGTCCCGGTTTCGCCGAGGAGCAGTACCGTCCCCTGGCTGACCTTGTCGAGCGCCGCCAGCTCGCTCACCAGCGCCGGGCAGATCGTGCGGGTGGGCCCGATTCGCGCCTCGCGGCTGGCCATCGCCCGCGTCGTCACGGCCATCGGCACGCGAAGGAACCGCCAGAACGTGCGACCGGTCTCGATCAGCTCGCCGCCGACGAGGTCGAGGCGCTCGATCCGCTCGCCGTCGGCGAACGTGCCGTTTCGCGATCCGGCGTCGGCGAGCGTCCAGCCGCCGTCGTGCGCGGTGATGCGCGCGTGTACCCGCGACATGCGCCGATCGAGCGAAACGAGGCGCGCGCGGGGGCCGTCGAAGCGCTCCGCGCCTTCTCCGCAGCCGAGCTCGACCTCCTCGGCCACGTGCAGCCAATGGAGCGCCGCCTCGTCGCGATCCGCGCGCTCGACGTTGCCGACGTACGCGAGCGCGGCGACTTGCTTGTTGGCCCTGGCGTCGCCGAGTCGGCGCGTGGGCAGCGTGGTCATCGACGCGTCGGAGTGCGAGCCTCGCTTCATCGGCAACTGCAACGGTACCGGTCGGACAGGACGGCCGCAAGCCGCCAGAGGGGGCGCGGGCGGCGGCGCGGCGCGCGCAAGTAGGCCTGTGGCGCGGGCGGCATCGCCCCGTGCTACGTCTCCCACGCATGACAATGCGTCGGGCTGCCCCACGAAGCCACCCCAAGAGCGTGGCGCTTGCCGTTGCGCGCGAGTTGTTTGGGCAGCGCGCGCCGCGGCCGGCGATTCACCTCGTGCGCCGCGATCGACACGCGCTCTATCGGACGACCGCCGGCGGACGAGCCATCGCCATCAAGCTGTTCGTCGACGTCGGCGGCAGCGCCGCGGCCGAGGCCCATGCGCGTGCCGCGTTCGGCCGGCAGCTACCGGTCCCGCCGCTGATCACCCAAGGCCGGCGTGATGGCCTCGACTACATCGCCCTGGCCTGGTGCAAAGGAACACCGCTGTCCGACGCGATTCGCCGTCGGGCGCGGATACCGCTCGGAAACGCGTTCGAGCAGGCCGGCCGCGCCCTTGGGTTGTTGGCGCGCAGCGGGCGCGTGGCGCCGGCGTCGCGACGCGTGCTCCCGCGTTCGCCGCTCGTGCTGACGGGTCGAAGTCGCGATCGGTTCTTGCGGGATTTCGCGCGAAAGGTTCGCGTACTCGGCACGCGATGGGGCGCGACGTTCCTGGCCCGCCTCGTAGACGCGGCGGGGTGGTACCACGATCGCTGCGCGACAGAGGAACCGGTCGTCGCCCATGGGGACTTCCAGCCCGACAACCTCCTCCACGCATCCGATGGCCGCCTCGTGGGCATCATCGATTGGGAATTGTCGACAATCGCCCCGCGGTGGAGCGACCTCTCGCAGATGCTCCGGTTCGCCGCAACCGACGCCTTGGAAGAGCGACTCGCGTCCGGCTATCGTGCCGTGCACCCGCTTCCGCGAGACTGGACGCGAGCCGCGCGAGCCTACGACGCGTCGCGCATCGCGCTCGGGCTCGCCGGCGCGCCGGCGGGCGGTGCGGACGAGCCGCATTGGAGGCGCCACGCCGAGGCGTGCCTGGCCTATCTCGATCGCGGCGACCCGACTCACGCGCGTCGGACGGGCCACGCCCTGCTCTCCCGACCACGCGCATGAGCGATTGCGCCTACCGGCGGACCAGCCCGGGAAACTTCTCGCGGACCTTCTTGATCTTGGCGAGCGCGTGGGCGCGGACGTAGGGATCCTCGGGTGCAGGCGCACGTAGTCCTGGTGGTAGGCCTCGGCGAAGAAGAAGCCGGCGCCGACGGGCTCGATCGTCGTCACGATGGGTGCGGCGAAGACCTTGGCCGCGGTGAGCTGGTCGAGGTAGGCCTTGGCGACGCGCTTTTCCTCGTCGCTCGTATACAGGCCGCGACGGCGGCCAGCAGCACGGCGGCCAGGGGCAGCTTGGTTTCCATGTCTCCTCCCGCATCTTGGATGCCGGCGGGCGCGGGCCGGTTTCCCGGCACTTCCTCGCGCCACGCTCCGCGCTTTGCGCGCTCGGTCGGCGCCCGGTGATATACTGGATTTGCATGGCCGAGCGCGAGAAAACGAATGCCGAGCGCTACGAGGAGATGCTCACCGTGCACGGCGAGGAGCTGGCGTTCAACGACGACGGCGTCGACCTGACGCAGATCCGGCAGGCGCTGGACATGACGCCGATGGAGCGCCTGCGCGTCGCCGAAAGCTGGCGTCAGACCCTCGCGCGCATCCGTCGCAATGCCCACTGACCTTGGTTTCTTCGCGATCGTCACGACGCTCAACGAACACGACGTGGAGTACTTCGTCGTGGGCATGTTGGCCGCGGTGCTGCAGGGCACGCCCGCGGTCACCGAGGACATCGACATCGTCCACCGGAGGACGCCGGACAACAGCGCGGCTGCTCGCCGCGCTTCGCGAACTCGACGCCCGCTACCGCCACGACCGGCGGAACCTGAAGCCCAACGAATCGCACCTGGTGACGACGGGGCACCAGCTCCTGATGACGCGCCACGGCCAGCTCGACGTCCTCGGGAGCATCGGCCGCGGCGCCGACTACGACACGCTGTTCGTCGACACGGTCGAGGTCGACCTCGATGGGCTCCCCGTCCGCGTGCTCGAGCTGTCGCACGTCATTGCCGCCAAGGAGGCGGCCGGTCGCCCGAAGGATATGGCTGTGCTTCCGCTGCTGCGCGCGACGCTCGACGAGATCCGCAAGCGCCGCGGCGACGCTTGAGCCCGCGACCCCATCAAGGCCCCTCCGGCCCGGGGTGTCGGAACTTCCGCCGATTTCGACCCGACTCCGACGACCCACCCGCGATGGGAAACGTCCTCCGAGTTGGCCGAGTTGGCCGCGTTGCGCTTGACTCGGGAGCCGCCGTGCGTAGACTACGCCGCCTGATGTACGCGGTATTCCAGACCGGAGGGAAGCAGTATCGAGTCGAGGCCGGCCAGACCATTCGGGTCGAGCGCCTGGACGGCGACGTGGGAAAGAAGATCGAGATCTCGGACGTGCTGCTCGTTGCCGACGGACAGAAGGTCGCCATCGGCCAGCCGTTGGTCGAGGGCGCGCGGGTTTGCGCCGAGATCGTCAAGCAGGGCAAGGAAAAGAAGGTGCTCATCTTCAACTACCGGAAACGCAAGCGGTACCGAAAGAAGCAGGGACACCGCCAGCCGTTCACGGCGCTCAAGATCACGGCGATCGAGGCTTAGGGGCGCTACCCCTCCCGGAGGACAGCATGGCTCACAAGAAAGGCCAGGGATCGTCGCGCAACGGCCGGGACTCGCACGGCCAGCGCCGCGGCGTGAAGCGATACGCCGGCGAAGTCGTTCGAGCGGGCAACGTGCTGGTCCGCCAGCTCGGCACCCGCATCCACCCGGGCAGCGGCGTCGGGATGGGCCGCGACTACACGTTGTTCGCGCGTATCGACGGCGTCGTCGAGTACCAGCGAGGGGGATCGAGGAACAGAGTCCACGTCCGGCCCCTGCTCGCGGCCGCCGCCTAGGGAACCGAGGCCGGGGCGCCGCCCCGAGGGTTCGCCATTCATTTCATCGACGAGGTCACCATTCGCGTCCTGGCCGGGGACGGAGGAAACGGGTGTGTCGCCTTCCGTCGTGAGAAGTTCATCCCGCGCGGGGGGCCGTCCGGCGGCGACGGGGGAGACGGAGGTGACGTCGTGCTCGAGGCCGATCCCCAGATCGGAACGCTTCTCGATCTCAAGTACCAGCAGCGGTACCAGGCCGAACATGGCGAGCACGGGATGGGCAAAGACATGGACGGCCGATGCGGGGCCACGTTGGTGATCAAGGTCCCGCAGGGCACCCTCGTGCGCGACGACCGGAGCGGCGAGGCGGTCGTGGATCTGGCCGGTGCCGGCCAGCGCTGGGTCGCGGCGCGGGCCGGTCGGGGCGGTCGGGGCAACCGCCGGTTCGCTACCTCCGTGAACCGCGCGCCGCGGCAGTCCGAGCCGGGGCAGCCCGGCGAGGACCGGACGCTCCATCTCGAGCTGCGCCTGCTGGCCGACGCCGGCATCGTCGGTTATCCGAACGTCGGGAAGTCGAGCTTCATCGCCCGCGTCTCGGGCGCGCGCCCCAAGATTGCGGACTACCCGTTTACCACGTTGGTCCCGAACCTCGGGGTCGTCGGGCTGCCGGGCGAGCGCAGCTTCGTGGTCGCCGATGTTCCGGGCCTCATCGAAGGCGCGCACCGGGGCGTCGGGCTCGGCGACCGGTTCCTCCGCCACCTGGGGCGGACGCGCGTGCTGCTTCATCTCCTGTCGGTCGTGGAGGATCCGGGGCGAGACCCGAGTTCCGACTACGATCGCGTGCGTGCCGAACTCCAGCTCTTCGACCCGGAGCTGGGCCGCCGGCCGGAGGTCGTCGCGCTCAACAAGGTCGACCTGCCCGAGGTGCGCGAGAGGCTCGACGACATCCGGCGGGAGTTTGCCGGCCGCGGAATCGCCGTCCTGGCCGCATCGGCCGCAACCGGAGAGGGCACGAGAGACGTTCTCGAAGCCTTGTGGCGAGCCCTCCATCCCCCCGCGACCTAGTTGTTTGACACCCTCGGAAGCGTCTAGTAGCTTTCCCGGCGCGATGCGCTGCGTCACGCTCGTCACGACGCTGGCGATGCTAGCCCCAGCGATCGTGTCGGGCCAGTCCAAGGGGAAGGGGGTGGCCAAGCCTGTCTTCAAGGCTCCCGCCACGCCGTCTGCCAAGGACAACGACTCAAGCTACGCCGTCCGGATCGCGGCCGTCGAGCAGCGCGTCAACGATCTCAAGGAGCGTGTCTTCCGTTCCAAGGCCCGGCTCAATCTCCTGCGCGAAACCGTGCTGCACGGAGTCATCGCGGGCGCGCGGGCGCAGATCGTACACCGTAACGAGATGGGCGGGTCGTTTCGCTTGGTCAAGGCGATCTACTCGATTGACGGGGTGCAGGTCTTCGCGCAGAGCGACGAGAGCGGGCAGCTCGACGAGAAGAAGGAGATCGAGATCTTCAACGGCTCGGTCGTTCCCGGCAACCACACGGTTTCGGTGCAGCTCGAGTACCGCGGCCACGGGTACGGCCTGTTCCCGTACCTCAAGGGATACGCGTTCAGCGTGAAGTCCGGTCATACGTTCGCTGCCGCCGAGGGAAAACAAACCGCCCTGACCGTGGTGGCTTTCGAGAAGGGCAATATGACCACGGATCTCAAGGACCGCCCGGCAGTCGACTTCAAGGTGAAGGTCGGAGCTCTCAAGGTGGCGAAAGCCGGCAAACCATGAGGCGTTTCTCGCCGGGGACAAGGCCGTGACGGTTCCCGGCCGCCCGGGCGGCCGGGCCCGCAAAGCGGCGGACGGTCCGGCGCCGCGAGCCGGCCGGGCGGCGGGCATCGTGCTCGTGTGCCTCGCGGCACCGGCGGTCGGTGCCGAGGTCGACCAGCTCGCCGCCGAGATCTTCGAGACCGAACAGGAGGCCCGGCGACTGGACGCCGGCTTCGCCGAGCCCGTGGTGGATCGAGCCGACGCGGCGCGTCGGCGCCTGCTCGACGCGCAGGTGCTGTTCGAGCTCCAGGACTGGGCGCGGGCCAGCATCCTGTTCCTCGATACGGTGGAGCAGTATCCCCAGAGCGCCGTGCACGACGAGGCGCTGTTCTATCTGGCCGAGAGCCTGCTCGAGCTGCGCAACCTGCGCAGCGCGCGCGCCTCCTACCAGGAGCTCGCGGCGCGGCCCAAGAGCACTTACCACTACGGCGCGTTGGGGAGGCTGGTCGAGATCGCGCTCCGTACCGGCGAGACCGACGGCGTACACGAGCTGATCCGGCGCATGGGGGATTTGGCGGCGGACCCGACCAAGGCCGGGGCGCCCTACGTGCGGGCCAAGTTCCTCTACTTCCGCGAGAGCTCCGAAGAGGCCATCGCGGCCTTCGACGCGATCCCGGACGACCATCCGTACGGACGCCACGCGCGATACTTCGCAGCGGTCTGTCGCGTGAAGAAGGGAGATCTCGACGGCGCGGCCAAGATCTTCGAACGCGCGATCAAGCTCGCGCCACGCAGCGATGGAGAGCGGCACGTGCTGGAGCTGGCGCGGCTGGGCCTGGG
>Ga0247727_10019372_pt1 | contig 10551 bp, 12 predicted proteins | sample WisWelCaveWW1625_FD_202498 | JGI IMG/M metagenome (GOLD analysis project Ga0247727, IMG submission 202498) | Biofilm microbial communities from Wishing Well Cave, Virginia, United States - WW16-25 | ecosystem: Environmental > Aquatic > Deep subsurface > Groundwater > Cave microbial mat | place...
CTGATGCCCCGCGCAAATTTCATCTGATTACATCTGAACAATTGGCCGCCGCCCGCCCCCACTGGCCGCAAGTGAACGACCGCACCTGGGTGCTGATTCTCAAGCGCACCGATGAGCCATTTGTGCTCAACAAGCCTCCGCACAAAGGCATTGGCTTTGCCACTTACAAAGTCCCCAACGAACTGGTGGAGGGGATGCACTACCGCCGCGATGTGGACGTGTTGATTTTGGTAAGCGGCGAAACCCCATTGGCAAGATAGAACAGTGAACAGTAATCAGTGAACAGTGACTATCCATGACCTCTTCTAAATCTTACACCCCTGAATCCGCCATGGCCATCGTCGCTCATCCGGATGATATTGAATTTGGGTGCGCAGGCACGTTGGCGCGCTGGGCCAAAGCCGGGGCGCGCATTTCATATCTGCTCTGCACCAGCGGCGATGTGGGCATTGCTAAAGACGGCATGACGCGGGCGCAGGCGATTGAGATTCGCGAAGCCGAACAACGCGCCGCCGCCGCTGTGACCGGCGCCGCCGAAGTAATCTTTCTGCGCGAGCCAGACGGGATGGTGCAGGCCACGCTCGAACTCCGCAAAAAATTAGTGCGCGAAATCCGGCGCTTTCGCCCGGAAGTGGTGATTGCCGGCGACCCACAAATGCTGTGGGCGGGCGATAACTACATCAACCATCCCGACCACCGCGCGGTGGCGTTGGCGGCGGTGGATGCGATTTTTCCTGCCTCCGGTCAGCCCAACTTGTTTGAAGAATTGGCCGCCGAGGGCCTGACCGCCCACAAGGTTCGCAAGGTCTTTATCAACAACTGGCGCGAGGGCGACTATTACGTTTCGATTGACGAGACGATTGACCTGAAAGTGGCGGCGCTCAAAGAACACAAAAGCCAGATGGGCGAGTGGGAGGCGGAGAAGAATATCAAAGAATGGGCCAGCGAGCGCGCCAAAGGCCACGAGATGCGATACGCCGAAATTTTCCGCGTGGTGACGCTGGAGAGTGATGAGGATTGGGAGAAGTGGAAGGGGCAGGTGGTGGGGCGGGTGTAAAGAGTAGAGAATTAGAATAGGGGTCGCAATCTTTAAATTTTAGCGGCATGGGCGGCGCTAGGAGCGGGTGAGTCTAATCGCTGCCCGCTCATCAATAAATTCAAGGAAGCACACATGTTCAGACAGACAGACAGACAGACAGACGGCTTTTAAGGTCTTTGGTGATTTGTTTCAAAGGGGGAAGGTATGGGCGTGGCTTCTGAGTTAGACATGCTGGGTGATGGACAACTAAAGATAGATCGCTTGGGTCGGTGCGTCTGGCTACGCGATCACCTTGTTTCATTGTCACCCAATGAGTTTGACGTGTTGGTTTATCTGGCACAGCATGCGGGGCATGTGGTTACATCAGATGAGTTGTTACACGAAGTGTGGCACTATTCTCCGCAAATGGGTGGAACAAAGAACCAGGTCAGGTGTTGCCTTAAACGCTTGCAACGGAAGTTGGCTGTACTCCCAGATGGGCGCTCCTGCATTTTCACCGTGCGTGGACACGGTTGGCGAATGGCAACCGATGAAGAATGGTGGGGAAGCCGGGCAAATATTGTCAGGCGATTGTAACAAAATTGACCCAAAACTGACCCGCTTGCGTCAAGTTCCTGAACGAAGAATGAGATAGGATAGCCTTCAATTCTAAAGAAGCAACGAGTGGCGTTGCTTCCAAATCCGCCCGATAAGGAGCTATATATGACTCGATTTAAAGTGCCTCTGGCTGTTCTTTTAATTGCCGCCTTAACTGGAATTCTCGCTGGACGGTATTACTCCCAGGCGGTTGCGGGCATCGCTCAAGCACAAGGCGATAAACCAACCGAATCTCAGCCCCTGGAATGGGCAGACCTGAATGTTGTTTATCTCGGCCCCGCTACTTTGACTGGATTGAAGGGTTTAAGCTCGGCCGACCTTGCGACTAGCATTAATGCACAGACCATAACTAACGTTGATGATGTAATGAAATTCAGCCAACAGAATGGTCTTGATATTCTGATCTTTGACAAGACCATGCTGGCGCACATTAGCTCAACATGGGCTAAAGCACAATACCAAAGGGGCACAGCTTTTGTTGGAGTAAACGTGACGGCAAAAGAACTTGGCGCTCTCATTGATGATCAGGACTTTGCCGAGTGGGGGATAGCAACCTGGTCTGAGCCATTTGTAAGCTATACCGTTGTCCGCGCCAGCGGTAACCCCGCGCATATCAAAATACTGCAAGAGCACAATGCCCTCTACCCGCCGGATGTGGTGCTTCAAGCAAAACTGGGCATTAATGATGTGGACTTGATGTTTGTGCGGGCCTATGGGCCAGTTCCAGGTGAAGGCTTGGTTTATGATCTGGAAACCATACGCGCAAATCTTTTTGGGCTAGAGCGTGTTGCCCCTTACCAGCCCTAGATAATGCTTCCTCACTCGCGAAACGATTTTAGGAGACGATGCTCATGAAGACTTTTGCGCTATTATCATCTGGCAGATTGCGCTTGTCGCTCTCAGCCACTCTGGTATTTATCTTGTTTGCAACCGCCTCTGCTGTTTTTGCAGAAGCTAGAAGTATCCCGGCCTGTGTGCTCGGAAATCCAAATGCGCGGGGAGAAACGGCCCTACAGTTTGGCGCGTACGAATCCAAAACAGAAAATAATCTTTCGGGATGCACCCATCTGTTTGTTCGCTTACGCGAGTGGCTTGCAGCAACCATGACAACGGAAGTTTATCGAACTAATTCGACGGGGGCGGCAACAACTGGCTGGGCATCCATTAGCGCAAAAAGTGGGCGTGTCTATGTCGCCAAAAATACTGTTCAAAGAAGAATTGACGGTCAACTCCCCAGCGCTCTTGTTTATGTGTTTACCAGTGACAATGGCACACATTCTAATGGCAGTTGGTGGTGTACGGGCACATCCGGCGGATCATCCAGCTGTGGCCCTACCCCATAAATGACTTTGAGAAAGAAACGCCCTAACTCTGAGCGATGACTCACAAGAAGAGAACACGGAGGCGTATTAGTAAATCGCATCCGTGTTCTTTTTATCCGTGAGGCAAATCTATTGCTGGCAAAATCTTTCCCCTCACCTCCCCAAACCCCACCCGGTAGCCCACGCCAGCGCACCAACCCGTCAGCGTCAATTCATCGCCATCCTGTAGCCAACTGCGCGTTTCGCCGTTGGGGAATTGAAGCGGCTGGGTTCCGCGCCAGGCCAATTCCAGCAAACTGCCGCGCGCGCCGGGGGTGGGGCCGCTGATGGTGCCGGAGGCCAGCAAATCGCCCGGCTGAAGATTACAGCCAGTGATGGTGTGATGGGCCAACTGTTGGGCCATGCTCCAATAGAGATGCTTGAAATTCGTGGCGCTGAGCCGGTGCGGCGTGGGCATCGCTTCCCCCTGTAACCACACTTCTAAATGAATGTCGTAACTCGCGCCCGGCCCGCCGCGCAGATAGGGCAATGGCACCGGGTCTTGGGGTGGGGCATTCACCCGAAAGGGTTCGAGGGCGTCCAGCGTCACCACCCACGGCGAAATGGATGTGCCAAAGTTTTTGGCGAGAAAGGGGCCAAGCGGTTGATACTCCCATTGTTGGATGTCGCGCGCGCTCCAATCATTAACTAACACCAGGCCAAAGATATGGTCGGCGGCTTCTTCAATAGGAATTGGTTGGCCCAGCGTATTGCCCGGCCCGATAAAGAAGCCCACCTCCAATTCAAAATCCAATGAACGACTCGGGCCAAAGAGCGGCGTGGGCGCATCGGCGGGTTTGGTCTGGCCCAGAGGGCGATGCAGGTTGGTGCTACTGACGATGACCGAACTCGCGCGCCCATGATAGCCAATAGGAATGTGCAACCAATTGGGCATCAGCGCATTTTCTGGCCCGCGAAATATCGTGCCGACATTCGTGGCATGTTCGCGCGACGAGTAAAAATCGGTGTAGTTGCCGATGGCGGCGGGCAGAAGCATCTCCGCCGATGATTGGGGGATAAGGGCCGCGTCGCGCAACGTAGCGTTATCGCGCAAGGTGGGCGTATCAGCATTCAGCACATGGCTAATCGTTTGTCGCGCCTCGCGCCATGCCGCGCGGCCCAGCGCCATAAAGGCATTGAGCGTGGGCGATTGAAAGACTCGTTTGCCCATCAACTCTGGGCCGTTGAAGAAACCCGCGTCCTCCAACACGCGCAAATCCAAAATCATTTCGCCAATCGCAACGCCGAGGCGCGGCGGGCCGCCGGCCCTGGGCCGGAACACGCCATAGGGCAGGTTCTGAATCGGGAAATGTGAATCAGGGGCAACAGGAATGAAGGCGCGTAGAGGCGGGGTGGGCATAGGCGGCATTATACTTTGAACGAGCGCGGTTATAATGAGCGTTGAAAGGATTTCGCTCATGCCCGATCCGCATGTCACCAAACTGGCCGAGGTGCTGGTGCATTACTCGCTCGAACTCCAGCCCGGCCAGCAAATGCGCCTGCACACCATGCCGCAGGCCGAAGAACTGTCGTTGGCGGTCTACACCACCGCCATCAAAGCCGGCGCGCACGTTTTCGTCGAAACGATCCTGCCGGGCGCGGAGGAAGTTTTCTACCAGCACGCCAGCGACGCGCAACTGGACTACGCCTCACCCGTCCACAAACTGGTCATGGAAACGTTTGACGCCCGGTTGTCTATTGAAGCCGAATACAACACCCGCGAGTTAAGCGGTATAGATCCGGCGCGGATGGCCCGGGCGCGCAAAGCCCGCGCGCCGTTAATGAAAACGTTTATGGAACGTTCAGCCCGCAAAGAACTGCGCTGGTGCGTCACCGTTTACCCTACGCAGGCCATGGCCCAGGACGCCGATATGAGCCTGAGCGATTATCAGGATTTTGTGTATGGCGCGGGCCTGCTCAACGAGCCGGATCCGGTAGCGGCCTGGCGTAAAGAAGGCGAGCGGCAACAGGAACTTATTCAATGGCTCACGGGCAAAAAGTATGTCACCCTAAAAGGGACCAACGTGGACTTGCGCCTGTCCATTGCGGGCCGCACCTTTGAGCGGGCCGATGGCAAATACAATTTCCCCGATGGTGAAATTTTTACCGGCCCGGTGGAAGACTCGGTGAATGGCTGGATTCGGTTTCGTTACCCGGCCATTTACGGCGGGCAGGAAGTGACGGATATTGAGTTGTGGTTTGAGGTGGGCAAGGTGGTCAAGGAAAAAGCCAGCAAAGGGCAGGCCCTGCTCACCTCCCTGCTCAACACCGATGCGGGCGCGCGCTATCTGGGCGAGTGGGGCATCGGCACCAACTATGGCATTCAGCGCTTCACCAAGAACATGCTGTTTGATGAAAAAATCGGCGGCACGATTCATCTGGCCGTGGGCACCAGTTACCCGGAGACCGGCGGCCAAAATGACTCTGGCCTGCATTGGGATATGTTGTGCGACATGGCCGAGAGCGAAATCATGGTGGATGGGGACTTGTTTTACAAAAATGGGAAGCCGGTGATTTGACGGCACATTCGACGTTCAGAATATCATTTGCCGCTTCGGCGATGATGTTGAAACGCGCGCGGTGGCGGTGTGCTCACCGCAATAATGCGCCGATGTTCTCCGAGGTTAGCAAGGCCAGTTCGGATGGGCGCTCCAAAAAAGGGCGCACATCCGCCGTCGCCGCGCGCCAGTCAGCGTTTTCCAGTCGGCGACGAACAACGGCCCGCCAAGTGGTGAGCGTGAGCGGCGCTTCGGTCCAGCCGCTTTGGCACAGAGCGTTATTCAGCAAGGTCAGATTGGGTGCCGGCCAATCTGGTGCGCTCAAATACCAGACCAAGTCATACAAGTCACGCCCTTTGAGATAGGGCCGTTGCAATACCGCGTGGAGTTTGCCCGCCAACAACGACGCCGGGTCGTGATGTTGAAGATTGAGCAGGATATGGCGGCGCACGAGCGTCGTGGCCAGCTTGGCTCCGGCCGGGGGGCGTGTGTCCACTTCCACTTTCACGGCCAGCACTTCCGTCTTGTGCGGCGATAAGCCAGCTGTATACAACAACTCCGGGAAACGCACAAAAGCGCTGTGCACTACTTTGCGGTCATTGAGTTTGATATCGAGCGTGTAGCCTTCGGGCAGGAGCGTCGTCTGCACGGCTTTGAGATAGGCCCGGAAATCGTACCGCTCGGGGGAATGCTCCAGCGCAAAATCCAAATCTTCCGAGTAACGCCCACTGGCATAGAGAAACCGCAACGCCGTGCCGCCGTGAAAGGCCAGCGTCAGAAAAGCCTGCGCGCCCTGCCAGGCGCCCAAGAGGCGCGCCTGTAGATACTCGCGCACCTGGTTGCGGCCCTGCACGGGGTCAGGCGCGGCGCGCGCCAATTCCACCACGTAGTCTTTCATAGGGTTTCAAAAGTCTCTGCGGTCGCGGCCAGCTCAGCCAGGGCTTTGGCGGCGCGGCGCAACTTGGGTCGCCCCGAGGCGTCGGCCAAATGCTGGAGCTCCGGCCAGTTCACCCGCTCCAGATTTTGCAGGCGCAAGCCCTGGGCGTAAGCGCGCGTCGCGCTGTGGGGTTGCAGGTAGATTAAATCCAGCAAGGCTTTTTCGGGCGTGGCGACAAAGGCCGATTGCCGGGCGCTGACTTCCACACGCCGATACGCATTGAAATGCTCCCGCTTGAGATGTTGGAACACAAAGCGGCCTAATGAGGTATCCCACTGGCTGGGACGCGCGGTGGTGACGCTGGTGGTGGCGGCCGCATATTCCGGGATCAGCCCATAATAGGCCAGCGCGGATTGGCAACTGACGTAGGAGGCCGGCACCAGGCGATTGGCGACGAAAAAAGGGTGAGGCTTGACCTTCTGATAGGGGGGGGCCGGCGCGTACAGTTCGCGGCGAATTTGGATGAGCTTTCCGGCGGCCACCCAGCGCGAGAGTTGCACACGCAGGGAGGCGGGATTCACCGGGCCGACCAACAACATCGCCGAATCAAACACCGGCTCATCGCCCACAGACTCGAGTAATTTCACAAATTCCACGCGCTTATGCTATCACGAGTGATAATTTACTGCAACAAAAACAAGGCATGCCCCTCAAAATAAGAATCGGCCTGCCTCCCTTCGCCATACAGGGCGATCAAGATTTCTTGCGGCGACAATCTTCGACGGCCATCAGCCGCCTCTGCCCATTAGCGCCCAACGTCATCCAATACTGTTTAGATAACGTAGTTTCGCCCCCTGTGGGCGAGGCCAACGGGCACAAGGCCCGATGCTACAGCCTAAACTAAAAGGTATTGCAACGTCATCTGGTCTTCACAACCTCGCACGAAAATTGCAACTCACAGGAAATGAGTGTGCGGGTGACGACCCTGTAATCATAAACCGATTTGTAACCGTTTTGGGTACTCCGGTTCATTGCCTCCTCTGAGTCGGCTTTCTATAATGCGGCCAATTCACGATCAAGTTTCACGGTCTGGAGGGATATGGCAATGTATATGCAAACGGAAATTCTCTTCCCCACCTATGTCATCCCTGCTCTGCGCGAGGCCGCCGGGGCCGAGTGGCGGCGACTGGTGGACAAGGTGACGCCGCTCGACGAAACCGACCCGCAGAGTCTGGCCTTTTCGCTGATGATGATCCGCCTGGATGGGTGTCTGGAATGCGAGACCGACTCCTTCCGGGCCATGCGCGGCTGTGAGGCCTGCGCCCTGCAAACCGTGCGCCGCCAGCGCGGCTCTGAAAAGGATTTAATGCAACACTACAAGTCGGCGCTCAAAGATGTGAAAACGTACTTGAACGAAGCAGGCTAATCATCGTGTCCTCCCCCACACCGGGCCGCCTGGCCCGGTGTTTTTTTGTGCGTTTATAATCCCCGCATGTTCCCCGCCGTTTCGATTCTCGGCGTCCGCGTGCACGCTGTCACCACCGCGCAAACATTGGCGTGGATTGAGGCGGCTGTACGCGCCCGCGCCCCGCACCAGATTTGCACGGCCAATCCAGAATTTGTAATGATGGCCCAACGCGATTCAGTTTTTCGAGAGGCGCTAAACGCCGCTGATTTGGTTCTGCCCGATGGGGTGGGTTTGCTCTGGGCCGCCCGCTGGCAGGGACAACCGCTGCCCGAGCGGGTGGCCGGTTCCGATTTGATTTATCGCATCGCCGAACTGGCCGGGCGGCATGGCTGGCGTTTGTATTTTTTGGGCGCGGCCGAGGGTGTGGCCGAACAGGCGGCGGCGCGTTTGCACACGCTCTATCCGGGCTGGCAACTGGCGGGCGCTTTTGCCGGAAGCCCGCGCGTTGAAGACGAAGACGCCCTGGTGGCCCGCATCCAGCACGCCCGACCCGATGTGTTGATGGTGGCCTATGGCGCGCCCGCGCAAGATGTGTGGATCGCACGTCACCGAACGCGCTTGAATGTGCCGGTGAATATGGGCGTGGGCGGCTCGTTTGATTTTGTGGCCGGGCTGGCCGAGCGCGCCCCGATTTGGATTCAACGATTGGGATTGGAATGGTTGCACCGGTTGGCGCGCCAACCCTGGCGCTGGCGGCGCATCCTCACGGCGACGGTGGCCTTTCCGGTGAGGGTGTTGCGGGCCAGGCGGGAGTAAAAAAAACGGATTTTTAGAATGTGCGGATAATGTCGCTGTGTGCGTTTAAGCGTTAGGGTCCGTAAAAGAACAACTTCCGCTCCCGCCGGATTTGTAATCCGGCGTTCGGGCGGCTGGATTACAAATCCAGCCGGAGCAAACCGGGAAGTTATATTTTTACAAGCCTTTAGCGCCGAACCAGCGGCAGAAACAAACTCTTCGTCGGAAATTCATAAGCGCCAATATCGCAACGTGAGTCGCGCGTGACGCCGCGCTGGTCGGTGGCCGGGCAACCGGCGTTCGTGCCAGCGTTGCTCGCCGGGCTATCAATCGGGATGGCGTGCGTCAGCGTGGGGCCGCCATTGTCAGTCAATGAGCCAATCAGCGGATTAACGTTGTTTTTATCACCCAGGCCGGTGAGCGACGTGACACACGAACTATCACTGCTCAAGTTGTAGCCCAACGAGGTAAAGGGGTCATCGCAGTTGCCGCCACCGGTGAGGGTGTTGGCGATCAATGTATTCTTGACCAACAAGGTGCTGTTATTTCGCAGGCCGCTGCCGTTGTTGGCCGCGTTGTTGTTGGCAATGGTCACATTGGTCACGGTGGTGTTGGCATCGCTGTTGTTGCGGAAACCGCCGCCGCCGCTGGCACCGGTGCTGTTGCCGCTAAAGGTGGTGTTGACGATGACAACCACCACCCGCCCGGAAGTGCTGGAGCCTTTGAACTCCGCGCCGCCACCGCCCGTGACCGACATGTTGCCGCTCACGGTGGAATTGCTCAAGGTCAAGGTGGATGTCACCGAACTACTACTGTCTCGAATCTCGATGCCGCCGCCATTATCGCCGCTTTGGTTGCCCGCAATGGCGCTATCGATAACCACCAGCGTCCCGGTGCTGTAGAGGCCTCCGCCATTGCTGGTGGTCGCCACATTGGTGAGGACACTGGCATTGGAGAGTGTGACCACACCGCTGGTGGTGTTTCGCAGGCCCCCACCGATACTGCTGGCGGTGTTGCTCACCAGCGCACTAGCAGTCAGCGTGACCGTGCTATTGTTGTACAGACCGCCGCCCTCGGCGCTACTGTTTCCGATCACGGCGCTATTGAGAAGGGTTAACTCCCCAAAGTCATTGTAAATTCCACCACCATTCTTAGCGCCGGCGGTGTTGCTGATGATGGTGACATCGGTAAGCGTGACGTTGCTCCCGCTGTTGTATAAGCCGCCACCGCTATTCGTCGTTTCCTGGCCGCCACGAATGGTGAGGCTGTTGAACGTGACGACGCCGCTTAGGATGTGGAACGCGCGGTCAATGCCATTGGCATTGATGATGGTGTTGGCCGCGCCCGCCCCGCTCAGGGTCAGGGCGGCGGTGATGTCGAGGTCGCCGGTCAAGTCGCCGTTTTCGCCCGCGCCCACAATGGTCAGCGTGTAGGTCCCGGCCGGGAGGGTAATCAGATCGTGGCCGTTACCCGCGCGGCAAGTATCCACCATCGTGTCGGTGTTGGCCGCGCGAATCGCTTCGCGCAAAGAGCATAGCCCATCAGCGGGCGTTTCATCCAACTCAGTGTCCACCATGATTACGATTTGGGTGGGGGTGGGAGTCTGGGTGAGCGTGGGGGTGAGGGTCGGTGTGGTCGTCGGTGTGGGCGTATGGGTCAACGTATGGGTTGGAGTCGTCGTCAGTGTCTCGGTCGGGGTGCGGGTCGGGGTGTGAGTCGGTGTAAGGGTGTGGGTGGGTGTCGGCGTCTCGGTGTTAGTCGGCGTGTCGGTCACCGTCGGTGTATCGGTGGGTGTGTTAGAGGGCGGGAGTGTGCCCGTCGGCGTGTCCGTCGGCGTGTCGGTGGCGGTCGGAGTCAGAGTCTCGGTCGGCGTGTCGGTGGTCGTTGCGGTCGGGGTGTCGGTTGGCGTGTTGGTGGGCGTATCCGTTGGGGTTGGGGTCGGCGTGTCAGTGGCTGTTGCGGTCGGGGTGTCGGTG
>Ga0247727_10019373_pt1 | contig 10551 bp, 6 predicted proteins | sample WisWelCaveWW1625_FD_202498 | JGI IMG/M metagenome (GOLD analysis project Ga0247727, IMG submission 202498) | Biofilm microbial communities from Wishing Well Cave, Virginia, United States - WW16-25 | ecosystem: Environmental > Aquatic > Deep subsurface > Groundwater > Cave microbial mat | place...
ATGGGAACGCATGCTTGCCCCTAACTTTGGCAGAAGTCGGGCACTAGTTAGCAACAAGCCTAATCACCCGTTCCTGGATCGGTTGCGTCAGGCGTTGCGTACCTACCCTCGTATTGGGAAGCGGGGCGACTGGGCCGCCGACATTTTTGACGCCATGGTGTGGGCCCTATTCTATGCATTCTATGAAACGGGGGACCCACTTCGTCGTCGCAAGATGAAAGAAAAGAAGCCCAATCCCTGGTTTAGGTTGGCTAGACTAGATTCGGGAGAAGAGCCGGAGGACGAGGAAAAATAATGCCGAATTATCGGACAGACGTTTTATACTACGCGGAGCTTGCGAACGAACTTATTGAGAAATACGAATCACTTCGTCGGGATCAGATAAAACTGGATGATGTATCTCGTCTCGCCTGGAGATTACCACCGGGTATGCCCGCTTGGGCACGTCCATTCAGAACAACCGTTCCGTATGATGCCATTAAAGCTGGTGTGCGCGTGCTGTCCGCACTCAGCGAACAGGTCACGATTGATCCCTACGCATTTGAGGAGAATGCATTAGGTGACCTGACCGCTGCTAAGAAGAAGGCCAACTATTGGGAAACGGCCCTAAAGTGGCAGATGGATAAGGCTGCTCAGCGTAGAGATATCCTGCGACAGGACGTGACCCGCTCCGCCCTTATGTATGACGAAGTGGTGGGGCAGATTGTCCACCTTCCCACACAAATCAAGACAATCCAAAAGTTGGGAGGGAACCCTAATCGTCAGAAGGCGGCACTACGCTACGGTGATTATGCAGTACTTATCCGCAATCCACAGAGTGTATATACACGCTGGTCGGATTACATGCTGGAGGCAGTGCTGTATGTTACGGTTCGTACCCCGCAGCAAATTATGGACTTCTGGAACAATCCTGAGTTGGGACGACTGATTGAGGACGAAGAGGCATCCAAGAAGTACATTCTATTTGATTATGTAGACTACAGCCGTCGGGTTGTATTCTGCTATCCAGGCGAGTATGTCAGCAAGATTATCCCCGGAAGTATATATAAGCAGGGAATTGGAGATGCAGAACGAGAACTGCCAGCCGAAGTAATTGAACTGCTCAATGAGGAGTGGAAATTGGACTTCTTGCCGTGGGCATCGGTGGTGGGGGGTACGGCACTTTTCAGTCGTCCAGAAGAGGCGCGCTTCCCGCTACTGTACGGGCTGGTAAAGTCCGATAGTTGGAACAACACGAACATTATCGGTTCCCTGGTTTTGTCCGAGGCTATTGCTGAGGCGGCTCGACCAGATGTTGCACGAATGGGTGTGATGCCGGATGCCGTGACTGCCGAGTACGGTGAAGTAGGCGGGACATGGGATGTGCCAGCAGGTCACGAAGTCAAGGATATGGCCCAGCGTGGACTGGACCCTGCCCTCCGAGAAGCATATGATCGGCAGGTGGGGGATATGAGCCGCACTACCATCCCGCAGGTCCTTGTGACTGCGGAGATGGGGCCAGAGGAGCCGTTCGCTGGCTTCAACTTACGTCTACAGCAGGCTATGGCATCCCTCCTACCATACAAGATCTTGGCCGACCGTTGGTTCGAGGAAGCCTACCGTTTGATGTTGTACTGGGCGAAGGAGTCAGGCAAGCCGATTGAGGCACCGGGCGGGGAACGGATTGAACCGACCGATATTGATAAGGACCGTATCTACCTGAGTGTATCACTTCAGGAAGACGTTCCCATCGACAAACAACAGCGTATGGCGACGGCTATCCAGGCGTCCAGAGAACTGAAGATTCCGACCCGAGACATTCTGGAGATGCTGGGCGAGACAGACCCCGACCGTAAGATTAAGGAGTGGATGCAGGAGCAGCTCACCATGTCTTACTTAGGCGGGGTGGTACAGCAAATCCAGACGGACGCTTCAGGTGCTCTACAGCAGGCCGCCGTTCAGATGGCACAACAAATTGTGCAACAGGCTATGCAGCAAGGTGGACAGCAGGGCGGACCGCAGGCCCCAATGATGCAACCGGGCGGTGGAGGTGGAGAGGGACCTACGCCTTTTGGGCCGCCCGGCATTGAGGGTATAGAGGGGGGTTCGGTGAACCCGGCGGAGGGTGGTGCTCCTCCGGCTGGCTTCGCGCCCGGTGCGACGAGGGAGTTTCAAACAGGGCAGACACGCACAGGTGAACAGGTTTTGGCATAATGCCAGGTCAATGGGGCGGGAGTTCAGGCTACACGTCAGCGTCGAGAATTAGGTCGATAGTCGAACACTTCCTAGCACTTCCGACTGCATCTCAGACCTCTGCTCGCTTTGCTGATATGTGGAGTAGTAGGGCTGTCACCTTCCTAGATGTCGAGGACTTAACGTACATTGTCGGGGGTGGAGAGGGTAACACGGCGGCTGGGTGGAGTAGCTATGTATATCGCTTATACGGAAGTACACGCAATACATCGTCGGGCACGGTTCGTGGTTTATCTGACCAGCCATACAGAGAGTTCCTGACAGATAGAACCGATCTACAGGCTGCTACGTCTGCTATAAGCGGCGTGACCGACGTGGCCCAGGGACAGCGACTATATCAGTTCTTGGTCAGCACAGTGATAGCAGCTGGCAGGTACACACGGGGCAGCCCACACCAGGAAATTCTTTTGGCTTGGGCGGCCTCCGGTAGTTCTGCCGCCCCGAGTTCAGTCTAATGCACAATGGGTTCGTACATTCCACCGGCAACAATTTTCTAAACCCCATCGCGGTAAGTACTTGGGCACCAGACTTTTCCTTTTGGGGGGTAAACTTTGATCCCAGTAATCCAGCCGCTTGGCTAGGACTAGCAGATTATGCTTATGTTACCCTAAGAAATACGTTTGGTACAAATCCATTATCTAGACTTACTGCTCAACAGGTAGGATCAGCGGCGGCTAAACAGACGGCAGCATTAGGTACTCGGGGAGTCGATCTTACTATGCTACAAAATAGACTTCTTTCGGGCTCCGCACAAAGAACAATACCATCAGGGTCTCTTATTCGTCAACTAGGTCAGTCTTTCTTACCTGGGGTTGGCATAGATCTTAGGATGGTAGACGAGGCTATGGGAAGAGAGTCTCAACCCACACTACTAGAAACTTGGACCCAACAACTTGCACAGAATTTACCCAATGTTCCACAGACTATAGCCAATCTGCCTTCTTTATCAGAAACATTGCAATTTTATGGACTGAAAAAGCAGGAACCAGTTACAACTACTGTAATGAATGGGGGACCCCGAAATAGAAGAATGGTCGGTGGAGGTTCAGGAGCACGTAGACTATAATGCTGACCGAAAGAGAGCTGGACCTAATGAGATTGGACGCGCAACTCAACATCCGTCAACTAGTTGAAGAGTGGCGACGAATGTTCTTTGCAAACCGTGCCCCGCCCCAACCTGAAATCGACGGTGGATTACCTAGCGGTGGATTAGGTGTCGGGGGTCCTGAGGAGCAACCGGAGATAGAAAATGTCATTTAGACGGAAGAAGATAAGGACTGATTATATAAGCGGAACTATAGAACAGCGGTTTTGGCCAAAAGTTGACGCAAACAGTGAAGATGAGTGTTGGGAATGGCTGGCCGGCAAAACTAGATCTGGATACGGAAGAATGGGCGTTGAGAAAGGGAGCAGATGGGCACACAGGATTTCCTGGGAGATTCATTACGGTCCTATTCAGAGCAGACTATGTGTTTTGCATAAATGTGATAATCCTGGGTGTGTTAACCCCAAACACCTATTTCTGGGAACAAAGGCTGACAATCTAGCAGATGCCAGAGAAAAGGGTCGCCTGCCAATATCTAGACGGAAAAGATTTCTTATTGACACTTTGGGGTTACTGTGGAAATAATGAAGGCGTTATTGACAGTTTGGGTGGGGGTTACTAATGGCTGATTATACAGTTAGAAGTGGAGATAACTTATCTAAGATTGCCCGATCTCTGGGACTGGATGTTCGAGATCTTATTGCCGCTAATCCTCAGCTTAGCAACCCAAATCTAATTCAGCCTGGCCAGTCTATAAACGTGCCTAGTGGGCCAGCATCTCAGGCTGCCCGTACAGCAGCAGGAAATGTACTGGCTGCTGCCCCAACGATACAACAGGCAGCAGCTGGTGGATTTACCCCACAGGTGGCCGCACAGGCCACTCCGCAAATAACACCGATTGTGAATGCTCTTCCTAGTAGGCCAGTATTGGGTCCAGGAGGCAATGTTTTAGGTCAGGCATTTCCTAGAGATCAGGCTACTCTAACGCCTCAAGGTGTTGTATCTGCTCGTGCGTCGGCAGGTCACAGACAAACATATCCCAGAGGAGAACCAACTAGGAGAGCTATACCCCAACCGGCTACAACCCCAACTAGACAACCATCACAAGTGGTAAGTCCATATTCCGGACGTAGTATGGCTAGCGATGCATTTCGTCCGTCGATTTCTCCGGCTACAGTTCAACAGTTGGATTATCTAGATCGTCTAACACAAACCGACCCAACTAGAGCTGCGGAGGTGGCTAGATTTCAGGCCGCAACTATCGGTAGGACGCAACCAGAGTCTGCATTAGCTACCAATGTGTTCTTTACTGAGAGAGCAATAAATAATGGACAGTTACCCCGTAACGCCAGTGAACGGGTATGGGATGTCATTGCCTCTCGCATGGGACTTGGTGTGAATGGTGCACAGTTACTTAGTGAAAGGGGATATATTCCCATCGGTGGTGGACTTTGGTATTTGGGACGGCTGGGCGGTGGTAGCGGCACAAGTTTAGGTTCTGCATCAACTAGAGATCTTAGCATAGCTGGGGGTGGGGGAGACGAGGAGAGCGGCGGTAGATTTCTGCGAAACGCCAGTGGTGGTCTTTTTAACTGGCGTATTAGTGCCTAAATGCCAGTCACAAAAGAACAGATAACGAAGGCCAAGCCAGTTGGTGCAGAGGGGCCAGCCCTAGGGACGGCCCTTCTTAAGTCCTATCCCCTTATTGATTTCTCTCCTGAATTCAATACACCAGACGGATGGGATGCCCAGGTCCGACAGTCCAACCAGTTTATTGTCGATGCTCAGAATGCAGGACCCGGACCGTCCGTTACTGACGAGGCGGGGCTTCCATCAAACTGGTATTACAAGACTTCCAATGCGACGAATAGGCTGGGACCCCATAATGAACGTCTTCCTTCTCAGGCGCTGGGGTGGCTACCCGATGGTACACCAGACTTCGGCGGAGGGCCGGGCGGGGCTCTAAAGAAAGCATGGTATAACTTGTATGAGAAGCCCCGCGGTGCCCTGACCGCGGCAGACATTGGTATTCAGGGGCAGACTGCCGAGTCGCTACGACAGGCCCTTGCTCCTATTATAGAACAAAATGAGAAAGACCCATCTATTGCCAATTCGCTGAAAGGCTATGGCATTACTCTTTCCCATGCGTTCCAATACCTTAAAGATGTTTGGTCAGTTGCCGAAGACAATGAAACCATATTTGGTAAGATTACGCAGTTTATAGGGGCGGGGGTAGGATTGATCCTTGACACCATTCAAGAATCGGCAATATTCATACGAAACGATGTCCTGGGTCCCCGCCTTCTAGCAGCCGACGAACTAATTAGGACCAGGGACCCAGAGTATGCGGCGTTCTTGGATGGATTTCGGAAGTGGGGGGGCCTTAGCGCCATGGCCCCAATTGCCGTTGCTACCAGGATGCAATTACAGGGCCTAATATCTCGTAAGGAGTACGAGGAGGCCGTTGATCGAAATCGGGATGCCGCACGAATGGCCTACACGGCTTGGTTTGACCCCGCTGCAAAAGAAGAGTTCTTTCGTCGCATGCAAAGTGGCACCGAGGACCCTCGCCTCCTCGCCCTAGAGTTGCAGAATCCTGGAGCGGAAATGGCCGGACAGATCATCTATGATCCGCTCAATATATTGGACATATTCCAGGTTGGGTCTCGATTGCGTGCATTCTCCAGGGTACGGAAAGCGGAGAATGAGCTTACCGTAATACGATATGAGCCTCTTGCCAATGCACTTAATGATGCCCAGAATGCAACTGGAGAAGCAGAAACCATTGCATCCAACCGCAGGGTGCTAGAAACCCATGGTCAAATGATTGATGCCGTCCGTCAAAGAGATATCTCTCTGGCTGGGCGAAGGGGGCTAGGTCTAACTGCCGGCGGAAAACGAGCAACCATCGGACAGCGGGTAAACAACTTTATGACTACAATTATTGGTGCCGCTGGAAGAGATACAGATCTATCCAATGATATCTTTAAGGGGTTAGTGTTGTCTGCTGATTCGGACCCCGCTCGTCATGCCGAGGGTTTATCCATTCTCAGTCGGGCTGTGAGAGAAAGCAGGGGTTCCATTCCATCTAATGTACTATTCTCAAATTCTGGGAATGAAACTGCCATTCTACTGAGAAATCTATTGTTGGATAATGAGGGTAGATTCAATCCAAGTGCGCTTACCAATCTGATGGAAGAAGCGGGTGGGGACGCAGAAAAGTTGGCATCAACTATGGACGCCAAACTAAACGACGCACTAAAATCCCAATTTCCTGACATTCAACAGCAGGTTGCGGCATATGATAAATACACGGAATTGGCAGAGACGGACGAGGCGGCCGCCGTCAACTTTTTAGAACGCAATCCCCTAGCCAATAAACAACCGAGCCAATTTTGGAGATCCCTGTCTGAGTTTGATGCTACAGCACAGAAGTATTTTTATCGGCCCGCCGGAGAACTGCAATCCCGTCTATTCATGGGAGCGTTTCCGGCATCCTATGCTTATAGGATGATGAACAGGTGGGGAAACTTCGTTCCCACAATTGTTGATGTGGGACCCCAAGCTGCCATAAGGGGATTCTTCAGCGTTAGCCCCAAGAATTCAATAGAACGTATTGCTAACATGTTGGGGGGTGTCATTCCAGAGGGGTCTATTCGTGGTTTGGGTCCTGGGGCATCATTTAGAGACGCCAAAGAAGCCAAGAAAAGCGTCGTAGACAGATTTCTCACTCAGGGCCTTCGAGCGGCGGCTAAGGATGAGGCGGGTCAAGCCGCATTCGTAGTAGAGAAGTCTGTCAGCCGAACTATGGGTAGCGCGCTGAAGGCCGAGAGAAGGATAATCAATCAGGAACTGACTAAACTCCCGGTGGAACAGAGACAGATAATTGCGGCAGCCATGAGACAGAACTGGGGCAGCGTAGATGAGACGATAGCCGCCCTGCGTTCTGAAGACGGATATGATGTGGCCCGCAATCTAGGCTTCCTAACTGATGAAGAAGTAAACAGGCTACAAGACTTGAGACTATATGATGCCTCGTTGGCAGCGGCCCGCGAGAACGACAGTCTAGATGACATTTTGCGTAGATTGGACGAGATTAAGGATCAGTATAGAGAAGTTGGGCGGGAAGCTGGTACCGAGCCTGTTATCCATGCGATGGATGATGCATGGGGCCAAACGGTGGCACAGGAGGCCCACGCCATTGAGGAACACGAGAACTTACAGGCGGCCGACACATTCCAGAGACGTGTCCACGAAAACCGTGTAACTAATGACTTGTTCAATCAAGCAGTGCTTAGTGATACCGGATTGAAACGAATGGCACAGGAACAGATTTTCCGGGCGGCAATGGCCGAGGGCCGGGCGTTAGGCATGAGTGATGATGAAGTTATCCAACTAGCACATGCACAGTTGGACGGTCTGGTTGGGCCGATAGAAACAGAGATACGCGATGCCGCCGTTCGTGTTTTTGAGGATGCAGATGCTTTTCGAGATGAGACTTGGAGATTGACTGAGGAATCCAGAGGAAAGAGGCTGGGTGACCCGTGGATAACAAGAAAGTGGAATGAGAGAGATCTGGGTGATCTACCGACTGGTGGTCCGACTGCCAAACAGTTTCGTGATGCCCTATGGAAGAAGGAAAATTATAGGGATATACAGACGCAACGTTGGACAGAATATAGGGAAGCTAACGTAGTCCGCTATAGAACTGTAGCAGGACGATTGGCTGGTGCAGCAGGTCTAGATGATATCAATACCCCCGCCGTTCGGACTGCCGAATTGCAACTGATACGATCCCGCATGATGGATCGGGCGGAACTTGCAGCGGATGGTAACATGGTCTTTCGGGCTACAGCCGTCGATCTAGAGGAGTCCATCAGTAGGATTTGGGCGGCCGCTCCAACTGCTGCTACTGGGGTGGAACGCACAGCAGATCAACTGCTGACCACGATTCGGCAATGGCGAGAACGTGGCGTTACCGCCGAGGATGTACTGGCTACGGGACTCGACACCGAACTGAATGCTGCACTAGAAGCAATTGTTGGAACTAGTCCAGAGGCCAAGCGAGCAGCGCTAGAGGTTATATTATCGAGAGGAACTTCGGGAATCGCCGCTGGAGAGCCATTACCACTTGGTACCATTATCAGGACACGGCCCCTTGGGCCGCAGGGTGAGCTGGGAGGAGTGTTAGCGGAATTTAGGCTCCCACCGGGAACTAGGCTTCGACTGGATAAGCTACCAGAACCTGGACGGCGCTTCCAGGCGGTGACCTTCGTTCCGATTGACGATGCTGGCAACCCAGTTCGGGCTACTGCTTTGGACGGCGCTCCGATAGATCGTGTCACTGTGGACGTCACGCCCGAGAAGTGGTCGGACTGGGCCAGTCGAGCAGAGGGCGTTCCATCTGGAGAATCGGCAACATTTCCTATTCCAATGGTGGGAACAGCCGATGATGCTGTGCCCTCCCCCAACCGCGTATTCCATGAAACGTCCCAAATAGCTGATGAGACCATCGAGGCTCTGAAGCGGGACATTAGTGAGAATTGGGGCAGGACAGAGCGGGGGGCGCTAGACCCAGAGACGGAAGTCCTACTGAGGGACTACGCCACGGGCGCACGACAGCGCATGACCGAAGCGCGAGCCGTATCTATCAACGTCGCTAACCAAACACGAGACTTTATTTTACACAACTATGGGAAGAGATATGGCATAGACTTAGTGGCGGGGTATATATGGCCATACCAATTCTGGCACTCTCGCACCTATATGAAATGGATGGGCAGGCTAGTTGAACATCCAGGACTGCTGGCCGCTTACGCCAAGTACAGAACGGCTCTAGAACAAGAACATGCCGGACTGCCAGATTGGTGGAAATACCAAATCAATACCAATGAACTGCTTGGGCTAGAGAGCGATCATCCACTGTGGTTCAACCTAGAGCGCACCCTAAATCCACTCAACGGTTTGACTGATGTTAACTTCAATGACCCCCGTCGCAGACTGGACATGTGGAGTGCAACTGTTGATGACCTGAACAAATTTGGGCCCAGCATGTGGTTACCATTCCAGGTTGCGCTAGCGTTAAAGTATCACATGCAGGGCGAGGATGATGCCGCGGGTAGATGGGCTACACGACTATGGAGTCCCACTAGATTGATTCGAGATGTTACTGCCATGCTTGATCCCAAAGGACTAGGAGTGGAACTCGATCCGTTCGTTAACTTCTTTTCGGGTGGGGTCGAACCGTATGAGCGAGGTCGAGTAGCACGACAACTTGCCGCTATGCAAGAAGAGGGCATATATGGCCCCGCCGATATTATAGACGCTGGATATCAACAAACCGGACCAATTTGGGACGAAGCGCGTGCCCGAGCAATCAACTTGCGCGCTCCCGATCTACCGACCGTGCTGGCCCCCTTCTTCTTGGGTAGCGGGTTCAAGGCTAGGACAGAAAGCGACATCAGGATTGATGAGTTTCATTCTGTGATGTACGGTCTGATCCGCAATAAGCCAAACTTAAGTCCAGAAGAATACCGCCGAGCGTGGGCACAGTTAGAGCAGCAGTACCCATTTATGGATGCATTGCTGCTGAGCAGGAAGAGTGGACCGGACAGAGATGAGGCGCTAGTTTGGTCAGTTTTGGACCGCATTTCCCCCGCCATGTCAGGAGACTTGGCTGAACTAGTTGGTCTGAACCCCGACCTGCTTGAGGCCTTCCATGCGTCCAAAGGTAACCTGGAAGAAATGACCCCCGCCGATAGGATGCAATTCCTGGGCGACATTCTACAACTAGCGGCAATCCTAGATGTGCCAGACGGTGCGACAAAAGCCGAGTGGAGTGCGGCTAGTGGTCTATATCGACAGATGCGTACTGTAGGTGAGCAGCAGTTCGGCGGAGACATATGGGATAGAGTAGATACATACTTTGCTCTGTATGATCCAGAAGACAGGTCGGCGGGGGAAGCGTATCTTGTGGCCCATCCAATTGTCTCTGAAGCACTGGATTGGCAACAATATATGATAATGTCTACCCCCCTGCTCGGAGCCTACTATACCAGTGCCGAACGAATTCGCAAGTTCTATACTCGACAGATGCACGAGACGGCGGAGCAGTTGTACGGTCAGGATCTATTTGACCATTTCGATGTGTGGGATCGGTTACGGGACGCTGGGGAAAGTCGGGCGGCCAAGAAATACTGGGATGACCATCCTCAACTTAAGGCATATATGGAATTTCGGGATGCCCAGCTTCCGTTGATTGAGGAACGGGTGGG
>Ga0247727_10019374_pt1 | contig 10551 bp, 9 predicted proteins | sample WisWelCaveWW1625_FD_202498 | JGI IMG/M metagenome (GOLD analysis project Ga0247727, IMG submission 202498) | Biofilm microbial communities from Wishing Well Cave, Virginia, United States - WW16-25 | ecosystem: Environmental > Aquatic > Deep subsurface > Groundwater > Cave microbial mat | place...
CGACGCGAGAGCGCGCGCGCGCTGCCACCTCCTCAAGATCCACACCCGCGGAGAAGGTGAGGTTGAGCCCGATCTGGAGCAGCACCACCTGCGCGACCTGCACCTGGACGAAGATCCCGCCGCACCGCGTGTCGTCGAGCGAGTTGAAGACGGCGCTCGCGAGCGCCTGGCTCTGCACCGCGTAGCTCGGGTCCGTCGCGTTGAGCGTCGCGAGGGCGTCGGTGAAGCGGTCGGCGACGATCAAGTACACCCAGCGGTTCTGCCTCCCGATCGCGTCGATCGCCTCGAGCGCGGTCGCGCGGAGCACGCCTGGCACGGCGAGCGCTCGGGTCTCGATCGCGGCGAGCGTCCCTCGCCGCGCCGTGGTCCAGAACCTTCGCGCTCGGTCGCGCAGCTCCTCGTCGGACTCGCGGTCGGCCGCGCCTGCGCTCGCCGCGTTGTTAGTGACGCGCAGGTCCGACGGTGACCCGGAGATCTGGGAGGTGATGTTCGTGATCGTTCCCGCCTTCACCTGCTGGCTCAGGCCAGCGAGGACGGAGCGGGCCTGGACGAACACGGGGCCCGTGGAGGACGCGGGAAACGACGCCGCGACCTCCGTCACGAACTGGATCCCGTCTGACGTCTGGAGAGCCGTGCCGACAGGGATCGAGAACGCGGTCGGGTTGGGCGCGGTCGTCCTGAAGTTGACGGTCACGCGGGACGGTGCCGCGGGCTTGCGGACGAGCCCGTAGCGGTCGAACACCAGCTTGTCGAGTGCCACGTCCTCGGCCGAGTCGAGGAACAGGCCGGCGCACAGCGTGAGGAGCTGACCCACGACCTCGTCGCCCATGGCGGAGCCGGCAGCGATCAGGACGTTGACGTCCGTGCCCGCCCTCTCCACGGCCTCGGCGGAGAGCAGGCGCGAGCGCGCGAGGATCTCGTTCCGCGCGACAAGAAAGAGGTCGGCTCGGCTTGGGAAGTCCATGCTCGTCTCCTAGATCCTCGTGCCGTGCAAGGGTAGCCGTTCCGCGACGTCGACGCGCTGCCCCGTGCGCTTGAGCGTGGCGGACACCCTCACGACGAAGACGTTCTGCCCCTGCTCGACCGACGCCGTCACCCCTTCCACGTCCGGCTCCGCCTGGATCTGCCGGCGGATCTCGGCCTGGAGGAGCACCACGCTCGCGACGGGGAGCGGCTGCTTCACCCGCAGTCCGACGCCGTACTTCGGCAGGTGGAAGAAGTCGCCGGGCGTCGCGGTCAGCCTTCTCAGGATCAGCTTGCGCACGAGCTGCGCGCCGTCCTCGAGCACGTAGTCGCCGCCCGAGACCTGGAGCGTGCCGCCGAGCGACGTCCCCTCGATCTGCGGCGCGGGCAGGTTGCGCAGGTCGCGCGTGCCGAACCCCCGCTGGGCCGCCTGCCCGTCCGCCGTCGCCGTCGCCGCCCACTGCACGCCCAGGAAGTCGGCGTAGGCTGGGGCCGTCACCGGCGCACCCGTGGCCGCCTTGAGGTTGGTCGCGCGCACGCGGCACATCCTGGGCGATCCGGGGAAGCGCCCGAGCACACGGACCTCCCACATGAAGTCCGCCGGGGAGTGCGGGACGACCTCGAGCACGGGGAAGGGCGCGCTGGTGTCGAGTCGCGTGACCCCCCACGAGGTCGGGTTGCGGACGTCGCCGAACGCGACGAGGGTCAGGTCCTGCGGTGCCGAGGACAACTCGACCACGACGCTCGACTCCGACAGCGCGAACGCGCGCACCACGTTGAACGTCGCGGAGACACTCGCCCACGGACCCGTGCCCCACGGTCCGGTGCCCCAACTCACGCCGATCTCACCTTCGAGGAGCCGGTCGCGACGGTGCCGGAAACGGAGGTGAGCGGCGCGGGCGCAGCGAGGAGAGTATAGCGCAGATCGAGGTTCGCTTGGAGAGCCACGAGGTCCGCACCGGAGATGGCGGTGGCGTCGCCGACCCTGGCGACCCCCCGCGTCGCGGCCTCCGCCCCCAAGCGCACCTGGCCCGTCCCGCGCGCCTCGACGACGACGTTCCCCGATCCCTGGGTCGCGATGCGCACAGTCCTCCCTGCCTCAACTAGGAGCAGGACGTCCTGTGGGTTGGCTGTGATCTCGGAGGGTGGTGGGTCGGAGGGGCTGTGCAGGCGGAGCGTGACGATCAGGCCCTCGTCCGGGTCCCCGCTGGGCGCCTCGACCAGCACCTCGTCGTCGAGGTGGAGGGGCGCGTAGAGGCCGAAGCCGGCGCCCGCGTACGCGGCACCGAGCCGAGCGGTCCCGGACACCCTGCTGGGCAGCAGGGTCACGTCGACGAAGACGCCCTCGGCCGGGTCGATCACGATCTCGTCGACGACGGCTAGGGACACCCACGTGCGCGGGTCGATCCCCGGCCGCTCGAGCGCCTTGGACAGTCGGCCGACGTCGAGGGAACGGGCGACGCGTGATCGTTTCAGCACTAGTCTCCCCCCGGCTTCTTCACCAGTTGCTTGCGCCCGCCGACCACGGCGACGTCGAGCCCGAGCGCCTCGCGCACCGATGCGTACCGAGGATCGGTGTTGCGTGACCGCAACTCGCCCTGGATCCCAGGTGTCGCGGTGTCGAAGTCGCGCGGGCGGCCGTCGAACCCGCTGCGCCCCAGAGGTGCCTCATCGACCCTCTTTTTCTTCCGCCGCCGCCCGCTGCTGTGCTTCTCCTCCGAGGTCTCCACGGCGTCACCCGTGGCCACGGCTGCGCGGGCCACGACGTAGTTCTGGAAGTCGAACGCGACCTCCACGCCGCCGTCCCGCGACCACGAGAAGCGCACGTTCGCGACGCGGTAGGTCTGGCGGGAGGTCTCCAGAACTGCGTTGCGGGCGGTCGCCACGAGGACGCGGGCGAGGTTCTCGTCCCCGCCGTCGGCCTTGCCGGACAGCGCCCGCCGGATCTCAGCCACCTGCTCGTCGAACGAGCGCCGAGTGTCGGCCGTGAGCTGCGACGTGAGTGGGGCGCGGCTGGACAGCGCGCGCGCGTCGACCGTGATCTCGACCGGGTCTCCGGGGCGCAGGGTGAGCAGGTCGGGATCCGCGTTGTCCCCCTTGAACGAGGCCAGCACCTTCGTCCGCACTGACCCGCCCAGCTCCCCGCGACCGATCTCCTCGTAGAGGGCCTTCGCCACGCGGAGGAGCTGCGCCTGGCTCCGCACTCCGCGCATCGGGATCCTGATCTTGTCCGTCTGCGCGACCTCACCGGATGGCGAGACCCCGGTGGTGCGGGCCCCAGTCGACGACTCGGGGGGCCACTGCGCGATGAGAAGCTTCCCTGCGCCGCGCTGCGGTGACGACGTGTCGAGGGACACGACCTCGATCATGGGGACCTTGACGCCAGCGTACTTGCGCTCGAACGTCAACTCCTGGACGTCACGCCCATAGATCACCTTGCGGACGAAGAATCCGTTGCCACTGTCGTCGTACCGGGGCGCCGGGTCGAACGCAGGGTCGAACCGTGACAGCCCAGGATCCGCACCGTCGAACGCGGCCTCCGCCGACCGAATGAACAGTCGCCGCCCGCGGAAGAACGGCACGGCGCCTACGAGGAAGCAGTAGTTCGTGATCAGATCCCAGTAGTTCGTAGTCTCGCCCCCGCCCCCGCCGCTCGCGCTCGTCTTGTCCCCGCTCGCCCCGCGGCGAACGCGCGTGAGCCCGTCGACGTCGGCGGGTGACGGCACGACGCCGCGCGGCCAGTCGCCGAGCGGCGTGGGGACCTCCATGAACTGCCCCGCCGGGTGTGTCTGCAAGATCTCCGCGACGACCTGGTGGATCGGCTGCGTGAGGTCGATCGTACCGACCACGTCCGGGTTGACGGGTGAGTCCAGGAAGGTGCCGCGCAGGTCACGTCCGTCGAGCTTCACCACGCTCGCAGAGTCGTCGTGCTGCACGCTCCAGTCGTCGACGGTGCCGGCGAGGACCATCAGCCGTTCGTTCGGCGAGCCACCGTCGAGGGTCGTCTTGAGCACGGACATGCGGCTGCCATCAGGCCCCGTTCCTGCCATCCCCCGGGAGAACTCCGCTGGCGCCACGGTGCCCAGGTAGATCTCGACGCCGATCGCGCGCATCAGCCGCGGGTCGATAGGCAACTCCCGCCAGTCGAACTCGAGCGAGAATGTGCCTGCCTGGCGGTAGCCGGGAAGCTCCACGCTCGCCGATCGCGGCACGCGGTTCATGATCTGGGTGAAGACGTTGGCGCCGCGCTCCGTGATCAGCGGGCGCAGCACGGGACCCTGCGCACCTGTGATCGCGTCAACCTCGCCGTCCTGCGGAACCGGCGGTGGCACGTCGACGAGCTGGAGCGCCTCATCGAAGCGTACGCGGAGGTTGACGGTGCACGATGGATAGAAGACCGTCACAGCTCAGCACCCTCCCCGCGGAGGCGTGACGGGGACGAAGACGATCTGACCCGCGCGCAGGCTGCTCGACTCCAGACGGTTGAACAGGAGCAGCGACCGCCATTCATCCGTCGTGCCGTAGAACCGGAGCGCGACGTCGCGCAGGTCCGTGCCACCGGTGGCGGTGAACGCACGCGCCAGCTCAGGGTTCATGCTCTTGACGATCTGCGCCTCGCGACCCGCGGCGACGCCCTCGAGCTGCGTCGCGGATCGGCCTTGCTCACGGAGCTGTCGGCGCCTGCCGAGGTGCACGCCCAGCACCGAGAGGCCGCCGGAGATGACGGAGAGCGTCTCACCGCCGTTGAGCACCGCGGCGTCGGCGGCGTTCTGGAGTTGGTCCCGCACGTCTCGCGCGGCGAGCTTGATCCCGTCGAGCGCACCTGCCAGGCGCTGCGACGCCTCGAACGGCGATGTGACCAGGCGGATGCCCTGCACCACGGCGTCGCGCAACTCGTCCGTGAGGTCGGTCAACTCCTCGGTGAGGTGGTCGATCTCTTGCGCGATCCGTGCGAACTCAACCCCTGCCTGCGGGACTAGGTCCGCCTCGTCGATCGCGCCGACGTTGTCCACGAGCGCCTGGATCTGGCTCGGCACGTCGGCGGTGTCGATGGACATGGCCTCGAGCGGGATCTCGCTGAGGTCCTCCGCCTGCGAGAGCCACGCGAAGGAGATCTCCCACTCGAGGTCGTGCCCGTTGTGCCACTTCTGCGTGAACCTCTCCATGATCCCGCGGCGCGCGATGTTCAGCCACGTGACCTCCACCTCCTGCCCCTTGCGGCGGAAGTCGTCGACGATCAGCGCTAGTTCGCGCACCGTGCGGATCCGCTCGTCGTTGACAACGATGACCTCCTCGTTCGCCTCTGGGACGAACTCCAGGCCAGCGCTCGAGACGCTCGCGGGCGCGGAGCCGAAGTCCAGGTCACCGCCGAGGAACTTGTCCTTCCAGTAGCCCGTGATCGTCGTCGTCTCCTCCTTCGCGCCGAACACCTGCATCGTCCCGACGGGCGAGCCAGGGTACCAATCGAGGGAGTACCTCTGCGTGCCTGTCAACTCGAACGGGCGGTAGGGCAAGCTGCGGCCTTTCAGGGTGATCGTGCGCTGGTCCCCGGTCAGCTCGCGGATGATGAAGGGCGTGGCCAGCTCGTTCTCGACGGTCGCCACGGGTCACCTCACCGAGAACACGGGTGCGAGCCCGGATTGCAGGCGCCGCTCCCCGAGCGACGCGAGGTCGTTGGCGAACGTCGCCGCGATGCGGTCGGGGTCAAACCCCTCTGCGAACGCCTGGGTGATCTCGAAGCGCGAGCCGCGGAAGTCCTGGTTGACGACCGCCCCTGGAACCCCTTCTTTCGCCCCGAACTTGCGCGTGGCTGCCGCCATCTTCGTGCCGAGGCCGCCCCTCTTCAACTCCTGCTCCAGCGACCTGCCGTAGACCTCCTCGTACTTCTTAGCGTAGCCCTCAAACATTTTCTTGGTGAGCTTGCCTGAGCGGAGAGCACGGCCGAAACCGGACGTCTCGGCGTACGCCGAGAGCGCCTGACCTCCCTTGGCTTGTCGCTCGTACCGCTCCGTCGCGGCCCGCCCGGCGGCGCCTGCTGGGTCCTCGATGTCGACGCCCGGGATCTTGTTGATCAGCCAGATGAGACCCGACAGGAAAGCGCTGAACGCCTCGGTGATGCCCTCGATGACCCGCAACAAGAACTCGAAGGGGGTGGACATATTGGCGAGGAACTTGCCGATGGTGCTGTTCTCGCCGAAGATCCCGGTAACGGCGCTCCACAATCCCTTGAAGATCGCGAGGATCTTCTGGAAGATCATCGAGACGTTGCTCCAGATCCGCTTCACCGTCTCGAAGAGAGGCTTCAGGGACGCGTAGATCTCCTTCCAGTTGTCGGCGATGATCTGCGCCGCGATCCCAGCCAGGAGAAGCCACGGCGACAGCTTCAGGAGCGTCGGCACGGCCTTGGCGACCACCGAGCCGAACCCGCTCAGGGCGGGCAGCATCCCGGCGAGCCCGGGCAGGATGCCGCCACCCCCGCCCAGCGCGGCGGCGCGCGCCATGGCCCGGCCCCCTCCACCCGCTGCCGCCGCCTTGCCGGCACGCGCGACCGCGCTGACGAGCCCGGCACCGGTGAGCTTCGTGGTCAGCCAGTTCGCCACCATGACCTTGCCGAACGCCTTGGCCAGCCCGACCGCCTCGTCCAGGTGGTCGGCGAGGAACTTGCCGAACCGTTGGGCGCCGTCCGCCCAACCGGCCAGGTGCTTCTCGAGACCGTCCGCCATCTTCTCGATCCCGGGCGCGAGGTTGACGAGGATGATGGACGCGATCCTCCGCCACGTGCGTCCGACGCGCGCGATGGCGTCGCCCATGTCATCCACGCCCCCTACGGACTCGTCGGTGATGTGGGCGTTGTCCGCGCGCCCCTTCGCGATCAGCGACGCGACCTCGCCGCCGCCCTTGCGGAGGAGGTCCATCGTCCCGACGAGCTGCTTCCCCTGCACGCCGAGGATCTGCGCGACGTGCTGCGATCCGATCTTCCCGCGCTGTACGAGGTCGCCCATCTTGACTAGGGCCTTCTCCGGGCCCTGGGCGAGGTTGATCCCGAACTGCTTCGCCAGGTCAACCTGCTTGCCTGTCGCCTTCTCCATCTGACCCTGCTTGCGGGTCATGCGCAGGAACACACGCTCTGTCTCCCCGAGCGACAGCCCCGACTCCTCGAATGCCTCGGTGAGACCGGCGGCGCGGTTCGCTGACAGTCCAGTCAGCTGACTGATCCGGTGGATGTGCTCGACGTACTCCGAAGCGCCGCGGATCGCCTTCCCCAAGCTGAGCGCCCCCCCGACCACCCCGAGCACGCCGGTCAACCTGCCCGCGCCCGACAGGAGGCTGTCGAACTTCTTGGCCAGGCTCCCGGCGCTGCCGGCGGCGGTCTTGAGGCCCCTCGTCGCGCGGTCCTCGACCGACAACTCCGCTACGACGTCGAGGGTCTCCTCCGCCACGGGCTACCCACCGCCCTCGGCCCGACGGCCCAAGAACCCGGAGGACGACTGGTTCTCGACGGTGATCAGGTCGCTTAGTGCGTCCGAGAACATGGTGAGCTGGTCGGCGGTCATGGTGAGCAGGTCCTCGATACGCTGGTGCCCGTAGCGCGCGCAGACGGCCAGGAGCTTCCAGATTTGGGCCTCGTATGCCTCGGGCCCCCCGATCGATTCGATGGTCTTGGCGAGCAGGCCGATCAGCGGGACGGTTACTCGACCTTCACCCGCTTGCTCGCCAAGAACTTTTTTGAGTTCTCCTCCGAGGTCGTGGAGATCTCGCCGTACGCCGCTACGATCAGCTGCCGGATGACGGGGTCGGCATGCCGAAGGACCGACTCGTCCTCCGCCTCCCCCTTGTTGAGCTTGCGACCGTCGATCTCGACGAGCGACGCGCGCGCGCAGTAGTAGGCCATCTTGATCGAGTCGCCTGCTGCCCTGGCCAGGGCCTGCATCTCCTCGTCGAGGGTCAGCTTGACGAGCCCGACCGACTGCTTGACGTGCTCGTCCTGGCCCGCCAGTTCCTCCGGCAGGTCGAAGACGTAGACGGGCCGCGGGGCCCTGGATGGTTCCAACACGTTCCCTCCTCAGTCAGAGCTGGTTGTAGTCGCTGCCCTCGAACTCGAGGCCGATCGTGCCGTAGTCGGAGCGCGAGCCGAAGCCGATCGGCACCTCCCCGACCTCGATGTCCTTGAGCAGGAGGCGCACGCGCTCCCCGGACGGGAAGGCGAACGTCGCCTTGACGTTGATCCGCGTGCCTGCCGTGCGGCGTCGCGCCTTGTCGACCAGGCGCCTCATCAGGTCGAGCACGTCCCGGTTCTCGAAGTGCAACTCCATCCTCCCGCGGTACCCGCGGTAGAGGGAGTCGCGGCGGTCGGTGGTCTCGCCGAGGTACCCCTCTCGGAGGATCTCGAGTTGCGCCGCCATCTCGAACGACCGCACGTCCGCGATGCCGGTCAGCGGGGCGTCATTCTCGACGATGATCAGTTCTACTTCCTGGCCTTTGAGACGCTGGGAAGCCATGTGACTTTTCTCCGTGGGTGGAGAACGAAGATAGGGCGAGACGGTTTCTGCCGTCTCGCCCTATCCTGGTTCGGGGGTGATCCTCGTAGCCAGTGAAGCGACCGACCCAGGCCGACCCGGGTGGGGATAGGACCATCCTAGCAGCCCGCGTAGAGAAGGCGCAAGAAGATCAAGGTACGGCACAGGATGAAGCCAAGGATCAGCGTCGGCAACACGTTCGGGAGGCTGCTGGTAGTGGCGCGGATAGAGAACTCACCGTCCGGGAAGTCCCGCTGGATCTGCCAGTGCGCGTGCGGGAACTCCGTCGCGACGCTCGGCGAGTCGTTGAGCAGCGGGCGCACCGCCTCGTGCGGGTGCCTCCGGAAGGAGACGGCCGAGAGGACGGGGCGGGCCAACTCCGACGGCGCCAAGCACGGCTGGGCCCGCACGCCAGAGTACGCGGCGTGGGCTGCGATGAAACAGCGGTGCACCAACCCGAAGGACAGGTTCTGGTCCTACTACGGTGGGCGCGGGATCACGGTGTGCCCCGAGTGGACGAGGGACTTCGTCGCCTTCATTGTCTACGTCGGGCGTAGGCCCAGCCCGAAGCACACGCTCGACCGGATCGACAACTCCGGGAACTACGAACCGGGGAACGTGCGGTGGGCGACGCGTGTGGAGCAGAACTCCAACCGGCGGCACATGGGAATCTCGTGCAGCCTGTGCGGGAACCGGTCCCACAACCGGAGGACGTGCCCGACTAGGCGGCGGCAGGGACCTCCGACGTGACCACCACGCCCTCGCCCACCTCGGCCTGGATCACGATAGCATCCGCCGTGGCGAGGGTGCGCACCTTGACGATCATGACGAAGATGCCCTTGGCCTCGAGCGTCGGGGTGTTGCCGGACTTGATGTCGAGCACGTAGCCGGAGATCCGCTGGGCCGCCGGGTTGTCGGGGGACAGGAGGATCGACAGGAAGTCGTCGACCTGGGCGGCGACCGCGTCCTTGAACTGCTGGGTCAGTGGCAGCTTCGAGAACGGCTTGAGCGCCTGCGCGAGCGAGTCCTCGATGAAGTTGGCCATGCGGCGCCGGTTGATGTTCTTCCGGCCCCCGACGAGCGAGGTCGTCACGCCGGACTGGAAGATCGGGCCGACCACCTTGTCGAACCGGATCCCCGAGATCCCGCGCTGGCGCAGCAGGATCCACGCGTTGATGTCGAGGGTGGTGGGTACCCCACGCGCGTGCGCGAGCACGGGGGCGAGGACGCGCGCCGTGGTCGCGGTCGCCTCGCCCGGGTTGCGCTCGGGCACGAGGTTGCCGAGCACGGCGGACATCCACCCGTCCGCGCCGACGTCGAGGATCCCGTCGGTGACCGTGGTCCCGTCGCCGACCTTGATCGCGATTCCGACCGCCTCGGGGACGAACGTGCGGACCGGAGGCCAGTGGTAGAACGCGCTCTCGTCGCGGTTCGCGCCGACGCCGGGGTCCGCACTGCCGGTGACCGTGGCGAGCGCGGTGAGGGTGGCGAGGTCGACGTGGGGGGCGACCGAGCATGTCCTGCCGATCCCGGTCGAGCTGGCCGTGAGCACGTGCTGCTTGAGCTTGCTGCGGATCAGGGCCGACTTGCGCGCCGACCAGACGTGGTTGACCTCGCTCGCCGGCACGTCGTCGACCAGCAACGAGTCGACCGCGCCCGAGTACAGCGCGTCCAGCTCCGCGCTGTTCGGCGCGTTGACCTGCTGCACCGCCGCCGTGAAGACGAGCCCGGCGGCGTTGGTCGTGGTGCGCGCGGTGAGGCCGGACAGTGGGTCCCACGAGGAGGCCGTGGGGGCCGGCGGGGCCACGGTGGGCGCGAGCAGCGTCGACGCCGCGATCGTGGCGTCGAGTGGGCGGGCGGGCACGAGGTAGCCCTGCTCCTCGGAGAGCTGGTGGTCCTGCCCAGTGTCGGCGGCCACGGCGGCGTGGACGCGGAACGGCTGCGCCGCCGTCCCGATCCAGTTCGTGGAGGTGAACGCCGTGCCGTCCTGGCGCTGAACGGTGAGCACGGTGGCGGTGGCCGACACGACCCGCAGCGTCGTCGCGTTTTCCGCGGAGGTGACCACGGCACC